>FWPV01001125.1_pt1 | contig 77057 bp, 65 predicted proteins | sample 2228371 | NCBI WGS metagenome assembly FWPV01 (sample SAMEA103939776, study PRJEB20133) | metagenome
CGCACCCGGCCCCCCGCCAAAGCCACCCGGGCCACCACCGGGCCCGCCTCCGAACTGGGCCAATGCGACCGTCGCGAGCGATAGACTAACCAGTAGAGCAGCCACTTGCTTGGCTTTCCTCATCGAACCTCACCTCTCACGGGCTTTGCTGTCTTCTTGCCGGAAGCTGTACACCCCCTATTGTGGACGCACAGTACAGCATCCAGATTCCCCTTATTGCAGGTCCTCTCCTTTGCTGTGGCTGCTCTCGCAAGCGCCCCAGGGTGTCTCGGACCAAAGGATGCCAGAGAGATGCACACTCCCTGTTCGGTCGCGCACAGGCCCCTGTCAGGTCCCTTTGCCTACGCTGCGGGCGTCGTTCAGCGGAGATGACAAAGGAGCTGATGCTGATGTCCAAACCGTTCGCTCGCAGCGCCGACCGGTACCCCTATTGGCAGATGGAGCGCGCGGCAGACCAGTTGCTGCGGGCCAGTTTGCGCGAGCGCGGTCAGGGGGAGTACCCGTGCCACTCCGAGCGCTGGATGAGTCTGCGCCGTCGGAAGGAAGAGGGCTGCTGGGGGCTGGCCGGTGGGTCCAGCCGGCGTCTGTCGCCAAGTCTTGAGGATCTGCTGACTCGCTTGTTGGAGGAGACGCCGCTGCCGCCGGACCAGCGCCGCGTACTGGAGCTGGCCCGGGAGGGGGCGACCCTGACCGCGATTGCTCAGAAGCTGGGACGCCCGTTGTCCACGGTTCACCGCTGGTACCATGCGGGGACCGAACGCCTGCGACAGCGAGCGGGGCGAGTTGTGCAGGTGCACAGCCGCACGGCGCTGATCGCGCAGGTGTACCGAGAGCAGACCTCGCCGTCGCTGTACCACGAGGAGCGGCACTGCTTGCCGGGCCGCGAGGACTGTGCGCGTGACGGCCTCTGCCGCCATCGGTGGTACCTGTACTGCGAGGGGGACGCCGACTGAGTGCCGCCGCGTCAGGAGGTCACTCGCAGAAATAGACTTCCAGACCACCCAGGGGTTGGCTGATCATCTGGTCTTCCCAGAGGGGGTGGGCGAGGAAGCTGTGTTCCGAGAGCTGCTGGGCCAGAAGCACGAGTCCGCCGTGCCAGTCCTGGCCGCGGGCGCGGTCCATGGCCACGGCCAGCTCATAGAGAGCGGCACCATCCACCGACTGGCAGACGTAGACGAGGGTCTCGCCCGCGCCCAGGCGTCGGACGTCGGCCAATACCTCATTGGTGGACTTCATGAACCGCCCTTCCTCACGCTGTGTCTTGACGCGCGGGCGGGTCTCCGTGAGCAGCGCGACGAGATCCTCATGGAACGCGACAGCGCCAGCCTCGGGACCAATAATGACCTTCGGCTCCCAGTAGTCGGACCCCAGGCGAGTGTCCAGCGCCAGAAGCTTACGGACGAAATCGGTGGAGACCACCCGCACAGCGGCCAGTACGAACTCGTCGAAGCTCATGGCCTGGCGGCAGTGGGCCAACAGATTGGGCTCATTGGTGCAAAAGAAGCTGGCGCACTTGATGGGCTTCCAGCTCTCGGCCAGACACCGGTCCTGATGGAAGATGCAGCGAGGTGGCGCCAGCTTGCGGCCGCGGAAAGCGAAGCTGCCCTGGCCCCGCGAGAGGGTGCTCAGGGCGGCTTCCGCGCCCGGGAACCGCCGCAGCGAGCGCAGGAGATTGTGCCGGATGGCGGAGTAGTGCAGGAGAGGGGTCATGCCCTGAACGTCCAGGGGAAACTCGGTCTCCATGTACTCAACGAAGCGTCGCAGGTCATCCACGCGGCGCTGCAGCTCGGGCAGCGCGTCCTGGGCCTCTGCACCCAGGGAGCTGGCGCGGAGCAGATCGAGTACCTTCTCGGCCACTCGCAGGTCATGCCGCAGTTCGAGGGTTCGTGCCGCCAGCCCCTCCCGCAGACGGGTCGCCAGGTCCGGCTCGAGGGTGAGCCCCCGGGCCAGACGGCGCAGGCCCTGCACCCCCATCATGGTGCCCTGATGGCAGCAACTGTCGTGGCAAGCGCCACAGATCTCGCGGATGACCGCGTCGAGGCGGTCACGAGCGGCGAGAATGCGCTGCTTGGTATCGCTCATGTGCCCGAGAGCTCTCTTTGGTAGCGGGCGATGAACCGCTCGCTGACACGGCTGCCAAGTCCTGGCCCGTCCGGCAGCATCAGGAAGCCGTCAACGACCCGGACCGGCGGCTCGAGCATTTCCGCGAAGGGACCGGGAAGGCCTTCCATCTCCACACAGCTAGCGTGCAGGGTGGCCGCCACGAGGTGTGCGGCAGCCAGTTGCGTCAGCGGCGAGTAGGCACCGGCAAAGGCAATGGCCGCGCCGTGGATCCAGGCCACGTCGGCCAGACGGCGTCCGGCCGACAGCCCGCCACAGAGCCGGAGGTCCGGCGTGAGGACATCCACCGCTCCAAGTGACAGGGCCTGAGCCGCGGTCTTAAGCCCTGTCAGGCCGCGCCCTCCGGCCAGCGCCATGGGCAGGTCGGGGCAGAGCTGGGCCCAGGCCTCCCAGTTGCCCAAAGGCAGAGGGTCCATGAGCCAGAACGGCTCGGCCGGCCCCAACGCGGTCACCAGCCCGCGGACCTGTTCGGCATCGGGGTACGAGCAGCCGGCATCCAGTCGCAGCAGCGCGGTGTCGCCGGCTGCGGACCGCACAGTTGCCGCGGCCGCTGTGTCAACCTCCTGGTCGCCAGTCAGACGTAGCTGCAGGGAGCCAAAACGCTGGCGGATGGCTTTGGTGTCGCGGGTCAGCGTGGGCGGAGCCGCAGCGTGGAGCCCGGCAGCGTAGGCGTCCACCCGGCGGGACCGGGCGCCCCCGAGAAGCCGCCAACACGGCTGGCCTAACAACTGACCCGCCAGATCCCAGACAGCCACATCAACCGCGCTCAGTACGGCGGTATAGTCGGCAAGGGGGATGGGCTGGTAGTCGCGGAGGGACCAGGCCATCCGTTGCCACAGCAGGTCGTGGTCGGTGGGATCGGCGGTACCGAGAAGGTCAGTCAGGAAATCCAGCACCTCGGGAAGGGTCTGAGGGTCCGTAAGACCGGCCTCTCCGTAGGCGACGGCATTTCCCGAGGTGAGCCGCACCAAAGCGACCTGACGCGCCGGTACGAGAGCGCCGTCCAGGGCGGCGGGAGCCGGCTCCGACAGGGGGATGTCAAGCAGTAGCGGGGTAGCTGTGATCATGGTGGCCACCGCCCCGGGGGGGGAGGCGGGGGCCCCTGTTATGAGGGAACCAACCTGTACCCGACGCCGGGGACTGTTGTGATGATGCAGGGCTGTTGCCGGTCAACCTCGATCTTGCGGCGCAGCCGACCGATGTGCACGTCCAGGGTGCGTGTGCTGATCTGCGGGCCATAGCCCCAGACCTGGGCCAGTAGCTGTTCCCTTGCTACGGCACGTCCCGCGGCCGCAGCCAGGACGGTCAGCAGCTCCAACTCTTTGGGCGTGAGGGTTACGCGTCGGCCGTGGACGGTAACCTCGCGGGCCTCCGTGTCCAGACACACACCCTGGAACTCATACCGATGGCCCGCCTGCCTGCCCGAATACTCGCTGTCCCGGCGACGCAAGCTGCGCAGTCTGGCCACTATCTCCAGCAGTGCGGCGTCGGCCGGCAGCCAGGCGTCGGCACCGGCAGCCAACACCGTTGCCGCACTCTCTGGTCCGTCGGGCGAAGCGAGGACCAGCAGGGGGCAGAAGGTGTGGCGACGCAACTGCTGACAGGCGGATGCCAAGCTGCGTGGCGCCAGGTGCTCGTGCAGAATGATCAGGGCGGCCCGGCGGGCGCTCACGCTGATCTCGTCGTACTGCAGCGACGACACCGCCCGGACCCGGAAGCCGCGCCCCAGGGAGGAGTGCTGCAAGTCGCGCACCAGAGTGGGCGGGCACCCGAGCAACAGCAGCTCGGGTGCGTCGGGGGCGGCGGCTACTCTTGCCCACCGGAAGCCCGACGCTCCATGAAACTCATGACCTCCGACAAGCGGAACCGTCTCTGGTTCCCTGGCGTACGATAGCACTTCAGGACCCCGCGGTTGGTGTAGCGCCGCACCGTGGTGGGGCAGACGTCCAGGAGCGTGGCGGCCTCCTCAAGTGTCAAGACCGGGTCCAGCAGACGCTGGACGAGCTGCTCCCGACTCTCCACTGCCCGCGGCGAGCGGCTGGGCGGGGGCTCAGCCTCCTCGACGTCCAGCGGCAGGATCTGTTGCCGAGCCCGCAGAGCCTCCAGTCGCTCCCTGACCTCCTGGTTCCCCAGGGTCAGGCGGCTCAGTACCTGCTTCGGCTTGTTCGGGTCGGACTTGAGGCCCGGCTTCGGGGTTTCGGCGGTGGTCTCGCTATCGTCGGGTGCCGGTTCGCCGACGTCCTGCGCTGCATTCAGGCCCTCGGCTTCGCGAGCCTCCCGTACCGCTTTGCGGACCTGGCGGTCCCGATACTGTCTCCATTCGTGCATGAGCATGGTGGTTCAACCTCGGCTGTATCCCGGTAGTATGATGGTCGCTTCACCGTCGCAGCCAGTTGAGGAGCCACAGCACAAGCGTCCCCAGCAGGCTGATAAGGAGCATGCTCGCCAGCGGGATGTAGACCACCACTCCGGGCCGACGGATGACAAGGTCACCGGGCAGGCTGCGGGGCGTCCATCCCATGCGCCCCATCAACAGCAGCACCAGCCCCACCGCGACCAGAGCCAGACCGGCGAGCAATGCAGCCCGACCGACGACCTCCATAGGTGTCCAAAGATCCCTGGGCATGGCTGACGCCCTGTCTAGCTGGCCTCACCGGTGACGCCGAGAGCATCCTCGGCCTCGCGCAAGCGGGCCGTGTACTGCTGCAAGAGCTCGGCGCGCCCGGTGTCCAGATGAACCATGGCGCTGACGGCGGCCTCCAGGATGAGGCTGTACCCCAGCTTGCGCCGGGCATGCATCAGTCTCTGCGGCGCCGGGGGCACCACGGTGTCCATGAACTCACGGATGGCCTGCGCCTGTCCCCGCAGGTCAGCCAAGGCCATGTAGGCCTCCTCGCGAGCAGTCCCGGCGTCGGCCAGGTAGCTATCGAAAGCGGCGGTGGCCTGGTGCAGAGCGCGCAGCAAGGCGGCATCCGCGGTGGCCATGACCGCTTCGTAGCGTCGCTCGGCCAGGGGGCCGGAGCTACCGGCCCGCAGCTTTGAGGCCTCCGCGTAGCAGGCAAACCCCTCGCGGTGCCGACCGGCCTGCGCGTAGAGGTCGCCGAGGCAATCCAGAGCGCGGGCTTTCTCCTCGGCGCTGGTGGCCAGGCGAGCGGCGCGGTCAAAGGCGGCCTCGGCTTCGGGATAAGCGCGGTAGGCGGCATGGAACTCGCCCAGGCGGAGGTACAGACTGGGGTCGTCCGGGTAGTAGCCGATGGCCTCGTTCATGATCTCCGCTGCCCGTCGGGGCTGGTCGTGTTCAGCGTAGATGCTGGCCATGCCCAACAGGGCAAAGCGATTCCGGGGGTCGGTGCTCAGCACGCGCTGGTACTCGGTCAGCGCCTTCTGCCACAGACCGCGCTGTCGCAGTAGCTCTGCCAGCGGCAGCCGGGCCTCGTTGAGCGCCGGGTCTGCGGCCAGGGCGCGCTCCAGCCACAGGCGTTGGCTGTCATCGTCGCGTTTGGCAGCCATGATCCGGGCCATGAGCAGGCAAGCTGGCCCCCGGGGATCGCCTGCATCCAAAGCCCGCTGTGCGGAGTCCTCGGCACTGCGCAGGTCGCCCTCCACGAGGAACCGCTCAGCCGCCGCAAAGTGGGCAGAGACTGGCGGGGTCGTGGGAGTCTCGGGCGCCGGCTGCTCTGTCGGTGGCGTTGGCGCAGACGGCTCTGAGGGCCCTTCGACGGTGGTAGGTGGGGCGACAGGGGCCAGGGCCGGCGCCTCACCAAAGCCTTCGGCCAGCTTCGCCGCCAAATCTCGAGCCAGGGCGATCACCCCCGCCTCGGCGGGTGAGGCCTGGGTCAGCGTGAAACCTCTGGCCTCGGCTACGTCCGGGCGGACCCAGACCACCTCGGCCTTGCTTTCCTGGGCGATCTCAAGCCGCGCGGCCACGAGGTCGTCAAGACGGGCAGCAACGACGAGGCGTTGCAGATCAGGGGCGTGGGCTGCCAGAGGTGCGTCCAGTGTGGCCGGCCAGGGGGCATCGCTGACCCGAACGAGCGCCGCGTCAGCCGTCAGCAGCGTGGCCTCCCACTCTCGTCCCGCTGCCAGGGCCTTCATGACCGTGTCCACAAAGCGGGCTCGAAGCAGGGCGGGTGTGGGCTCGTTGGCGGTCACGATCAGGCCCAGCGTTCGGGCGGCAGAGGCCGGGGCGCCAAGGAAAAGGGCGACCAGGAGCAGAGCTACTGCCGGGGCCGATGGGATCCTCACGGAGCGGTCGCCTCACTGGCTCATCTTCAGGACTTCGATGCGGGCCCGACAGGACTGGGCAGCCTGGCTGTGGACCGCGGCCGCCGCAGGATCGCTGCGAGCAGCCTCATCGTAAGCGTTGGCGGCCTTCTGGAGCCCCTCAATGGCCTCTTCGCGGCGGCCCTGCCGGGCCAACTGGTCCGCCTGGGCCCGCAGGGCGTCGGCAGTGCTGGCGGGCTTGGGCCCGCTGGCACTTGGGGCGGCTGCAGGAGCCGGCTGCCGGTCACTGACCCAGATGGTGATCTCGCCGCCCTTGCGCGGCTGGGAGGCGGTATCCGTTGGCGTCGCCGGTGCAGGCTCCTTTGCCGGCTTGGGTTGCACCGGGGTGATGGGGCTCAGCGGGTTCTCCCGGCGGTTGGTGGGGGCGGTGGTCTGTGTCGTGGCCGGTGGCGTGACTGGCGACGGCGTCAAGGGTTTGCCGCTCCAGCGGTCATAGGCCGTGGGTGGCGCCGTCGGCGGTGGCCCGCCGGTGTCCAGGGTGGGGGGCGGTGTGGCCGGTTGGCCGCCGATAGGCACAGGCTTAAAGGGATTGATGGCGTTAGGACTGGGCCCAAGGTACTTCTCCGGGAGCTGGGCGACCTGTTGTTGCCCCGCCTGCTGGAGGCTGAGCTGGTAGGCCTGGTTCCAGCGGTCGCGGACGTACTCGTTTCCAGGCGTTATCTCCCACGCCTGGGCGTAAAGCCGGGTCGCGTCAGCATACCGCGCTTCCGCGAAAGCCTGGTCGGCGGCTTGCAGGAGCGTCTCGGCTTCTTGCCGGGCCCGCGCCTTCGCCTGGGCGTTCACAAGCACGATACTGCCGATGAGAAAGATCAGGACCCCGGCAGCGATGCCTGCGCTGAGCGGAGGGTTGGCGGTGATCCGGCGCCAGATCGCCTCCCAGACGGTGGGGTGGTGAGCCAGAGGTACGTCGGGGGGCACGGCGCCCTCGATCCGGAGTCTCAGGATATTGGCCTTCTGTCGCTCTACCGCCCGGTCGGGGTCCAGAGCCAGGACCGCCTCATAGGCTTCCAGCGCCGCGGCCAACTCGCCCTGCTGCTCGTAGGCCATCCCGAGCAAAGCATGGGCTTCAACATGGCCCGGTTCCAGGGCGATCGCGCGCCGACAGTCCGCGAGCGCTTCGCTAATGCGGCCCTCGGCCAGCTCGTTGGCCGCTCTGGCTACGAGACCGGCCGCCGTCGATTCCACAACCATCGGCAGGGCGTCAGTGCTCTCACCGGGCAAGGAAGCGCCTGTGGGCGCATCCAGTTGGGCCCCACAGCGTAGACAGAAAGCGCTATGGTCGGAGTTGCGGGCCTGGCAACTGCCACAGATCGTCATCGGTTCCATCCGCCCTCGCAGAGCTCCCGACCGGGTCACGATGGGGAGCGATCGGTTTGGGCCAGATCAGCCTGCCATCGGCTGCAGACCTGGCCAGGCATGGCGCCAAGAGACATTTAGCAAAGTTTTCCGCAAAAACTTATACACCCAATAGGGCATTGTATTGGCGGTCCGGGGGCCTGTCAAGCAGCCCCCCCGGTAACCTACAGCAGGCCATCTCCGTGGCTGCCTGAGATTGTGACGCTTGGCATGCTCAAGGGTTCCCCGAAAATGGAGCCGGGTCGCTGGTTCAGGAGGCGGCAACGATCCAGGCCGTCACCAGGGGGATGAGGGCCAGCGCCAGCATCGTGCTGGCGACGACGGCGAGAGCGGCCTTCTCCGGCTGCGCGCGTAGCTCGGTAGCAAACACAGCGGTGTTGGCCGCCAGAGGCATGAAGGACAGGAAAAGCAGCACTTCGGCGAGTTCCGGGCTGAGCAAGCGGGTTGAGAGTCGGTCGAGACTGATGACCGCAGAAATGAGCAGGGGCCACAGCGCGAACTTGGTGAACAGGGCCAGGCTGAGGAAGCGAAGATCGAAGGCGTAGCCGTTGAGCCCCGATAGCGCCAAGCCGACCATCATCATGCCCAGGACGGAGTAGGTATCCCGGAACAGCTCGGCGGTGGCGAGGATCGTCTCGCCCAGATCTACGCCGGTCAGGTTGAGGATGAGACCCAGGACGAAGGCATGGAGAGCGGGCAGGCGCAGCATCCGCAGGAGGCTGTCGCGGGAGGTGTGAGCGCTGCGCGCTACATGGTAGAAGCCGAAGGTGTTCTCGAAAAAGATGGCCCCCAGGCCGGTGAGCACCACCAGGCCAAGGCGTTCCGGCCCGAAGACCGCCAGGGCCACCGGGATGCCGAAGTAGCCCGTGTTACCGGTACCGGCGGTAAAGGCCAGGACGTTGCGGGCGGAGTCATGCAGCAGGGCCCTGCTGGCGGCGAAGGTGAGGAAGCTCAGGGCAGTGCCGATGGCGAAGAAGATGAGCGGGGCCAGCAGGTTGCCCGGTGACAGGGGGGTTTGCGCGGTGGCGACCAGCACCACCGAGGGCATGAGGATGTAGAGCAGGAGCGACGAGACGGCCTCCTTGGGGACCCGCAGCCAGCGGCCGGCGACATAGCCGATGAGGATGATGAAGTACAGCGGGATGATCTTCAGGAACAGGATCTGGGCGACGGGCATCCCGGGAACTCCATCTCAGTTGGCCACGCTGCCGTTCACGACCAGAGGGGGTGGTCGTGGCACCCGCCTGCGTCAGCTCGCCGCCCGATCTACAGGATCACCTTGTTGAGCGGGTACTCGATAATGCCCTGGGCGCCGGCGGCCTTCAGGCGTAGGATGAGGTCGCGCACCGTACGCTTGTCCACGATGGTCTCCACCGCGACCCATTCGCCATCGGCCAGAGGCGAGATGGTGGGGTTCTTGAGGGCGGGAAGCTGGGCGCAGACAGCGTCAAGGTCGCTTTTTTGGCAGTTCATCTTCAACCCGACCTTCTCCTCGGCCGCCAGGGCGCCGCGCAAGAGCATGGCGATGTTTTCGATTTTCTGGCGCTTCCAGGGGTCGGTCCAGGCTTCCCTGTTGGCGATGAACTTGGTGGTTGACTCAAAGAGCACCGCGATAATGCGCAGGTTGTTGGCCCGAATCGTGCTGCCGGTCTCGGTGCCCTCAATGATGGCGTCCACAAGTGAAGGGCACTTGGCCTCGGTGGCGCCCCATGAATACTCGATGTTGGCGGTGACGCCCTGGCTTTGGAGCCAGCGGGCGGCGGCGTTGACCAGCTCGGTGGCGATGCGCTTGCCCTGCAGATCCTGAACGTTCTGGTAGTCAGAGTCTTCGGCGACGGCCAGGACCCACTTGTAAGGCCGCATGCCCCGCTTGGCATAGATCAGGTCGGCGACTTCAACGACCTGGTCTTCCACGCCGCGTTCCTTGATCCAGTCGAGACCCGTGAGGCCGCAATCCAGCACTCCATCGGCCACGTAAGTGGGCATCTCCTGGGCACGCAGCAGAACACTCCAGAGCTCTTCGTCATCGATGTGGGGTTTGTACTGCCGCTCGTCCACCGAGATGCGGAATCCCGCTTTCTCAAACATGGCCACAGTGGCGTCCTGCAAGCTGCCCTTGGGCAGACCAATCCGAAGTTCCGGCATTCGTTCTTCACTCCTCAGCGGCCGCCACGGGCGCACCCTCCGGTGCGACCGGGGCCGTTATCAGTCTCGTTCCAGCCACAAGAAAGGCGAGGGCGAGTAACACGATCAGCGCCCCGCAGATGCCTACCAGCCAGTTGTACCAGGCGCCGTGTAACAGGTGTCTGCCGCCGACCACAAGCAGGCCGACGGCGGTGTACCACACGACGTCGGAGAGCTCGTGGCCCAGGTAGAAGGCCAGGTACTCGCCGGACGTTCGGGGCGCCATGTGGGCGATCTGGCCCGAGCCGACGGTGGCCCACCAACCCAGGAAGTACGGGTTGGCGGCGCAGACGGCCGCTCCCGCCAGTACCAGGGACAGCCAGGGCACTGGCGCTCCCGTTTCCAGCGACAACTGCAGGCGCGGCGCGCTACGCACCATGTCCACGCCCATGTAGAGCAGGGCGAGGCCACCGACCAAGCCGATGGCTCCACGGACGCGTGGACGGGCGATCACGTGCCGTAAGCCGCTCAGAAGCAGGCCGAGAGTGACGACTTCCAGCAGCGCGTGACCAAGCATCAGCCACAGGACGGCAATGAGGCCCACGGCCGCCACCTGTCCGATGGTCAGGGCCAGGAGGGGGCCGGGCATCATGGCGCCGGTGAAGCCGGTGAAGAAGGCCAGTCCGAAGATCCTGCTGATCCGCATGGGCCGCCGCCAGGGACCGTTCTGAGCACAGACGCCGGCCTGCCCCGGCCGGCGCCCGTGACGGCAGTGTAGCACAAAGAGGGGCGGAGGTAAACGGCCGCGAGATCCGGACAGGACCGTTGGCCGCCGCAGAGTGTGGATGAAAGCTGCGCAGGAGATACGGAGAGCGGCGTGGAACTGGGAGTAGGCGTCGCGGTTTGGTAGTGCGATCCGGACACCACAAGGGGTGACGAGGCTTGTGAGACGCTGGCTGGCCGCTGGTGCTGTGTTGGTGATGGGCTTGCTGTTGGTGCAGGTGGTAGGGTGCGGAGGTGGCCTGCGCCTGTCCGGGCCGGCCGGCGATGATGAGATGGACACGATGGCGGTCGTAGGCAACATGGTTGCGTTCGGAATGAGTGAGCTGGGGATGCACTGCATGAACCAGGACTTCTCGAAGCTCATGATCCTGCCGCCGTTCAACACGCTTCGCGCGCAGGTGGTGGACCGCACCGGTGGGGAGCCCGAGATCGTGCGGAGCAACGTCACGGTCAACTTCAGTGTCCTGGGCAACACGCACTCGGCCGACAAGACCAACTTCTGGGACTTCGAGGAAGCCCTGCTGGGCTTCCCGCTGGCAGCCAACACGGGCCTGACGGGAACGAGGCTGAGTGGGCCGATGCACGCCACGGTTGACGGGCGGTTCGAGGCCACCGGCATCCCGCTGACCCCGGCTATGGACAAGGGTACAGTCAATCCGTATCCGCTGGGCTCCATCGTTGTGAAGAAAGCCGGCACGATCCAGGCCATCACGAAGACCGTGGTGCCAGTTTCGTGGGAGATAAGTTGCAACCTGTGCCATACCGGCGCCCAGGGCACCGACATGGACATTCTGCAGGCTCACGACCGTCTGCACCACACCGACCTGCAGAATGCCACCCCGGTGTCCTGTGGGAGATGCCACAAGCAGCCGCCACTGGCGGGGGTTCTGGGTTCCGGCAGTCCGGCTCTGCCCACACTGTCAAGGGCTATGCATCGCTCGCACGGGCCACGGATGAAGCTAGTCAGCCTGCCGGTCAACTGCTACGCTTGCCATCCGGGCGTGACAACCAAGTGCCTGCGTGACGTCCACCGGAAGGCGGGTATGACTTGTCTTAGCTGTCACGGCTCGATGGCTGCGGTGGCCAGTGCGGCGCGCCAGCCGTGGGTGGATGAGCCGGCATGCGGGAGCTGCCACCATCGGACCGGCTTTCAGTTCGAGGAGGCCGGGAAACTGTTTCGCGAGTCGCGCGGTCACAACGGCATCTACTGCGAGGCCTGTCACAACTCGCCGCATGCTGTGGTACCGACGGTGACCAAGGCCGACAACATCCAGAACATCGGGCTGCAGGGCAAGGCCGGCACCATAGACAAGTGCTCGTTGTGCCACTCAAGGACACCCAATAAGCCCTTCAACCATACGCTGCACGACTGAACCCGACGGAACAGGAGTGCTGAGAAGTGCACGAACCCCGCAAGGCCTGCGCGGGGTTCGTTGGTTTCTGCCCAGGGGGCGACAGGGCGGCTAGCGCGCCTGGATCTCGGCAATCCACAGCAGTTTCGGCCGGCCCTCGGAGCCCTTACCCGCCGGCATAAAGACACGAAGACTGCTAACCGTACGCGGCTCGAAGCGGGCGGTGGTGACGGGCTGGGCCTTCTCGCCTGCGGCCGGGGACTTGTACACCGGCACCCAGTTGTTGCCGTCGGGGACCTGGACCTCAAAGTAACGCGGCGTGTGTGCCACTTCGGTGTAGGCAGCCCAGTAAATGGTGACTTCGCGGATCGTGGTGGGCTTGGGCAGGTTCACCTGCACCCAATGGTCGCTTTCGGTCTCGGCCGAGGCCCAAGTGACGTCATTGCCGCAGCTAACGCCCGAGAGGGTCGTGTTGCCATCGTTGAGGGGGGTCAGGGACTCATAGTCGGGAAAGCAGCTATCTACCCGAACCGTGGCGCCCAGACTGGCCAGGGCGACGTTGCTGGTGTCCTGGCGCTGGAGTTGTAGCTTGACCTCGAGTTGGTTGGCCTGGGGGGAGGTGTCCCGGGCGGAGAGCACGATCTCGTGCTTGCCGTACTCCAGATCAGGGATGGTGGCCGCCACGCGCAACATCCCCACCTGCGGCTCCACGCGCAGAGCTTCACCGGTGAGCGGGTCGCCGTCCACGAGGACCTTCAGGCTCTGCGGGTCCACACGGTTCTCGCGGTCGCGGAGGGCGGCCAGGATCTGCCGAGGGGCCCCCTTGCTGACGCCCAGGTTGACAGGCGAGGCGGTCGGAAGTGGCTTGCCGTCGGCTTTGAGGCCCATGAGCAGTGGCGGCGTGTCATCGTTGAGCACCATGCCCGGCGGGGGGTCAATGAGTAACATTACGGTGGCGCCGCCGAGCGCAGCGGGGTTCAGCTCGAAGATGAGCTTGCCTTCGGCCTGCTGGAAGGGGGCCGGCTGCCAGGGTCCTTTGGCCCCGCGCATCCACACCTGTGGTTTGCCGCTATCGGTCCAGGGGACGCTGAGCGAGACCGGTCCGCTGGCGGTGGAGGTCAGCACCGAGGCGGCGTCAACTGCTTTCACAAAGGCCCCGATGAGGCCCAGGACACATATGGCGACGGTGATTGAGCGCATGGCAGACACTCCGATCTCGTCTGATTGCTGGTGCCTTCGCCGCGGCTGCCGGCCGGCCCTGCCGACGCCATCAGTCGCCGTAGAGCCAGTTCAGGGGCACACGGGTCACCTGAAGGAGGTTGAGGCCGCCGATCTGGGAGTTGCCGGCGCAGTAGCCCAGAACGACGAGATCCTGCTCGGCATGGATCGCAGTGTAGCAGTACCACCCATCGGGATCATCCTCGAGGACGCGACGGTGTTCCCAGGTCTGGCCCTCGTCGCGAGAGATGGCGGTGACCAGCGGGGTGCGCTTGCCCTTCAGGCTATCGGGGATGCCGCGATGGTCGTTGTAAACCAGGAGAATGTCCCCGGTGGCGGGCAGGCGCTTCATGCTGGCCGGACTGCAGGGCGAGAGCAGCTCCGTCGGAGCCGCGGTGGTCCAGGTCTCGCCCCCGTCGGCGGAGTAGGAGCGGTACTGGCTCCCGAGAACCGTGCGGCAGAGCATCATGATCCGGCCGTCACGCAGCTCGATGAGGCCCGGCTCCTGGAGATGCTGGTTCTCCTGCCCAGCGGGCATGGCGACCTGGGCGGAAGTGCGCCAGGTCCTGCCCTGGTCGTCGGAGAGGAAGCATTTGGCCCGGCCGACGCCGATGTTCCTGCCGTCGAAGGTGCCGTGGTCGGCGGTGGGGATAACCAGTCGCCCCGAGCGAAGCTGGATCACGCGGTCGTTGTTCACCACGTAGTAGGAAGGCGTTCCGGAGCAGAGCACCGGTTCGGACCAGGTCCGGGCCTCATCGGTAGAGAGGCGCATCAGCACGTCGAGGCACTGCTGGTCTCCCTCGGTGCGGCGGCGCAGGAGATAGAACAGGGCGATGTCGCCGCTGTGAAGACGAAGCAGCGAGGCGGACATGGTGTTCAGAGCGGTGTTCTCGACTACTATGGTGTCTTCGCTCCAGGTGCGGCCCAGGTCTGGTGAGAAGCGCCCGGCCAGGAGCGAGGGGCTGTCGTCACTGGCGCCGCCATAGAAGCGGCTGTAGACCAGCAGGAGGCGACCGTCGGAGAGCCTGACGAGACTGCCCTCGGAGTTGCGAGGGTTCGACGGACTGGGCGGCAGAAGACGGAGCTTCTCGGGTGTGGCGAGCGACATCGCTAACATCTCCCCTCGGCCGGGCCGTGTGGTCTCGGAAGCTTGTTCGCCACACAGCGCGGGGAACCTTTGCCGACGCGCGGTGTCCGATAGGGGCGGGCATTGGGCTCTTCGGCACGCGCCCTGGCGGCAGGAATGGCGGCGGCAAGGGGGAAACAAAGCGCGGGCCTGGCGACCCGGATGCAAGGAGCAATGCCGATGAAACGATTAGGTCTGGCTGTGACGGGCGTACTGCTGGCGGCCCTGCTAACTGGCTGCGGCGGGCTGCTGTTGCTGGCCCTGGCGGGGCTGGAGGTCGGCAACCTGTATGCCCAGGTGCGGGATTTTGTGGGGCTTGAGGCCTCGGACTACACGATGGTCTTTGATGGCTACGACCTGGGCATCAACCCCAACCCCAACGGGACGCTAGACCTGCGAGGACTGCCCAGCGGCACGCATCTGCTGTCCATCGTGTCCGAGGATGAGCGGATCGGTTTCCACCGGGTGGTGGACATCACGTCGGGGAGTGGGCTGAACCTGGGTCAGATCAACCTGGAGATCGGGGCCGTGATCTCGGGTCGGGTGGAGCGGCAGGTCGGCAGCACGGTGGTGCCGCTGGCGGGGGTGCGGGTCGCCGCGGCTTACGGGGGACCGGGCCTGCTTTCTGCCGGTGCCGGCGCCCCGCTGACTTTCCCGCCAACCGAGGAGACACCCACGGTGGTGATGGCCTTTACGGATGCCAACGGCAACTACCGCCTTGGGCCCTGTCAGTTCGGGGAGTGGCTGGTGACGGCCGCCTATCCGGGGTTCCTGACGGATGTTACGTTCTGCACCGTGGCCTCCGGTTCCAGTGCGAGTGGGCAGAACCTGCTGCTGAAGCCCGCCACCACAAGCCAGCCGGCGACCATCCGCGGCACGGTGACGCGGGAGGGTGGCGGCGCCCTGGCGCACAGCCTGGTGAACGCGGACCTGCGGACGGCTTTGGCACCCCTGATGGACGCGGCACGTGTCAGTGCCCTAAGCAGCCAGACCGGAGTCACGTTCATGGCTGAGCCCTGGTTCCGCTGGCGGTCGCTGGCGACGGTAACCACTGTGGCCGGGGCCTATGACTTTGAGGTGCCACCGGGGACGATGGATGTTTACGCTCTCAAGTACGGCTATAAGGCCAGGACCGCCGAGTTCACACTGGGATCGGCGGTGGTCCAGGTCATAGACTTCGCCCTGCAGCCGCGCTAGCCGGGGGCGCGGGGCGGCTTATCGTTGGTGAGGTGGAGCTCTTGTCGGAACCCGTCTTGCGAGCAGGGTTCGTTGCTCTGGACATCACGCCGCCGCTGGGGGTATGCCTGGCGGGGCACTTCAACGTTCGACATGCTTCCGGCATCCATGACCCGCTGACGGCCCAGATCGTGGTCCTGGAACTTGGCGGCTCGCGACTGGCCATGGTGGGGACGGACCTGATCGGCGTCTCGGCACCATTGACGGCGACGGTGCGAGAGCGTGTCCATGCGGCCACGGGCTTGCCACCAGAGCACCTGATACTGTGGGCCACCCACACCCACGCTGGCCCTGCGGTACACCCGGTCTTTGATGAGCCACCGGACGAGGGGTATCTGGCGGTGCTGGCGAGCCAGCTTGCGGGGGGGGTCATGGCAGCGCTGGAGCGACTGCAGCCGGCGGCGCTGCGGGTGGCGTGGGGGCGGGAGGGGCGGATTGCACACAACCGGCGCTATCGCCTGAAGGATGGCTCGGTGCGCACCAACCCGGGGGTGGGCAACCCGGAGGTGGCGGCGATAGATGGCCCCACGGACCCGACGGTGGGCGCGCTGTTTGTGGACACGGCCGAGGGCCTGGGCGCCGCCATCGTCAACTATGCCTGTCACCTGGACGTGTTGGGCAACGGTAACTTTCTGTTTTCGGCCGATTACCCCTACTACCTGCGAGAGACGCTGAAGGCGGCCTTCGGACGGCCGCTGGTGGTCGCCTTTGCCAATGGCCCTTGCGGCAACATCAACCACATTGACGTGTTTGCCAACCGGCGTCAGGGGGGCTACGACCACGCCCAGATGATGGGCCGGATGCTCGCGGGGGAGGTGCTCAAGATCGAGCCCTGGGCCAAGGCCCTGGAGGTCTCGGAGCTGTGGGGGCGGTCGCGTGTGCTGGAGCTGCCGCGTCGTCCCTACAGCGAGGCGGAGCTTGCGGAGTTCCGGAGGGTTCTGGGCGACGACCGCATCGCGGATACAGCGTACGCGAAGGTCCGGGCACGGACGCACCTGGCGCTGCACGAGCGTGGCGAGGCTTCGGCCCCGGTGGAGGTGCAGGCGCTGCGCATTGGCGATCTGGCGGTGCTGGGCTTTCCGGCCGAGTACTTCGTGGAGTATGGCCTGGAGCTGCGGGAGCGGTCACCCGTGCCTCATACCCTGGTGGTGGAACTGGCGAACGATGCCATCGGTTACGTACCGACACCTCAGGCCTTCGACGAGGGGGGCTATGAGGGGACCAGCGCCCGCTTTGGCCGGGACACCGGCCCGCGTCTGGCCGAGGCGGCGCTGGAGCTGGTGGCGGGCTGATGGCACGGTTGTTTACCCCGCAGTACAAGCAACGCGGACGGGTGGCAGCGGCGGTCGTGACTATGGCGGCCGGGGCGGCACCATTTGTGGTGGGGCTGCTCATCGTGCAGGTGCTACCGGAGGACCGGGGGTGGCTGCCGGCGACGGTCGCCGGCTTAAGCTTCGCCGCGGGAGCGCTGTTGCCGTGGGCGGCGCAGAACGTGATGGGCCTGGCGGGCAACGGTGCTCTGCGGCGCCGGCTGCAACGGCTCCTGGCCGCGGAACATCCGGAACTGGACTTCCGCGACGCGCTGTTTGTCGGTTTCTCGCCGGGTGAGCGCCTGCACGTGTGGCACGGTGAGACGAGCCGGGATGTTGGGTATCTGTGGGTGGAGCCGGGAGGGCTGGTCTACTACGGGGATGGCTACAACTGGTGCCTGCCCCGGGGGTTTGTGGACCACGTTGACATCTCGCCGCCGGAGGGCGGGATGCAGCGGGTGCTGGTGCGCTGGCACGTCCCGCGCTGGAGCGGGCGTACGTTTTCACTGGAGGCGAGAGAGGGCAACACGCTGCGACGTGCCCGGGAGGCGACGCTGGAGTTGCACCGGCGCCTGCGGGAGTGGGCGCGGAGCGAGGTGGAGGCGGAGGAACCGCTGGCTGTAACGCTGGGGCTGCCACCTACGGACATGAGTGGGGGGCAGGTGGTGGAGGAGCCGGCCACTGGCTCGTGTGCCACCATCCTGGCTGTCGCGATCATCACCCTGGTGACAATCTGGCGCGTGGCGGGCACTCTGTTCTCTTACGGTCTGCTGTACCAGGCCATCCTGTGGGCGGGGCTGATCTCGGTGGTCGGGGCGCTGGCGACCGGCTACCTGCTGCACTATCTGCAGGCCTGGGAGGCCGAGCAGCGGAAGCGGCGACGGGCGTAGGAAGTCCAGGGTGGCCCCCTCGTAGACAGCAACCCTGCTTTGTGGCATACTGAAGCTGTACCATGCATTGCCAGTTTCGCACGCTGGTGGTGGCTGTGCGTCGTAGCTGGTTACCACCGGAGGCGTGCCTCAGTTTCTAGTCAAGGGAGCCCCCGCGATGCCGAAAGACAGCGATGTCTACCCCGATTTCACTCCTAACCAGATTACCTTTCCGCCGATCCCGATGTTTCAGTACCAGCGGGACCTGAAGGCGGAGCTGGCTGCCGGGTTGAGCCGTGAAGAGGCACTGAAGCTGCTGGATCACATGCTGCACATCCGCTTCTTCGAAGAGATGATCGTCAAGCTGAAGAACAAGAAGTTCAAGCCGCTGGCGGACTACAAGTTCATCGGCGCCACGCACCTGTCCATCGGTCAGGAGGCCGTGGCCGTGGGCACCATGGCGGCCATCAACGCTGACGACTACATCACCTCGACGCACCGGGGGCACGGGCACTCGATTGCCAAGGGTGCTTTCGCGCTGGAGAAGCGTTCCGTGGAGGAGCTGGCTGAGTTCATTGGCGAGGACGCCGAGCAATACGATCTGTCCGACCGCAAGGGCGTTCTGGACTGCGCCATGCAGCAGCATCTGAACAAGACGATGGCCGAGCTCTTTGGGAAGGAAGAGGGTTACTGCCGGGGGCGCGGCGGTGGCATGCATATTGCTGACTTCCACGCCGGGCACCTGGGGGCCAACGCCATCGTGGGCGGGTCGTATGCCATGGCGACGGGGGCGGCCATGGCGGCCGACAAGCTGGGCAATGGGAGGGTGTGCGTGTGTCTGGTGGGTGACGGGGCCGCCAACAACGGCATCTGCCACGAGGCGTATAACTTCGCCACCCAGGACCAGTTCAAGCGGGGCTGCCCGGTCATCTTCCTGATCGAAAACAACCAGTACGGCATGACCGGCCAACAGCGGGGCGAGGTCACGGGGGTGGACTATCTGGCCCAGCGCGGCGCAGGCTACAACGAAGTGAACATGCACGCCGAGGTGGTCAACGGCATGAGCGTGCTGGCGGTGCGGGACGCGGTGATGCGGGCGGCGAAGCTGTGCCGCGAGGGTCAGGGCCCGGTGCTGCTGGAGTGCATCACCTACCGATACATGGGCCACTCGCTGTCTGATGACCGCACGACCTACCGCAGCAAGAACGAGGAGAAGGCCTGGCAGGATGTGGATCCGATCGAAACGTACCAGCGGGCGCTGATGGAGGCCGGGGTTGCGTCGGAAGAGATGATCGAGGTGCGGCGGAAGCTGGCGCAGGAGCGGATCGAGCGCGCCACGCTTTTCGCCGCGGCGGGGACTGACCCTGACCCGGCGACCATCTATGAGGGCCTGTTCGCGGAGACCACATCAGACAACCTGGACCCGAAGTGGGCGACGCCGAAGGAGGAGTTGCTGGCGGAGTACGTGCCCCAGCGTCGGGACAGCAATGGCTGCATTCTGGCGCGGCACGCGGTCATCGAGGCGCTGATCGAGGAGATGCTGCGCGACCGTCGGGTCATCCTGTATGGCGAGGACGTAGCTGACTACGGCGGGGCCTTCCAGGCCACACGCGGGATCTTTGAGATCTTCGGGCGGGAGCGATGCTTCAACGCGCCGATCTCGGAGGCCGCTATCGTCGGTACGGCCATCGGGGCTGCTCAGGCCGGCCTGCGGCCCGTCTGCGAGCTGATGTACATTGACTTCATTCTCATGACGATGGACCAGACGGGGAACCAGGCGGCCAAGAACCGGTACATGTTCGGCGGCAAGGCCACGATCCCGATGGTCATTCGCACCACTATCGGTGGTGGCAAGGGCTATGCGGGGCAACACTCGCAGAGCCTGGAGGCCGTGGTGACCATGTTTCCGGGCCTGAAAGTGGTAGCGCCCTCGACCGCCTATGATCTGAAGGGCTTGCTGAAGGCTTCGATCCGCGACGATAACCCGGTGGTCTTCATCGAGCATCAGAACCTGTACCTGGTCAAGGATCCGGTGCCCCTGGAGGACTACACTATCCCGCTGGGGGTTGGCAAGGTGGTGCAGGAGGGCACGGACATCACGGTGGTGGCCTATAGCTGGATGATGCAGCGAGCCCTGGAGGCGGCGGCACGGGCGGCCGAGGAGGGTATCTCGGTGGAGATCGTGGACCCGCGGACGCTGGTGCCGCTGGATACGGAGCTGATCAACGCTTCGGTGCGCAAGACGGGGCGACTGCTTTGTGTGCAGCAGGCGCCGGCGATCGGCTGCTATGCCGAGCACATAGCCTATGAGGCCCAGGCGGCGTGCTTTGACGCCCTGAAGGCGCCGGTGAAGATCGTTGCCGCCCACAACGTTCCACCACCCATGGCCGAGACGCTGGAGAATGAGTTCCTGCCGAGCGTGGACAAGATACTGGCGGGCATCAGGGGGCTGGTGGGTAAGTAGGGCGCACGGCTGTGCGTCCGCCACTGGCGGGAGCGCCATGGCCATACCTGAGCAACGACAGATGGGCTGGTCGAGCTAGATCGCGGCCTGCAGCAGACCTGGTGAGGTCTGCTGCAGGCCGCGCCGCTACGAGGAGGGTATCCATGCGTATTCCCGCACGGTTCCTGCGCATCTCATCGGTCTACAATGGCGTCAGCAGCAAGGAGGGGTGGCTGGAGATTGACATCCGGGCGCTGGACCTGGACGGAGTGACCAAACTGCACGTCAACCTGGACGAGGTGGCAGGGGCCAAGTCGAAGCGCGACTCAGCCGCCTCGACGCTGAGCGCCTGGGACAAGGCCTTCGGCAAGGGCGAGAACCAGGCGTGACGCCGCACCTGGGGCCGGCCGGGCAGGAACAGCGCGCGCGCCCAAGGAAACTGCGGCGCATGAGCGGCCGTGTGCTGTGTGTCATCGCCCACCCGGATGACGAGATGCACATCTCGGGAACACTGGCACGGCAGGCGCGGGCCGGGCTGGAAGTGACCATTGCTGTGGCGTGTAACGGCAATATGGGCGGGCTGCCGGAGGCCTCGCCGACGGAACGCGCGGAGGTGCGGCGGCGTGAGATGCAGGCGGCGTGCGAGGTTCTCGGCGTTCGGCTGGAGTGGCTGGGATACGGCGATGATGACTTCATGCAGCACTACCACGAGGACTACCAGGCCACGGAGAAGGTCTTTCGCGACCTGGTGCGGCGCGTGGACCCGCACGTGCTGCTGGTGCCGACCCTGGACGATTACCACCAGCATCACCGCGCAGCGGCGGACCTGGCCCTGAATGCCAGTGTCAACGCCAGCAATCCGGCGTTGGTCAGCGCCGAGCCGCCTTCGAGCATTGTCCCCTATGCCCTGCACCTGCCCCCGATGCCGCCGACGTCCTTCACGCCAGCGCTCTACTGCGACATCGCGGATACCTTCGAACTGAAGCTAGAGGCGCTGCGGTGCCACGCGAGCCAGCACCAGCACCTGCGTGACCAGCACCGGACGGACGTCTTCGGGCTGGTCGAGGCAGCGGCCCGCCTGCACGGGGCGGCCTGCGGGGTGGAGTTTGCGGAGGTGCTGGGACTGTGTCAGCGCTTCAACCGCGTGGCGCCGGTGCAGGTCCTGGCGGAGTTCTTCCCATGAGCAAAGGGCCACTGGGCCGCGACCTGCTGGACGTGCTGCCGCTGCGCGACCGGGCGGCATGTGAGTACGTCCGGGGCCTCGAGGGGGCGGCGTTGCAGCAGCCCGAGCCGCACCATCACCCGGACTTCCATATTCGCGTGATCGAGGGCGCGGGGGCATTCTACGATGCGCTGGCGGAGGACATGCTGCGGCGCATCGTGTCGGCGGCGGAGGAGGAACGGACGTTTGTGGGGTTGTTTCCCGTAGGACCGACCGGGCAGTATCCGCTGCTGGCGGAGAAGCTCAACCGGCGGAAGGTGTCCTGCCGACACGTGCATCTGTTCTTCGTGGATGAGTATGCTTACGAAGACGGCGCCACGGTTGACAAGGCGTCTCCCTGGAGCTTTGAGCGGGTGGCGCGGGAGAAGCTTTTAGGGCCCATCGAGGGCGGTCTGCGACCACCCGAAGGCCAGGTGCACTTTCCGGGTCCGGACAACGTGGAGCGGTACGACGAGCTGGTGTGGGAGGCCAGCGGCGGGCGGGGGGCCGAGGTCATATACGGGGGCATCGGCTGGAGTGGGCACTTTGCCTTCTGGGACCCGCACCTGTGGGAGGAGTTCGGTGGGGATCTGGAGGCGTGGTGCAGGGCCCACACGGCGCATGTGCGCCTGCACCCCATGACTATCCTGCACAACTCGTTGCGAGCGGGTGGGGACTGGTCCGCGATCCCGCCCTGCGCTTACACGATTGGGCCGAACCTGTTTCTGGGGGCGCGCTATCGGAGTTTCTGGCTGGATGCCTGCCTGGGCAGAGGCATGAGCTGGCAGCGCTTTGTGGGGCGCCTGGCGGCGCATGGTCCGGTCACGCCGTCATTGCCGGCGTCGTTTCTGCAGACGCTGCCGGGCGAGTTGGTCTTTCTGGACGAGGTGGCAAAGCCGATCGGCGGACCGGTGACGAGCTGGCGGTAGAGGGCGGCACCGGGGCCAGAAACAGAGGGAGGGCGACCATGGAGATCGCGGCCTGGGGGCACCCGTACAGGGAGTTTCCGGAGGGGGCGGACGGACCCCGCGAGTTTGCGGCGGCCTTCGAGCGCATGAGAGCGGCCGGCATCGGCATCTACATCCCATTTGTGATGAGCCACGGGCAGCACTACTTTGAGTCGGAGCTGCTGGGGCCGCCCTCCCGGGATCTGCTGGCGGCGTGCATGGAGGCCGGCAATGAGGTTGGTCTGGAGGTCCACCCGATAACGGGCCTGGGTGCGGTGAGTGCGGTGGCCGCGGCCGAGGGCGAGGGTGACGGCATGTACGACCCCGGACCGGAGTGTGCCGACCTGCCAGGGTGGGCACGGAACTGGCCGTGCGCGGCCTGGACCGAGAACCGTAAGACCATCACCCAGGTGGCCCGCGATATGATCCGGGACTACGAGCCCGACGGGCTGGCCCTGGACTACCTGCGCTACCCGAACACGGCAGTGCTGGACACTCACCCCTGTCATTGCGAGGTATGCCAGGAGGAGCGAGAGGCGTGGCTGGGCAAGCCGTTGCCGGACGCGGAGGACCTGGCGCGGCCGGGTGTGATGTACCACGAGGTGAAGATGCGTAACCGTTTCGTGAAGACGCTGCTGCACTCGCTGCGGGAGGTGGCTGACGATGGGGACCTGCCCCTGTCGCTGGCGGCAAGGGCACGGTATCTGAAGGATGCGGTGCCGGAGGGGCAGGACTGGGCGGAATGGTGCCAGCAGGGCCTGCTGGACTTCGTGTGCCCGATGAGCTACAACCCGTGCTTTGAGCGCTTCCAACGCTTCGTGGCTGAGCACCGCAACCTGGTGGAGGACACCGGGGTGCCGCTGTACAGCGGCATCGGCCGCAGCTCGAGCCTGGGCACGATCACTGCGGAGCAGATGGAACAGCAGATCCGGTACGCACTTGAGCACGGAGCGGACGGTGTATGCATTTTCCACGTGGGGGCGCTGGAGGAGGCGGATTACGAGGTGTTGGCGCGTATCAGTGCGGACTACCGATGAGTGAGGAAGCCATGGCTGAGGGCCATACAGGCGCGGCCAGCCGGGTGCTGGTGGGGCTGAACAACCCGGCGACCATGCCGCAGCTACTGGAGATAGGGAGCTTGCTGGCCGCCGAGGTCCGCGGGGGCTTGCAGGCTTTCTGTGTCGTTGGCAGGCATGGGGGTGACAGTTCCTTTGCAGGCCGCTTGCTAAGCCTGGCTGCGCATCATTGTGCGGGGTGCGGGGCATGGGTGCCGGAGCCGATGCCGGTGGAGGCGGACTCACTGCAGGAGGGCATATTGGAGGCGGCGGGCCGGGTACAGCCCACCCACCTGGTACTGGGCTACTCGCCACACCGTGAGGAGGATCTCCAGGGCGAGCGGGCGTTGACACGGGCGCTGCAGCAGGTGGCGAGGGGTTATGGCGGGCACCTGGTGATCGCTCACTTCGGGGAGGCGACACGCGGGCACCGAGTGCTGGCTCCTGTCGCGGCCGAGGCCAACCTGGAGCTGCTGGGGCAGCTTGGTCGGGCCTTGCTGCGACGGGAGGGAGCGAGTCTCACGCTGTGCCACGTTGTGCCCGAGGAGGCAGACACAGCCAGGCATCATGAGGCGATGGCGTTTCTGCGGAGTGTGGCAGAGCAGTGCGGGTTCCTGGGCGAGGTAAGCTTTCGGGTGGCGAGCAGCGGGGATGTTGCGGAGGGCATTCTGGCGGCGGCCTGGGAGTTTGACGCCATCATTGTGGGTATGACGCGCACGCGTTCGCTGACGGAGCGCCTGCTGGGAAGCATATCAGACCAGGTGGCTACCTGGGCCCGCTGCACGACCTATCTGATCCGCGCACGGAAGGGATGAGTGGTCAGGGTCGAGGCCCGGGGGGGCTGAGGCAGCGGTCGGAGGGGGAGCAGCGCAGCGGCCGGGCGGGGGTCTCCCAGAACCAGCGAACTCGCCCTCTTGAACGGCGCCTTCCCGAGTTCATGTTGGAGTGTAACTCCCGAGGGCCGTCTATAGCCCCAAAATCATCCGTCGGTTAGGCCGGGCGAGTTCGTGGGATTGTTTGCGGCTACAGCTATGGTCCAGCACTCCTTTCTGGACTTTACGGCTTCAGTTTTTACAGCCCCATTTGGACAGTCTCGCGCTTCCACTGGTATTATACCCGGCGAGACGGCGGTCAAACGTCAGGCGAGGCTCCGGGGACGGGAGAGGTCGGGACCGTGGACAGGGGGAAGAGCTGGGGGACCAAGTGGGCAGTGCGCAAGGTGCCCGCACCCAGGCATGTCATGCCGGAGACGGTTGAGAGGAGGCAGTTGTGAGCGAGGGCAAGAGCGAGTCCGGCGCGGCCCAACCGCTTCCTCCCCCACCTCCAGGCGGAGGGCTGGCAGAGGGCCAGGTGCGGTGCCCCGGGTGTGGCGAGGCGCTCTATGCGAGCGAGGAAAGGTGTTGGCGGTGTGGGTGCCGGCTGGCGGCTCCCGAGCCTCCGCCAGTCCCCGCAGCGGCACCGATGCTGCCCGCTGCTCCTGAGGTTTCCTCGCCGTCGCCATCAGTGGCAGTGACGCCGGCGGTGGGCCGGGGAGTGACGGCGCTGGTACTGGGGGTGATGGGGATCGTCTTCCCGTGCCTGGCGCCGGTATTCTCTGTGCTGGCCCTGCGGGAGGCCGCTTTGGCGGGGGAAGCTGGGGGAGCGGGCATCGTCACTGCGGCGCGAGTGGCGGCTGTTCTGGGCCTCGTGGCGTTCGCCTTGGGGGTGCTGACGATAGGGATAGGGCTAGTGCTGCGCGCGGTGCACGGGACGTGATGCGGGTAAGGGAGTGGGACCACGTGCCGACTACCGACAGGGGATCTGCAACCATGAGAACGGGCCTGGCTGTGCTGGTATATGTGGGAATGATGGTAGTCGTTCTGGCGGGCACTCCGGGTCTGGCGGCGACGCCGCGACCACCGATGGAAGGTCCACCGCCCATGGAGGAGCGGTCCGATGACGCCCAACACGGGTGGGTGGCGGAGTTGGGCGAGCGGCCGGGGCGGCCCGAATGGGGGCCACTTGCGATCCTGGAGGACCAGGCCGCGCTCTGTGAGCCGGCCGTCGCCGCGAGCCGGGATAAGGTGACGACCGAGAGGCGACGAGCGGCGCTGTTGCTGGGGTTGCTGGGGATGGCCGAGGGTGTGCCGGCGCTGGAGACGCTGCGGCAGGACGCGGACCGGGAGGTCCGGATGCAGGCGGGGGTGTCGCTATGCCTGCTCGGAGAGGACAGCGGCCTGCCCGCGGCCCGCGTGGCACTGGGCTACGCACCGGCTTGGTTGCGGTACTACGCGGTGGCGGGCCTGTGGCGGGTGGGCGGCCGGCGGGCGGAGGAGGCGTTGCAGAACGCACGCCCGCACCTGTCCCGGTTTCTGCAAGACTGCGTGGAACAGGCGCTGGCCGCGCCGTGGGAGCCTGTGGCCGAGGGGGTCGAGGTGGTTGCGGACCGGGCTCATGCGCCCGCGGACCCGGCGGACCTGTGGGGACAGGCGGCGGATGCGCTGATCAACGAGTGTGACTGGTGGTGGCACAAAGGGAACTACGATCAGTGCATCCGGTGCCTGGAGGCATCGCTGGTCTTTGACCCGCAGAACGTGGAGGCGTACAGCAACATTGGGTGGCTGCAGTGGAGCATGGGGCGACACGGGGAGGCTATCAGCACCTACCGCCGGGCAATTGCGGCTAACCCGTTGAGCTGGGACGCGGCGGACGAGCTGGCGAACTACTACCGGATGCAGAAGCGGTACCTGCTGGCGGAGAAGTACTATGCGCAGGCGGCGCGGCTGGGCAGCCCGCCAATCCAGCGGCGAGCGTGGGGGCATGTGCTGGAGATCCTGGGGCGGTATGATGAGGCGCGACAGGTGTGGCAGCAGATACTGCAGCTAGACCCCAATGACCCCATCGCCCGGCGGCAGTTGGAGCGTCTGGCGGGAGAGCAGTAGGGCCATGCTGAAGGCAGTGACATGCTTGCTGTTAGCGCTCCTGGCGGCGGCAGGGGCTTGCGGGCAAGGGCTGGTGACGGTCCTGGAGAGCAAGGACCTTGAGGCCCTGACAGAGACGGCGGAATGGGAGAACAGCGGCGGACCTGAGGGCGCGGTGGCGATGGTGACGACGGGGGCCAGGGCGGGACGGCGGGCGGTGCGATTTACGGTGAGGATAGACCGGATGGGCCCACCCGGGGCGACGTATCCGGAGGGCTGGCCCTCGTGTCAGGTGCTGCTGGACCCGCCGCAGGACTGGAGTGGCTACAACAGCGTCAGCTTCTGGATCCGAGTGGATAGCAGTGACCGCAAGCGCCTCTTCCCCATTCGCTTCATTCTGCATACCGGCGGGGTCTGTACGCTCAACGAGCTGGTTCCGCCCTTCCGCGCGGGGAAGTGGGTGCAGGCGCGGTTTGACCTGTCGCGGGTGCCGGACCTGGACCGGGTGACGCGGGTGCACCTGTTTGTCTGCGAGAACGAGTACCCGGACAAGCTGCAGATGCAGTTTACGGTAGATGGGTTCTCGCTGGAGAAGACGGCTGTGGCCGATGCTGTTCTGCCGGCGGCCGAGTGCCGGGCGGAACTTTACACGGGGAAAGACCAGGCATGGCGGCTGATTGAGGCGGGTACCGAAAGCCTGCCGTGTGTGCTTAAGCTGACGACGGGGGCGGATTGTGCCCTGGCGACGAGTGACGGGGTGCTGCTGACGGCGCGGAATGTGTTCACGGACCGGCTGTTTCGGCAGCGGGTCGCCCTGCCGCAGGAGGTGTCAGGGGGCACCGAGGCCGAGATACCGCTGGCGGCGTCGCTGGCCGGTCTACCGCCGGGGTACTACCTGCTGACAGCCGACATCGTGCGCGGGCAGCGGTCGCTGTGCGGGGGGCGTGTGGGAGCCGACGACTTCTATGTAAGGAAGCCCGGCGAGAGCATGACCTATACGGCGCTCTCGCATCGGCTGGGGATGGTGGCCTGGATCATTGACCGATACTACGGGGGGATGACGACCCACAGCAGTATCAACATCCCCCACACCTACGACCCGTATAACAAGCAGACCTATCCGCTGTGGCTGCGAGGTTTCTGCAGCGACACGGGCAAGCACACGGAGGGGCTGGAGGCGGGAGTGACGGGGCTGGTGTTTGCCTGCGAAGCGCTGCGGCGGGCGGGTGACAGCGAGGGGTTGCGGTATGCCGAAGGGTTGCTGCGGAACAATCTGGACTACATGATCCGTGGCATGCAGGATCCGGACGGGGGCGCGCGGACGTATACCAACGAACTGGTGGACAACTACGGCGATCTGCTGGGGGGTCGCGGGGGTGTGAGCCAGTCGGGCCGTGACAGCAACCAAGTGGGCGAATGGGTACGCCCCATAGCCCGGGCGATTCTGTACTTCCGGCGCGTGCCGGGACAGGAGGCGTATGTCGGGAAACTGCTGCGGGCCGGCCATGCGGCCGCCGATTTCATCATCCGCACCTCGGTAGCGCCGAAGGACGGCTGGGAGCATGTGATCCGACACTACACCCTGTCGTCCTATGGCGCGCCGCTCAAGCAGACGGTGTACGTGCAGGAGGGGCGGCAGTGTGAGGTGTACACGGGCCGGGCGATGGCGGGTGTCTCGTACATGGCTTACGCCCTGGCGGCGTGCGGACGGGAGGTGCCGGCGACGTGGCTGCAGGCGCTCCGGGACACGACGGCGTGGGCAGCGTCAGTGATGGAGCCGCGCGGAGGATGGTTTGACTATGTGTGCGAGGACGTGGTGGAAGGGGGCTGTCACACCTTCCTGGGCAACCAGTATATCGGCGAGGGGACCATGGGGCACTACTTCGTGGAGGACCTGCTGGGCAACCGGGAGGAGGCGCGTGCGGCGGCGAGGGCCACGAAGCTGGCCTACCGTTATGTCACTGACAACTGCGTGATCCGGGGCCGGAAGTTCGGTATTCCGAACGAATTCTGGGTGGGGCCGTATCTGTACTGGGAGCTGAAGGAGTACAACACGGCGCTGCCACCGGACCCGGTGTTCGCCGAGTGGATGAAGGGGATCACGGAGGCCTACACGGTGCGGCCGGGCTGGGTGATGTTCACCGGGCGGGACTGGAGGTTGGGGGCGCGCACGGAGGACAACGGTTCGCTGGTCACGAGCATTCTAGGGTGGCTGGGATTGCACTACATGGATGAGATCGGAAGGCCCTGGGAGGGGTACCTGTGAGAGAGACGGGGGCGGGGTGAGGATGTCCGTGGGCTGGGCGGCGGAGGTGGTGAGGGGGACGGACGCCTGGCAACGGTGGCGGAGGAACCCGGAAACCAGATGGGGCAACAGAGGGTCAAAGGGGTGACCAGGAGGGGGCGTTTCTGGCACTGCCGGCAGGGGTATCCTGTACGTGTTGGCGTACCGCTTGATGCTGGTGAAACGATGCCTGGGACAGGTGGTCAGCCAGGAGGGTCGGTGCTTGCGATGGGCAGGAGACATGGGTTCTCGCTGATCGAGCTGCTGGTGGTAATCGCGATCATCGCGATCCTGGCGGCGATACTTTTCCCCGTGTTCGCGCAGGCAAGGGGCAAGGCGCGGCAGGCGAACTGCCTTTCCAACATGAAGCAGTTGGCGACGGCGGCGCTGCTATACGCCAGTGACTTTGACAACCTGGTGCCCTGCTGGAATCTCTACCACTGGCCACGGCCGGCAGACGGGCAGGGCTACTCGTGGGACATTCAGCTCATGCCGTATGTGAAGAACACGCAGGTGTTCGTGTGCCCGATGAACGCGTTCAACGGGCAGACGGTGACGGTGCAGATGAACGGAACGGATGTGCAGCAGACGGGGCCGAAGCGGGGGTATGCGCTGCCGCGGTATGTGAGCGCCCAAGACCTGGATGACCCGCCATATCCGTCCAGCACGTTGCTTCTGTTGGAGAAGGGCGCATGCCTGATGGGCACGTGGGATGATGCAGCTTCGGAGCACCCTCGACAGGCAGGATGGAGCCAGCTTTATCCGGATGAGGTCAAGCCGCGGCACAATGGCGGTAACAACTTCGCTTTCCTGGATGGGCATGGCAAGTGGTTTGCGTATGGGTCGGGGCCGTGGGTGAATGATGGCACCGGCTCATGCCCGGGGAAACCGACGGGGTGGCTGGACCATCACGAGCTGGGTCCGGGGCATTGTGAGTTTCCGGGGTACGACTGGCCGCAGGAGTAGGCCAGCGGCGGGTCGGCGAAGCGATAACCGAGAGGGGCGCGGGAGACCGCGCCCCGTTTGGTTTTGGGGGGCAGGTTGAGTGGGAGAAACGGTCTGTGAGTGTGCTTAGTACATGGGGGTTGATGGTGAGACCTCACACCCGGCCCCGCTCCGCAGGGTGGAGAGGGGGACGGCAGGGGGCTGGACCTCACCCCCAGCCCCTCTCCACAGGGTGGAGAGGGGAGAACAGCGAGGGAGCGAGGACCGATGGCGGGCGGGGGACAAGCCCTTGCCCAGCAACGGCGGAGGCTGGTGCAGGGCGAGGCGTGGGAGGGGTAGATGGACGAGAAGGGCGAAGGTCTGGCGCCGGTGGCCCGGGCGGGACGACAGAGGTGGGATGAGAGGCCGGTCTCGGTGCGGCGTTTTGTGTGTGACGAGGAGTACCTGGGGGTGGGGGCCAGCGTCTATCCGGAGGTGCTGAGGACGCTGGGACGGATCTTCCGGGGCCGTTACCAGGAGGCGGTGCTGTGCTGGGGGATTGGGAGTGGGAAGTCGTACCTGTGCACGCTGGCGCTACTCTACCGGCTGTATCGGACGCTGTGTCTGCGGGCGCCGCAAAGGGAGTTGGGGTTGGCGGAGGGGAGTCAGATCGTCCTGGCGACGGTGGGGCCGACGGCGCGAGTGGCGGAGAAGGTGGTGTTTGGGGAGCTGCGGGAGCTGGTGCAGCGGTCGCCATGGTTTGGGGAGCGTTACAAGCCCGATGCGCGGGTGCGGCGAGAGTTGCACTTTCCGAAGAATGTGGTGGTGCTGCCGGGTAATTCCAGTGAGACTTTTCCGCTGGGGCTGAACGTGCTGTGCGCGACCATGGATGAGGCGAGCTTCTTCGTGGAGACCCTGGATGGTCGGCGGGAGGCGGCGGAGGATGTGTATCTGGCCTTGCAGCGGCGGATCCGGTCAAGGTTTGGCGACCAGGGGCTGATGGTTATCGCCTCTTCGCCGCGGCACTGCGACGATTTCGTCATGCGGAAGCTGGCTGAGGCGGAGAGTGATCCGACGATCTACGGGTCGCGGAGGGCAACGTGGGAGGTCAAGCCTCGTGGGAGGTTTTGCGGAAAGCGTTTTGAGTTTGATGGGCTGACGGTGCCCGTGGAGTATGAGGCGGAGTTTCGTCGGAACCCAGAGAAGGCCAAGCGAGATCTGGCGGCGCTGCCCGGGACGGCGTTTCAGCCCTACTTCACGGACATGGGGCCCCTGGAGGAGGCCTGCGAGGCGCACCGGCGGCATCCGATCGAGGGCCAGGGCGCGCTGGCAGCGTGGTTTCGGCCTGACGACCGGGAGGCCCGATATGTGCACGTGGACCTGGGTCTGCGACGGGATGCGTGCGGCGTGGCGATGGCAAAGGTGGTCACCGAGGCGGGGCGGCCGGTGGCGGTGGTGGAGCTGATGCACCGGATCGCGGCTCCCGCGCGTGGGGAGGTGGACCTGGCACAGGTTCGCGAGCTGATACTGGCGCTCAGAGCGCGGGGCTTTCCGATTGCCCAAGTGAGCTACGACGGCTGGCAGAGTGCCGATAGTCAGCAGATTCTGCGGCGCCACGGTCTGCAGGTGGCGACGGTGTCGGTGGATCGGGATACGGGGGCGTACGAGACGCTGAAGGAGTTGGCGTATGACGGGCGGCTCCGGATGTATGCCTACGAGCCGTTGCTGCGGGAACTGCGGCGGCTGGAGCTGGTGCGGGGCGTGAAGGTGGACCATCCGCCAGGGGGTTCGAAGGATGTGGCTGATGCGGTGGCCGGTGCGGTGAGTGAGGCGGTGCGGGCATGGGGTGAGGACGATGGGGTCAGGGGGAGGATCGTGTGACCTCACCCCCGGCCCTTCTTCACAGGGTGGAGAGGGAAGAAAGGCGAGGGGGTGACACCCCGACCCCAACCCCGGCGGGAGAGCGGGGAACAGCATCACGGAGCCTCATCGCTCCGGGAGTTTGGGTCAGGCGCCTATCAGGCGCATAAGGGAAAAACAAGAGGGCAACGGCGATGGCCTATGGTGCATGGCGCACGGCGACGGCGGGGAGGGGAGCGAGGTGGGTGAGGTGACAGGGCTGAGCCATCCGGTGATGGTGGAGTATGGGGGGATCTGGTACGTGGTAGGGTATCGCGGCGGCGGGCAGTATCTGCGGAAGAGTGCCGATGGGTGTCAGACGTGGCTAAGGTTTGCCGACGGGAGCGAGGAGCGGCTGGTGGCGTCACCAGCGGATGAGGCACGGGCGGGGCTGGTCAAGATGGACACCCAAGGGCGACCGCTGGTGGTCGCTGTCCAGAGGGCGCCGGCGATCGATGTGTACGTGAGTGTGGATGATGGTGAGACGTGGGTGAAGGAGAGTGAGGTGTGACCTCACCCTTGGTTCTCTTTCCGCAGAGTGGAGAGGGGGGACGACAAGGGCAAGGCGCACACCCGGCCTCTCTCCACACAGTGGAGAGGGGAGAAAGGTGTGACGGCAGGCCGGACAGGTCCGGCCTCTCCAGACGGCAAGAGGCGGGAGGCGAGGGCGGACGGGGTCGGTGGCGGGCGGAAGGCTGGCCGGGCGAGTGATGGGCAACGTAGCGGAGGTTGGAGGCATGGCGATTGATGAGCTGATAAAGGCGCGGGTGGTCGGTGAGACGGTCGGTGGGCGTAGTCAGCAGCTACCAGAGGCGGTGTGGAGTGAAGCTTACGCAACCGGAGAGGTTGTGCAGCCGCCGTATGATCTGGAGGCGCTGGCCTCGCTGTATGAGACCAATGCGGCCCACAAGGCGTGCGTTGATGCCAAGGCTACCAACATCGTGGGTCTGGGATACCGCTTCGTGCCTGTCGGGGATGAGCGAGAGGCTTCGGCGGAGAACCTGGCAGTGCTGGAGCATCTCTTTGCCACCTGCAATCCAGACATGACCTTCACGGAGGTCATGCGAGCGGTGTGGACGGACGTGGAGTGCGTTGGCAACGGGTATATGGAATTGACGCGCAACAGCCGGGGCCAACTGGACGGGATGTACCATGTGCCGGCGACAACTGTGCGCGTGCGCGCGGACCGGAAGGGGTTCGTCCAGGAACGCGAGGGTCAGCGGCGGCGGTTCCGGATGGTTGGTGGACCGGAGGAGATTGACCCGGAGAGCGGGCTGGTGCAAAACGAGATGCTGCACTTCATGAAGTACACGCCGATGTCCAGCTACTATGGAGTGCCAGACATTGTGCCCGCGGTATCGGCGGTACTGGGGGACAAGGCGGCCCGAGAGTACAACGTGGACTTCTTCACCCATAACGCGGTGCCCCGGATGGCGATCATCGTGGAGGGTGGTCAGTTGTCAGAGGAGGTTCTGGAGCAACTGCGCCACTTCATGCAAAGCGAGGTGAAGGGGCAGGGGCACAAGACGCTGGTGCTCGAGGTGCCGGGGCGAGAGACGCGGGTGCGTCTGGAGAAACTGACAGCGGGGGGTCAGGAGGACGCGGCGTTCCTGGACTACCGGCGGGCGAATCGAGACGAGGTGCTGCTGGTTCATCGCGTGCCGCCGAGCAAGGTGACGGTTATTGAGAACGCCAACCTGGCCAACAGCAAAGACCAGGACAAGACGTTCCGGGAGCAAGTGGTGCGGCCCGAGCAGCGGCGGGTGGAGTACCGGTTCAACCGGCTGATAGCGGAGCAGTTGGGGATTGGCGACTGGGCATTCCGGTTCAACGAGCTCGATCTGTCGGAGGCGAAGGAGGAGGCCGAGGTGGCGGCGGTGTACGCGGGCATTGGGGCGCTGACTGTGGACGAGATTCGGGGCAAGATGGGGTTGGCGCCGCTGGGATAGGGCCTCAGTCCCTAGCCCCGCATCACCGGGCGCGGAGGGCGAGTGAGAGAGTGAGGTTGGTGAATCACGTCGGGCCACTGCGGAGGTACGTGGGGCAGACAGGGTGAGGATGAACGTTGATCATTGCGGCTCACTCAGGAGAGTGAGCCGCTTGCTGTTTCGGGGAGGGGAGTGAGGGTTGGCCAGACGGGGAGTGAGTGAGGGCAGCGGAGGCCGCATGGGCTTTGCGGTGCTGCTGAGAGCTGGGCGGGGTAATCGCACGGCAGTGCGGTTTCAGGGGGTCGCCGCGACGACCGCAGTGGACCGTCAGGGCGACTGCATGACAGAGGCAGCTCTGGAAAGTCTGGCGGCGGCGCAGCCGGTGCCACTGCTTGAGCGCCACGGCGGCCGAGCGATCGGGGTCGTGGAGCGTTGCTGGGTGGAGGATGGCAAGCTGCGGGTCGAGGGTCGGCTGAAGCGCGGGCTGGTGCGCCTGCGGGGTCGCAGGCTGAGCGTGGGAGGGCGCGTCCGCCAGGTGAGATACGAGATGGACGTCCGGACGGGGCGGCGGGTGCGCAAGGTGGAGATGGCGGAGCTGGACCATGTGGCGGTCTGCCACAGCAGTGAGGCACAGAACCCGGAGACGTGGGTGGAGACCCTGGTGGCGGCGGCGAGGACGGAGCGGGAGAGGGGGCAGGGCGAGGTGGGAAGCGGATGCGCGGGTGGCTGAGGGCGCTCTGGTGGTGGATGAGGAGGTCTCGCCGCCCGGTGGTCGGGCCGCGGGATAGTGAGGGAGGCTACGAGGCGAGTCTGGGTCAGCCGGCCCTGGCGAACAACGTGGATGAGGGCGGTTGCGGCGGGGGGTGCGGTGGTGACGGACTGGCAGGACTGGCAGAACAGGTCAGACAGTTGAGTGAGCGCGTGGCGGCGGTGGAGGCGGCGTATGGCGTGGGGCAAGGTGGTAGCGAGGCGCAGTTGGTCGAGGCGGTCAGCGAGTGGAGGGAGAACCCGGATACGGACGCTCTGACCAAGAGCAGGGCGGCCGAGGCTGACCGGACGGCAGAGGAGGTAACGCGTCCAGGGGTCCCGCAGGGGCTGCGCGGCCAGCGGGCGCGACTACTGACGGCAGACGAGATCTGGGAAGGGGTGCTGTGAGTGACAGTAGACGAGATGCTGCAGAAGGCCGTGGACACGACGGATCTGGCGGACGGTGGGTTGCTGGGGACTGAGCAGGCCAAACGGTTCACGGACCTGGTAGTGGACCAGTCGGTAATGCTGAAGGAAGTGCGCGTGGTGCGGATGCGCTCGGCGGTGACCGAGCTGGACACTATCGCGACCACGGGGCGTGTGAGCCAACTCAAGAATGAGGGAGTGGCTCCGGCCACGTTGAGCGAGCCAGCGTTCGGGAAGGTGATACTACGGGCGACGGACGTCATCACCCCGTTTGAGATCACCTTTGAGGCGCTGGAGGACAGCATCGAGGGCGATGGTCTGGAGAGCACGGTGGTGCGGGTGATGGCCAAGCAGACGGCCACGGACCTGGAGGAGCTGGCGGTGCACGGTGACACGAACTCCGCTGATCCGTTCCTGTCGGGGCTGGACGGCTGGCGGGTGCTGGCGGATGACGGGCACGTGGTGGACCTGGAGGGGGCAACGCTGGACAAGTCGGGCCTTGGGGCGATGTTCCGGGCGCTGCCGGACAAGTACAAGCGCAACTACAAGGACCTGCGGTTCTACTTTGCGCCGGCGGCAGCGCAGGATTGGCATGACACCTTTGCCGACCGGGGCACGTCGCTGGGGGACAGGGCGTTGCTTGGTGGTGAGGTGCCGCCGTACATGGGGGTGCCCGTGGTGTCGGTGCCGGTCATTCCGACGAACGTCAGCGGGATCCTTGGTCACGTGGGGACGAACCTGAGCTACGGGTTTCTGACGCCGCGTGAGAACCTGGTGTTTGGTATCCATCGGGAGATCCGCATTGACAAGGACAAGGACATCCTGCGGGGCGTGAATGTGTATGCGATCACGACGCGGGTGGCGGTGGCCATCGAGAACCCGGATGCGATGGTGGTGGCCGTGAACGTGGCGAAGAGCTAGACGGCACCTCACCCCCGGCACCTCTCCACAGGGTGGAGAGGGGGGAGGGGCGGGAGGGCATCGCAGTCTCGTGGCCGCTCCTACCGAAGGCGGTGGGGCATGCGGCGCTGTCTGTAGAGGTGACGGGCGGCGGGCGGAGGTGGAGGCTCGCCGCCCTGACCGTCTGGGGTGGCAGGACGAGTACTGATGGGGAGGTTGGGATGAGGAAGCAGTTTCTGTATGTGGGCAAGCCGGGGTTCTATTACTCGGGTCCGGGCAACATCAGGATCGGACCGGGCAGCCAGGGGACGGTGTTCTTCTGGTTCCACGCCTCCCCGGACTATCCGTCGTGGCGTCCGCTATGGAAGGCCGTGGGCGACAGCAACAACTATCTGCGCTTCGGTGTGTTCGGGGCAGATTCGCTGGGTTTCGAGTGCCGGTCAGGCGGCACTTCGTGGTGGGTTAGCTGGCCCAACTACCCGTGGCGCGACAGGAACCACTGGATGCCGGTGACCTGTACGTGGGATTTCACGACGCCAGGGGCCGGGCAGTTGCGAGTGTATGTGAACGGGGTTGAGGCGCCGGCGCAGGTAAACAACGCTTCGGCACCCGTGGTGGAGGCGGCGAAGCTGTACCTGGGCCCGGGAGCCACGGAGACGGCGGAAGCGGTGAACGGGTGCTACGACAACTTCGCAGTCTGGGACGGCGTGATGACGAAGGCGCAGCATGACGCGATCCTGGGGGGCGCCAACTCGTGGGCCACGAGGCAGAACCGGCGCCGACGACTGATCCGGGAGAGCGATGGCACGGGGCAACTGACCCTGTTGGCGACCTTCGACGGCAGCTACGATGCGGAGATAGCTGGTGGCGACGCCACGGCGTACTGGGAGGTTGGCAGTGCGGATTGGGATGAGTTCTGCCGGCTGGACGATGGGTCACGGGCGCGAGGCGTCAGACACCATTTCAATATCGGCATGCCTCGGCATGACAACACGCCCGATGACCGCGTTCCGCTGCAGGCGGTGCTGACCCCCATTACGCATGCGGGGGCGAGCGCCTACACGACGCTGACCAACCACGCCCGTTACGGCCAGGTGCAAGTCAGTCAGCTATATGGAGGCAGCAGCACGGGGCAAGGCGTAGGGTGGCTGCGGGAATGGATCAACCCGTTTCACATGGCGTGTCCGGCGACGATTCGGATGCGCGTGAACTGCCCGGCGGAGACGAACCCGGTGGGGACGCAGATCACGCTGGGTCCTCTGTGCTACGTGGCTGGAGGCCAACTCGGGAACAACTTCGGGACCTGGGGTACCGGAGAGCTGTTCGCGGTGGTGGCCGATGCGGGGAACACGGCGTCCCGGTTCAAGACGAACCTGCCAAACCGTGGGGATGGCTACTGGGTTGGCGCAGAGCTGACGATGCGGACGGGGGCGCAGGCGGGGTGTCGGCTGAAGGTGACGGGCTACACGGCGGCGACCGGCGTGATCACTGTGAGCGGGGCGTTGGCGGGAGTGCCAGCGGCCGGCGACAAGGGAGTTGTGGATCACCGGGGGCGCCTGCTCGCATCGGCGACGCCCCTGAATGAGCAGCAGAATCTGGAGGCGTGGTTGTGGGAGTCTTACAGCACCGATCGTCCGTGGCTGGAGCTGGAGTGTGTCTATAGCGCGGACAAGAGCACTACGCTGGTGCGGTATGAGCGTGGTCGGTCGGCGCTGATGACGCTGACAAACTACCGGAGTGACCCGCTTGGGCGGTACATGATGTTTGGGCGAAGCATCAGCCACCCGGTGCCGGCGAGCTATCAATGCGATATCCGGCTGGAGAGCCTGACCATCGAGGGGCCCGGCGGCTACCAGACAATGGCTCCCGAGGACTCCGCGCTGGGGCGGGGTTTCGAGCTGGGGGACAGTTTCCTGGTGCGAGACGTGGACACTGGTCAGAGTAGCCGGGTGTGGCGCCAGGAGGGTGTGGTCTGGAGATCGGCCAAGCCGGTCGTTGACCCGGATCCTGCGGGTGTGGAGGCGGACCTGCGGGCGGCGGGGACTTGGCGGCACACGGCGGAGCTGCACTCGGTCGTGCAGCCCCAGGAGCTTCTGGACCGGGTGACGGTGCTGGTGGGAGGCACGGACCCCGGAGGCGTGTGGCGAGGGGGCTATCTGGTCGGAACCTGGGATGCGACCCGGTCACGGGTGTCGTGGGCTGACGAGACCCCTCCCGCAGGACGGCAGAATCCCTTCCTGAGTCCGGAGGACGTGCGACCATGGAGCACCCGGGACGCGACCTGGGGTCTGGAGAGCCCGGGGATCGCGACGGTGCTGGGGATGCCGGATGGGTCTTGGACGATGCTGCAGGGGGGGACGGAGGCAAATCCGGACCACTACTGGATCAGGGCGCTGGTGGGCGCGCAGGACCGCTGGAGCTTTGACTGGGAGAAACACTGGTGGACGGAGAACCCGTTGCTGCCGGGCATGGGCGGCACGGAGAAGCTGTCGGCGGACGGTGGCAGCATCTGCCTGTGGGGCAACCGGGACGCGGACTGGATGGTGGCGCACAATCCCTATGCTTCGAGACCAGAGCGTCGTTTTGTGGGCTACAGTCGGTTCAAGACGATGCTGATGTCGGGGGACTACCTCAGCTACAACCGGCGCCCGCTCGCCGGGTGGACGAGCGGAGACCTCAGGAGCTTCTTCCTGCTGCCGCACGGCAATCTGCTGAGCCCTCTGGCAGCGGCGGATCTGTACGAGCTACACACGCGGCCCGTGTCGGACGACTTCACGACGCTGTACGTGTTGTCCTTTGGGAGCTACCTCAGGCTCTGGGCGACGGAGGATGACCGGCACTTCCAGCCGGTGGATGAAGAGTTCCTGGCCGGGGGGCCGGTGCGGACTTCGTTTCTTCTGGGGGACAAGCTGGTTCTTTACTACTACGCCGGCACCGGTCTGAATATGGCGCACATTGGGCGTGACCGGGAGACGTACTACGAGCTGGCGGCGGGGGCGGTAACCGGGTTCCTGGAGACGCCGGTACTGCAGAGGCCGAGCAGCGGTTGGTCCCGATTGCTGGTGAACTGCGAACCAGGGGCGGGGAGCGTGCGGGTGGAGGTGATTGACCCGCGCACGGAGGAGCCGCTGGCGGGATTTGGGGCCGAGGACTGTGACGTGCTGGGGCCGGGCGTGGAGCAGGTGGTGTCGTGGGGCGGGGTGTCACTCAACCACGTGACCGCGGAGGAGGTGCGGTTGCGCTTTGTGCTGCAGCGGCCGCTGGCGACCGACGTTTCGCCCAGTCTCTATGCGTGGTACGCGGCGGGTCGGGACGCTGTGGGAGCGCCAACGGCGACGGAGCTGCGGGTGGAGGGTCAGATCAATCCCACGGGCATAACGGACCTGACACCGGCGCTCTCGTGGAGGTACTCCGATCCGCAGGGCAAGCCCCAGACGGCGTACCAGGTGCTGGTGGCGTCCAGTGCTGAGCTGCTGGCAGCCAACACCGGGGACATCTGGGACAGCGGTGTGGTGGCAAGCCCGGAGACAGAGGTCGAGTTTGGGGGACCGGAGCTGTCCGATGACACGACTTACTTCTGGAAGGTGCGGGTGCGGAACTCGGAGGGAGTGTGGTCTGAGACATGGTAGCGGAGGGTGTGTTCACGACCGGGCGCACGACCTCTTACTGCAGCGTCACCGAGGTAGAGCAGTTGCTGGCGGGCTACGACCTGAGTGACGAACTGGGGCCAGAGGCGTTGCGGGACCGGATCAGTGGGCTGCTGGCGGCCAGCCGCGAGGCAGTGGAGCGGTATGCGGGAAGAGACTTCATGTGGCATGAGCGTGAAGAGGTATGGCTGGACGGCAGCGGCACAGAACGGTTGATGCTGGGTGAGGCTGGAGTGCGGCCGCCGGCGTTGGTCCACACGGTGACGGTGGGTGAGGAGGAGTTGGCCGAGGAGGAGTGGGCGGCCTATCCGCAACTGGGGATGTTGCGGCTGACGAGCAGTGCTCGGCTGCGGGTCTTTCCGGCGGGGGTCCTGAATGTGGGGGTGGTGGTGAGCTGGGGCTTTGAGGCGGTACCAGAGGCGGTCCGGATAGCCCAGGTCAAACTGACTGCTGCGGAGATTCTGGGCGCGGCAGGAGGCGAGGCGGGCGAGGTTACCGCCACCCGGATTGGCGACTACGCGGTGACTTACGGACGAGACGGTCGGTATGCCACGGCGGTATGCCGGCTGTGCAGCGAGGCCAAGGAGGCTTTGGCGAGCTACCGAGTCATGCGCCTGAGAGCGGTCTAGGGGAGAGCGAGGGGTGAGCGATGGTGGATGTGGCGTTGGCGGCGTTGCTGGAGCATGATCTCGGCATCGAGCGGGCGACCGTTGCCAGTGGGCCGGAGCTGGGAGTGGCCAACCCGGAGTATGTCCTGGTGGCCAGCGTCAAGGGCCTGGTGCAGCCGGCGGGGGCGACGGCGCGGTCGGGGTTGCTGGGGTTGTACCCCGAAAGCAGCCACGTGGTGTACCTGGCCGGGGTCGTTCCGGAGGTGGCGGTGGGCGACCTGGTGGTGAGACGGGCTGCGCAAGGCGTGCTGGCCGAGCCGCTGGAGGTGGCGGATCAGGTCATCCAGGTCTCCGGGGCTCTCAGCCTGTTGGCAGGAGATGAGATCGAGATTGGCGAGGGCGCCGGTCGCGAGGTGCGGCGGGTGGCGGAATGGTCAGGAGAAGGGTTCCTGCTGGAGCGACCTGTGGAGGTGGCGCATGCAGAGGGAAGCCCGGTAGCGCTGCGACAGCGCTATGAGGTGCTGGGCGTGGAGGACGAAGCGGGTCTGGGGCATCACCGCCGGGTTGTGGTGCGGCGGCTGTGGTAGGAGGGTTCTCACCCCCTGGCTCCCCCGCCACACAGCGGAGAGGGGGAGGGAGAAGGCGATGGCAGGGGATGGTGTGATGGCGCGGAAGGGCAGGTGGCTCCATGGGAGTGGACATGTACCATCAGAATGAGATTGTGCAGGCGCTGCGTATGGCCGTGCAGGGGGCTTCGGAGCTGACGGCAGCGACTGACGGGTCGGATCGGGTCCGAGTCAGAAGCACCCGGCTGTTTGCGCCGGGGACGGCAGTTCGGCTGGTGGATAACGGGGGGCAGGTTGAGCAGCATGAGGTGGCGGAGCGGATCAGCAGTACGGAGGTGCGGCTGTGGACGGAGGTAGAGGGCAGCTTCGGGCCCGTGCAGGGCGCGGTGCTGCAGCTAGCTGAGGGGGCGGGAGCCGAGTTGCGTTGGGTAGCCAGTGGGCAGCCGTGGCTGATGCCTCTGCCCCACTCGCTGCAGTTGCCGGCTGCGGTGGTGTGCCCGGTGCGTATGAACCAGCCGGCCAACACCGGCAGCAATCGCATGTACCAGCAGGAGTACCTGATGGACGTCTATTACCTGCGTCAGGGGGGCGAGGGCGAGAGTGCGGAGGAAGTGCTGGGCGCCAAGGTGGCTGACCTGTTCAACCTGGTGATGGCTGACCCCTACCTGAGCGAGACCTGCTGGCACGCTCAGGTGGTCGAGGTGGAGTTGCAGAGTCGAGTGGCAGAGGAGCTGGGGTCGAAGGTGCCGGGGCTGCGCGTGGCACGAATCGGGGTGCTGGCAAAGCGGTCAGAGTTGTGGAGCGGGTGACAACTCCCCTCGTGTCTCTTCGCACAGAGTGGAGAGGCGTGAACGCGGACATCGCGGCCTGGTGGCTGCTCTGCGAGGTGGAGGTCAGGGAACAGGGAGGGCGGCGAGCCTGGCGGGAACGCAGGGCGTACCAGGGAGGCGAAACACGCCCGGCGGATGGGGCCGGGACGAACGGTTAGGCACTGAGGAAGGTGGTGCGCAGGATGGGAGTGGCGTTGGCGCAGGAGGGCGCCTTTGGGTTTGGGTTGCAGGCCAGCAAGGGGGAGTATGTGGCGCCGAGTGTATGGCTGCCCCTGATGGCAGGTCCCGGTGGTCAGAGTGACACACTGAAGTGGCAGAAGAGCTATGTCACGCTGGACATGGCGGATCACAACGCCTACGAGAGCAAGTACTACAGCGCTGGTGAGTGGGCCGAAGGCAAGGTGACGGTGCCACTGGTGCCCGGGGCACTGACCGCGTTGTTTTCCTGGGTCCAGGATCGAGATGCGGACAGTCAGGGCAAGTGGGCGTCGGTGGTAGTGGACTGCGTGAACGAGGTCAAGCAGTTGACCGATGCCAAGGTGCGGCGGATGGTCATGGACTTCGTGAAGGGCCAGCCGGTGACGTGTACTCTGGAGTTGGCGGCGCTGAAGATGGAGAGGGGTGCGCATCCGTCCCCGAGTCTGCCGACGACAGCGCCCTATCTGTATCAGGAGGCCGAGGTGGCACTGGCCAGTGGTGGCGGTCAGCTACTGGAGGATGTGGCCTGCGAACGGATTCGCCTGGTGATAGACAACATGCTGGAGGAACCTGCCGAGGGCCTGCGGCTGACGGGTGGCAAACATCCCCAGCAGCTTTACAACCTCAGCGGGCTGCGTTGCCGGGGGCTGATCAGTCGCGACTTTGTGGACACGAGGGTCTACAGCGACTTCGCGGCGGGGCAGGAGGCAGCGCTGAGGATTGAGTTGGTCCGGGGCGCGAACGTAGCGAGCATCGCCCTGCCCCGCGTCTTGTACACCGAGAGTGATCTGGGCCTGCCAGGGTCGCACGAGCAGCGGATCGTGGAGACGGTGCAGTTCGTGGGGCTTGGAAGCCTCGATGGTCTGACGCCGCCGGTGGTGCTGGCTTAGGAGCGAGCGATGAATGGTGAGTGGCAACCGCCGAGTCGGGTGTACGAGAGGCCTGAGGGCGAGGGCTGGATAGAGGTGCGGGCGCTGACTGAAGCGGAGGCGTTGGAGCGGGAGAGCCTCGGCCTATATGAGGAGTATCTGCTGGTAAGCGGAGGGGTTGGCGACGCGGCGGTGCAGGTGAGAAGGCGGTATGACCTGAGGGCGATGGCCGAGTATGACTTTCGGCACAGCGTCGTGGCTTTCCACCTGGCCGCCCCGGGGTCGGACGGGAGCGTTGCGTGGGAGGGGCGCCCGGAAGACCCGGAGGAGAGGGTAAGGCTGCTGATGGCCTTGACGCCGCCGCTGAGCGACTGGGTGCAGGAGGTCATCGCCGAGGTTAACCACCGTCTGCCTGAGCAGAGAGCGGAGATCGAGCTGGCCAAAAAAAACTGACTTGGCTGGGGGCGCTGCAGATGACTGCGGCGACGGTTGGTCTGGCCGATCTGGCGGCTTGGCTTCCGGCAAGTGCGGCCCCGCAGAGGCGGGAGGGGGTTGACTTCGCGGATCAGCGGGAGCTGGAGGCCCTCGCAGGCAGCGAGGGGTGGACGGCGCGACCCTTGCCCGGGTGGGTGCTGCTAACCTGGCGGGCTCTGGAGGACGTGTGGAGAGGGGGGCGCCCTGCGGCGCCCCCTGAGTTGTTGGTGGAGGCGTGGCGGGCGGAGTTGCAGCGGGCGTACTGGAGGGGTTGGGACCGAGCGGGAGGTCCGCGGGACGATGGTTGGTGAGAGCAAGGGGAGACGGAGGCTCAAGAGGGCGCCGGTGCCAGTGATGTTGGCGCAGACAGAGGGGCCGCGCATAGCCCGATCGGCCCAGTCGGTGGTAGCCCGGGGGTTGCCCGAAGTCGAAGTGACGGCCGATGCTGCCTATCGCGCTGGCGAGCACGCGCTGACCGATGACCGAGAGGGGAGGCTGCAGCGGGGGATGCAGGTCGCGGAGGAGGACCTCAGGGGTCGGGCAACCCAGGAGGCCGTGAGGGGTCAGGAGGGCACCGTGGCAGGACGATGGCGCGACAGCGCACGGGAGCCAGCGGCCGACGGGACGGGGGCAAGGCGTATGGCGCCCGCAAGGCCAGGTTCGATGTCTGCTCGGGCCGTCAGCGGCCGGCAGCCAGTGCGACTGGAGCTGAATGCCACTGGTCCTGGTGGGGGCCGGGGTCTCCGGACGGCCGAGTTTGAGATGAAGGCGGCCATGGCCGTCGGCACGGTGCGTGAGGTGCTGGGGCCGATAGTGCGGCGCCGGCCAGCGACGCCGGGTGCCGGTGAGCGGGAGGGGAAGCGCGGTCAGTCCCGGCTGGGCGAGACGCACGAAACGGGTCATGGGTTGGCCCGGGACCGACGTCGGGAGTGGCGACGGGCGAAGGAACGGGCGGCGGCGATGGTGGCAGCGGCGGAGGAGCGGCTGAGGTTAGACATGGCTCGCTGGTAGCAGCGCCCTGCCCGAAGCTGGTTCCGGTGATTGTTGCGGGGGCCCGGGCGGTCGAGGGAAGGGCCCTGGCGGGATAGGAGGTGGGCATATGGGTCTGGTGCAGCCGGGTCTGGGCGAGAGGATAGCGGGGCTGGTCGGTGTGGTCCGGGCCCGGGAGGCGGAGGCTGAGGACAACCCGGTTGGAGTGGGCGCTTTGAAGGCTGGCCTCACGTACCTTGCACTGGCGCTGGTTGAGCAGGCCTGGCGCTCCGACGGGACCAGTGGGCTGGACTACGATGATGCAGACCGCACGGCGCTGGAGCGCGGGATTGCGGCCGAGGTGGCGGGGTGTCTGGAGCAGCTAGTTGGGCTTTCGACGGCAACGCCCAGGCGGGACTGGAGCGAGGTCGAGGAGCTGGCGGAGTGCGCGACACTGCTGGATGGGGCGGCGTCTGAAGAGTGGCGGCCCGAGTTGGTGCAACTGGGGGGTCAATGGGGGGTGACCGTGGCCCGGAAACGGACGAGTGGGGGCCTGGTCAGCTTTGAGGCCGCAGGAGGGGTCGTGACGGGCCGCGTGTACAAGGCCCTGGAGCCGGACACGGTCCTGGACGGTGCTGACGTGTACCTGGTGGAGCAGATCGCCCTGGAGGCCATGGACTTCCGGACTCCGGTGGGGGCCCTGACAGGGAAGTACGTGGTCATGGTAGATGACCCTTACTGGGGGCGACGGCTACAGCCTGAGGAGTTCTTTGCGCCGCCGCTGGACGAGACCTTTGTGATGGGCTACCGGGTGCGGGGGCGGGTGCTGCACGATGGGGCGCCCGTGGAGGGGGCCAACGTCAGCCTGGAGGGCATTACCGTTGACCACCAGGGCGTGGAGAGTCGCTTCTGGGACAGCCAAGAGTACAACGAACTCATCTGGTCGCCGGAGTTGGAGACGTGGGTTGAGGGCCCAAGTGTGGTGGCGCCCATCCGGACGGACGCGGATGGGCGCTGGAGCTTCGTGTGTCCAAAGGGCCACGGGGCGATCTACCAGCGAGCCGGAGACCGGCGCGATGAGAGTGCGGAGACGGCGGGGCAGCGGTCTGACCGACACGTGGACAAGCTGTGGATGGTCTATCGGGGACGGAGAGCGGAGTTGCGTGAGGGTGAGGAGGCGGTCATAGACCTCCTGAGCGGGCGGCTGCAGATAACCGGGGAACCAGGGGCGTGGGTGAGGGTAGGGGTTCATGACGAGGCGGGAGATGCGTACCTGGTCCCGACGGATGGCATGGTGACGGTGACCGGCTTACCGAGCGGCGAACACACGGTGGTTCAGTTTCGGCGCGATGCGTGGGGGGAATGGGACAGCAGGTACGGGTGCGCGCGAAAGAGTGTGGTGGTGCGCGAGGGCGAGACGGCGACGGTGGACATGGGAGCCATGCGCTTCTATGACCCGGAGGCTGGCGTCATCGCCGGCCGGGTGTACGAGCGGATGGGGCGACCGGCGGTTGGGGTGTCCATCCTGCCGCTCAACTACGAGACAGGAGAGTTTGGAGAGCCGATCGCCGAGACCGATGAGAGCGGGTACTGGGAGGTGGAGATTCCGCAAGGTGGCCTGAGCGGAGACCCGTGGGTGCATGATGCGGTCTGGGGGAGCGTGCCCGTGCTGGGATACCCGTATTCGGACGTGGTCCTGGGCGCCAGGGCCTACGCCGGGTGGCAGGAGATCTACAAGCCCGAGCTGTGGCGCAAGGGTGACCGGGGACACGCGAACTTCCAGTACCTGCAAGACGGGATCTGGGTTGAGGACACGCAGACACAGCAGCGCTATGAGACCGAAGAGGCTGCTTATGGGGGCTGGGTGACGGTCGAGGCGTTGCCCAAGTTTCGCTATGTGGCTGATCCCTGGGAGTTGCTCCTATCCGGTCCGCAGTTGCGGGAGTACAGCCTCTGGTCGGAGAGCGGTGTGCTGCAGAGCAGCTTCGGGTTACGGTCGCAGTCGTTCTGCGAGTATGAGGACCTGGCAGGTCAGTTCCGGGCCTCTGGCTACTATCCTGAAGCGAAGTTCCTGATCGGCGGGAAGGTCAAGGGAGGCGTGGTGGCTGGACACTCGGCGCCCATCGGGGTTGAACTCCCGGAGGCCCTGCGGCTGGGGCTGGAGTTCGGGGAGCACGAGTGGTACACACAGGTTCGCGCGGAGCGGGCGTTTGAGGGCGGAGCGGAGGCAAGCTGCTGGACGGACCTGCTCTGTCCCTACTGCGGCGGCCCGACATGGCGGGATCCGGACGTACCGGGGTACCGACGCGGGTATTGCATACAATGTGCCGACTGCTTCGGGGCTGCGGAGGCGATGGATGGGCGCACGCATTTCCTGACGCCGGGACTGTTGGCGGGAGAGGCTGCCTATGCCCTAGGCTTCCTGCGTGTGCGGCGAGGCGGTGGAGTGGCGGCGAGCCGAGTGCGACGGCACTGGCGGCCTGATCTCTACAACGAGACGGACGACTATCTGGTTCAGGGCGGGCTGGGGCAGGCGACGAACGCGCCGCGATGGTTTGCGCGCCATGTGGATGAGGTGGACGACGGGAAGGGGTTTGGACGCTTTGACCTGGCGCACAACCCGCCCTTCATCGCCGGGCATGACCTGGAGTACTTCGGTGAGCTGCCCGAGGTTGGACGGGAGCTGGGTCTGGCACAGGTGAAGCTGTGCTTTCCGTGGGGGTACGTGCAAGAGGAGCAGGCGGTGGTGGAGGTGGACTGCCGTCGGTCAGACGGCATGGTGGAGACGCGGCGGGTGGTGATCCCTGCGGGCACGCGAGGGCCGAACGAGGAGGATCCCGTAGGGCAGGTCATTCCGGTCACGCCAGTGAGCAAGTCGCGGGCGGAGTTGGTGGGCGCCCCATACGAGGGAGCAGGGCTCTACGACGCGGTGACAGACGTGCGGATCGTGGTGGCGCCGCCGAGTGGGCAGTGCCGATTCGCGTTGGTCAACGATGGGCCGCTGTTGGCGCCAGGGACGGGGGTCTCAGTGACGGAGCGGGCACCCACGCATGTGGCCTGGCAGATTGGTGGCCTCTGGGGCGGGCCGCACCTCCTGGACGACGCGGTGGGACAGCTCTTTCTGTTCTGGGGTCAGGAGGGTGAGGTGTGGATGACGCGGCGGGGGGGACTACCCGGTCAGTGGGAGACAGGGCGAGCGGTGACCAGCGACGGCGACAACACGAACCCGACGGTGGAGAAGGATGGGACGGGGAGGTTGGTCTTGCTGTGGGAACATGCGGGAGCAGTGGCAAGAGCTCACAGTGTGGATGATGGTGGGCGGTGGTTGGTGGTCGGGAGCTAGACCGGGGCGCACGGGAGCGATGGCATGGCGAGGCGAGGTTGTCCAATAGCACGGGTCAGGCTGTATGAGCCGGGTGTGAGGTCGCGGGCCAAGTACGATGGCTTTGGGCGCTACGATCTGGCCGGTGACCTGATGAGGCGGAACCAGGTGCAGGTGAGTCCGGTAGAGGCACTGGGCCTTTGGGATGGGCAAGGGTACCGGGCCGTCTATCCGGCGGCGATGCATGTGGCGGCCGAGGGGCTTGATACGGTGTTGTGTCGGCCGTTCCTGGACACTACTCAGGCCATCGGATTGGGCCATTTCGCACCGGTTGCCGGGCGGTGGCGGGCGCTTCGGGGGTTGGGGCTGAATGAGGAGGTGCGCCTTTACCAGGAGGACGGCACACCGAACATCGTGACCGGCGTGGAGAGTCGCTTCACGCTACCGCGCAACCCCATGTTTGCCCTGGCACTGTGGCGCGCGGAACCGGGGTCCGGCCATGACTGGGGCCAGCCGCCCTACACCGAGGTGCACTTTGGGGTCGGGGAGCAGGAGGAATGGGCCGTCGTGATTCCCTACGGGTCAGCGATGTATCTGATTCGCCGTCTTGGTGGCCAATGGGAGCGCGTGCCGCACAGCGAGCGAGCCTTGCGCCTGCCGTCGCTGGAGGGTCTGCCCAAGGGGCAGCGCAGCTTCCTGTGGATTGGTGTGCTGGAGGGCAAGGTCGTGCTGTCCACGGACGGGTTTGCTAATGACGTGATGGTGTGCACACTCGCCGACGGTCCGGCGGCTGTTCGGCAGGGCAAGGTGAGCCTGTGGCACAACGCTGGCCAGTGGAGCTTCTCCTTCTTCCCGGTAAAGATGGTTCTGGCAACCGTGCACAGTGGTCCCATCGAGACCGGGTACCCTACCCGTGAGAGCACCGGGGTGGTGCGGGTGGAGGGGCGAAGCATTCCGGTCATTGATGATGCCGGGCAGGTGTTGGCTGGGGTTGAGGTAACGGATGATACGGCGGAGCGCGAGGGTCTGGGGGTTACGCAGCGGAGTTGGCGGGTGCGGATGATGCCCCATCTGCACTATGAGGGTGAGGTCGGCACTGACCCTGACACAGGGGAAGCCGTGGAGTTCAGCACGTGGGTGTCCCCGGAATGGCTGGCGACGCACATTTGGCAGGAAGCGCAGGTTGAGGTTGATGAGGGGCTGGAGTCTGCGGACATCAGCGGTGATGTCATCGCGGTGTCGGGCGAGCGGACAGATGACCTGCTGACCGCATACTATGAGGTGCGGGTAGATGGGCAACTGGGAGGCTACAAGGAGCTGTCCGAGCATCGTCGGCTGACGATAGCCCTGGGCTGGGAAGACGACGAAGGTCACCAGGAACTGCGCCAGGTCTGTGATGGGTACGTAGTGGAGCCGCCGGCGGCACTTCTGTCGGGCGGGGCGGCGGAGACCGAGATTGGTGTGCTCGATGGAATGCTCCGCCTGCGTGATGAGAAGGCGGAAGGGCGTACGCCCGTCTTCGACGGCTGGCCGGTGGTGGAGGTCTTCAGGTGGGTGCTGGGACGGTGTGGGATCGCGGCAGCCCAGCAGTCGCTGGAGGATACGGGTGTCGTACTGACGACGGGTTCGGCGGCGAAGCCTCTTTGGCAAGTGGAGGCCGGGCGCACCTGGTCGGAGTTTCTGCAGGAGGTGGCCCGGTTTGACTACAACGCGGCGTTCTGGTTCGGGGTAGACGGCGTCTTCCGGAAGGGCTGTCGGTACTGCCGGCAGATGCGGACGGCGCAGGATGTAGCAAGGCACTCGGGTGGCCTGGGGAGCGCGTGTCCGGCGGAGGTGACATGGGAGCTTTACACGCGGGATGCGGTGGCACCCGATCCGGCGGAGCCCGGGGAGGTGCTGGAGCTGCGGAGGGAGCGCCGCAGCCTGGGTAGCGAGGATTACGCCAACTGGGTGGTGGTCTGCGGTCTCGGCACCGATGGGGCTCCGGTGCGGGCCGTGTTGTACGATGCAGCGTCAGTGAGCGATCCGAGCTGCGAGAGGTTCGTGGGCTGGAGGAAAATGGATGTATGGACGTTGCCGGGAATGGTGGGGCAGGACACGGTAAACCGCCTGGCCGCCGAGCGGCTGGCACAGCTGTCACCGCGCCCGGAGCATGTGGTCGTGGTGACCCCGCTGTTGCCTGAGGCGGAGCCGGGACAGGTGATCCGTGTCAATGGGGGTGAGACGGTGGGGGTGACCAGGCAGCTTTACCGGATTTCGGGGGTGCGACATCAGGTGGTGCGGGACCCCGAGCGGTTGGCGGTGACGGTCCTGGAGGCCTGGTGGCTGGGAAGTGGCGAGTGAGGAGGTTCGGAGATGAGATTGGCGGCTCTGGTAAAGGAAGTGGTGGACCAGCGGGTGCGACCCGCGCAGCGCGGCGGGGCGACGGTCGCGGGACGGCTGCCGGATCGCACCCTGGACGTGGGAAACCGCTGTGTGTTTCTTAGTGGGCGGCCGGGCGGTCTGGAGGGAGGACGTTACAGCCGGGGCCGTTACGGAAAGGTGAGTTACGTGGCGGCGGGGTGGTGAGCGAGGGGCCGCAGAGAGGCGGCAAGGAAGGGAGCTGTAGAGCGGATGGCAGGCGTTTCGGCGAACTACGGCCTGGCGACCGGTGTACTGGCCGATGATCTCATCGAGCCACAGCACCACAATCGTGTGGCAGACACGGTAGATCGGGTGCTGGGCTGGTTCCTCAAGCGAATGATGGCCGCCGGCGTATACGAAGGCTGGTCCCTGGCGCTGGACGGTACGGTGACGGCAGGGGAAGGCCTGGTGGGGGCCTGCTGGTGTGCCACGACGGGAGCGCAGAGCGTGGCGGACCTGACGCCGGGAGCAGTGAACTATGTGTTTGCGGGGACGGACAGCGATTCGGCGCCGAAAGGGACGGTGCGCTTCTTCGCCGCGCTGAGTCCGACAAGGCCAGCGGGGTCGCTCTTACTGGGCACGATGACGCTGGACGGAAGTGGCGCGGTCACGGCAGTGGATGATTGGGCCGGGGGAGTGGACCGGGACTGTCGGCGGCTGCACATCGGCAGGGCCTCGGGCAGTGGCCTGAGTGAGGCGGTGCCTCCAGGGGGATCGGTGACGGTGCCAATCAGCCATGACACGGTCTTCGTGGTGCCGGGGGCGATCGAGGTGGAGGTAGCGGCTCCGGACTTCGTTGTTGAGGTGTGGGAGACATACCGCGCCGATGGCTTCGTGGTGGTGGCGACTAACCAGGCGCAGACCGCGCAAGACTTCGAGTATTCGTGGACGCGCAGCGGGTTTGTGGCTTGAGGCGCCAGAGGCAGGGCCATCGTGAGCCCAGCATTTGGTGCAGGGAACGGGAGCAGCGAGTCTGGCGAGGGAGGACGGACCAGGATGCGGGATTTGGTTGCAGGTTGGATAGGAGATGCTGTGGTGCCGGGGCTGGTGGGAGTGCTGACGCTGGCGCTGACGGGGATGGTGCGTGAGTGGGTCGTACGGCTGCGGGATGAGCGGATGCGAGTGCTACTGATGACGTTGGTCGAGGCTGCAGAGCAGTTGTACGGCCCAGGCAAAGGTGAGGCGAAGCGCCGGTTCGTGAGGGAAAGGCTGAAACAGAAGGGGCTGCATCAGGTGAGCCGCGAGGAGCTTGAGGCGGCTGTCTACAGGCTTCACGGAAACTGAACTGGCAACGTAAGCCGCCCTGGTGCGTCCACGCCCCGGGGCGGCTTACGTTTGTCCGAAGAGAGGTCTGACGTCATCGGGCGGTGAAATGGCCTGTGTACCGCTTGGCCCTGATGCCGGGCAAGCCAGGTCGCTTCGGTGGCGACACAGGGCACTGGCGCCCACCAGCAAAGGCTGGACTCTGCAGGGAAGCGAGGTTGCTGCAGTGCCGGTGGTGCTTATCGTCGAGGATGACCTAGAGTTGTGCCGTGTTGTCGCCTACGCGCTGATGGATGAGGGCATCTCGTGCGCGGAGACGTCCAACGGGCAGGAGGCGCTGGAAACGCTCTGTCAGTACACGGCGGAGGGGAACCGACCCGACTGTGTGGTGCTTGACATTGTGATGGAGGGCGGGGTCGACGGCTGGCAGGTGTTGGAGAGCATCCGCAGCAATCCACTGTGGGCGGACCTGCCAGTGGTTCTGCTGACCGGGAAGGCCACGTTGCCGGCGGAGGTTGCGCGAGCGGAGCGGCTGAGAGCCAAGCACCTGGCAAAGACCGCGCGATTTGTGGATGAACTCATCAAGACTCTGAAGGAGCTCTTGGCTCAGGGTGAGACTTGACCGAGGCGTCCGCAGACACTCAGTCGGCGGGCCTGATCTTGCAGGCCAGGTCGGCGGCGAAGGGCGGGGTCTCGGCGAGGATGAGACCATTGGTGACCTGACACGATGTGGTGGCAACTACCTGGCCGGCGATGGTGTCCCAGTATTCCAGCGTGTAGGTGCCGTTTCGGAAGCCCGGCAGGGCGACAGTCGCCGAGGGAATGACACGTTCGGCGGGAACGTTGTGGGGATCCGGGACGGCGAGGTTGTCGAAGCTGTAGACGTAGAAGGCTCCGGAGGTGCCGTTGCCCATGGCCTGGACGTCGAGGGGGATGCCGTTGGCAGCGCGGCAGGTAGCGGAGAGCGACTTGAGGTTCTTGCCCCTGCGGTCTTCACCCCGGTTGAAGGCGATAAGGCCCGATTGGTAGCGCCACAGCTTGTGTTCTTCCCATTCGCGGTTGTACCAGAACTGAGCCGGGGCGGCGGCGGGCATGAGGTTGGAGACCCACATGCCGACGCGGAAGTCCTGCTGCCAGGCTTCGTAGGAGATAGGCAGGGAGGCGGTCTGCGGCCCGTACTCGATGAATAGGAAGGGTTTGCGGTACTGCTTCTTGCCCTCCCAGCACTCGTTCATGCCGATGTCGCGCCGTTTCCAGTAGGCATCGGCCTGAATGTACTCGATTTCGGGGAGCTGCCAGAGCTCGTCGCCATAGGACCAATAGAGGCAGATGTGGGTGCAGACGAGGTGCTTCCAGGGGTCTATGGACTTCAGATAGGCAGCCATCTCGCGGTGCCATTGGGCAACCTGCTCACGGTCGTACCCCTCGGTCAGATCGACTTCGTTGACCAGATCCCAGGACATGAGATTGCGGCTGTAGCCCCAGCGCGCGACGATGTAGCGGAGCCGTTGCCGGACGAGTTCTTTCGCCGTGGGACTGGTAAAGAACATGGCCGGGGAGGCGATCATTCCGCCGTTGCCAACGGAGTAGGGATTGTACTGCCACTCGGCGTCGAACTTGTCGCGGCGGAACTGACCGTGGCTGCTGAGGGTTAGCTCGACCAGGAGGTTGTGTTTGTCGGCCAGGTCGAGGGCATAGTCCAGTCGCCAGGCGTTGTAAAGGTTGTAGCGACCCACGCCGTCAAAGCGCGAGTGGTACTTGTCACTCCACTCGATGCCGGCCCACCACGCGCACATCCAGGTGCGCACGAAGTTCAGGCCTTGTTCCTCGAAGCGCCGGAAGAAGTAGTCAAACTCATAGGTGCCCTTCTGCTGCTCCGCTTGATCCCCACCGTCTCGCATATTGATCCCTGTTGGGAAGAAGAACTCCCCGTTGTCGAACTCGAAATACCTGGGGTCGTCCCTGCTCACGCGCACGTAGCCACGGGGGTCAGTGGGAGCGATGGCGGTGAAGGTCGATTCGGCCGAGCGCTGGATACCGGTGGCGTCCTTGACCACCACGTGGTAGCGGTGCGTGCCGGGCATGGTGGGGGCGAAGCGGACTTTCCAGAAGGTGTGGCCGACAGGGATGAGCTGTTCCCACTGGTCCTTGGTCAGGCTGCGTTCATAGTCCTGGTACAGGAAACCCGGGATGGTGACGGAGGTGCCATCGGGGGCGGTGAAGACGCCGGTGACGTCCACCACCCGAGGGTCGAAGGGGTTCTCGTACTCGCGGTCCAGGTTGAAGCTCAACTCGAACTTGCCGTACACCGGCACAGTCTGGGCGCTGGGTCTGAGGGTCAGCGGAGCGGCGACTGGTCTGAGCATCCCGGGGTCGAAGCGCCCCAGGGGCTGGGCGTTGCCGGTCAGATTGACGTTATCCAGGTAGATCACGCCACTCCAGTGGCTCCTGGAGAAGACACGGATGCCGAATTCGCGGGGGTAGTAGAGAGTGCGTTCCCATGCGCGGCGGTGGCCACCCGGTTTCCAGATGGTGGAGCGCGAGGACACATCGAGCTTGACGGTGTGCCACTGTCCGGGGCGGAGACTGCCGGTGGGCTTGCCAGTCTGAGGGGAGCGGAAGGGCGCGGTTTGGTACCAGTAGTACTGCTTGTCCTTGAGGTAGACCCACAGGTCGAAGTCCCGCGGGATGTCTTTCGGTACGTAGAGGTCGAAGCTGAGCTGCGTGAAGCCAGTCCAGTCGTGCCAGGGGTAGTAGGTGACACCGAAGCTTCCGGGCAGTTTGCCGACGATCGCCAGCGAGGCTTTGCCCTCGCTATAGCGGCCGGGGTCGCGGGCCACCTTCTGGGTCTGTGGGTCAAGGGGAGAGGCCACCCAGTCCTGATCGGGCTGTTCAAAGCCCCAGTGCAAAGGGTCCCGCGCCCAGACTCCGCTGGTGAGAAGCAGCGCGAGTGTGAGGGTGGCGCATCTGGACGTCAGGCTCATCTCGTGGCTCCGCTGGGTCTGGGTTGCCTTTGAGCGGGAGGAGTGTTCCCCGGCCGTGGGACAAGGCAGCAGCGAATGGTTCGGCGATGCCCGCAGGGGCACCTCCCCAGGCCTGTTGCCCGGTTGTCTTGACGCCGCGCGGAAGGTGCTGTACAATCGCTAGAGGTCGGGCTCTGCCTGGCACAATCCGGTAAGCAACGGTTGCGACGGGGCCATCTGGGTGCCGTCGTGAAAGGGTAGGAGTGGGTATCTCCTGCCCAGCGTTGTGGTCTGTGGTCGCCACGGGGCGTGGCGTCTGCAGGGAGGTAGGCATGGATCTTCTGCACAAGATACTGATGGGGATCGCCCTCTTGAGTGGCATCGGCTTGATCACGGCGGTGACCCTTCAGACCAACAAGGCCGAGAGCTTCTCGGCGGCCATGGGTGGTGGGGACAGCGGGCGCTTCCGCAAGGGCAGCAAGGAGGAGATGCTGGACCGCCTGACCAAGGTGTCAGCGATCGTCTGGATCGCGGCCTGCGCCCTCAATGCCATGGTCTGGTTCCAGATGAGCAAGTAGACCGGAAGCGCTCGAGCGGTCAGGCAGGAGTCGGGGACATTGGATCATCTTTGGGCACCTTGGCGGATGGAATATGTGGTCACGGCCGACGCGCAGGGGGGCTGCATATTCTGCACGAAGCCGGGTGAGGAATGCGACCAGGCGAACGGGATTTTGGCTCGTGGACGGCACAACTACATTATCCTGAACGCCTTTCCATACAATAGTGGGCATTTGATGATCGTGCCGTATGCCCACGAGAGGGACTTCACGTCGCTGGCGGCTGAGGTCCTGGCCGAGATGTTTGTGCTGGCCCAAGTGGCGGTAGCGGTGCTGCAGGAGGTTCTGCACGCCGAAGCCGCCAACCTGGGCATGAACATCGGTAAGGCGGCGGGAGCAGGGATCAGGGACCACGTGCACCTACACGTGGTGCCCCGGTGGTCGGGCGACACCAACTTCATGGCTGTCACGGCCGGCACGCGGGTCGTGCCGCAGTCGCTGACCAGTACTTGGGCCTGTCTGGCGCCGCCGATGCGGGCGGCGGTCAGCGCGCGTCTGGGCACAGAGCAGGACGCAGGGGCTGACGGGGGACAATGACGACGGCCTTGCCAGCGCTGAGTGGGGGACGATCCAGGGGAACTGGCAGCGCCGGCCGGTGTTTATTGGTGTTGCATCTGGGCCAGCAGCGCAGTGACATGGCAGACGGGTTACCTCCGAAAGGGGTCCGCGAGACATGAGTAGACACCCCTGGATCGTGCTGTTAGTCATCACTCTCCTGGGCCACGCCGCCCTGGTGCTGGCGCAGGAGGTCAGCATCACCTCCCCCGCCTCGGGCTCGACGGTGCGCGGACTGGTCAAGATCCAGGGGGTGAAGCCGGACCCGGAGAGCGGGTGGATGTCTTTCAAGCTCGAGGGTCCAGGGCAGAAGGACGAGTTTGTCGCGGCGGTCATCAAGCCTTACATATGGGTGTGGGACACGACGGCGCGGGACCAGGACAAGCGTCTGTTCCCCGATGGCATGTACACCATCCGGGCCGTTGCCCAGTCTCCCGCGGGAGCAGCCATCGGTGAGACCTCGATCCAGGTGACCGTGGCCAACAATCTGGGGCCAGGTGAGGCTCCCAGTTCGGTGAGGCTAAAGGTCAACTACACTCGCGGCCACGAGTACAAGTATGACGTCGAGGGGTCGCGGGTCGTCTCCCTCAAGGAACCAAACCCCTTCCTGCAGCCCCTGGTAGACCAGTTCACGGGCGTCCTGGTGGCCCTCTACGTAGATACAAGTCTCACGACCAGTTCGGGCGGACCGGCCCTGCTGCGGAAGCGCCTCGTGGAGGGTTGGACGCGGTGGGGGCGGGAGAAGCCCAAGAATGTCAGCGGGGTGGGGAAGAGCTTCATCCAGGTACTGACGGCTGAGGGTCGGGTTGAGGTCAAGCGCACCGGCGACCCGCTGCTGGAGTTGGGTTCGCTCACTCTGGAGTTGCCGGACCGCCCGCTGCGGGTGGGTGACACCTGGAGCAGTGACCTGTGGCTGCTGCTGGACCCCGCCGACGACAAGCGACACCATGTCCGGGCCCAGCACAAGCTTGACGGTTTCCAGTGGTACTCCGGCATCAAGACGGCTCGCATCGTGAGCAAGTTCGAGGCGAAGGACGTGGACCTACTGGTCCCCGGTCAGGGAAGCTCCTGGCGAGTGGTTACTGACTACGAGGGTACCCGGTACTCCTATTTCGCCTACGAGGCAGGCCGATTCGTGGGGATCGAGGATGAGATCAACCACGAGTATGAGGCCTATATGGCCCAGGCCACCGGTGGCATGAGCATGAGCATGGGCATGTCAGGCATGGAGGCGGGGATGCCGGGGATGGAACCAGGGATGCCAGGGATGCCAGGTGTGCCGGAGGTGCCGGGGATGATGCCCGGTGGTCCTGGTGGCGGCATGCCGGGGATGATGCCCGGCGGCGGTATGCCCGGGATGATGCCGGGTGGCGGCCCTGGTGGTGGCATGCCGGGGATGATGCCCGGTGGTCCTGGTGGCGGCATGCCGGGGATGATGCCCGGCGGTCCTGGTGGCGGCATGCCGGGGATGATGCCCGGCGGCGGCCCCGGCGGCGGTATGCCCGGGATGATGCCGGGTGGCGGCCCCGGTGGCGGCATGCCGGGGATGATGCCGGGTGGCGGCCCCGGTGGCGGCATGCCCGGGATGATGCCGGGTGGAGCCGGAGGCATGGGTGGTGGGTCCACTATGCCAGCCAAGATCGAGGCCAAGGGCACGGTCACGATCAAGGTCACCGAGGTCAGCTAAGCGAGCCGTCATGGCTTTCCTGGTAGTGAGCGTGGAGCATACCGGGGGCCGCCGTCGTGCGGCCCTCATTGCTTTGTTCGCCCTGCTGCTCGTCTGCAGCGCGCCACTGACCCTCTCGGCCAGCGCGGAACCAGCGGTTGCAGAGCCCGTTGTCCTACGTATGGTGGCGTGGGCCGAGCCGGGCGAGCGGCTGCCGAGCGGATCCAGGGACATTGTGGAGGCCTTTGCGGAGAACCAGCGAGGCGTTCGGCTGGACCTGATGTACGACCGGTGGCCTCAGGCTCGGCCGCGGATGCGTTACTGGTCGGGCAGTCTGAAGCAGTACGCGCCCGACCTGACGATCGTGCGCGATGTGTGGCTGCCTGACTACGCCTCCTCGCTGCTGCCCCTCGACGACGTGCTGAGTGCTCAAGACCTGGCCGGTCTGACCCCCTCGGTGGTCGAGCGCTGTCGGGTCGGTGGCAAGCTTCTGGGCTTGCCCTGGCGACTGGACGCTCAGGCGCTCTATTACCGACATGATCTGCTGCAGGCAGCGGGGCTGAAGCCACCGAAGACCCTGGGGGAGCTAACGGCGGTGGCGACGAAGCTCTCCCATCCTCCTGGGGTCTATGGGCTGGGTCTGCCGGCACTCCCCGGCGGAGACGGCGTCAGCACTTATCTGGCCCTGCTGCATGCCTTTGGCGGCGAGGCGGTTGACGCCGAGGGCGCGCTGCAGTTGGGGTCGGAAGTGGCGGCCAAGGCTCTGGCGTACTGGGTGGAGCTGGCCCGGGCCGGGGCCACGCCACCCGAGGCGCTGAGCTGGAGCGCAGCCGATATGGAACGCGCTTTTGCCGATGGTCGCGTGGCGATGGTGCTAGCCGGGCAAGGGTTTGGGGGATGGCTGAAGCGCAACCGCCCGCAGCTAGCTGTCGGTATCACGGCCGCTCCAGGTGACAAAGCCCCGGGCAACCAGATATCCTGTGATTTGGTGGTGGCCCTGGCCAGTACCAGCAAGCCGCGGGAGTGCGGGGCGTTCTTGCGCTTTGTTGCCAGCCCGAGGGCCCAACGAGCGCTCTGGATGATGGGGGGCCTGCCGGTCTGCACTGACCACGTGCGAGAGGCGCGGCAGTTTGCGAACCTGGCTCCGTTCCTGGCGGACCTGGAGACGGCACAGGGCTGGCCACTGACCGAGGGTGACACGGCTGCTGCAGTGATCGAGCACGCCATCTGGTTGGCTCTCAGTGGCCGGGAGGAGCCGGCAGTCGCTCTGCAGGCCGCCATGGCTGCCTTCGGAACTGCAGGGGAAGGCAGTCGCGGCTAACGACCCGGGGCGCGGTTGGTCGCGGGCGTCTTGTCGGGGATGATGTCTACGAACCGGGGGATGGTGGTACGGCGTGACCAGGGCCAGATGATGCCGGCGACGCGTCCGACCACTCGGTTGAGCTTCACCGGGCCGAAGTCCCGGCTGTCGTCGGAACGGTCCCGGTTGTCGCCCATGACAAACACTTCGTCGGTGGCGAGGCGAACTACAAAGGCGCGCTCCCGCACCTTCGGTTCGCGGATGTAGGGTTCCTCGAGCCAGCCGTAGGGTGTCACCACATGGCCGCTGGCGACGACCAGTTCCTCGCCGGGCTCCCCCACCACCCTCTTCACCATCCACCCGTCGGACTTGGGATCACGCAGGATGATGATGTCACCCCGTGCCGGTGGTTCTTTACGGTAGGCATCGATCCGTACGGCGAGCACATCGCCGGGTAGCAGGGTAGGCTCCATCGACTCAGAGGGCACTTCCGCCAGGCGGACAGCACTCCAAAGCCACCAGGTGGGCACAGCCAAGAGGGCGAAACCCAGCGCGGACATGAAGTATCGGGAGGCGCGCCAACCGCTGCTGCGGTGGGCTCTCTGCGCGGTCATGGATGGCACCACCCCCTACGGTCAGGAACTGATCAGTGCCTGCGGGGAACTCATGGTGTGTGGGCGTGGGTCAGCGGCGGAGCGTGTTCCGCTTTCCCCTCCAACGGCGGCCGGACAACCGCCTTGACGGTGCCCGGTCCGTATAATAACATAACCTTTGCCCTATCAGTTCCCACAGAGCGAGCCGAAGGCGTCGGCTTGTGTCCCGGTCTGGTCTCGGGACCACCCCCGCCGGCTCCCCCACACCCTTACCCATGTGTCTTACTACAGGGAGGTAACCTGCTATGTCACTCAAAGGCAATGCCTGCATCGGTCAGTCCGGCGGGCCGAGTATCGTCATCAACGCCAGCCTCGTGGGCGCGGTCCAGGCCGCGGAGAAGTCGGAACTCGTGGATCAATTCTTCGGAGCCGCCAACGGCGTTTCCGGCGTGATGAACGAGAAGATGTTCGACCTCTTCCGCGAAGACGATGAAGTCCTCAAGGCCATGCGCTACACGCCCTCGGCCGCCCTCGGGACCTGCCGCATCAAGGTCACCGAGGCGGACGTCGCGCGGTGCATGGAGGTTTTCAAGGCGCACAACATCCGGTACTTCTTCTACAATGGGGGCAACGATTCCCAGTTGACCTGTCATCAGATCTCGGAGCTGGCCAAGCAGTCCGACTGGGACATGCGGGTGGTAGGCATCCCCAAGACGATTGATAACGACCTCGTAGTCACCGACAACTGCCCCGGCTTTGCCAGCGCGGCCCGGTATGCGGCAGCGGCGGTGCAATTCGCCGCGCGCGACGCCATGGCCTTTGGACAGGCGGAGATCGTGGAGGTCATGGGCCGCCATGCCGGCTGGCTGACCGGCGCCACGGCGGTTGGCCGCAAAGAGGACTGGATGGCGCCACATCTTGTCTACCTGCCCGAGGTCAAGGTGGATCCCGACAAGTTCCTGGCCGACTGCGAAGCCTGTTACAAGCAGTACGGCTATCTGGTTGTGGCTGTTTCGGAGGGCTTCACCTTCGCGGAGAGCCAACTCGCGACCACTTCCGACAAGGTGGACGAGTTTGGGCATGCGCGACTGGGTGGCGTGGCTGAGGCGCTGGGCAAGATGGTGGAAGAGGCCATTGGCACCCGCGTCCGGACTGACAAGCTGGGCAATCTGCAGCGTTGCTTTGCCTACTGCATGTCGGACGTGGACAACGAACAGGCCTATGCCGCGGGCTATGCCGCCGTCGAAAAGGCCCTGGCCGGCGAGACCGACATCATGACCACTATCGTCCGCAACAGTGACGATCCTTACGATTGGGAGATTGGCACGACGTCGCTGATGAGCGTCGCCGACCAGACCAAACTGGTGCCCGCCGAATGGATCAACGCTGACCAGAATGGCGTCACCGAGGAGTTCATCCGGTATGTGGCTCCCCTGCTGGGCAAGACACCGCCGCAGGTGCCCATGGACATCCCCGCCTACCCCGTCTTCCAGAGGCACATGGTGGAACCCAAGCTGGAGAAATACCAGCGGGCCAAGTAGGCCGCCGTCGGCGATCAGTGGAGTTCGTCGTTCTGCACGCCCCGCGGGTGAGGAGACTCTTGTCCGCGGGGCGTCGTTTCCGGGTGCCCTTCAGGCCGCGCAGTTTGCCGGGCGAGATGAGCGGGTATAATCTAAGGTCAGGATAATGGGGGGCGTGAGGTGAGTTCCATGTACAGGACCGTACTGCTGGTGTTAGCGCTGTCCGTGGTGATCACGTTGCTTGCGACGGCTGTCTATGCCCAGACCTTCTACTTCCGCTTTGGCGGTGGTGGTCTGCAGCGGTACTTGTACGGCCCAAGCTACTACGGCAATCCCGACATTGGGTACCATTACTACCGCGGCTTCAGCCACGACCCTTACCTCTGGAGCGACTGGGAGCGTCGCGGGGTCTATGGCTGGTACTGGGACGGCCGGCGGTATGTTGAAGGCTGGTATAGCGTGCCCCAGCCCTACGGCCGCTACTACGGCCCCCCGTACTACGCACAGCGCCATCACTATGGCTATGGCGGCTGGGAAGATGACCGCCGGGAGCAGCGCAGAGACCGGGACAATGACCGCGACCGAGACCGAGGCCGCGCTCGCGACAGGTATGAGCGGTACCGCGACCGCCGCTAACGTCTCACGCCGACCGTAAGAACGCAGGGCCTCGCCAGTCTCCGAGTGGTTGCCTGGCGGGGCCCTATCGATTTGCCGGGATGATGCGGGGAGAGCCGGGCGGGGCGGCGCGCAGGACGCCCCGCCCATTGCTCTTACAGGAGGAACTGGTCCAGGTGCTTACGGCTCAGCAGCAGCATCTTCTCGCGCAGCGGCGGTCTTGACCAGAGCGGCCCGTGGGGCTCGAAGGACAGATAGCCGGAGTAAGCGTGCTCGTACAGGAAGGCCATGACCTTCCCCCACTCGATGTCACCCATGCCGGCGGCCGGCTGGGAGGCCAGGTCGCCAGCGTGGTAGAGATGCTCCTTGATGTGGACGTGCCCGACCTTGTCGCCGTGGCGCCGCACGACCGCCAGATAGTCCTCGCCAGCGTGTTGCCAGTTGGCGGGATCGTACTTGATGGTAACCTCGGGCCGATGCTCCCAGACTGCCTCGTAGGCATCCAGGGTGTCAAAGAAGCTGTTCCCATGGACGGCATAGAAGGCCGTGGCAAGTCCTGCGGCGTGGGCCGCGTCCAGGAACGGCGGGAAGACCCCAAGGAATTCATCCACATTCGCCTGCAGGTTTCCTGGCACTGCTACGCCGCCGCCGGTGGTCAGCACTTCCGCACCGAGCAAGCCGGCATACTCGATGGCACGCTGCAGCATGGCATGGGCCGTCGCTCGCTCCTGCGGGTCAGGGGCGAGATGGTTCCAGCCCCACAGCCCCAGCATGCAGCAGCCGACGCCGTGTCGGTCTAGCACCCGCCTCATCTCTACCACGGTCTCGCGCTCAAGCTGTGCAAAGTCTCCCCAGTAGTTGAACTCCAGTCCCGCGAAGCCGTGCTGGGCCGCGAATCTGGCGTCCGCCTCAAGTCCCGGCAGGTCGTTGTTGGCGATGAAGGCCAGGCGCATCTGTCATATCCCCTCTCTGCATGCATGCTGTGCGCCCCTTTCGACAGTCGCCCACAGCAGGCCTGCCTGCGATCCGCGCGATGTCTCGCCGGGGTGCCGCGCGATGCACACTCCCAAAATCGCGGTAGGAGAGTGGGCAGCTCAGTCCGAAGTCGGTCTCAGGGCGGGGACTCACCCGTGGTGAGACGCGGGTCCTCAGCGGGAACATGGCAGGAGGCGATGGCTATGCGGAGGCAGCGATGGGTCGTCACTCCGGGGCACAGACTGCTGGGGCTGACAGCGGCTATGTCGGTCGTGGCGCTTCTGATGCCGCGTCTTGGGAACACACAAGAGTCATTCGCTCTGCGCTGGGTGCCACTGCCAGCGGGCATTGGCGCGCAGAGGGCGACGGAGGTGGAGAATGCGGCGAAGGCCATTCTGACACCGCAGACCAGCACTGAGAACGGCAAGGCTTTCCTTCTGGGGCGGGAGATGCTGGGCGTCTATTCCCGCAGGCAGGACTACGAGCGCATCGTTGAGATCGTGCAGAAACTTGCTCAACTCAATGAGACACGCATATACGAGCTGACCAGCGAGAGCCTGTGGGAAGCCACCGAAAGGGTTCTTCTGAGCAACCAGGTCCCCGATTGGGACCACCAGGGGACCCACTTCCTGGTCCGCGGGCCGGTCTCAGCGGTGGCGAGTGCCGAGGCGATGCTGCTGCAGAGCGGCTATATCCGCGACCCCTCAGTGCCTGTCTGCGAGCGAGTCCAGCTCTACTACGTCCGCAAGCCGGCGGCCGTAGGCGCCATGCTCAACTCCCTGGCGCCGGCATTAGCGCCTGAGGTCAAGGTCGGCGCGGCGACTGCCGACGACACGGTCCCCTTCCTCATGCTCTCTGGCCCCGTCCATCAGGTGTACCAGCTCAGGCGCATGGTGGCGGAGATCGACCGGCCGCTGCCTCAGGTGACCTTCGACATCTGGGCCGTCCAGGTCAGCGGCCGCGACCGCAAGGACGTCGCGAGGCGTGTTGAGGAGGTCAGGAAGGATATCAAGCGTATCCAACTCGCGTGTGACGAACGGCAGCGGGCGGTGCGCTCGGACCTCGCCAAGAAGCTTGCGGAGGCCCTACAGAAGGCAGACCGGGCTGATGAGTACAGGGAACTGGGTGTCACGCCTCTGGCGGCTGCGTTGTTGGCCAACCCCAGCACGACAGGGGCCGCCACCCTCGAGCAACTGACCGGGCAGCGGACCAGTGACTGGGCCGGCGCCCTCGAGGCCTACCGAGCCGACGCCGCGCGGGGTCCTGGACTGCTCGGTGGTGCAGACCTCGACACCTGGAGAGAGACACAGAACAGGGCACAGCGGTCCCTGAACGAGATCAGTGCCGCCGCAACGGGCAGGCTCAGAGCCGAGGTCGTCGACCCGGCGATGAAGGCACTTGAGGCAGGCGCCGGGCCGCGGCGCACGTCAGGGCTCGGCTGCGTGACGCATACTACCGTGACCGGTCTCTCGGGCTGTGCTATGACGCTGACCGGGGCGGCGGTGAGTTACGTCGAGTCCACGAAGCTGGGCAAACTCGACAGCACGGCGGCAGGGACCGCCACGAGCCCCGGCACCGCCGATGCCTTGGCTGCCAGGCTCGGCGCGCTCCTGGGCGGCTCACCCACCAGTGTGGCCATGGGCAGCCTGGGGTTGGCCATGGCGGCCAGCCAGGAGGCCCAGACTTGGGAGGCCCTCAACGACGGAGCGCAGGTCACGCTTACGCCGACGGTGATGCTCAACGGGAGAACGGCCGAGGTCAACATCAAGCTGACTGTCACACACAACGACCCGGGGACAGCCGTCCCGGCGCAGGCAACGTCGTGGCCGCAGGCACGGGTCGGGAAGCACGAGGTCAGCACGGTGCGCTACGCGGAGTCCCTGGTCCCCCTGGAGCTGTCCAGCCTGGAGATCCAGACCACCCAGCCCCGGTCGCCGAACGTGGTCCCGTTCCTGGGGCAGATCCCGCTCATCGGGCAGCTTTTCCGGCTCCGCAAGGCACCGGTGACCATGTACCATGAAAGCCTGCTGCTGATCCTGCCGACAGTCGGCAGCCCGGTGCCGGAGACCATGAGGCAGCTCAAGGCTGCCGGGCTAGTCAACTAGCAAGGGCGCCCTCAAGCCAGGGCCGTCACCGTGGCGCCTGCGAGGCCGCCGCGGTCCGCCAATAAGGCCTCGACTTCGCTCCGGTGGGGCAGGCTAGTCTGGGCACCGAAACGGGTGCAGGCCAGGGCGCCGCAGGCGTTGGCGAAGGCCAGAGCCTGGTTGACGGGCAGGCCCTCCGCCAGGGCCACGCCGAGACCGGCGGCGAAGGCGTCGCCCGCGCCGGTGGTATCCACCACGTCTACGCGGTACCCTCCGACCAATCGGCAGCCGTCGGCGTCACAGACGATGCAGCCGTCGGGGCCCTGCTTTACCACTGCGATGTTGACCCCCCGGGAGTGTATCTCCCGCGCAGCCTGCACGGCTGTGGCACGGTCGGGGCACACATAACCGATCACATATTCGGTCTCGGTCTCGTTGGGCGTGAGGATGCTGGCCTGGTGCCAGTTCACGGGCAGTCTGTCCATGGCCGGGGTCGGGTCCAGCAGAACGGGCACATCGTGCTCACGTGCCAGGGCAATGAACCGTTCCACGCTCTCGATGGGCACGGCGAACTGCACCAGGCACATATCCGCCTGAGCGATCGCGGGCGCTGCCGCCTCCACGTGCTGCGGCGTCACCGCCATGTTCGCGCCACCTACTGACAGGATGCTGTTCTGGCCATCTGGCGCCAGGGCGATGAAGGCAGCGCCGGTGGCGATGTCGTCGTCCAGGCCCACGTGTTGGGTGTCCACGCCCTCGCGCCGCAGGTTGTCCAGCAGGGTCGGGCCGAAGGCATCGCGACCCACACACCCGATCAGGGCCACCTGAGCGCCCAGACGGGCGGCGGTCACAGACTGGTTGGCGCCCTTGCCCCCCGCCACGAATCGCAGGTCGTCGCCCAGGATGGTCTCCCCGGGCCGCGGCATCCGCTCAGCCCGCATCACGAAGTCTTGGTTGATGTTGCCCAGCACAACGATTCGTGCCGCCATGGCAGGCTCCTCCGGCAGGGGGTCGAGCGGTAGGCTGCCTAGTCAGGGCAGCGGGTGATGGTGGCGCCCACCGTCCAGCGATCCAGGTCGGTGAGGCCGGCGAGGACGACCGCGTGCCACTGGTCATGACGCCACGCATCCCACGCGGCCCCGGCGTTGATGTTCCAGCCATCATATTCCGCGGCCAGCTTGAGCCGTGGATTGACATCCACACACACCCCCGCAAACGGACGGTCATTGAACCTTCCGTCGCCGAATCCCACGGTCCAGTAACTGGGGTACCTGGCATCGGGATAGCTGCGCGTGGCGGCGATGTAAAACGATCGCCCACCGCCCGCGAAGATCTCGGACCGCTTCTCCGGGCGCATGTTGAGGATGTCCACCACACCGATAGCCAAGCCCGGCCGGCTGTCCGTTTCAGCGAGGATCTGGTACTGCATATTGTACGCGGCTTCGCCCCCGTTTCCTTTCCCGGTGAGCATGGCCGCGAGGTACAGCCCGTTGCCTTCGGGGCCGAAGCCGGCGGCAATGGTCCCCGTCCCGTTGGCGTCGTCGCCGCCGAAGCTAATCTCGACACCGCCATTGACGGCCGAGGAGTGATAGGTGCCGAGGTAGTTGCCTGATGACGGAGTGTAGGCCACCGGTATGTTCAACTGCAGGGCGCCGTCGAAACCGACATAGCCGTCGGGATCGACTGCGTACCCGCCACCGGGAAGACCCGACATGTACCGGAACTGGGGATAGTCCTCGAACTCCTCGGCACTAACGGCGACGGCCAACCCGAGCCCCAGCGTAAGCGCAACAAGTCTGGTGTGCATCGCCGTGCCCTCTCTTTGCTGCGGTCTGAGCTGCTTACCAGGGCCAGTCGTCCGGACTGGTACGGGTGACGGTGAGGCCGATGGTGATGCGGTCCAGGTCGGTCAGGCCGCCCACGGCCACAGCATGCCATTCCCCATCGTCCCAGCCGCCCGAAATGTCGTAAGCGGCACCAGCGTTGACGTTCCAGCCATCGTACTCGGCCACCAGCTTCAGGCGGTCGGTGGCCTGGTAGCTGATGCCACCGAAGAGGCGGTCGTTGAAGCGCCCGTTGCCGGCGCCCATGGTCACCCACAGCGGATGACGCTCGTCACCGGCGGCCCAGGTGGCCGCCACAAAGAAGGAGCGGCTATCGGTGTATTCGGGGTGCTCCAGGTCGGAGGTGCGCCGGCCGAACAGGTCCACCACACCTATCGAGACGCCGGGGCGCCCCGGCCTGGCCGGCACCAGCTCCACCTGCAGGTTGTAGGCCGACTCCAACTCCTCACCGGTCTCCATGTCCGCCAACCACAAGCCATGTCCGCGCCAAGTGCCACCCAGACCGAAGACCGCCATGCCATTGACGTCGGCCCCGTCGTAATCGGTGGGAAACCCGCCGTCTACGGCGCTGCTGTAGCCTCCAAGGACGTAACTGCCTGCGCCGGGCGTATACCCCACCGGGATATTGAGTTGCAGGGCCCCGTCAAAACCGATGCCGTGGTCGGGCGTCACGCCGAAGCCACCCCCAGGCAGACCCGACATGTAGCGGAACTCGGGATAGTCCCTGAACTCATCGGTGAGGCAGGCTGAGGTTGTGAGCAGTGTCATCAGCCCGATTGCGGCCGCTCGCAGCATGATGTGCTCCTCGCGCAGCTCTGATCGCCGCGCTTGTCTCGGTTCAGGCTTCACTCTACGTATTCGGCACCTGCGCCGTCAAGAGCCCGCCGGAGCAAGTCGGCCAGGGCTGCCTCTCGCGCCGCGACCTCCACAATGATGTCGCGACGGTGCCCCAGCCAGTCGGCCTCTTCCAACCAGGGACCGGTCCCGGCGGCATCCGATGGTACCAGCAGCATCTCGACCTGCTCGGCAAGTGCTGCACAGCAGTCCGCAGCGGAACCCAGCCCCTCCGCGATGGCTTCCGGGAACAACTCGGCGGATTGCTGCAGAAACTCCTGTCCGGCCCAACGGGCGTCAGCCAGACACTGCACCAACCACTGCTCCGCCAGAACCCGGTCTCGCCGACCTAGCGGCGGCCCGTAAGGCATCGCGGCAGCCAGGAGGTCGGCCCAGACGCGGAAAGCCTTCTGGCTCTCATCCAGGAGGGTGACGGCCCGTGCCAGGGCCGCCGCCGTGCAGGTCGCGGTCTCCACCGGTTCATTGGATGCCCCAAGGGCCAGAACCAAGTCGGCGGCGCAGGCGCCCCGCTGGGGACCGCGCCCACTGCCCGGCCACCTCCCCAGTAGCTCCTGTCCCTCCAGGCCGAAGATGAGTGCCCAGTCCAGCGGCTGGGGGGGCCAGCCCTGCACGAGGAGAGGGCGTCCCTGTCCCAGCTCAGCGGCAACGACCTCGGCCAGCGTCGCTTCGTCAGGTCTGGCTATCAACCTGGGCTGCCAACCCAGGTCGCAAAGCACACTGGTTAGGTAACGCTGACGGTCCACCACCGCCGCCGTCGCCGGGAAACCCGGGGCCATGCGAAACATGAAAGCGGGGCCCAAAAGACCCATGAGCCGGGCGTAGGAAAGGGTCTGCCCGGCGGCTGCCAGGGCGGCCTGCAGGCAGACAACCAGGGCGCAGAGGCCCTGATCCAGTGACAGGGGAGGGACCGTCGGCAGTATGGTCCGGCTTCCCGCAGGGGGAGTCTCATCGTCGTCAAACAGGCGCGTGGGCATGGTGAGTTGGTGTGCAGTCAGGGTGGAGGCAGGTTTCGCTACCGGGCGGGCCGTCGCCTGCCTGGGCTGTGTCCCGGTTCGACACGGTTGCAGAAGGGGTCGGGGGTGGGCGCGGCGAACCCAGGGGTCTACGGCAGGCTCGCCGCCGGTCGTACCTTGTTTTGTGCCTGCCGCCAAGGAGTCCCTGATGGCCGAACTAGCCGACCGCTTGCGCACTCTGCTGACTGAACCGCGCGAGGCGCCCAACGCGCTTCTGCTCGAAGACCGCCGGGCTATCGTGGAGCTGTTCGACGAAGCCACCGCGGAGGAACTGGAGGAACTGACTGCCGTTGCCAACCAGGTCCTGCAGGCCACGCCCGGCAGCCCACGGGCCCAGTATGCCCGGGCTGTCGCGGACGAGCTTCGGGGTGATACGGAGGCCGCCTCCAACTTCTACCTGCAACTGGCGCAGCATCTGGCGGCCCGGCGCGACTGGGAAGGGGTTGTGGACCTGGCCCTGCAGGCCATGCCCCTGAGCGGCGACTACCGGCTTGTTCGCCTGGTACGACGTGCTGGCGAGGAGGGGGGTTTGGACATCACCGAAGCCATGGCTGTCGCCCGGGAGGAGTGCGCCGATTCGCCCGACTTGCTGTGGGAACGCAGTCAGGCCGAACTGGCCGCGGGCCGTCCAGGCCATGCGGTAGAGCTGGCATTGCAGGCGCTGAAGGGCTATGTGCTGCTGAAGGAACCCCAACACGCCGAGGACCCCCTTCTGGCCGTGCTGGAGTCCAGAGACCCCCTTGTCTACGAGCGTCTGCTGGACATCATGCGCAGCATGGCTCGCCACGGCCAGTCCGACCTTCTGACCACCCTTCTGGACCTGGCTACCGGCACCCTCGTCGAGCTGCAGATGGTGGATCAGCTGGCGGCAACCCTGGGTGACATTCTGCGCCAGGAGCCCCAACTGACGTCATTGCGGCCCATCTGGGCCTGGGCTGTGGCTCAGCCCCATCGCTACAGCCAGACCCTCGACGAGCTGATCCACAGTACTGGCCTGGACAACCCGGAGCTACCACTGGATGATGCGCTGGACGCTTTCCACCAGGCGGTTGCCTTCAGCCCCGGGGCCTATGTGGGACATCGGACCTGGGGTGTGGGGCTTATCCGGGACAGCGAGGACGGCGAGCTGGTGATAGACTTCCCGGAGAAGCCCAGGCACCGAATGGCCCTGGAGATGGCCCGGAAGGTCCTCACGCCACTCGCTCCCGACTCGCTTCAGGTCCTGCGCGCCACGGACCTGAGCACCCTCCAGGCGGAAGCCGCCGAGCGCCCGGCGGACATCATCTGTCGGCTGCTGGCGGAGAACGGTGGCGAGATCTCCACGGCGGACATCAAGCTCCGCCTCGTGGACTGGCTGATCAGTGAGGACGACTGGTCCGGGTGGTGGAAGAAGGCGCGCAAGGCTCTGGAAGAGGATCAACGGGTTGACTGCTCCCGGGCTTTCCAGCAGATCTACCGCCTGGCCCAGGAGGGCCACGAGACCGCGGTGCCCCTGCCCACCCTCGATGCCCGGAAGGGCGTCAAGGGGGCCGTGTCGCTGATCGTGAAGCTCCTGCAGCAGCATCCCGACGTTGAGAACCGGGCCCGGGCTTCCTACGGTCCGGAGTTGGAGATGATGCTCCACAACACAAACAAGGGGTCCGACTGGGTGCGGGCTCTCCCGCTGCTCATCCGCTGGTACCCGCACCGCGAGAGTGAATGGCTGGCCGCCATCGAGCAGTACCTTCCCGAGACCTCACTGACCCTCGGCTGGACCGTTGAGGACCAGGAGCGGCTGCTGGAACTGGCATTGCGAACGAGGGCATGGAAAGACGCGGCCTTTCAGGCTCTGACCTCTCGCTTTGCTCCGGTCCAGCGACGGGGCCTGGAGACGCTGCGCGAACGCTGTGGTGAGCACTTCTGGGATGATGTCAGTGACCTCCTGCTGGCGGGGGGCCACTATGCGGAGAAGATGGCTCTCGCGGACCTGATACTCACTGGTGAGCTGACCCGGGAGGGTGTGGCAGAGGGCGAGTTGCCGGTGGACCCGTGGTATCTGTTGCACGCAGCCCTCTCGGTCGTGGGCGCCAAGGGCAGCCATGCGGGCCGCGGCACCGCCAACCGTCTGCTACGGGCGACGGGGCCGCTGATGCCCCACCTGAAGGAGCGCGAACTGCCGGCGGCCACTGACGCGGTGTTTGACGTCTACCGACGGCGGCCTATCGAGGGTGAAGTGCAACTGGCCATTCACGCCATGCTGCAGGAAGCCGGGCATGCCCAGTTGGCCGACGAGATCCTCCGCTTCCGTCGCGCCGCCCCGGTGGATGACGGAAAGCTTCCGCCAGAGCTGGACCCGCGGGTGACGCTGATGACCCGCAGGACATTCGAGCTGCAGGCGGAGCGCCTGCGCGAGATGGAGCGCCAGCTCAATGACGAGATCCCCCGGGAGATCGCCAAGGCGCGAGCCCTGGGGGACCTGTCCGAGAATGCCGAGTACCATGCCGCGCGCGAGCGCCAGGGCATCACCAAGGCGCTCTATGACGCCCTCTCGGTGCAGATGGAAGGCGCTCTCGTCATCGAGGAAATCCATCGTCCACCGGGGGTTGCCGGCGTTGGAAAGGAGATCCGGCTGCGGGACGTGGACTCAGGCGAGGAACAGACGGTCTGGCTGCTGGGAGAGGGCGACAGCCAGTACGGCCATGAGGTCGTGTCCTACAAGGCCCCCCTGGGTCAGGCGCTGGTGGGCAAGCATGTGGGCGACGTGGTCCGGGCAGGAGACGACGGCCCGGCCTACGAGATCCTGGCCATCACGGAGCGGCTGCCCTAGTCCAGCTCGCCCTGTGCCTCCAAAGCTGAACGCCGGCCCACTACGAACCGCTGCAACGCTTCGGCATGGCGCTCCAGTACCGTCAGCCAGTCTTTCAGATGCTGGCGCCCCACGTCAGTGATGCGGTACATCCGGCGGTGCGGGCCGCCCGAACCCGGCTGCCACTGCGACACCACGCACCCGGCGTCCTCCAGCGTTCGCAGAGTGCGGTAGACCACCGCGGTGTCAATCTCAGAATCGGTCAAAGCCTGGCGGTTCGCATGCTCTACCAGCTCGTAGCCGTAGGTGGCTTGCCCTTCGGCCAGAAGGGCCAGCAGCACTGGCTCGACCAGCCGGGACATCCTGCCCAGGCCACACGAGCAGGGACCGGCTTGGCCTCTGTGCCGAGGACATGGACCGCGTCGCATTCCGTATCACTTCGCTCGCTGGTTGGATAGCTGTATAACACATATACGACCCTGCTGCGCTTCCTGTCAAGGGTGAGCACAGGCTGCAGGCAGGTTCGGCGGGAATCTTGGCGAAAACGGCGCCAAGAGACGTTAGGTATCACTCAGGGAGAGGACGATGCCTGCTGTGACCCGCCGCCTCAGCCCCGTTCCCTTCACTGCCGTAAGCATCACCGATAGCTTCTGGGCGCCGCGCCTGGCCACCAACCGCGACGTGACCCTTCCAGCGGAGTATGCCCAGCTCCAGCAGACGGGGCGGATTGACGCCTTCGATCTCTCCTGGAAGCCGGGCATGGAGCCCGTGCCACACTACTTCTGGGACTCTGATGTCGCCAAGTGGATCGAGGCCGCCTCGTACTCCCTCGCCACTCACCCGGACCCGGAGTTGGACACCCTGCTGGACGAGGTCATCGCCAAGATCGCTGGCGCTCAGCAGCCTGACGGCTACCTGAACGTCTACTTCACGGTCGTCGCCCCCGAGCAGCGCTGGGCCAACCTGCACGTGCATCATGAGCTCTACTGTGCGGGACATCTTATGGAGGCTGCCGTGGCGCACCATCAGGCCACCGGCAAGCGCACGCTCCTGGACGTGATGACCCGCTATGCTGACTACATCGACTCGGTCTTCGGCGAGGGCCCGGGCCACCGCTCCGGCACCTGCGGCCATGAGGAGATCGAGCTGGCCCTCGTCAAGCTCTACCACGCCACCAGCGAGGAGCGTTACCTGCGTTTGAGCGAGTTCTTTCTCAACCAGCGTGGCCAGAAGCCGTCGGTGTTCGCCCACGAGTTCGCCCCCGGCGAGAGCTTCGACACGTCCTACTGTCAGGATCATCTACCGGTCCGTGAGCAGAGCGAAGTCACGGGGCATGCCGTCCGCGCGATGTACCTCTATAGCGGTATGGCGGACGTGGCCGGCGAGACGGGAGACGAGGGGCTTCTCCGCGCCTGCCAGCGGCTCTGGGACCACCTGACACTCAAGAACATGTACCTGACGGGCGGCATCGGCTCCACTCGCCACAACGAGGGCTTCACCAGAGACTATGACCTGCCCAACGACACCGCCTACTGCGAGACCTGCGCCGCCATCGGCCTGGTCTTCTGGGCCCACCGCATGCTGCAGCTCACCGCCGACAGCCGCTATGCCGATGTCATGGAGCGGGCGCTCTACAACGGGACCATCAGTGGTGTGTCCCTGGACGGCAAGCGCTTCTTCTACGAGAACCCCCTGGAGAGCGCCGGCCACCACCACCGCCAGGACTGGTTTGGCTGCGCCTGCTGCCCCCCCAACATCGCCCGCTTGCTGGCGTCGCTGGGCGGCTACGTCTACTCCCTGGGGGATGATGGGGTCTTCGTGCACCTGTATGTTCAGGGAGAGGGCAGGCTGCGGGTGGCCGGACAGGACGCGACTCTGCGGCAGCAGACGGACTATCCCTGGGACGGCGCTGTGCGTCTGACCCTCGGCCTGGCAGAACCTGCCACCTTCGCCCTGAACCTGCGGTTACCGGACTGGTGCGCGGGCGCGACGTTGACGGTGGACGGCGAGCCGGTGGATATCGCGGCGAACTCACGTCAGGGCTACCTCCACCTCGACCGGACGTGGACCGGCGATGAGGTCATCGAGCTCACGCTGCCCATGCCCGTGCAGCGCGTCTACGCCCACCCCGCCGTCCGCGCTGACGCCGGCCTCGTGGCCCTGCAGCGCGGCCCGGTGGTGTACTGCCTCGAGGCCGCCGACAATCCCTGGCCGTTGCACCGGGTGGTTCTGCCACGAGATGCGACGTGCAGCGTGCGATACGCGCCGGACCTGCTGGGCGGAGTGACCGTCATCGAGGCCGAAGGCCTGGTGGAAGTCCCCGGTGACTGGGAAGGGAAGCTCTACTCCGCCACTCCTGACACCTTGCAGCCCGCCCGCCTGACGGCTATCCCCTACTGCACATGGGATAACCGCGAGCCTGGCGCCATGCGGGTGTGGCTGCGGGAGACGTAGCGCGTAAGACGGCTATCTGCGAAAGGGGTGCTCCCATGTACCCGGCGCTCTTGCTCTGCCTGTTCGTCGCGTGTGCCTTATCCGCCGCCTCCGCCGCCACCATCTACGTCGCCCCCAACGGCAGAGACACCAACCGCGGTACCGCGGCGCGGCCGCTCGCCACGCTGGAGGGCGCTCGCGACGTGGTGCGCAGTCTCCAGAAGACCGGGCCGGTCACCGTCGAGATCGCCGGTGGAGTGTATGAGCTGAAGCAGCCGCTGGAGTTCGGGGCAGCCGACTCCGGGACGGAGCAGGCGCCCATCGAGTACCGTGGCCGTGAGGGCCAGGAGGTCCGTCTCGTGGGTGGGCGCACTGTCACCGGCTGGCGGCTCGTCAGTGACCCCGCCGTGCTCCGCCGTCTCTCACCCCTCGCCCGCGGCAAGGTCTTCCAGGCCGACCTGAAGGCCCTGGGCATCACCGACCTGCAGGGCATCAACAGTGCCCAGACCTACCAGTCCGACCCCGGTCTGGAGCTGTTCTTTCGGGACCAGCCGATGACCCTGGCCCGTTACCCCAACACCGGCTACATGCGGATCGCCGCCGCGCTGGACGCCGAGGGCAAGCCGCAGCCTGCCGGGTCCATCGTCACCACACCGAACACCAGGTTCGTCTGCGAGGACCCGCGTCCAGCCACCTGGGCCAGCGAGAAGGACATCTGGCTCCACGGCTTCTGGGTCTGGGACTGGGCCGACCTGCGTGTGCCGCTGCTCAGTGTGGACGCGGAGACCAGGACCATCAGCCTGGGCGATGCCACCTCGCGCAGCTACGGCATCCGTACCGGCCAGTGGTTTTACGCCGAGAACGTCCTGCCCGAGCTGGACAGCCCCGGTGAGTGGTACCTGGACCGGGACACCGGCATCCTTTACTTCTGGCCGCCCGCTCCGCTGTCCAGGGGCAAGGCGGTCGTGTCAGTGGTCCGCGACCTGATCCGCCTGACCGACGTCTCCCATGTCACCTTCCGGGGCCTGACGGTGGAAGCCGGACGGGGCCAGGGCTTCATCATCCGGGGGGGAAGCAACGTGCGCGTGGTGGGCTGCACCATCCGCAACATGGGCAACTGGGCCGTGAAGGTCTATGGCGGCACGCAGCACGGTGTGGTCGGCTGTGACATCACGCAGACCGGCCAGGGCGGCATCCACCTTGAGGGCGGCGACCGTAAGACCCTGACGCCCGCCGGGCACTATGCCGACAACAACCACATCCACCACACGTCGCGCTGGGATCCGGTCTACCAGCAGGGCATCGCCCTCTACGGAGTTGGCAACCGCGCCACTCACAACCTGATTGACAACGTTCCCCACATCGCCATCGGCTTCTCGCACAACGACATGACCATCGAGTACAACGAGATCCACAGCTCGGTGTTCCAATCCAACGATGCCGGCGCCATCTACACCTCGCCCCCCGACGAGACGTGGTCCATGCGCGGCCACAAGATCCGCTACAACTACCTGCACAACATCCACGGCTTCGAGGGCCGCGGTTGTATGGGTGTCTACCTGGACGACTGCTTCTCCTCGGCCGACATCTCCAGCAATATCTTCTACGATGTCGCCACAGCTATCCTCATCGGTGGTGGGCGCGACAATCTGATCACCAACAACCTGTTTCTCAACTGCGGCCGGGCCTTCAGCATTGACGCCCGTGGCCTCGGGTGGGCCAAGGGGGTAGGTGTGTTCGCCACACAGGAATTGCATGACCTCAACTACACCAAGCCCCCCTGGTCGGTGAAGTACCCCGAGCTACTGGGCATTCTCGAGGATGATCCGCTGGCCCCGAAGGGCAATGTGGTGGCCCGCAACATCTGCTGGGGCGGCCCCTGGGGCTGGATCGAGGGCCTCGCGCAGCCGCTGGTCAAGGTCGAGGACAACCTGACTGACGAAGACCCCCGCCTCACGGTCCAGCCCCCCGCAGGCTTCCGCCTCGCCCCGGATTCCCCGGCTCACAAGATCGGCTTCCGGCCCATCCCCTTCCGGCGCATTGGCCTCTACGAGAGCCCCGACCGCGCTTCGTGGCCCGTCGTCTCCACGCTGCGCCAGGACCCCAGGCCCCCGGCGCCGAAGCCCAAGCCGGTGCGCAGGGCCGGCCCGCCGCCGGTCTTTGACATCCCTCGCCGTCTGCGCGCCGTCAGCATTGACGGCCAACTGGAAGCCGCCGAGTGGTTCGGCCTCCAGCCGTCGAAGGGCCTGCTGCTGCAGGAGGGTGTGCAGGGCGAGAAGGTGAAGCTGCCGAGCCGCGCCTGGCTCGCCTGGGACGACGAGGCCCTCTACGTGGCCTTCGACAACCAGGTCAGCCCGGACACGCCCATGGCTATCGGTGACGCCTGGGGCAGCAGCGACGCCGTCGAGGTTGCCATCCGCGACGCCGCGCGGGGAGAGCAGGCCCCGATCCTGGTCCTGCGCGGGTTCCCCACGGGTACCTTCGTCTCCAGCGACGAGGCCGGCGCCCCGCCGGAAGTGGTGAAGCGGGCCGGCGAGGGGGTGCAGTACGCTGCCCGCGTGGTGGACAGCAGTCGCTGGGTGGCCGAACTCCGGGTGCCCTTCAGCGCCCTGGGCTTCACCCCCAGGCCGGGGGGCCGCTACCCCTTCAACCTCTCCGTACGCAAGCAGGGCGCGGACCCGTGGGTGGAGTGGCGCGGCACGGGCGCCCAGACGTGGTATGTACCCGGCGCAGGACTTGTGCGCTTCGCGCCTCCCGCCGGGTGAGCCCTCAGCCGTCGGGATGCGCTTGACACGCGCTGGTCCGACGGAGTATCGTAGCCACGTGTCGCCGTGACGCAGTGCAGCGCCTGTGGTCCGTTCGTGAGCTGGTGGCGAAGGGATGGGCTGCATGAGTTACGTTTCCGGTTACCTCCGTTCCCCCGTCGGCGTGTGCCATCGCCGTGCCATCGCCGTGCCATCGCCGTGCCATCGCCGTGCCATCGCCCGCCACCCCATACACGTTACCGACAGGTTCTCGCTCTCCGCCGCGTGATGGGTCGTGATCCGCACCCTGCTGTGTTGGGTCGCCCACCATCTCCTTGAGCGAGAGGATGATGAGCCATGTTGCGAATGCTGAACGGCACAGCCTTGGTCGGGGCTCTACTCGTCGTTTTCCCCCTGGCCGTCGCTATCGCCGATGTCACGATGGACCCCCCGCCAGACATAAGCCTGACATGGGCGCCGACGTACGCGGACCCAGGCGAGGAACTGGTGATGGCATCCAGTTACGGTTACACCCTCACTAAGCAGCTCCGGTTGCTTCCATAGTGCGAGGTTACACAGATATGTCAGCGGGGGGAACCCCCTCCCCCCTCGGACGCGGGCTGGACGTGCGGGGGAGGGGGCGGTCGTCAGCGGAGTCGGAGGTTTCTCCATGGAAAGGAGTCGCTTCATGTCCGCTGTTTTCTCTGTTCGGCTTGGGGTAATGCAGCTCGCAGTTCTCACGGCCGCCTGCGTAGCGATCGCCGCCCAGGACCCGAACGACGTGGGTGTGGTGCCAGAAACGGGCTTGCCCCGGTGGATGCCGCGTCCATCGCGTTATCTGGATCGCCCCATGACGGAGGCGGAATATGAGCTGTGTCGGCAGCGCAAGGATATCCCCAACTGGGGCCCGCACGGCCATCCCCCCGGCGACGTGCCGCCTGCCCCTCGCGCGCTGCTGGAGGAACCCGTGTCGGTCGAAGTCAGCGGTACCGTCGTGGAAGCGCTGAAGGCGCTGATGGGCCAGACCAACCGGCTCTGGCTGGCCGGCGTCCGCGGCGAGAGCGCGGACAAGGTGGCCCAACTCACGGTGCATGACGTCCCTCTCTGGCAGGCACTTGATCGGCTTCTCGCAACCTACGGCTACGACTGGGGCTACGCCCACGGCGCGGTTGTCTGCTGGCCGGCCCTGATTCCCCCGCGCGAGCGGCCCGAAGTGCCCGAAGCAGCCCTAGATGACGAGGCCGCTGCGGAGAGAGCGGGCCCCGTGCTGGATATCCCCGTGCCGACACCCATCGAGGGGGTTGTGGATAACTTCCGTCCCCTTCAGAGCGAGGGCCCCGGCGGCCTTAACATCGTGCACACGAGCCGCCGCGTCGCCGTCGATGTGCGCCTCCGCGACTGGAAGCTGGTAGGCCGCATGGCGGGCGGTGACCCTGCGCGCGGCATCCAGCAGGTGGCCGCGGCTCTTCCCGCCGTGATAGACGGCCCACCCGAAGAGGGTTGCATCTCCATGGGCGCTCACATGTGGCTGGATCGGGCCATGCGCGGCGCCGATGCCCGGGCGGCGGAGTTGCAGGCTCAGGGCGTTGACCTGGCCGACCCCATGCGCGGCTGGATCCCGCTTCGGGACCGCCTTTGTGCCCTGATCACACCCCAGCAGTGGGCGCTGATTGAGATGGGGGGCCAAGCCATCATCTGGTTTCGCGAGCTGCCTCTGGACGTGGCTGAGCTATGGGTAGCCACCGCACGCGCCCGCGAGCCATTCTGGGATCGCCTCAAGCCGAAGCCAGGCCAGGTTCTTCCACGGGACTACCCTAAGGACCACTCGGTGGATTGGTCGCGGCCCGAAGACTTCTTCGCGCACGCCTACTATGCGGATGAGGTACAGAAGAGCCTTGAGGACGGGCTCTATC
>FWPV01000198.1_pt1 | contig 77053 bp, 44 predicted proteins | sample 2228371 | NCBI WGS metagenome assembly FWPV01 (sample SAMEA103939776, study PRJEB20133) | metagenome
CGAGCAGCGCGTCCAGCGTCGGCTCGATGCCCACACTCACGCCGACCGGCACGCGCTCGCGTTGCCCGCCCAGCATCACGGTCAGCGGCGTCGGGAAACCCCGGCAACTAGGCTGCACGCGGTTGTCCGGGTAGACCAACTGTGGGGCCACTGCTCCGGCTCGGGGGTGCTCTTCCAAAAAGGAGACCAAAGCCTGGAGCGCCCCCGGCTGGACCACCACGTCCGGGTTAAGCAGGAGGCGATAGTCGGCGGAGACCGCCTGCAGGGCCTGATTCGTCGCCGCTGCGTAGCCCAGGTTGCGGTCGTTAGCGATCAGGGTCACCCCCGGGAAGCGCTCCCGGACCATCTCCGCGCTGCCGTCTGAAGAAGCGTTGTCCACGACGATGATATGGGGCGCCAGGTCCCCGGCGTGCGCGATCACGCTCTCCAGACACGCCGCCAGAAGGTCGCGGGTGTTCCAGTTGACCAGGCAGACGGAAAGGGTGGGCATGGACTCCGCGAGGATAGCAGGCCAGGGAGCGCGTGGCAAGATAGACGCCGGGCACGGTGCCAGGACGTGCCCGACGTCTCAGTCCTTGGCCTGTGTACGCTGAATGAGAGAGCCGCTGTAGAACCGAGGGCGCAGCTGCCCCGGCAGCGCATGGAGGAAAAGCACCGCCAAGACGGAGGCGATGGTCTTGTCCACGGGATCGGAGGCCAGTCCAGAGAGCACGACCGAGTCGAACGCGCGCTGTCCTGTCTTCAGGAGGAACTCTGACATCCCGGAGGCCCCATATCCCGTGATGCCGCCGAACAGATACGCTGCCACCGGCGCTGAAACGATGGCTGTCACGATGCCCAGGCCGAGGCCGGAGAGGATGGTCTTAGGCACCGTCGCAAACCAGCCCTGCCTTCCCACGAGATGCACGTACACGGCCACCGCTACCTGGCCGGCCGCGAAGGCCGGCAGCAGCGGGTCCGTCACCAGACCGTTAAGCAGGGAACTTAGCACTCCTGCGATAATGCCTGCGCGCCAGCCGGCGACCAGGGTCACTACAATGGTCCCAATCGTGTCCAGGTAGATAGGCAGCTTCGCGGCGTGGACTAGTACGCCTATTCCCACGTTCAGCGCGATGCCCAAGGCTACCAGCACCAGTTCCTGATGGAAGCGTATGCGTCGTACGGCAACAACGGCTGGCGGCTCGCTAGACTCCATCGTGGACCTCCTGGCAACTCAAGTGGCTACTCGCTGCCCCCGAACCGTGAACTTGCCCGCGCCTCACCGGGGACATTCCCGCTTTGCACCGGCATTCCTTTTCAGCCCGCCACAGCTCTGCCTTCTGGGCGTGCGACTGCCCCTCGTTTCCGCGAGCCTGTTCTCGAACTGCCTGTAAGCATTGAGGGCCCCCAACTGCCGGGGGCCCTCAAAGGTCTATTCAGTTGGGTGTTGTGGGGGTGAGAATCGAGAAAGAACGGTCGAGAAGAACCCGCCGATCCTTACCCCGGGATGCCGCAGTGAGCCTACTTCTTGCTGCCGCAGCAGCCCTTCTTCTCTACTTTCTTCTCTTCCTTCTTCTCTTCTTTCTTCGCACCGCCGCAACATTTAGCACACATGCGGGCATCACCTCCGGGTGGACTTCCGTGATACAGAAGCGGCCGCTTCTGTTACGAGACCACAGTCATCATACCACTCGGCTGCCCCGGCGTCAATGATGGCTGCGGTTAGGTTGGTACAAACATGTAGACGGAGCGCCGCGCACGAAGGTTCGGAAGGACGCCACACGATCCTAAGGCCTGCTGCCCCGAGCCTCCTTGACTCTGTTCCCCCCGGCGGCGATAATCCCCGACATGACCGGCGCAGAACCGACATGCCCGGAGCCCACGCTGCAGCCGGTGCGCTACACCATCGGCGTGGGACAATCACTGGCGGAGGTGGCCCAGCGCTGGGACCTGGTGCGGGCCCTGGTGCGGCGCGATCTGGCCGTGCGCTACCGCAAGTCGGCCTTAGGCGTCTTCTGGTCGCTGCTCACCCCGCTGCTGCAGATGGCGATCCTCACCTTCGTGATGAAGTACGCCCTGGGCGTGAGCGAGCCGAACCTGTCCGTCAAGATCCTGGTCGGGCTGATCGCCTGGGCCTACTTCGAGAACTCGCTGCTGGACAATGCCGACTGTATCGTCAACAACCGCGACCTGGTCAAGAAGATCTACTTCCCCCGCCCCGCCCTGCCGCTGGCGGTGGTGCTGGGCAATACCATCCACTTCGGGCTGTCCTTCCTGGTGCTGCTGGCCTGGCTTCTGCTGTGGGTGCCGGACTACCGGCCCACCGTGCAGGCGCTGTGGGTACTGCCGCTGGTGGCGACCCAGGGGCTGATGCTGGCCGGAGTGGGGCTGCTGCTGGCGGCGACGCATACTTTCTACCACGATATCAAGTTCGTCCTGGCCCAACTGCTGCGGGTGCTGTTTTTTGTGACGCCGGTGATGTACACCGCCGACCTGGTGCGGGAGAGGCTGGGGGCGGCGGCGAGTTGGCTGGCGCCGACCTACATGTACAATCCGATGGCGACCATCATCGAGTCCTACCGGCGGGTGCTGTTTGCGCACCTGGCCCCGGAGCCCGCGCTGCTGCTGCCGGTGGCGGCGTTTGCGCTACTGGTTTTCCTGGTAGGGTACAAGGTCTACCTGCGGGCGTCGTGGAGTTTCCCGGAGGCGATCTGAGGGGAGACGCGGGACGCGAGTGGGAGGGAGAGGCGGGAGGCGAACTGATGCGGGTCCGCGCACGGTCAGGAGCGCACACCAGCCTCGCGGCGAAGGCGCTCGGTTGCCTCGGGCTGGCAACAGTCGTGTGGTTGCTGGCGATACCCGTGGGGGCGCTCGTAGTTGCGCCCCGAATCGGCCCCTCCCAGGAGGAGGCGGTCAACCCCAGCGCGGTATGGGCCGCGCATCTCACCATCCTGGTGGCCTCGGTGCTGGCGGGACTGCTTGGCGCCGCGGCTGCGGCGCTCGGCGTAGCCTCGCTCGCGCAGGAACGCCGCACCGTTCGGGCGGTCATCGCCATCATTCCCGGGGCGTTGTACCTGGGCGCGGCCCTGACGGTGATAGTGCCGGGCCTGTGACCTCCGTATTCACCATGTCCTCCTTCCTCGACACCATCGTCGCCATCTCCACCCCTCCTGGTGTATCCGGCATCGGGATCGTGCGGCTGACCGGGCCGGAGGCGCTGGCGATTGCTGACCGTCTCTTCTCTCCCGCTGATCTCCGGAAGCGTCCCTCTCAGCAGGCGACGTATACGCTCCTGTATGGCCGAGTGGTGGACGGGGAGGAAGTGGTGGATGAGGCGCTGCTCACGGTGATGCGCGGGCCCCGGACCTATACGACCCAGGACGTGGTGGAGATCAACTGCCACGGGGGGATTGTGCCCCTGCGCCGGACGCTGGAGCTGTGTTTGCGTGAGGGAGCGCGGCTGGCCGATCCGGGGGAGTTCACCCGGCGGGCCTTCTACTTCGGGCGGATTGACCTGGCCCAGGCCGAGGCCGCCGCCGACCTGATCACCGCCCAGACGACCGAAGCGGCCCAGGCCGCCGTGCAGCAGCTGGCGGGGCGGCTGTCGGGGCAGGTGGAGGCGCTGCGTACCAGCCTGGCTTCGCTGCTGGCGCATCTGGAAGCGGCAATTGACTTCGGCGAGGACGACATAGAGGCGCTCTCGCCCGGGCAAATCGGGGCGCGTCTGCGCTCCCTCCGCGGGCATGTAGAGGGCCTGCTGGCCACCGCGGAACAAGGGAAGCTCCTGCGCCAGGGCGCGCGGGTGGCGCTGGTCGGGGAGCCGAATGTGGGCAAATCCTCGCTGATGAATGCGCTCCTGGGCGAGGAGCGGATGATCGTCACGCCGATTCCGGGCACGACGCGGGATACGGTGGCCGAGAGCATCAACCTCCACGGCGTTCCCGTGGTGTTGGTGGACACGGCCGGTCTGCGGGAAGTGGCCGACGAGGTGGAGCAAGCGGGCGTGGACCGGGCGCGGCAGGCTCTGGAGGAGGCGGACGTGGTGTTGTTGGTGGTGGAGCAGCCCGATACGTGGAACGTGGAACCTGGAACGTGGAATGCAGGGAGGGGAGGGGAGGAGAGGGTGGTACTGGTTGTCAATAAGTGCGACCTGAGGGAGACGCGCCTCGCGAAGCAGGGGCCGTGGGCAGAAGGCCCCGAGGTGCCCTGGGTGGAGGTCTCGGCCAAGACGCACGAGGGACTAGACCGGCTGCGGGAGGCGATCGCGGAGCGGATCGGTGCCGCGGGCATGCGCCCGACGGCGGAGGTCATCGTCACCAACGTCCGCCACCAGGGGGCTCTCACGAAAACCCTCGCCGCTTTGGAGCGGGCCCTGACCGGCTTGGAGGCCGGAGCCACGGAGGAGTACCTGGCGGAGGACGTGCGCGAGGCCCTCGAGGCGCTGGGTGAGATCGTAGGCGCCACCAGCCGGGAGGAGATCATTGATGAGGTATTCGCGAGGTTCTGCGTGGGGAAGTAAGCAAAGAGGTACATTCAGCGTGCTCGATCCCGCAGTTTACTTCCCATCGGGCAGATGCTAGAATGCATCTGTTCCGCGCCCTCTAGCGCGGGAACCCCCACCTTGCGGGCGAAGCCAACCATGATCCTCTATGTCGCCATGGCAATCTCAGAGGAAGATTACCTCAGCCGCGCCGAGGGGTTCTTCAAGCACAAGCGCATCTTCGAGCAACTGTCGGGGAAACCCTGTCTGGTACGGCGCTGCTCCGAGGTCACCTCGTACTTCGTGGCGCAGTACCCGATCACCGCGCTCCTGATCAGCGGATTCGGCAAGGGTTGGGACGAGTTTGCGCTTGTCGATCTGCATGGCCTCAATGACCTGCTGAGGGAGACCCGGTTGCCCGTGCTGGGGCTGTGTGGAGGCCACCAATTGCTGGGGTACGTCTTCACCAAGGACTTGCGCGAAGTGGAGAGACTGAACGACGAGCCCATCCGGCGACTGGCAGAGGGCGAGGCAGACGTGGAGCCGGGCTACCATCCCGGCTGGTTCACCGAAAAGGGCATGCAGCCGGTGCAAGTCCTGAACCACGAGGACCCCCTCTTTGCCGGTCTGCCGGAGACCGTCATGGTCCTGGAGTCACACTACTGCGAGGTCAAAGTCCTGCCGCCTGACTTTGTGTTGCTTGCGACCAACGAAAACTGCCGCGTACAGGCGATGCGCCATCGACAGCGCCCGATCTACGGTGTTCAGTTCCACCCCGAGGGGTACACAGACGAGTACCCGCATGGCCGCGTGATTCTGGAGAACTTTTTCCGCCTGGCGGAGGGGAGCTGATGAAGGCCGCGGGCGCAGAAGACGGTGGGCTGGAACCCCGCTTCGCAGGGGTGCACCGCGCTCGGGTGCTCGTGCTCCCGACGCGGGCAGCGGCAATCCGGGAACTGCAGCGGATCGGGACGGGCGGACCGGCGGTGGAGTGGCTAGCGGACAAGCTGACGGCCCTGCCCATCCGGCTGGAGCATGTAGACGGACGCGCCGCTGCTCTGCTCAAGCAGGAGATGCTGGCGCTCGGCGGGGACTGTGCCGTGCATCGCCAGGTGGCTGCGTTTGACCAGATGCCCCGTCCGGTGCTGCTGCTGGGCACCCGGCGCATGTACCGTCGGCTGATTGGGAAGTGCCGCCTACAGCCCTTCGGGCTCAAGCAGATCGGCGCAGAACTCACGCGGCTGCTGGCGTTGTGGGAGCGTGGGGAAATGTCGCCGCTGCAGACCCCGCACGGGCCGCTGGAGGTCGGGCGGCGCTGCTTGGTGATGGGCATCATCAACATGACCGAGGCTTCCTTCAGCGGGGATGGCTTGCGGGAAGACGTAGCGGCGGCCGTAGAGCAGGGCCGGCGCTTCGTGGAAGCCGGCGCGGATATTCTGGACGTGGGCGGCGAGTCTACCCGCCCCGGCGCAGCAGAGGTAGAGGAGGCAGAGGAGCTGCGGCGGGTGATCCCGACGATCGCTGCGCTTCGTGAAGCGGTCGGCGCGCCGATCTCGGTAGACACGCGGCGGGCGTGCGTCGCGCGACAAGCGATTGCGGCCGGAGCCGACCTGGTCAACGACATCTGGGCCGGACGACAGGAGGGCATGCTCGAGACGGTAGCGGAGACTGGCGTGCCGCTCTGCCTCATGCACATGCAGGGCACACCGCAGACCATGCAGGACAACCCGCACTACGACGACGTAATCACCGAGATCTACGACTTCTTGGCTGAGCGCCTCGAGATCGCAGTGGCCGCGGGTATCGCCGAAGAGCAGATCATCGTAGACCCCGGCTTCGGCTTTGGGAAGCTGCCGGAGCATAACCTGGAGATCATGCGCCGGCTGCGGGAGTTCCGCTCGCTCGGCCGGCCGGTGCTGATCGGCCCCTCGCGCAAGGCGACCATCGGCAAGATCCTGGACAAGCCGCCGGACCAGCGCCAGTGGGGCACCGCGGCGATGGTGGCGCTGGCGGTCGCCAGCGGAGCGGATATAGTGCGAGTGCATGACGTGGAGGAGATGGCGCAGGTGGTGAAGGTTGCGCAGGCCGTGACTCACTCGGCGCCGAAGGAAGGGGACCCGGCCTGAAGATTGCCCATGTCCAGGAAAACGGGTAGCCCTGAAGAGAAGCGCAAGTGGGAGATCCGGCGCCAGGCGCTGGCCGCGCGCGATGCCCTGTCTCCTGAAGAGCGCGCCGACAAGAGCCGCATCATCTTCACCCGCGTCATCCAGGCTTGGGAGTACCAACAGGCCGCAACGGTGTTGGCCTACGCGCACTTCCGCTCCGAGGTCCAGACCGACCGGCTACTGCGCGCGACGCTGGCAGCGGGCAAGCGTCTGGCCCTGCCGCGGGTGAACCGGGAGCAACATCGGCTGGACCTGTACGAGGTGACCGACCCGACGCGGCAACTGCGGCCGGGAACCTGGGACATCCCGGAGCCGGACCCGGCGCAGTGTCCGTCGGTGCCGCTCGACGAGATCGGCTGTGTGATCGCGCCGGGCGTGGCCTTTGACCCTTGGGGGGGGCGCACCGGCTACGGAAGCGGGTACTACGACCGCCTGCTCAATGCGCTCTCCCCGGCCCAGGCCCGGGTCTGCCTGGGGCTGGCCTTCGAGGTGCAGATCGTCTACGAGGTCCCTCGCTGCCTCTTCGACGCCCACGTCGGGGCGGTGGCGACAGAGTTGAGGCTGGTGGAGAATCGCTAGATGATGCCTCTGCGCAACCCGCAACCGCGAGGAGTCCGCCCATGCCCCCCACCGACTGCATCCGCATCCAGAACATGACCTTCTACGGCTACCACGGGGTAGACGCTGAGGAAAGGCGGCTGGGCGGAAAGTTCTCGCTGGACGTGGAGTTGTATCTGGACCTACGCCCCGCCGGAGAAACCGACGACCTGACCAGGACCGTGGACTACCAGGCCGTCTACGACCTGGTGCGGCGCGTGCATGACGGCAGAGCCTATCAGCTCCTCGAGGCGCTGGCGCACGATGTAGCCCAGGCCATCCTGTCCGAGTTCCCCGTGCAGGAGGTAGCGCTGCGCGTGCGGAAGCATAGCGTACCCCTGCAAGGGCTGATTGACTACACCGAGGTGGAGATCCGGCGAAATCGAGAGACGCAGGCGGCAAGTCCCGAGTAGGTGGCTAGCCGCGTGCCGGCGAGGCCGCCAGGAGGCAATGAGCAATGTCCAGCCCTGAAGGCGCAGGCAGTTCCGGAGCGCTGACCTCGCAATGCCGCGTGGCGCTCCACGCGCTGGTGGCGCTGGTGGAGCAGCAGATGGCGGCAGTGGAAGGAGCCCTGCGGGCCCTGGCCCAGACTTCCGACGTCCACAGCGACGACTGGGGCGTGATCAAACCGCTGCTGGCCGCGGTGGAGAGCGGTCCGGTGCCCTCCGTCTGCTGGTATCTCCACCCGGATGGTCACTACTATTCTGTGGATCACGACCTGGAAGAGCAGACCCTGGAGGACCGCGCCTATTTTCCCGCTCTGATGCATGGTCAGGAGGTCATCTGCAGCCTGATCGTCAGCCGATCCACGGGTAAGAAATCCGCCGTCGTGGCCGCGCCCATTATGCGAGAAGGCCAGGCGGTGGGTGGCCTGGGGGCCTCCATATTCCTGGAAGACCTTAGTGCCCGACTGGATGCGGCGCTGCAGTTGCCCGAAGACATGCTGTATTTTGCCCTCGACGATCACGGCACGGAGGTGCTCAACACCTGCCCGGAGCTGGTCTTCACCGATGCTGAACAAGCGGGGAGTCCGGGCCTGGCGCGGGCCGCGCGGCAGATGCTGGCGGAAACGGAAGGGGTGGTCCGCTTCGCGCACGGCGGCAGCGAGCACGAGATGTACTTCGCCACCTCCCGGCTGACGGGCTGGCACTTCGCGCTCGGAGTTGCCGTCCGGCAGTAAGTGGGGGGCGCGAGTAGCGAAGGCAGAGGCACAGGAGGTCAACGGCCGTGCGCAGAGTCGGAGTCTTGACCGCAGTATGTTTGCTGGCGGTGGTACTGGTCGCCATGGCGCACGCCCAGGAGCCGGCGTCGCCGCTGCGGCCGGAGCACCGCGTGGCACTGGCGGCGCTGGTCGCGCTGGTGGATCAGCAGATTGGCAGTGTAGGCCACACGCTCGAGACGTTGGCCGCGACCCAGGACGCCCGCACCGGCGGGTGGCGGGCGATCAAGCCGCTCCTGGCGAGAGTGGAGGCCGGGCCGGTCCCCTGCACCTGCTGGTACCTGCGCCCCGACGGGCGCTACTATACAGTCAGTCTCGGGCTGACCGAGGGATCGCTCAGCGACCGCGCCTACTTCCCGGGCCTGATGGCCGGTCGCCAGGTTGACTGTGCCCTAGTATACAGCAAGTCCACCGGCAAGAAATCGGCGGTGGTGGCCGCACCGATCCTGCGCGAGGGTCGCGTCGTCGGTGCCCTGGGTGCCTCGCTGTTTCTGGAGGAACTGAGCGCGCGTCTGGACGAGACTCTGCGCCTGCCCGAGAATATGCTGTTCTTTGCGGTGGACGCTGAGGGAACGGGTGTGCTCAACGTCCGGCCCTGGTTGGTCTTTACCGACCCACGGGAGATGGGCAGTCCCAGTCTCAAGGAGGCGGTCCGGCAGATGCTCTTGCAGCCGGAAGGCACCATCCACTTCGAGTTCGAGGGCGCCAGCCGGGACATGTACTTCCAGACCTCGGAGGTCACGGGATGGCGCCTTGCCCTGGGTGTGATCACGAGACCGGGATAGCCGTCTCCTCGCGCCCGTACCGGTAGGTGAACAAACACCGCATGTCACCGACATCTCCTGTGGACCTCGTCCGGCCCTCGTTCACGCTGCGGATTTTCCCTGATCACTTCCAGGTAATCCTCGGTGGCATCTGCTACTTCGATCTGTCGGTGCGCTCCTCGGTGGATGCTGACGGGGGACCGGTCGACCTGGACCGCGAGATACTTGCGCCGGTCCAAGCCGAGAATGAGCACGGCCCTTGGTTCGAGTGGCGCACGCGTAGCAACCTGTGGGAAGAGAAAGTCTATCGTCTCGAGCTCTACCCTGACGCCTGGGCCTACCGGGTGACGGTCCGCGGGGAGAGAAGGATCGGGAAGGTAGCCTATTTCTCAGGCGGCGGCGTCCCGGAGACTCGTGGCAGTCAGTATGAAGTGGGGCAATATCTCGTGCCCGCGCCGGGCGGGGGGCAACACACCCTGCCCGAGTACCACAGCATCGCCGAGGACGGCAAGATTGGGCTCCACTATCTGTGCCCGCCCTTGCTGGCTTTTCCCTTCGGCCTGGGTGATCGGCGCCAGCCGTGGCTGGCGTTAGGTCTGGCTCCTCGCCCCGGGCAGTACAACCTGGATCACTTCGCTTACCACTGGCAGCATATTGGGGGAGGGCGCACCCGCTGCTACCTGTCCACCGACTACCTCGGCTATACCCAGGTGGACGGCGAGTACGAGGTGGCCGCAATCGTCGGCACCGCCGGCGCGGACGAATTTGCGGCGCTGGAACACCACGCCCGTTGGCTCTACGACTACGGTGGCTGCCTTCGGCGCGATTGGTCCGATTCGCCCCGTTGGTGGTACGGCCCGCTCTTCTGCGGTTGGGGAGAGCAATGCGCGATGCGTCCCGACCGGCCGGCGGAAGCTGCCAATCAGGCCGCGTACCAGTGGATGAGTGACCAACTGGACGCCTACGGGCTGGAGCCAACCGCGCTCATCATTGACGACAAGTGGATGACCACCTACGGGGAGGCGCTGCCCGATCCCGCCAAGTGGCCTGACCTGCGGGGATTCGTGGAGGCCCAGCACGCCAAAGGCCGGCGGGTGCTGCTCTGGTTCAAGGCCTGGAACACGGAGGGCCTGCCGGTGGAGGAGTGCGTCAATCTGTGGAGCCAGCCGTGCGGGGCTGACCCTAATGCTCCGGCCTACCGCGAACGGCTGCAGAAGCTAATGCAGCGCCTGCTCGGTTCCGGGCCGGAGGGCTACAACTGCGACGGGTTCAAGGTTGACTTCGCCAACGTCATGCCCCTGGGCCGGGACCTGCGGGGGACCACCGAGGCCTATGGGATTGAGCTACTCAAGCAGTGGTTCCTCCTCTTCTACCGCTCGGCCAAAGCGGCAAAGCCCGACTGCCTGATCAACTGCAGCTCGGCTCATCCTTACTTCGCCGAGGTCACCGACCAGTGCCGTCTGCACGACTACTTCTGGGGGCAGCGCGCAGCCTGGGAAGTGATGAGTTACCGGCAGCGGCTCTTCCGCGCTGCCTTGCCCGGCGTGCCCATAGACACGGACGGGGTGGTCAGCACTCACCGGGAGACCATGGACTACGCTCGCCGCTGTATGCAGTTGGGCGTCCCGGATCTGTACGTCCTCACCGGCGGCGGGGACACCGAACTGACCGCACAAGACTTGGCCGAAATCGCCGAGCTGTGGCGTCAGTACAGGCGCGGCCTAAACTCCGGCCCTTCTGAGTCACCTTAGGCCTGCGCCGGGCCCAGTTCCCTGTTCACCGAGCTCCCCGGTTGCAGGGTCAGCTTCTCGCTGAATACGAATCCCTGGTAGGCCGGATTACTACGCACCGTAGCGGTGATCGCCTTGTCAGTGGGGTTGTGAATCTCGGCTACCCACTTCTTCCAGTCGCCGGTTCGGGCCACGGTCAGGCTCAGGTCGGCGTTATCGGCCACCAGCGGGTGCCCGATGAACAGAGTCTTGCCCTCGTCTTCCTCCCGGACCACCGCGTAGCCGATGCCCTGCTCCACCGAGATGATCCGCGTCTTGCCCTCCGCGCCCTGCGTCTGGTAGAAGGCCGTCCAATTGTCGCGCAGGCCAGAGGTGGCCGTGCCCAGGTTGCCCGCCAGGCCCGCCACGCCGGTCACCCGGCCTAGGAAGCAAAGGCCCGGACCAGCCTCCAGCGCTACCGGGTAATCAGGCACTCCGACCTTGCCCTGCTGGGCGTCAAACCGCCACGCCGGTTCGCCGGATATCCCGTATTGCCTGGAGATCTGCGCTGCCAGTGCTGCCGGATCCTCCACCAATCGGTGCATCCCCACCATCAGCACCCGCGCCCGCAGCTTCGTCCCTTTGGTGTAGACCTCGCCCGTCGGTTTGAAGCCTACCCCGAAGTTGACCCCGTCCCCCTGGATCACCAGCCCATCTGTGAGGCTGTACACCGCCAGAGACCCGAAGGGACTCTTGAGCAGTCCCACATAGTCGCCCCGATTGTAGGGCCTGGTCTCCAGCGGCTTGCCCTTGAGCTCGCCGGCATCCACGATCTGCCCCTCGCTGCACACCACCCTTTCCTTAGCGGTAACTCCCGCGATCGTCCCCAGACCCAGCGCGAAAGGCCCTTTGGGCTTGACCGGCACATCCTGCAGGAACTCGAACTCCTGGTCCCACAGGTAGATGCTCACCCCGTCCGGCTTGATCAGGTACAGGTACTGCCGGGCCGTGGTCTTCAGGTACTGGCTGGGCGAGACCGGGTACAGCGTATGCCAGACGTGGATGACCGGCTCGGCGTCCAGCGGGAAGACGCCGTCGAGAATGCGCTCCCCAATGAGCACGTCGGAGGAGTGCGACACGCGGTGGGGCTGAACGTGCGGTCCGCCCTCCTTGCCTCCCACCAGTTGGCTCACCCAGCCCAGCGACTTCGGCGGGGTGTCCTCGTACCAGAGCGAGGGTCTGAAGGAACACTGCGGGTGGTTCTCCGGCGAACCGTCGTAGGCCATGGAGCCCACGCCCAGCTTCTTGTCGAAAACAAAGCAGCCCACCGGCCGGGTGCGCCCGTTCCAGGGCCCCTTGTCGGGCATGGGCGTATCGCCGCCGTAGCTGACGTAGAAGGGCACCCCGTCGGGTCGCGTCTGCATCGAATAGAGCAACTGGTTGTTGCGGTCGGCGCATTGCGTGTCACGCAGCAGCCAGGAGTCGCAGGTGATGTCCCGGCTGATCGCTTCCCGGCCCTGCGTGTCAATCGCCCGCACCCAGATCGCCTTCTGCCGTTCGCGGGGCAGGCTGGTAACGTGCGTGAACTCCTTCGCCCCGTTGGGCAGGAACCGCCGGATCTGCCTGGTGCCGTCCATGACTCGCACCTCCCGCAGGCCGACCGGCGAGGTGACCTTCAGGTCAAACGACCACTCCTGCAGGCGCGGGTTCCAGATGTTGCTCTCGGCGTCGGTGTCGCCCCGCGGCATCTTCAGATCAATGCTGGGCCCGTTGGTCAGGAAGACCTGCCCAAAGCAGGGTGCGCCGGGGAAGAGGTTGCGCGAAGACCGCCCTGGCAGGGTGTTGAGCCACTTGTCCAGCTTCTCGGCGCCCTCGATGCCCACCTCGTTGTGGTAGTAGGTGCCCTGCTGCACCAGGTCAATCTCGTCCGCACTCTGCATCAGGGTCAGCGCCACCGGCCACAGGAACTGCCCGTTGCGCGCCTCGGCGGCGTACGAATCAACCACCGACTCCACTGTCTTCCCGCCTTCCTGCGTAATGACCCCCATGGTGTTGACGTTGCGGGCATCAAAGTGCGGGTAGGGGTTCTTTCCGAACAAGTACCAGCCGGACATGTTCTCAAACCCCCCCAGCGTATAGAGCCAGATGATACCGAACATCGAGTTAGGGGGGTTGGAATGCGCGTCCCGAGTGAGGAAGCGCTTGCCGTCGGGGGTCAGCAACTTCGCCGAGGGCAGCTTGAGGTACTTGCCCCAGGCATACTCGTGATTGCCGTCGTCGTTCTGATAGGTGATCCCTGGAATTGCCAGGAAGGAGCCATCCGATAGCCGTTTGCAGTCGGCCTTGAGTGCGTCGAAACCGCCCGGCTTGAGCGCGGCGAACTCCTCCATGAAGATGATGAAATCAAAGCCCGCCGCCTTAGCGCGCGCGACGTACTGCTCCGGCGTGGAGCGGCCCGAGGAGTGTGTAGTCCGCGGGCCAATTATCCCCTTGTGGAACCTAAAGCCCGTGGCGTACTTGACCCCCTCCACCGGCGCGCGGGTCAGCTCCACTCCGATGAGTCTGTCGGCGTTGGCCCCCAGCCACTGGAAGGTATTCAGGTACAGCTTCTGCAGATCGCTGCCGAAGCCGTCGGCACCTTTGGTCAGGTACGCCTCGTGAACTGCCTTGTCCGCATCTGTGGAGATGGGACGGGTGAAGACGATGTCCGGGTACATCCCCAGGTAGGCCACACGGCCCTTACCGTATTCGCGGATGCCGCCGAGGGGGACGTCGGAGGCAAAGCCGGCCGGGCGGGCGTGCCGGTCCACTTCGTCCAGGCCGAGCTGATATGTTTCCGTCTTGGAGTTGGGCCCGGCCGTGAGCACGACCTGCCAGGGCTCCTTGGGCAGGAAAGGCATGACGCCGCCGTAGACTTGCAGGTGGACCGTGGACTGGTACAGCACCCCCTTGACCCCCTCGGCTACCGGTCCGGAGACCTGGTCGGTGTAGGTGTAGGTATCCGCGCCTCCCCAGGCGCCTACCGCCTTGGCCAACTTGGGGTCCGAGATGGTCTTCTCGAAGGGGATGTCGGTGCCGAACTGCCGCGCCAGGGCCCAGGGCAAGGTCATCGAGGTAATGACCTGCCCCACCTGTTGGTTGAGCAGCAGCCCGCCCCCGGCCTTCACGTAGTCGTCCAGCAACTTGATCGTGGCCTGGTCTGCGTCCGTCACCTCGGGCCGGAGGGGGAGACTGACCATGACTACCACCCGGCACTGGCGAAGCAGGGCAGGAGTGAGGTTGTCCCAGGACTCGTAGCTTACTCGCTGCCATCCGGCGGCCTGCAAGGCTTCCTGCCAGAGGTAGGTGAGCTTGTGGGCGCCCACGAAGAGAATCCGGTCGGGCTTGCCCCCGGCGGCGGCCAGTTCCGTGCGCACCAGCGCGACGTCATCAAACTTATACTCCCCCGGTTGCGTCACACGCAGTTCGAAGAGAATGTCCCGCGTGCCAAAGGGGACCTGTATGGTGGTCTTTATCTGTGTCCAGTCGGCGCTCTTGGGCAGGGGAACGGCTTCTCCGCCCTTGGTGACCGACTTGCCGTCCTCAGACGCGGTATAGCTTAGCACGATCATGGCGTCGTTCTGGGGAGCCCGATACCAGACCGAGACCTGGTCGGGGAGTTCGTCGTCGCTCTTGAGCTGGACGTGCTGGCCCAGGCAGGCATACACCTTCGGGGTGCCGGCCACGGAGACTTCGGCAGCCTGCAGTCCGCTGTGAAAGTCCTGCGCGCCGATCTGCCCGCGAATGAAGTCCTGATTGTGGTTGACAAAGGCCCACCCGGCGTAGGAATTGCCGTCGGCGCGCAGGGGCTCCTCAAAGCCGGGGTTCTTGAGCAGATTCCCCTCCCCGATCTGCGCCCCTGCGAGCCCGGTCAGCAGGCCAAGTAGCAGAGCGCTAAAGGCAACCCAGAGTGTCTTGAGTGTCACGGTGAGCCTCCTTCAGAATGTTTGCGAGACGGAGCCTATCCAGTCCACGCCGACGCCGAATCGGCATGTGACCTCACGGCCCCGCCGCGTAGATCTTCACGTTGTCGTACCAGGCGTCGCCCCAGGGATACAGACCCAGCGTGTCCGGGTCGGTCAGAGGGCGCCGTTCACGATAGTCTATGGACACCTGGCCGTCAACAATGAACTGCACCCGGTCGGGAAGCACCTGCGTGATGACGTGGTAGGGCCGGTTGCGCACTGGAACGGGGGCGTTGGAGGTCGCCACATACTCCCCGTTCTTCATCAGCTTGTTCACGTTCCCGCCGTCAGCGCCGAAGCCGAAGTAGTAGCCTCCGGCCCAGCCCTCACCGTTGCGCATCCAGGCGGAGGCCATGTCGGTGGGACCCGGGCTGGCTACGTCGTACTCCAGGCGATACGGCGCCTTCACCGGCCGGGCGTAGACGATCAGACCAGCGCCGGAAGAGGTGAGCCGCCCGTCCTTGATGGTCCAGGAGCCGCTGAGTACCCGCCAGGTTGGGCCCACAGCACCTCGCTGGAAGTCGTCGCTGTAGAGCAGCTTCCACGCTATTCCGCCGGATAGGGGCAGCTCCTCACCCCCCGCCACGACCGGTAGCGGCGGCGGGCGCAGGCTGGGCAGATTGGCTAACTCAGCGGCCGGGATGGGCAGCAGGCTGCCCGGCGCGACCGGAATAAGAGGCGCCACCTCCGCGGAGCAGTTCCACTCCGCAGCCGCGCCGGTGACGGCGAGCAGCAGGGTGTTGTCGCCCGCCTCCAGGGGGACTACGGCCTGCCCTCTGCCGGCGCTCAAGTTGGTCAACACCAGGTTGTCATTCAAGTAAGCCCGGCACCCGGCCACGCTGCTGACGCTCAGGGTCACCCTGGTGGCCGTGGAAGCCCGCAGCCCGGCCACCGCGTAGGCCACGCCCGGACCGGGGGCCAGGACCTGTTTGAAATCGAGGCGGTCTCCGGGGAGGGTCAGCGGTTTCCAGGCCAGCCTGCCCCCGGGAGTATCGTAGGTAGCCGCGACATCCAGCCGCATCTCCGGAGGGTAGTAACTGCTGTCGAGAGTACCCCCGGAGGGGTTCGGGAAGGGGCCGACTACCAGCCAGTCGCGCAAGGCCCCGGAGCCCAGAGTGACCTCAGGAGCGGTCAGCAGCCGCCAATCTGGTCCGGCTATGGTTGTGAAGAGCAGCAGGCTCTGCGGTCCCCAGGCCCCGGCCGGGAGATTCAGTGTCACCGTCGTGTCCCGGCTCTCGCCCGGCGCTAGCGGTGCCTCCGCAGGTTCCGGAGCCGGAGCAGTCACCATCGCCACTGGCGCCAAGCGGTAGCCCAGTCGTATGGGAGGAGACCAGCCGGCGAGCGTGGCGCGCACACTGGCCTGGGCTTCGCCGCCTTTCGCGCCAGCCAGGGCCTGCTGCAGTCCCGGCGTCGCCGCTACGCGCAGTTCCAGGCCCAGGAGCACGCGGACGAACTCGGCGCCATAGCGCCGGTCGGTAGCCCCCGCCTCCCTAAGCGCCTCGGTCAGGGCCGACCGCACGCCAGTAGTCACGGCCGGGTCGTCCGCCGGGCGCTGGGCCAGAGCGTCCAACTGGCGCAGCAGTGGCTTCCAGGCGGCCCGCAGGCTGTCGCTGCCGGGAGGCAGCAATGCCTGGGCCGCCTCCAGGTTTGCCCCCAGGCGCTCCGCCGGATGCAGGTAGGCCTTCTCTATCCCCTCTCCCGTGTACGGCTCTTTCACATTCTCCAGCTTATTGCCCCGCAGCAACACTCCCCCGGCGCTGGGTTGAATCTCCACGCCTACATCCGTATTCCTGATCTCATTGTTCTCGATCACGACGTCCTGGCTGGCGCCCAGGACCTGGAAACGAGCGTTATTGTCGGCCCGATTGCGGCGGAAGATCGCTGCCCGCGCCAGCGGGCCTTTTACCTCCGGGTGAGCGCCTCCGTACGCGAAGTAACTGGAGTCTCGCGGCAACGCCTCATTCAGCGGTCCACAGTAGCCGTTCCCCTCTGTGATCGCGTTGTCAAAGTACTGCACGAACCACGACGGCTGGAAACCGTAGTAGTTGAGGCCCATATTATGGAAGCCCCCGGCCCGGGCCGAGCGATTCTCGGCCACCACATGATCAACGGAAATGCCATAGAACTGCACCGCGATGGTGGCGTCGGAGAAATCGTTGCCGATGATCAGGTAGTGGCCCTGATGCATGGTGATGCTGACGACGGAAGTGTCGTCGGGCGGGATGGCCCAGGCCCGGTCCACCGTCACCTCCCGCCCCTCCTGCGAGACCAGCCGGCGGTACTGGCCGGCGCCGGTGCCGGACAGGATGTACACTCCCGCGCCTGTCCAGTTGCGCCCCGACCACTTGGCGTCTTCGGTCAGGGTAAGTCGAGTCTCAAAGACGCTGGTGACGCCGCCGATATACGCCCCCCCTCCGGCATCGGAGGTCATCGCCTCCCGGTCCCAGCCATAGAGTTGCTCCAGCGTATTGTGCGCGTAGTATACGTTCTGAGAATAGGTGGACCCGTCCAGACAGTTGATGCCTCCGCCGGTCGCCTGGTGATCCCCGCCGATGATGCGGTTGTTCTCAAAAACCAGACCGTCGCAGCCGGACAGGCAGTACCAACCACCCCGGCCGTTGTAGAAGCTGTTACCGGAGACTACCGAGGCCCGCGGCTTGCTCAGAAAGATCGCCCGTCCCGAGCAGTAAACGTCGCAGTCGGTGATGCGTACGTCCTCGCCTCCGGCCTGGATCGCGTCGCCGGTCGCCATCCGGGAGCGACGGTCTATCTCCGCGTTGTCCTTGATGTGGAAGAAGCGATTCAGGCGCAAGCGTACGCGCGTAATCCACACATGACCCGCTCCCGGCTTGCTGCCCAGGTCGGCCACGATCCCGTGCTTGTGGTTGACGGCATACAGCGCCAGGTCCTGTACCGAGAAGGAATTGCTCCCCTGCACCAGCACAGGAAGCGGGTCGGGCCGGTCCTGCCAGTAAAGTTCCGTCAACTCCCGGCTCTCCCCCTGCAGGAGTGTGTGGGGGGGGACGATCAACGTATCGTTGACCAAATAGCGGCCTCGCGGGAAGTACACGATCCCGCCGCCGTTGTCTGCTGCCCGCTGCAGCGCCGCCTGCACGGCGGCCGTGTCGTCCTTCACGTCATTAGGCACCGCGCCAAGGTCGGTTACTGTGAAACGGTCTGGCTTCCACAGCGGCGTCGGCGGACGGATGGCGATGGTGCCCACCTCGCGCCAGCCGGCCGGTCCCCCGGAGCCGTTGTGCAGGTAGACACGGAACGCGGTCCCAGCTCCGCTTCCTTCTCCTGACACCGGAGAGGGCCTCAGCCCCGCGAGCGACAGCTGGGCACTCCACTGGTCGGCCTTCTCGGCCGGAAGAAAGAGCGGCTCACCCCGGGGGGGGCGGAGGCAAAACGTGGTCCTCCCCAGGGACAAGTCCTTGCCGAAAACGCGCAGCCAGCCCCCCGGCGAGGCGGTGGGCCCCTGGTCACCTTGCAGCCACCAGGCATCGGGTGCATTGAGGAAGGCCCAGTCGGAGGCCTGGCGCTCGGAGACCACTCGACAGGCAAAGAGCCCCGGCTTGTGCTTTTCCGGCAAGACGAACTTCAGCGACTGTGGTGTCACTTGCACAGGTGTGACAGCCACCGCTGCCGGTAGCGGCTGCGTGGCCACCAGGACCGGCGAACCGGGCGCGCCGTCCGGCAGTCGGGATACCTCAATCCGTGGGTTCTCGTCCCAGCCTTCCCCGAGCAGCAAGACCGTTTCCCCGGGAAGAACGGGGTCCGAGGCCCAGGTGATTACCGGAGCGGCCAAGCCGCGGGCCATGACGGTCAAGATGAAAACCGGACAGACCAGCAGCAACAAGCGCATGATCATACCTCCCCCCCGGTGCATCAGTGGCAGGTCATTCGCCGGTGGTGGAGATAGTCCCTCCTGGACCGCACCTATCTTCTTCTCCGTTCTGCCATATGACGTAGTGTCTCGGATGATGACACGGGCCCAAGGCCGCAGGCAGGAGGCTTCCGAGCGCCTAGGGAATACGCCGCCACATCCCGCTGCCAAGGGAGGCGCCTGGCTATGCAAGATCAGCTCGAAACCCTTCGCCGACAGACTGCCGGCGGAACCTTCTGCATCGTCTCCTACTGCCATCCCGACTACTCTTGGACACACCACCGCGAGTGGCACGAGGAGCGCTACGCGGTAAGCCTCGCCGAGGCGCTTGACCTGATGGCTGAGCATCCCGACTTCCGCTTCTGTGTGGAGCCCTGGATAGACCAGATCATCCCTTTCCTGGAGCGCTGTCCCGAACGCGTCGAAGAACTGGCTGCCCGGCTCAACTCCGGGCAGATGGGAGTGTTGGCTTTCACTCTGACCAGCCCCCGTCCGGCCACCGCGGCGGACGAGACCTTTATCCGCAACATGGTGCACGGTCGGGAGCAGTATCTGGCTCTGGCCCCGGAGGTCAATCTGTCTGTTATGTCCTGCCCCGACGTGGGCATTGGGCACTCGCAACTCCCTCAGCTTCTGCGCCTGGCGGGGGCGCGCTTCTACCGGGCCTGGCGTCCCGAGGCGGCTCTAACCGAGAAGGGCATCCCACGCGAGTTCACCTGGCGCGGGCTGGACGGCACGGAGATCCTCGTCTCCCGCGGCGCCTACGGAGGCATGATCGGCGGCGAGTACCTCGAGAACTGGCCGCCGGCAGACTGGGACAAGATCTACGAGGCCGTCGCGGTTCACGAGGCCCGGGCCGGTCTGAGCCTGACCCATGCGCGCACCTGGTGGATCTCGCAGGGCATGGACGATTCCCGTCCGCTGCGGGCCATCTGGGGCGATGCGCTCATGCCGCTCGTGGCGCTGGCCGAGGAGTGGAACCGCCGCGAGCAGAGCCGTCTTCTCTTCACTACTCCGCAGGAATACGCTGCGCGTCTGGCACAGGAGCAGAGCGCGTTGCCTGTGGTCGAGGGGCTAATTGACCCGGTGGACGTTGCCTACAACAGCGGCTGGCTGGGCGGGCGGGGGCTCTGGCGGCTACGGCAGCAGCTGGACACGGCGCTGGTCATCGCCGAGCGAGCCTGTGCCCTGGCTCATGCCGCCGGCGTCGAGGCGGCGGACGAGGCAGCCCTCCGTGAGTTGTGGTGGGAGACCATCCGCGTCGCCTCCCACGCTCAGCAGTGGGCCTTCGAGCGCGACTGGCAGTGGTTGACCACCGGAGCCCGCTGGAACCTGCGCCGCATTCAGGAGACTACGGCCCGGGCGGTGCAGGCGCTGTCGGGGGCCGGGCGACAGTGCGGCGGGCGTCGGCCGCTGGTGCTGTTCAATCCGCTGCCCTATGCGCGTGCGGAGTGGATCGAGGTCCCCTGGAGCCAACCGCGCCTGGAGGCGGGTGAGCCGGTCCTTTACGACGAGACCGGGGCAGAAGTGGACACGCAGGTAGGGGAGAGGATCGGCCAGAACTTCGGCGACGGGCTGGCGGAAGCCTCGGCCATTTTCCGAGCCCGCGTGCCGGCGATGGGTGTGGTCACTTATGAAATAGGCGACCGCCCTCGCCGGCCGGCCTTGCCCCCGCCGGAGAACGACACGCTGCAAGTCGAGGGCCTGACTCTGCGCTTTTCCGGGCGCGGTCTGCAGGAGATCCGCGACGCCGAGACCGGCCTGGAGTGGCGCGCTCGCGAGGGGTCCTGCATCGGCGACGTGCGCCTCTATGAGATGGGCCATCCGCAGGTGCTGCACACCGGGCCGATTACCGCGGAGCTCTCCGCTGCCTCCGGCATGGGCGCTTGGGTGCTCACCGGCCCCTGCCGCTGGGTCTACCGCTGGCAAGGTGCCTTCCATGGGCATATGGTCCGGCAGGACCTCATCCTGGACGCCGGGCAGCGCTATGTGGACCTTCTCAGCCGCGTCTACAGCGTCGAGACCACCGGCTTCTTCGCGCTTTGCCTGGATCTGCCGATTCGGGGAGACCTGCACGCCGACATTCCCTTTGGTGTCGAGCCGCGAGACCTGCGCGGCGAGCCGTGGTCGCTGGACATGCGCGAGTCTTGGCAGAACATTGAGCGTTACCGACGCCACCAGTTCTGGGCGCGCAGTTGGGCTTCGGTCAACGACGGCAAGCGGGCAATTAGCCTGATCACAGCCGACGGAGATCGCTACTGGACCTGGGACCGCGAGCAGGGACAGCTACGGCACATCCTTTACACGGCCGCGACGCGCGATCTCCGACCGGGGGAGGAATGGGAGGGCTGGATCACCCAGGATCGGTTGGCGCTGGGCTGGCATGAGTTCCGCCACCGGCTGCTGCTGCACCGGGGCGACTGGAAGTCAGCAGACGTCTGCGGACAGTCGGATCGGCTAAGGACTCCGATCCAGGCGGTCAAGCCGGTGGGGGACTCACCCCCCAGCCCCCTCTCCCTGCGGAAGAGGGGAAGTCGGAGCGGACTGGAGGTCGTGCCAGGCAGTGTCCGTCTGTCGGCCTTCTACCAGGCGGGGGAGGGCTATGTCCTGCGTCTTTACGAGTCTGCCGGAGAGGCGACGGAGGCCCGCGTCCACCTCCCCTTCGCCGTGGAGGAGGCGCTAAGGGTGGACTTCAACCTTCAGCCCCTGCTCGGCACGACGGGCGTCTCGCTCGTCGAGACCGCGATACAGGTCCCTCTGAACGCCTGGGAAATTGCCACGGTACTGGTCAAGACCGGGTAACCCCCGATCGGGGACTGGCGCGGCTGCCGTGCCTGTCCCCCGTGCTCGCGGCCAGTGGGCAGGGCGCAGACGAGCGGCAGACGCCCTGCCCGCAGACCACTGCTGCGCTGGTCCCGATCTGCCCTCACATCGCGTCCGGCGCATCCGGCCCCAGCGGAATGGCCGCCTCCTCGCCCGGCCGTTCCGCCTCCGGGACCACCACGATGTCCGCCATAATCGGCCGGAAGCCCTCCGGGTCCAGCACTGTCACCCGCAGCGTCACTGGGCTCCCTTTCTCCAGCGTCTCCTTGGACGCCCGATTCCAGATCGAGACGACCATCTCTATACTGCTCGCCGGCGGGCACTGTACTGATATGTCCCGGAACTCCCGCAGCATGGACATATAGGGCGGGCCCCCGCCCATCTGTGTGCGAAAGGTGCACTGGGAGAGATCAATCGAGTTGTAGTCGTTGTGAACGAGAAAGCGGAACTCCTCCTCGCCCGGCTTCCAGCTGATCCGCGCCGGGAAGCGCACTGGGCTGAAGATCACCCGCAGCGCCCAGAAGTTGGACTTGGGCGTCAGATCGCCCATCACTACCCCCCAGTCGGCATCCTCGCCCCAGCGCACCCAGCCCCAGGGGTCCCCCGCCCCGCTCGCCATCCACGGGAAATAAGCCCCGCCCAGGCAGGTCGGATCGTCGCGCATGTACCCCCACTCGCGCGTCAGCCGGTCAATGAACACCTGCTGGGTATTCTTGCCCGACAGCGGATCCTCCATCACGTCGGCGATGATGGAGACGTACGGCGCGTTGAGCAGGTCGGACTGTTGGTTGATGATCCCGTACTCGGAGGAGAACCAGACTCCGCGCCAAGGGCCCTGCAGCAGTTCCTCCCGCGTGGTATCCGGCTCAAAGGTCGGTTCCCAGGTGCGCGGATTGCCGGAAAGCACCCCCGTCTCATTGAAATCGCGGATCAGGTTGAAGGAGTAGTGGATGTCCGCGATCTCACTCAACCGTGCCTCGAAGATCCCCTTGATACGGCCGGCCGGGCCCGGTGGCGGGAACATCGTGGGCCGGGTCCGGTCCACCCGCTTGACCATCTGGTTGAACAGGCGCAAGTGGTCCATGAAGATGTCGTGCGTCGGTTCGTCCTTGGGCATGTTCTCGTTCCCGATGGACCAGACCATGATGGAGGGGTGATTGCGGTCCCGTCGCACGCCGGCGTGCATCCGGTGCAGCACCGGCCCGACCTTCTCCGGCTCAGCCAGGTATCCGTGGCCCCAATCAATCGGCAGTTCCTGCAGGAAATAGATGCCCAGTTCGTCACACAGCGCAGTCAGCTCCGGCGGGCCAAAGAAGTGAGTGCGGATAGCGTTGACATTGGCCTTCTTCATCAAGAGCAGGCATTCGCGCAGCCACTCCTCGGGGGTGTACATCCCGTACTCGGGGTGGAAGGTCAGATGATTGACGCCTCGGAACTTGACTGGCTTGCCGTTGAGCAGGCAGCGCTGCTCCCTGATTTCAAAGCGCCGGAAGCCCACCCGGGAGGTCAGCTCCTGGTCGGCCTGGCCGGGGCAGGTTACGCGCAGGGCGAGGTCGTACAGGTGGGGGGTCTCGGCGTTCCAGACGCGTACCGGCCCCGCCTTCAGCTCGAATCCTACCGGGTCCTCGGCTCCCGGCATGAGTGTCGCGCCGTAGAACTCGGAGGCGACTACGGTGCCGTCGGGCTCGGACAACGTCGCCTGCAGGACGATCTGCGCCTCTCGGTCAGTGGCGTTGCGCAGTAGACCTTCTCCCGTAACGACGCCGGTCTCGTAGTCATCGCCGAGCGTGGGGCGGATGTAAGTCTCGGTAACGTGGACCGGCTCCACCGCGTGCAGGAAACAGGCGCGAGAAAGGCCGCAGAACTCAAGCGCGTGACGCGGCATGTCCAGTTGCACGTCCTTGTGTCGCCGGTACAGGCGCACCGCCACGGTATGCACCTCGCCGGGAATGGCCAGACCAGTGAGGTCCACCTCCAGCGGGGTCAGGCCGCTCCACTGCTCGGCCACCGGCTTGCCGTCAAAGTAGACACGCCCGGCCGGGTAGATGCCCTCGAAGCGCAGCAGGACACGTTTGCCGGCCCACTCCTCGGGGATACGCACCTGGCGGCGCAGCAAGGCGCCGTCCTCCGGGTCCACGTGCTCAAGCGTCACCCGGTTCCAGCCCTCGATGCGGTCGGGAGACTCGTCCGGGTCGTAGTAGAAGACCTTGCCCGGCTGCTCAATATCCTCCCACCTAGTCTCGGCGCATTTTCCCAGCAACAGCGCCTCCTCGGCCGCGGGAAAGGGCCAGTAGGTTACCTCCCACCACCCGTCCAACGACAGTGGCCAGCGATCTGACAGTTCTGGTACCCAGCGGGCCGGGGTGAGCAAGGTGGAGCCGCCTTCCTCAAAGGCAACTTCCTCGGGGGCGGTCAGGCCGAGCTGATACTCGACGACAAGCGACTTGCGGATGGTCTTCATAGGGGTCCTCCGAGACGGGCAGGTATGATGCGGACACGAGTCGGGATAATAGCCGGAAGGGGCAGCGAAGACAAGAGAGGTGCGACCTCTTTGTCGGTGGCTACCCGAAGGAGCCGCACGAGTGGCCTGACCGCAAGGCAGGCCAGGAGTCTGGCCTCCAGACTCGAGGGCGTCACCCACCGTGTGTCTTCGTTGGCAATCGTGGGGGTTGCGGCAAACGGGAGGGCCGGGGCCGGGCCCTGCTCCGGGGCCGGACTCGGCGCCGACGCCTCGTGCGGTTTCTCCTTCTCCCGCCCGGCTTCCCCAGTTGCCGACAGATGAAGCCCATACCCAAAAGGGATTGCCAGCCGGGCCGGATCTCTCTATTCTCCAAGTCTGTATGCCGGTCTGCGACCGTCCGCGGGTCGGGGAGTACGTAGCCGGCGCGTCCCTAGCCTGCGTCCCTCCGTCGGTCAGGGGGGCAGGCAGACAATGAACAGCCCCGATCTCCCCTCCCAGGCGTCTTGCCGCCGAAGCGTATCGCACAGTATAATGCATGCTACATCAGGCCCCCGGATCAATTGGACCAGGACTCGCCGCATCATGAGCAGCCGCCATCGTCGCTTTACCCCGATCTCCTTGCTTCTGCTTCTGCTGGCGACGGCCGCTTTCTGCCGTCCCAGTGTGGCGATGAGCGAGGAGCGGCTGCGTGCTGCGCTCGCCGGCCATCTCGCCCAGCCCGCTTTGCGCGGCGCCTCCACCTCGTGCCTCGTCGTCAGTCTGGAAGAGGATAGAACGCTCTTCTTCGCGCGCGGAGATCGGGCTCGCATCCCCGCCTCCCAGGTAAAGCTCCTAGTCTCGGCCACCGCAGTGGAGTTGTTCGGCGCCTCCTTTACCTACGCCACTACCGTGTGGAGCGAGGCCGAACCGGAGGAGGGAGCGCTGCGCGGCAACGTATACCTCCAAGGGTATGCGGACCCCACCGCCACGGAAGCTATCTATGGCGAGCTGGCACGACAGATGCGGTTGCGTGGGGTGCGAGTGGTGCAGGGAGACCTGGTGGGAGTGGGACCGGTGCTGCTCAAGGAGCGCGACCGGGGGCAGCGGGCGGCCCAGCGGCTGGCCGAGGCCCTGCGGGCAGCTGGTGTAAACACGCGAGGCAGTCTGCGCTGTGCCTCCTGCTTTGCTGCGCCGGTGCTGCTGGCCCGGCATACTACCGTGTCCTTGCGGGACTATCTGCGGGAGATGAACAAGGAGTCAGTCAACTCCCAGGCGGATCGGTTGCTGGGCTCGCTGCTGGCCTGCTTCCACAACCCGGTAGATCCCGACCCGCGTTTCGTCCTTGCCTACTGGGCACGGCAAGGGCAGACGGTGGAGGGGCTGCGTCTGGTGGACGGCAGCGGGTACTCGCGAGATAACCGTTTGAGCGCGTCGCTCTTGGTGGCAGCCCTGCAGCGCTGCGCTCAGACGGAACCCCAGTATCAAGCCCTCAGCCAAAGCCTGCCCGTGGCAGGAGCAGACGGGACGCTGTCCGACCGCATGCGGGGCACCGCTGCTGCGGGCCGGGTCAGGGCCAAGACCGGTACCTTGCCCAGCGTCAGCTGCCTCTCCGGCTATGTCGAGTCCAAGGACCGGCCCCGGCTCGCCTTCAGCATTCTCATGAATGGGTTTTCCTGTTCAGTGCTCGCTGCCCGGCGCGCCCAGGACCAGATGGCGATAGCCATGGCTCAATACGTTAAGGAAAAATGGGGCTGAACCGCGGCTGGGAAGACAGCGACACCTGCACGAGTGCCTGAACATTCTTCCTGGAGATCCCTGAGCAGGAGAACGAACGGGAGACGTGGAATGCCCGGCAAGGTGATCGCGGTGTGGAGCCCCGGCCCCAGTCGGAGAACACTGGCGGCGGGCCGACTGTAGTGTGGCGCAGGGAGGAGCCGATTGGCGATGCGTACTCCAGTACTGAAATTCGGCGGGCTGACTCTGCAAGGTCAGCAACGCTATGGTCCCGATGAGGAACGGCTGCTGGAAGAGTGCCGCCGCCAGAACTCCGTGAACGACATCTACCGCCTGCTGGCCCAGCGACGCAACATTGCGCGCGCTCAGAGACTGCACCAGGTGGCGCGAGAGTTCATCCTGCCTCTGCGCCGCCAGGGGATGGTGCCGGTAGTAGTAGTGTCCGCCTTTGACTGGGCCACCGATAAGCTCGAGCAACTGGCCGCGGCGCTGTCGGCCAATCCTGCCCCTCGGGAGTACGCGCGCTTGCTGATGAGCGGGGAACTGCGCGCCAATTCCTCGCTAGCCATCGTGCTGGAGGATCTGGGGTGCCGAGCCCGCTCCATGACCGGCCGGGAGGCCGGCCTGGTGACTACCCCTACTCCCATCGGCGCCCTGGTGGACACGGTGAACAAGGCCCACCTACTGGACCTGGTCGAGATGGAGATAGTGCCAGTGGTGGCGGGGTTCCAGGGCTACTACTACGACAAGGAGACGGGCCGAGACGAGACCTCCATCCTAGGCCGGGGTGGCTCGAATCTCACCGCGGTGGCGCTGGCTTCGGCGCTGGGGGAGGAAGAGGCCACTATGTTCACGGACGTGGACGGGGTCTACGACAAAGACCCCCGCGCCTACCCCGATGCCGCCAAGCTCCCGCAGGTGCGCGCCTCGGAGTTGCTGACCTGGGAGCCTTTCCCACAGGTGATTCAGAAGGAGGCCGTGCAGTACGCCGTAGAGCAGCGCGTCAACATCGTGATTCGCAGCGGGGTGCAGGCCGATACGCCAGGAACCCTGATAGTATGCAGGGAATAGAGGCAGCTCCTAGCCCAGCGCCACTGTCCCGCGCAAGCGAGTCAGGAGTTTGATGTCCGAAGTCTCAGGTCTGCTGGGGTCTGTCGTTGACTTGCCTTTGTAAGTTTCGCGTGCTATAATCCGGGCAGCGACACTGGGCTGGCGGCAGGGCAGGCCGGAGGTTGCGGCCTGCCGGGGCGGCTTAGGAAGAACGCCCGGTCTGGTCTACACTACTTCGCAGCAGCTACCGTAACCGCCAAGGAGTGATAGTGTTGCGCATGGGCCACCGTCGGCGCGCGGTTCCCGTTTATCTCCTGTTTGGGCCAGCCCTTATCCTTGCTGTGGCTACCGGTACGCTGGCACTGCCCGGCGCGACTCGGCTGCAGGGCCTTTCCGGTAGCCGGCCCGTCATCACCACCGTACTGCCGCCTTTCCCTGCCGAAATCCGTCCGCAACAGGGCCCTGGCCCTTTGCCCGACGCAAACCTTACCCCCAACACCCCGGCTAGCAGCGAGTTGGACCCCTTCGCCTGGAACGACGGCACCACCGATCGCATTCTCTTCGTGTCTAACGGGGTAGACCTCAACCGCGACGGGCGCATAGACGACACCATCCCCGTGGGAGTGACTCCCAAGTTCAACGTTTGGATGATGCGGCCGGACGGCTCCGAGCAGATCCAGATGACCGATATCCCCGGGGACAGCCGCGAGGCGGCGTACAACGCTACCCGGAACATGCTCGCTCTGGCTAACAACCAGACGAGGACCTGGCAGATATATACGTATGAGATCGCCACCAGGATATTACGGCAGATTACAGTGGGCGCGGGAGACAAGCGGCACCCCACGTGGTCTCCTGATGCCAACTGGATTGCCTTCGACTCGAATGCCGGTGGCAAGCGCGATATCTACAAGATTGCCTCCAACGGGGCCGGTAGCCCCATCAGGCTGACGACGGGGGCGGGCGATAACACGGACCCCTCGTGGAGGCCCGGCGGCACGGTGATCGTTTACACCGCCCGAGTCGGGGCGGTCACCCGCATCTATCAAGTGGACGAGGACGGCACCAACGCCACGGCGCTGTCGAACGGGGGCGGCGACCCGCTGGCCAGTGACAAGCAGCCCTGCTGGCAGAACAACGGCTCCACCATTGCCTTCTCCTCCAACCGGCTCACCGGCGACGGGGATACCCGCTATAACTACAATATCTGGCGGATGCCCGCCGGCGGGGAGATTAGTGGCGCGACTGCCACGTTGAGTGCCGACGCTGCTCCCACGGATACCTTCGACAACACCTATCCGACCATCAGCGTGCCGATGAATCGGCAGGAAATGCGCATTGTCTACGGGTCCAACAAGACCAGCCCGGCCCGTGACGACCTCGACTTGTACTCGCATTTCCTGCAGGACGTACTGCCTCCGCGGCTCCTGGAGATCCCCTCGGTGGATAATCGGCTGCCCGCCCCGGGCGGGGAAGTTACCGTCAGCGTCCCCGTCTTTGACGTCACGAGCGGCGTCCGGGAGGTCAGGGCTTTCTTCCGCGACCCGGACCGTAAGGTCTACTCCGTTCGACTGGACGATTCCTTCGATTCGGGCTTCCTCGCCGGACATCGCTACCTGGAGACGGACAGCGTCACCGTCGGCTCTACGGAGTTGACCGACCCGGACGGGAACGGCATCTTCACCGGCACTTTTACCACGGCGCTTGCTCCGCACGACTACATCATTGACATCCAGGCTACCGACAACGCGGGCAACAGCCTGCGCTACGACAACCTCTACGGCTTCAGCACCCGCGTCTTCACGCCTACGGGCAAGATCCTGTTCGTGGACGATTACTGCGAGGGGCAGAAGTACATCGCTCAGCTGGGCAACAACAACGACGCCTTCGTTGGCTACCCGGTGGAGAGTTATTACCGGTACAATCCAGGTTTCGAGGAGTCCTGCCCCGGCACTGTGGACTACGACACCATCGCCGGAGACTTTGGCCTGTCGTATGATACCTGGCGGGTGATCTGTCGCGGGCGCGTCCCGGCGACCATCTACCCCATCTACAAGCCGACCGTCGAGTACCAGCTGGACCCGGCCACGGCGGTCTCCGACCCGGTAAATGCCGCTCCCACCCGCCGGGTGCCCGTCTCCGAGCACATGATCGTGTGGGCAGCCCCACACACCGGAAATGTGTGGGTGCCCAACGACTCGGGCTCCATCGTGGACGCGGCGGTGCAAGCTGATCTGACCAACTACCTCAACAGCGGCGGGAAGCTGATCATCACCGGCCAGGACATTGCCTGGGCACTCACCCTCAACGGCACCACGCCCAACGCCTTCCTGAGCAATACGCTGCGGGCGACTTTTGTAACCGATGTGGCCTTTGGCTATGGATTTACTGCCTCCAGCCAGGCGGGCGACCCCGTAGCGGCCGCTGCCGGTTGGGGCAACTGCACCGACGGGGGCGATGCGCCGCTGCAGCTGGAGTCGCCGCGAGTTACTAACAACTTCGGGGACGGCTGGAAGCGCGATGCCGCTGATAACTCCTACCACCCGGATGTAATCAGTGTGCAGGCGCCGGCCAACAAGATGTACGGCTATGCGGCGCAGGGCAGTTTCAGCTTCGCGGGACCGGATGCCGGGCTGTATTACCAAGACAACACGACCGGAGCGCAGCTGATCTACTTGGCCTTCGGTCTGGAACAAATACACCGCGGCTACCATCAGCCCTCTGGTCTGCCTCGGCACTGCCGTAACCACCGCTCCAACTTCATCACCAATGCTTATATCTGGATGACCACCGGTACCTTCCAGGGGCGGGTGCTGGGGATTGACGGCAAGCCGATCACCAGCCCCAACCCGATCGTGCGGTTGATCCAGGGCACAGTCCGCTATGCGGTGCGGGTACAGGACGACGGCAGCTACGTCATCAACGGCGTGGCTCCGGGCGGGTACACCATGGAAGCGTACCGGCCGGGCTATCAGATTGACAAGTCCGAGGGCAATTTCACCCACGCGGGGCTGGGTCCGGTGGTGCAGGACTTCGCCCTGTCACTGGCCACCCCCGGGGCCATCGCCGGAACGGTCACCTCCCAGGCGACCGGCGAGTTCCTCTCCAACATCAAGATCACCATCTACGAGGCGGTGGACGCCACGCCGCCGGCCACCGGGTTCGTCAAAGGCCGGCAGGTCGCCACCACCTCCACGGCGGCCGACGGGACCTACTCGGTGGGCGGGCTGCCGCCGGGCAAGTACATCGTGGAGGCGGACGGTTCCGCCACCGGGTACAGCACGAATGAGCAGACCGTGGACGTAGTCTCCGGTAACAGTACGACTGTCAACTTCCAGCTCACCTCCGCGCCGGGTACGCTGGTGGTGACTGTGCTGGGCCAGGGAACCGGTACCCCGCCGCCGCCTCCCACTCCTTTGGTGGGGGCCACGGTGCAGGTCAAGCAGGGCGCGGTGGTCATTCAGACCGGTGCGACCGATGCTACCGGCAAAGCCACCTTCCAGTTGGGGGCGGGGAGCTATAGCGTGGTAGCCAGCGCTGCCGGTTACGGGGTCTCCGCGGCAGTGGGAGCGACGGTGACCTCGGCCACGACCACGAATGTCAGCGTCACCCTCTCCCCGGAACCGCCCGGTGTGTTGAGTGGCCGAATCGTGAGCGCTACCAGCGGAGCGCCCATCGGCGACATCACCGTGCACTTGCAGGTCAACGGCGTAGACGTGGTGACTCCGGTCAAGTCTTCCTCCACCTTCACCACGCCGCCGGTGGGCGAGCCCTACAACTACCGTTTCCCCAGCGCTCCTACCGGGCTGGTGGACGTGGTGCCGGAGGCGCCGGGCTTTACTGTCCAGCCGGTCTTGCGGAGCGTGACGGTGGCCACCGGCCAGGAGACTGCAGGGGTCAACTTCCAGCTCTCGTCCCTGCACACCTTCCCGCCCGGTCTGTCGCTGATGTCCACGCCTTATGACTACCCCTACCGACTGTCGGGTGGGGTGGATACCAACGACCCGGCGCGGCTGCTGAGTCTGGGCGGGGCTGATCTGCTTCTGGCCAGCTGGATGCCGCTGGGCAACCGCTACGCTGTGTACCCTGACGCTCCAGCCGACCACTTCCGGCTGGGGCGGGGCTACTGGCTGAAGTTGGCGCAGAACACCGATCTGAGCCGCGCCGGGGTGCTGGCCGCCGACCCCTATCCGGTGCCGGTGCGGGCGGGCTGGAACCTGGTAGGCGATCCCTTCACCCAGCAGATTGACTTCACCAGCATCCAGGTGGAAGACCAGAACCACACTCTGATGTCGCTACAGCAGGCGATTACCGCGACCCCGCCCAAGCTGCAGGGCACGCTGTTTGCCTACGTGCTCGGCGGCTACCGTATGGTCTCGACCCTTAGTCCCTGGGTGGGCTACTGGCTCCGGGCCGGAGAGCCGCTGACCCTGTGGATCAGCGCCAAGACGGGCGGACTGGCTCTCGGGACGGAGCCGGCGGTCAGTCCGACCCAGGCACGCTGGGGCGTGGCGGTACCGGCGCAGGGCTGGGTGTTGCCGCTCACCGTTAGTGCGGGCGCCTGTCGCGATGAGGCCACCATCCTGGCCGTGTCACCCCAGGGCGCCGACGGCTATGACAGCCGTACCGACCTGCTCAAGCCGCCGCCGGCGGACTTCCAGCCCTATGTCTACGCCGGTCTGGTCAAGGACGGAGCCCCCGGGGCGCTGGCGCTGGATACGCGGGCTCCCGCTGGGCAGCAGAGCTGGGTCCTCTCGGTGACCACCAACCAGCAGGGCGCGCCGGTAGTGCTCAACTGGCCGGATCTGTCGCTGGTGCCCAACGACGTGCGCCCGGTTCTGCAGGACTTGGCTACCGGTCGGCGCGTGTACATGCGGACCACCTCAGGGTACCGTTTCACGGGCTCAGAAGGCGAGCGGCGCTTCAGGATCACAGCGACCTCCGGTCCGGCGGGCCCTGCGGTAATCTCGGCGCTAAGCGCGGTGCCGGGGGTGGGTCGGATCAGTCTGAGCTATACATTGGGGACCGACGCGGCGGTGTCGGTAGAGATCCGCAACCTCAGTGGCGTCTTGGTCCGGCGTCTGGTTACCCGCTTGCCTCAGGCGGCGGGCGTGCAGACACTGTACTGGAACGGGCGCGGCGACTCGGGGGCGGCGGTGCCGGCGGGGCGGTACCTGATCAACGTCCGAGCCGAGACTCCGGAAGGTCAAGTAGCTCAGGCGGTCAGCGGGGCGTGGCTGGGTAGATAGGCGGCGGCTATTGCGCAGCCGCCGCATCCGGCGCGGGCGCCGATTTGCAGGCGGCGGCGACGGTATGCTATACTGGCCGCCGTTGCGCTACGTGTTGGGCCTTGAGCAGTAATGGATTTGGGGCGCAAAGGACCGGTAGCGTTTTCCAGGTGCGCCCGGTTCAGCCTTGATCGTAGGCGCCGGAGCGTCAATACTTTCGAAAGAGTCCCTCCGGGAGGGAGAAACCAGGCAATGCATACACCACGCACCTTTCCGCTGTACCTGCTGCTGTCCTTGGCCGTTGTAGCGCTCATGCCTATGTCGGTGCGCGATGGTCTCCCGCCCGCGACGGCGCAGGCCCGGGAAGTGACGGCGGCGGTTGTCATTCCCGTCCAGGATGCCAGCGGCAGTCGTGACCCCATGCTGGCGATCAAGGCCACCGACGCGCTGGCCCTGGCGCTGGAGGACTCCAAAGCTTATCGCGTGATCTCCAAGCAGGACTTGGAGCGGGAGATGCGAGCGCAGGACCTGACTCCGCCGCTCAACGAAAACGCACAAGGCCGGGTGGGGGAGGCCCTGCAGGCGGACCTGGTATTTACCGCAACGCTCACCAAGTTGTCCGTAGACCCTAAGAGCGGTGCCGTGCGGGTCGGTCTGGACCTGCGTTCATACAATGTGACGATTGGCGCCGTCCTCAACGGCGCCAACGTCGAGGTCACTACCAACGCCATGCCCGGCTGGAGCGGGGACACCGTACCGGTAGTCAATGAAGCGCTGCGCCAGGTGGCGGAAAAGGCCGTAGCCGTCATGGAACGGAGCAAGATCCGACACGGCAGCATCTACCTCGTGGATGACCAGGGGATCATCACCACGGATCTGGGCATCAACGACGGAGTCGAGGTCGGGACGCAATTGTTGGTCATGCGGGGATACTGGGATAGGTCCCAGGAGAAGACGATCATGCGTGCCATCGGGCAGCTGGAGTTGACCGGAGTCCAGGTGCGGCTTTCCCAGGCTAAGATCGTCAAAGGACAGGTGCCCGCGATCGGGGATCGAGTTTACGTGCTGTACAGTCCGCCCTCGGTGGTCAAGTCCATTCAGCGCGGACGTCAGACGACGGGCGCGCTGCGGCTGGTGGCGGCGCTGGGCATCATCGTGGGCATCGTGGCTACCGGTACCGGGAGCCAGAACATCAGCCCACCGGGCATCTCGGCCCACCTCGCGCAACAGTCTCCCGGGGCCACCCCGGTGATTCGCGTCAATGTGGGCCGCAGCCTGAACCCAGACCCGCAACACACCCATGCTTTCTTGTTCTACAGAGGCAGTAGTGCGGGCTTTACAGCCGACGCTACAGCTGGGGGAACCGGCCTGATCAACGGTGGTCCGCTAGTCGCGATCGTGCCCGACGGGCATCTAAATTACTACGAGGATACTCCGGATCGAGTTGTGGGGCTGTCCGCCTCCATCTCCTTTGAATTCTTCAATCGCACCGGCGACCAGGACACCGCCACCCTGACTGCGACCTACAACCACGCCGAACTGGTGCCTGGTAACACCTACTTCTACAAGGCCCGCCGACTGGTAGATCCCTGGCGGCCCATCCTGCCCAATCCGACCCAAGTGCAACCGCCCTTTGTGAACGTGACCTTCACCGTGGACCCGCAGGATGCGCTGGGCGACCCCAGCCAGGCGACGGGGCCAGTGACCTACTCACTGCCGGTGCCTGATGACGCGCAACGCAACCCGGTGGCCGGTTCGACGGTGGTCCATCAGCGCGGGCAAGTCTTCTCCTGGACTCCCTCGCGCGGGGCGGACCAGTACCAAGTACAGGTCTACTCCGACGCCTCGCTGCGCCGATTGGAGGTGGCCAGTCCGGTCCTCACCTCGGCGCTGGGCAGCACGCGGATGACATACACCTTCAATGACTTCTCCTTCTCGGCCTCCACTGACCACTACTGGGTGGTGGCAAGCCGCACGTCGGGAGAGGCCAATCCGGCGTGCAGCGTCGGCGGCTCGGCGACTGTGCCCTGGGTGCTGAGCCGGGCCTGGAAGTTCAATGTCGTGGAGGAGCCGCCCCCCGGTCCGAGCGCGGTAGCTTCTGCACGGCCCTCCGGGGTACGCGGTTGGTGGAATGAGCGGCGAGCCCGCGGGCCGCGCGGATAGTTCGTCCCACTAGCCGGTGACAGCCGGTCGGTAGCGGCGGTGAGGGGCGTGGCGAGAACGGCCAGAGCGCTAGCGGCAATCTGTGTGGTAGTGGTCGTAGGTGCGGCGCGCGTGTCGGCCGCCGAGGCGTTGTCGACCTGGACGCTGATGGCCTACCTGCGGAGCCAGGGCGGCCTGTGCAGCGCGGCCCAGGGGTACTTGTCGCAGTTTCGCGCGGCCCTAGGGGACGCCCCGGCCCGCGGTCAAGTGCGGGTAGCGGCTCAGATCGAGGAGCCCGACGGCGCAGCAGTGGCCCGACGGCTGGTCCTGCCGCAGGACGGTCGTGAGACGGGGTCGGTAACTGTGGGCGGGGACATGGGGACGGCGGCAGGCGTGGCGGATTTCCTGCGCTGGGCCCGTCAGGCGGCTCCCGCCGAGCGCTACGCCTTACTCATCCTGGCGCATGGCGTGCCGCCCGCACCCGACGACTCGGGGCCGACCGTACAGGCGGGGCGTCTGGGTTTGGAACCCCTCGCGGAGGGGCTGGCGGAGGAGAAGACACCGCATTTCGAGGTGATCTTCCTCGATTGCTGTTACTCGGGGAGCGTGGAGGTGGCGGATCGGCTGGTGGGTCGGGCTCGCTATCTGGTGGCAGCCCCGGGGCTGCTGTACTCGCCGGGGCTGCCCTGGGAGGCGATTCTGGGACAATTAGCGAGGCGGCCGGAGATGGGAGGCCGGGCGCTAGCGCTGGAAACCTCGGATCAGACTCGGCGCTTCTGGGAGCAGCAGTCGGAAGACCCGGCCAGTCTGGTGGCCGTAGACTTGGACCGAGTCCCCGAACTGACGCAAGCGCTGCGTGGTCTCGCCCAGGTGACCTTGCCCCGGGTGGCGCAACTGGCACCGGCTCTGACTTTGGCGCGGGGGCGGGCCGCGGGGTGGGGCCCACAGCGAGAACTGGTGGAGGTCGGGTCGCTGGCCGCCGCTCTAGCTGAAACGGCCCCAATAGCCGTAGTCGCCGAGCAGGCGCAGCGGGTCAGCGCCGCTGCGCATGAGGCTGCGGTCCAGGCCTGGCGGCTGGAACCGGGGAGTAGCGATCAGTTGGGGGCCGGTTTGGCCGTGTTCTACCCGCTGAGCATTCGTGCCTGGTCTCTGCGCTACGCGGCGGCGCAGGCGAGCGGTCTTGCGAGCGACTGGGCGCGGCTCCTGCGGGCCTATCTGGGGACAGTGACGCAGTTGGCAGAGGCCGGGAAGTGAACAGCGGGGTCGGTGAGGCCGAAGGAATCGTTTGCCTCCCGGAAAGATCCGCGCCGAGGCAAGCAACGTGGCAGCACAGCATGCAGCAAGGGACCGCCGGTCGGCGGTCACGAGGGAGGTCTGCGAGGTGAACCGTGGCGAGCAGACGACGACTCACCTGAGGCCGAAAACCGCCATTATCCTGGTCGCTCTGGTCCTGGCCGGGAGCGCGGTCCTGCCGGGCGCGGCACCGGACGCCGCCGCAGCCCTGAGCGGAGCGCTTCAGGCCTACGCCTCTTCTTCTGCAACAGCCGCTCCCGTAGTGGTAGAGATATGGCTGGACCGCGACCAGCCGACCTCACTTGCTGCGCTCCTGCTGGCAGGGGCCCAGGTCCAGTTTGAGTCGCCGGGCCGCGTGCAAGCTCGTGTCCCCGCTGGGAAATTGGCCGCCTTGGCCGCCCTTCCTGGAGTCGCCTCGGTTACGCTTCCTGCCTCAGTGGTGGGGCCACAGTTGCCCGCCGGAGTGTGGACGGCAGCCGTTCGAGCGCGACCCCAGCAAGTCCCCGTGTACGGCTTTGGCGCGACAGTCAGCCAGGGCGTGCAACTCACCAATGCCTCGGCGTTCCAGGCCAACGGCATCGCCGGCAGCGGAGCCACCATCGCGGTGATTGCGCAGGGGTTTGCCGGTCTAGCCGCTGCGGAGATCCCTACGCCCGCGACCGTCTCCTTCCGCGCCGACGGCAGTATGGGCGCAGATGCCCTGGGCACGGCTACCGCCGAGGTCGCGGCCGACATGGCACCCCAGGCCGGTTTTACCCTCATTGCCGTGGACACGGCTCTGTCCCTGCGCCAGGCCATCAACTATGTCGCCGCGAACCGCTTTACGGTGGCGATTAACACCGTGGGCACGGTGGAAGGACCCTTTGACGGCACTGACGTCGTCTCACAGGCCCTGCTCAACGCGACCAGCGCCGGGGTGTTCTGGGTGCAGGCCGCAGGCGACCTGGCTCAACGCCATTGGCAGGGCGTGTTCCAGGACAACAACAGCGACGGCTTCGCCGACATCGGCGGAGGCACAGGCATCTCGCTGGACCTGCCCGGCGGCGTGTTCACGGCCTACCTGTCCTGGTACGAAACCGCGGGGTCAGTCACCGCCCAGGACTATGACCTGCAACTTTATCAGGGTGACACGCTGATTGCCGACTCGGCCGTGGCCCAGAATGGCAGCACACCGCCGGCCGAGACGCTATTGGCCCGCTTGCCGGGCGCGGGAGTCTACGAACTCCGGGTAACAGCCATCAACGTCGATCGGTCCAAGCCTGACCGATTCCAGCTCTATACGCCCTTTGTCAACATGCCGGCCAATGTGGCGGTAGTCGAGAGCAGTCTGCCGGCGCCGGCGATGGTGGCGAGTGCCTTTACAGTGGGAGCCACGGCGGGAACGGATCTGGCTCTGGCCGGCGAGACCCCCCCGCCAATTGACACCATCGAACCCTACAGTGGGCAAGGCCCGACCCTGAGCAGCCTGATGAAGCCGGACCTGGTGGGGCCGGATCGGGTCAGCACCAGTCTGGCCGCCTATACGCCCTTCCTGTCCACCGCGGCAGCGGCGGCCCACGTCGGAGGGGCGGCGGCTCTACTCTACTCCGAGGATCACAACCGCGGAGCTGCCGACTACCAGCGCATCTTTTTCATGCTGGCCTTGCCGCTGCCCAGTGTATCCGAATCGCCCAACAACGTCTATGGCCGGGGCCGCTTGCGCTTGCGGGCGGGCTTGGACACCGACCCGCCCTCAGTTACCATCCTCTTCCCGCAGAACAGCACCACCATCAGCAGCCGTACGCCGCTGATCCGGGCCCGAATCTCGGACACCGGTACCGGGGTGGACGCTGCCAGCATCGTGTTGGCGATCGACGGCAAGCCCAAGACGGGGTTCGTCTACGACCCGAACACAGGGCTGCTTACCTACATGGTGCCCGAGACCAGCCCCTTGACCCTTACCAGCCATCAGGTCTCCCTGGCCGCGGCTGACAACGCGGGTAACACGTCCGCCGCTGCGGTGGTCAACTTCCGGGTGGCACTGCCCACCATGGATGCGGGCATCCACCTCTTCTCACTGCCCTACACCTTTGTCACGAGGTTCCCCAGCCCGAACGAGCTGTTCGGGCTGGCCAGCGGTGTCCAGATGGCACGCTGGTGGCCGGGGGACAGCCAGTATCACTACTACTCAGACCCCTACGCGCGCTTTGACCCGCCCGACGCGGTTCCTCCCAACGCGGTGGTGCCGCAGCCTCCGGCCGGACTGGGGTACTTCATCAACCTGCCCCAGGCGGTGACGCTAAGCATTAGCGGCATACCGGTTAGCGGCGTGACGGAGTACGCCATCCGCTTGACGGCCGGCTCCCGAGCCCCCAAGGGCTGGAACATGATCGGGTGTCCCTTTCTCAGCCCCGTGGACTTCGGCAGTGTGCAGTTTGTGACCGAGGGCAAGCGGCAGACGCTAGCCGAAGCAGTTGCGGCGGGCGTTACCGAGGGGGTGCTGTTCGCCTTCCGCAGCACGGCGGCCGGCGGCTACTACACCTTCCCGGCCGATCCCTTCTCGGCGACCATTGAGCCCTTCCAGGGCTACTGGCTGCACGTGTTGAAAGACACCACGATGGTGATCTACCCGCCGGCAGTCGCGATGCAGGCGAACGAAACGCCGCGACCGGAAACCGGCAAGGGCTGGCGGCTGCAGCTGGTGGCTACCGCTAACGGCGTCCTCGAACCGTGCAACTACATTGGCGTAAACAGCCGGGCCGCGAGCGGCTACAGCCCCTGGTGGGCAGTGGGCAAGCCACCCTCGGTAGACTCCTCCCTACGGGCAGCCTTGGTGGAGAAAGACTGGGGCGAACGGTCCGGGTACTATGCCCAGGTCATCAAGCCAGCTGCCGGTCGCCAGGAGTGGGAGATGGAAGTGGCTTGCACCCGCCCCAACTCGGAGGTGTCGGTGCGCTGGCCGGAGCTGAACGCCACGGTCCCGGCCGGCGTAACTCTGATGTTGCAGGACCTGGACACCGGCGAAGAGGTGTACATGCGGACTTCGGCCGGGTACAGCTTCAACTCGGGGCCGCAGGGAGGTACCCGGCGGCTGCGCATCGTCGCCTCCACTGAGCCGGTGGCGGGCCTGGTAGTGAGTGGCGTAAGCGCACAGAGCCTGACGGGGGGCGGGGTGGCCTTTACCTATGCCCTGTCGCAACCGGCCGAAGTCAGTGCGGAAATCCGCAACATCTCAGGTACGGTGATCAAGCGATTTGGCCCGCGCTCCAGTGCGGGCGGAGATGTGGAGTTGCTGGTCTGGAACGGCCGCAGCGACCGAGGCAGCCGCGTCCCCGCGGGGCGCTACTTGCTGCGCCTGACGGCTCAGACCGAAAAGGGCCAAGCGGCACAGGCCATTCGGGCTTTCGAAATACTGCCTTAGCCGATGCAGTAGTGAGCCGATGACCAGGGAGTGACTTTCCCCATCCGGCGAGAGGAGAGAGCAATCAGTGCACGGTAGCCCTAAGTCGAAGAAACTGCTCACTGCGGGCCTGATGGCCTTGGCCTGTCTCCTCGCGGTTGGGTGGGAGGCGGGACCGGTGCAGGCCCAGGGCCAGGCACTGCTGGATGTCGCTCAGCCCGGCGGGCTGATGCGGATGCAGATCGGCGCCCCCCAGCTGGTGCAGGTGGGGAACAACTACTGGATACGGCCGGCAGGACGCTTCCAGCTGCTAACCGGCCCCACCGCGCCTATCGGGGGCGACCCCACTCGGACGGGAGACGAGAGCAAAGCGGTAGTAAGCCGGGCCTACGCGGACAACAACGGCTTCACCGGCTTCACGTCCACCCTGCAGTTCTCCGTGGATAACACAGTGACCGGGGCGACGGGTGTCACCTTTGACACGTACGTGGCGATGAATGGCGTCGCCACCAACGCCAACCCCGGAGCGCTCCCCAACTACTGGCCGGTTCCGCTGACGGCCACCGCACGAGGGGTCACGGGTACCTCGCTGGTACCCCTCACCAATGCTGGGCCCTCCGGCGTGTCCCTCACCGTCTATCACAACTACCAGTTAGTCGGCGATGCGCTCATGCTTGAGTTGGTCATCACCAACTCAACGCCCGCCGCCCACAAAGTCGGGGTACGCTGGGCCCTCGACACGGGCTTTGGGGGTAGCACCCCGCGCGACGGGACCTCGATCAGCCTCCCGGATGGGACGGTCATTGACACCGAGCAGACGCTGCCCGGTGCTGGCGGCTCCAGCACCGGGATGCCCAGTTCCTGGGTGTCCTTCGACGACCCTGCCAACCCCCTGGTGTCGGTAAAAGGAATCCTGGACACTCCGGAGGTGCATCTGCCCGGCATCGCCGGTTCAGTGGCAGGGGTTCCCGATGCGCTCGAAGTGGGGCTGTGGGGCCGGCTGGTGGCTTCCGGCTTCAACTTTATCCCCAATCCGGCGCTGACCATCAGCGGGGAGGACTGGGGCGTCGCGGTCAAGTGGTCGGAATTGGACCTGGCTCCCAACGCTTCACGCCGTTACGTCACCTATATCGCTTTCGGGGCCTCGGTGGCCAACTACGACTCGCCCTTCGCCACCATGAGCTACGGCCCACGGCGGCTCCAGCAGGTGGCGGGCGACGACCCGGCCACTTCCGACATGACAGAGTCCTACTACTACACCGACGGTCAGGGGCGGTCGCCCTTCCCCATGTCGGTGTTCGTGGACAACTTCGGCTCCTCTGCGCTGTTTGGGACCACTGCCTCTGTCAACCTGCCGGAGGGCTTGACGCTCTTGCCCGACACCCAGGCCCGCACCCAGTCGTTAGGGGTGATCCCCCGAGATGCGCTGCTTGGGGCCATTTGGACAGTGAATGCAGCCATGGCTCGGCCCGGCGTGGTCTCGGTGGGCATGAACGGTCCCCGGGGCAGAGCTGTGAACAGGACCATCACTATCCCGGCGGTCCCCGTGCTCAATCCCCGCGTCTCCGCTCGCGGGCTAGAAATGATCTCCATCCCGTATGAGTTCACCAATAACGATGCGGAGCACGTCTTTGAGAGCCTGGGCGGCCTGCAGCCCGGCCAGTTGGGTTCGCTCATTCGCTGGGATCCCTCCACGCTGACCTACCGTTGGTTCCCGGACCCCTTTGTAACGAACGTGACCCCTGGATGCGGCTATTGGCTGCTCAACAGGACCGCGGTGCAGATAGTGCTTCCGGCGGACGCTCGCCCTGCGCCCACCACCGGGCCGATCAGCATTCCTCTGTACCGGGGCTGGAACCAGATTGGCAACCCCTTTACGCTAACCGCGCGGCTGGAGACGGCTCAGGTCTTGTCGCCCAGCGGCGCACAGATCAGCATGGGCGAAGCGATCAGTCAAGGGCTGCTCCAGCCGACGCTTTTCTCCTACAACCCAACGACGGGGCAGTACGAATGGGAAGAAGCACTCAGCCAGGTGCGCATGGATCCGTACGTGGGTTATTGGCTGCTGGTCCGTTACGACGACGTTGCCCTGGTGATTCCTCCCCCCACTGCGGTAGGGGTGGCTGCGGCGCCGCCTGCGCAGGTCAGCGCCGCGCCGAGCGGATGGCGGGCCAAGGTCTTGCTCACGGGCGCCGGTTCCGGGCCGGCAGCGTGCAGCTTTGGTGTGGCCCGCAACGCCAGGGAGGAGACAGATGGCCAGGACGTAGTGGCTCCTCCGCTACCCTTTGGAGCGGGGCTGCGGGCGGCCTTCGTGCCCACTGAGGCCGGGGGCGAGCAACGTCTGGTGGATATGCGAGGCGACGACGGTCAGCGTAAGACCTGGCTGTTGCAGGTGACCTCCTCTGGACCGCAGCGCGAGCTGGCGCTTACCTGGCCGGACCTGTCGGCCGTGCCGGATCAGCAGGTCCTGGTGCTGGAGGACACCGCCAGTGGTGCCCGCTGCTACATGCGAACCACCGCCACGTACCGCTTCCAGATGGCGGAAGCTGGCACCCGGCTGTTCAAAATCACCGCCGAGCCTCGGGGCGTCGGAGCGGCGCTGCTCACCGGAGCGCAGGCCCAAGCCGCCCCCGGCGGCAACTACGCCCTCACCTACGTGTTGGCCGCTCCCGCAAGCGTGGACGTGCTCATCCGCAACATCGGCGGCGTAGCCATCCGGCGGCTAAAGACCGGCCAGGTCAGCGCCGCGGGGCAGGGGACCCTGCTCTGGAACGCGCGCAACGACCGGGGCAGCCGTGTGCCGCCCGGCCGCTACCTGTGTGAGATCACGGCGCGGTCGGCGGAGACCGGCCAGGCCGGTAGCATGGTTGTCACCTTCGAGGTGAATCGCTGACCGGACATTCGGTACGGCGGGGGAGGGGCGTAGGTACCTGCTCCTCACTGCACTGCCGGCGTTGGAACACGGAGCTGGCAGGATAAGCCGGCGCCAGGCAGCAAGACGCGACCTCATCGAATCAAGGGGGCCAAAAGCAATGACCGCAATCCGAAGAAGCAGGCTGTGGCGCACCCTCGCCTGGTTGGTGGTAGCAGCCTTCACTGGGACACTTATGCCCGCGGTGGCCACCCCGGTCCGGGCCCAGGTTACCCCGCCCCGTACGGTCCTGGTGCTGCCGGTCGTGGACCAGAGCGGCTATGGAGAGGCCAGACTCGGCCGCTGGGTTTCCGACGAACTGGTGCTGGCCATCACCGGCAAACCGGGCTTAGCCGGGACCGAGTTCAGCAATACCTCCCCGGTGGTCCGCCGGGCTCAGACCGAGGGACGGCTCCTGCCCGCGCAGGTGGAGAATCCGCCGCAGACGCCGGCAGCGGCAGTGGCCATCGGCTACGCTCTCCAGACCGACGCGGTGCTCCAGGTCACCATCGAGAGTCTGGTCATGACCGAATACCCCAAGCAAGCCAAGGTTAGCCTCTCCGGGGAGTTGTACTCGGTCGCCGCGAACTACAACCAGCAGACCGGCGAGGCAGCTGCCACACCTACCGCGGAGCGCACCTTCAAGGTCGTCGGCGCCTCACACCCCGTCACCCAGTATAGCGGTGCCGACCGTCCTCTGGTGCGAGAAGCCATCCGCGGCGCAGTAACCCAGGTGGCGACTGCCGTGGCAGGCGGGGAGCCCGGTCGGGCGGCGGCACCCTCTGGTAAGCGCGGCGGCAATAGCTGGATCGGCGTGGTCCTGGTGGTCGGCCTGTTGGCCCTGCTGGTCAGCGGCGCCAAGAACGAGAACCATGCCCCTGCCGGTGCCTTCGCTCCGGTGCCTGTGGCGCTCAGCGTGCAGGCCGGCGGTGTCCAGTTGACCTGGCAAGCCCCGCCCCCGGGAGATCTGACGCTGCTCAAGTACGAGATCCAGCGCTCGGTGGACGGCCAGCCCTATCAGGTCATAGACAACGGCCTGGTGGGCGCGGGCATCACCACCTTCTTTGACCCCCTCACCGGGATCACGGCGACCGACAGCCACCTGCTGCGCTATCGCATTGCAGCCGTCTACACCAACCAAGCAGTCAGTGCCTTTGCCAACTTCTCGCAGGTCTCCTTCCCGTAACAACCGCTCGTCTCTGGGCTGGAACCTCTTCGGCCCGGACTGTCCGCCGCCGCATGAACCGACGTAACTCAGGAACTCTCCTGTTGCGTCTCGCCGCCGGATGTCTGCTCTGGACCGGCGGCGTAGCGCTTTCCCCGCCCGCCCACGCTCAAGGCGCCCTGCTGGGTCGGGTCAGTCTCTACCTTACTGCCACTCCCAACCGCGTTCCTGCCGACGGTAAGACCCGATCGCGCCTCCGCGTGGACCTGCGTACCGAGACCGGAGGCCCCTACGCCGACGGCACCGCCGTCGTCCTTCACACGGACTTTGGCTACTTCACCACCACCGGCGCCGATCGCCTCGCCACGCTCAACCTCCCTTCGCGGGGCGGCGCAGTGACCGCCTACATGGTCAGCGACACGCCAGGGATGGCGGTGATCACGGTCACGGCGCTCAACAGCCGTCTGCAGGGGACGATCGAGTTTCTGGCGCCCGGGCAGACCGGTCTGGCGGAGACGCGTATCGCCCACGTAAGCGGAGGCTGGGTGGGATACGCTGTGGATCAGAACACCGTGGAGGCGCGCGACCAGGCCTGGGTTCGTTTCGGCAAGACGCGTCTAGAAGGCGCCGACGTGGTGCAGCTGAACGTTGCGGACATGACCCTGCGGGCCGGGAGTGGGGTCCTGACCGATGGGAAAACCACGCTGGAGGCCAATGACTTCTACTTGGACTTGCCGCGCAAACGTGGCGTTCTGCGCAGACTGGGTGAGGAAGGCGTGGAGCGGCTGACCTTTGACCTCACCACCCTCCAGGTGCGGGTGATGGACTGGGAGGTACCGGAACAGGCCTTCCAGCGGGAGGCGGCACTGAGCGGGAGTTGGATCCTGGCCCAGGAGATCACGGTCTTCAGCGGCGAAAAGATTGTCTTCCGGGAAGGTGGCTTGTACACGGAAGAGAAGAAGATCATGTCCCTGCCCCGCATCTGGATCTTCGCTCTCCCCGGCTATACGGGCGCCTCCAATACGCAGGTCTTCGGAGTAAGTTCCACCGGCGGTCTGGCCGTGAACTACCCATATTTCCTCAGCGCGGGGGAGAACACAACGCAGGCTGTGGCCATTCAGAAAGGGGCGGCCGCTACCAGCGTGATGGCCCAGGATGAATGGGGTCTGGGTTTCCAGCACGAGTACCGGTACGGACAGACTAGTGGGGTGCTCTCACTCAGTAACCTGCCCCGCAGCGAGTGGGGCGCGCAGTGGCGGGACACGCGCACGGTCTGGGATCGGGCCAACGCCAGCTTCAACGTGGCCTCTCCCGACCACCGCAGCCTCTACTACGACGGCTCCATCTACGACTACCGTCCTGGCTACAGCGTCAATCTGCGCAGTTTCTACCAGCGGCCGCGCGGCGGGGGCAGTTCCTGGGGGGCGGTGGGCGAGTGGCTCAGTGATCCACGCCCCTGGGGCAGTCCCTCCCGGGGGCCGCTCTACCGTCTGGGCGCCTCCGCCGGTGTGCAGCGGGGGGCGGGACTGCTTAGCACCCGACCCCAGTTCGTGCAGGAGCTGTACGGCAGCCTGGACTGGCGTCCGTTCCAACTGAATCGCCACACCCGCCTCACTCCCTCGCTGAGCAACGTCTTCACCTGGGATACCTCGCCTTTCCACGGCAACAACCTGCGCGGAGAAGTACGCCTGGACCAATCCTTCGGCGAGCGTCTGGACGTGAATCTCCGCTACAGCGCCAATCATCTCAGCGGCGGGCTGCCACAGACCGGCTGGCAGCAGCTGCTTGCCTCCGAGTTGCACGCCTACCACGGGACCAAGTGGATGCTCTACGCCACCGGGGAGAAGGACCTGGACAGCAGCAACTGGTACGCCCTGACGACGTGGGACTACTACTTCGCCCGCGCCTGGCGCCTGCAGTTGATGGGCAACTGGTACCACCAGAATGGCTTGCACTACGCCGATCGGTACGTCTTTCTCGGTTGGCGCGTATTCCAGAACCGAGAAATCGGCCTATCTTGGTCCCGGCAGACCGGTCGCCTGAGTCTCGAGTTGACGGGTCTGGCGACGAGCTTCTGAGTGTGGGGACGGAGAACCGCAACGGGCGGGCCTGTTGCGCCAGTAGGCCGCGTCACTTGAGTGATTCTTCCTCTGTCAGTCCAGTCGCCCCAGCCCTGGGGGGAAGACTAGCCGGGCTGCCCCGGTTCGCTCGAGCAGCAGACCTTCGCGTAGTCCTCCCGGGCTGATCAGCAGCCACCCCGGGGCGCTCTCAGCCAGCACCTCCAGGGCGATCAACCCCCCACAGATTACCTCGGCGCGTTCCGGCTCGAAAGCCAGCGCAGTGCGGCGCTCCCGCGCGGTCATGTCGCAAAGACGCCGGCGCAGGCGCTGAACAGCCGCGCCGCTCAGCTCCCAGCGGTCCCCGGCCAGGAGGGCGGCCGAGAAGGCCGTACCCCCGGTGACCACCACTACCTGTGCTGCAGCCAGTAAGTCTTGGGCCGCACCGAGAACCGTCCGGGCGGTCCGCCGGGCTGCCGTGATCGCCCCGCGCGAGGGTTGTTCCGCGGTGAGATAGGCCTCAGTCAGAGCGCGCGCCCCCAGCGGCAGGCTGACCAACCGCAGTCTGCCGCCCCGAAGCGTCGCCAGTTCCAGGCTCCTGCCCCCCAAATCAGCTACCAGCGGCCGCACCCCGGGTGGCAGACTCCGTACGGCGACCGCGCCCAGGTACGACAGCCGTGCCTCTTGCTCTCCACTAATCACCTCCAGCACCACTCCAGCACTCCGCTCCAGGGCTGCCCGGAGTGCCTCCCCGTTCTGCGCTTCGCGAGCCGCCGCGGTGCCTGCACAGTACACGGCTGCCAGGGGCCCCGCCCGCCGGAGGAAGTCCGCCACGAACCGCGCGGTGGCAGCGATGGCGCGGCGGTCGAGTCTCCCCGTGGCCGCCAGACCTCGGCCTAACGCCGTCATGTGCCCGGCCTGGTGCGTCACGATAAGCGTGCCGTCCGCGGCCAGTTGGGCGGCCATGCCCCGGATGGTGTTGCTCCCCACGTCTAGGGCTGCATAACACCCCCCGACTGTTGCATGTGTCCCCTCTGCCCGGCCTCGCGCTCTTTGCATGGTTATCCATTCCACATGACCCCGGCTGATGCCTTGCCATAGGCGGTAGGCTCCACTATAATGCTGCCCCTAAGGGAGGCTCGGCGACGGTGGCTCTCCCTGCGGACCAAGCCCGGTGCCGGCCAGGCGCAGGCGCCGGTGGAAGGGCGGTGGCGGCATGGCGCAACCCAGTGAGCACTATCGGGGACGACTGTTTGTGGTGGAAGGGATTGACGGCTCCGGCAAGAGTACGCAGATCAGCCTGCTGTACAGGTGGTTGCTCTCTCAAGGCTACAGCACCTTCTTCTCCGAATGGAATTCCTCGCCGCTGGTCAAGCGCACTACCCGGCGGGGTAAGTCCCGGCGCCTACTAACCCCCCTCACCTTCTCGCTCATCCACGCCACCGACTTCGCCGACCGCACGGAGCGCAACATCATTCCCCCGCTGCGCGCCGGGGCTGCTGTCCTGGCCGATCGCTACATCTACACGGCCTTCGCGCGCGATGTCGCCCGTGGCTGCGACCCGGCCTGGGTGCGCGAGATGTACTCCTTCGCCGTGCGCCCTACCGTCGGCTTCTACTTCCACGTCCCCTTGCAAGTGGCGCTGGACCGTATCCTTTCCGGACGCCCGGAGCTCAAGTGGTATGAGGCGGGTATGGATCTCGGACTCTCCGACGATCCCGAGGAAAGCTTCGCGCTCTTCCAGGAGAGAATTCTGGAGCAGTACGACCGTGTGGCGCGCGAGTTCAACCTCACCATCATTGACGGTACTCTACCCATCGGCGAGCAGCAGCGGCGGGTGCGAGAGATCGTCAAGCCCCACCTGGAAGGACTGCTGAAGCGGCCCGAGGATGCGGCGATGCCGCGACTGGTGCCGGGAGGTGAAGGCTAGATGAAGCCGGAGTTTTACTGGGTCCCGATTCCGGGGATGACCGGCCTGGAGGAGGAACTACCCGGCAAACTGATCGTCCTGGAGGGCACGGATGGCGTAGGGCGCAGTACGCAGACGCGAATGCTGCGCAACTGGCTGGAGAGCTCAGGCCTGGCAGTCTATGACACCGGGCTGACGCGCAGTAACCTGGCCGGACGTCACATCCAGGAGGCCAAACTGGGACACACCATGGGCCGGCGCACTCAGTGTCTGTTCTACGCCACCGATTTCGCTGACCGTCTGGAAAATGAGATCGTCCCTGCCCTGCGCGCCGGGTATGTCGTGCTGACCGACCGCTACATCTACTCGCTGATGGCGCGCGCTGCGGTCCGCGGTGTGGAGGGCTCCTGGCTGCGGCGGCTTTATGGTTTTGCCCTCAAGCCCGACTTGATCCTCTACCTGCGCATCTCGCTGGATAAGCTGCTCCCCCGCGTGCTGGCCAGCGGCGGCTTCGACTACTGGGAGTCGGGCGTCGACTTCCTGCGCGCTCCCGACATGTACGAAGCCTTTGTCGTCTACCAGGAGATGCTGTTGCGCGAATTCGAAGGAATGCTCGACGAGTATGGCTTCACCGTGGTGGACGCCAATCGACCCATCCGGGAGGTCTTCGCCGAGTTGCAGGGCCACGTGCAGTCGGTCGTTCAGGGCATGATTCCAGCGCAGGTGCTGACTACGGAGTTCGCCGAGCAACTGCTGGAAGCGCCGGGGGAGCAGCCTCTGGACAAGCGGAGCGTCACTGAGATGCTGCGGGAGTTCTTCTCCTCGCTGCTGGAGGATAGCTAGTCGTCTCCGTGACCCGCTTCCCGCTGCTGCGTCTGCACCCTACTGCAGCGTCCGCTCCTCGGCAGCCAAGGCCTTCGCCATCTCCGCAGCAATCTCGGGGAAGCGCTCCAACGCCAGAGGCAAGTAGACCTCCCGCGTAGAAGTAAGAAAGCGACGTCGGGATTCCAGGTCACGGCGCTGAGCGGCGTGTCGCAGTCCGTCCAGCCGATCGCACAGTCGCAGGAACACGGCTTCCGGACCGGCCTGCACGGCGCGCCGGGCCGAGGTCGCCGGGTCCTCTCCCGGCTCGTTAGTCAGGGCCACCACTAGTCCCGCGACCCGGGCGCCAAAGCGGCGCTCTAGCTCCGCGGCGGCAGTGTCGGTGGTCTCCAGCACGTCGTGCAGGAGAGCGACGAGGATCGTCTCGACGTCCTGGCGACCGAAATGTGCCATGTTCCGCGCGACGTCGTAGGCGTGACTCATGACCGATCGGCCGTCCTCGCGTTCCGCGGTGCCGTATAGTTCGGCTGCCCACTCGAGGGCGGCCGTCACCGCCGCCCGGGCCCGAGGCGCGCCGCCAGGCAGCAGCAAGTCAACTGCCAGTCGCGTCCGCCGGGAATCGTCGCGCATGGCAGCATATTTCCCGTGAACCATTCGCCTTCCTCCTCAGTCATCTTGCCGGAGGTGCCGCAGATGGGCGTAGACCAACCCCTCTATCTCGGTGTGGACGTGGGCGGAACCAAGATCCTGGCGGTAGCGACCACGGCCGAAGGCGAGATACTGGGCCGCAAGAAGCTGAAGACCTCCGCCGAGGGCTCCCTGCCCGACCAGGTGGCTGCCGCGGCGGAAGGCGCCTTGGAGAATGCCGGCGCCTCACTGGGGCAGGTGGCAGCGCTGGGCGTAGCCGTGCCCGCGGTAGTGGACAGCCGCGCCGGAAGGGTGGTTCATGCCCCCAACCTCGCCAACGCCGACCCCCACCTGCGAGACCGCCTCGCGGAGCGCTATCCTTTCTCCGTGTTCCTGGGCAACGACGTGAACCTGGGTACGCTGGCCGAGGTCTGGCGCGGCGTGGGAAAGGGCACCGAAAACGTGGTAGGTATCTTCGTTGGCACCGGCATCGGCGGCGGTGTAGTCCTCGGCGGGCGACTGCTAACCGGAGTAGAGGATCAAGGCGGCGAGATCGGCCATCTGGTGCTGAGTGTGGACGGCCCCGTCTGCGGCTGCGGCAATCGGGGCTGCTTCGAGGCCTTGGCCAGTCGCACGGCCATCGAACGGGATTTGCGTGAAGCGCTGGCTGCGGGAAGAGAGTCCTCCCTGTCCGAAGCCGCCGCGGCTGGGCGCATCCATAGCGGCGACCTAGCCGGGGCGCTGCAGGCGGGAGATGCTCTAGCCACCGAGATCATGACCAGGGTGGGGCACTATCTCGGCCAGGGTGTGCTCACCATCCGCCACTGCCTCAACCCGGACCTCGTCATCCTGGGAGGGGGCGTGATCGAGGCCTGCGGCGATTTCCTGCTGCCGCTGGTCCAGGCCGAGATTCAGGCCGACCATCTGCGGCGTTCTCGGGATGCTATGCGCTTGGCCGTCTCCGAGTTGGGCGACGACGCGGTGGCTCTGGGCGCGGCGGCCTTGGCCCATGCCGAATTCGCCGGTCCCGCGGATTGCGGCGCATCCGACCCCTTACCGCAGTACCCGCACTTGGACCGGGTCAGCTTCGGCGCCGTACTGGTGGACGGCAAAGAGATCGCCGCCGACTTGTATATCCGTGCCGACGGCAAGCTCAAGGAGCGCAAGAAGAAGATCGCTCGCGAGAGATACGGCAGCTCGCATATACTGGGGCCGGAGGAACTGGAAAAGATAACCAAGGGCGATCCGCAAACACTCATCATCGGCGCGGGGTTCAGCGGCATGGTGCGACTTGCGGAGGGGGCGGAGGCCTATCTGCGCTCGCAAGGCCTGACCTGGCGGGTGTTGCCCACGCCGGAGGCGGCTGAGGTCTTTAACAGCGCGCCTGGTCGTAAGGCTCTGTTCCTGCACATAACTTGCTGAGAGTCCCGCGTGGAAAGAAGCCTGCAGCCCATCCTCGGCAAGGCGCGCTTATCTCACGCGGGCGGGCAAGCCCGCACCTCGCATCAGTGATTCCGCCTCACGAGACCATGCCCAAACCCATCCTCCCCAAAGGACTCCAGCCCGAGACTCCGGTAAGCCAAGCGGCGGGGAAGCTGATCGGAGCCAAGACCGACGAGGTGCTAGCCTTCCTGGAGCCGGCCTGTGCCGGTGAGGTCGAGGGTGTGCACGACCTGCGGGTAGCCGTCAAGCGACTGCGCGAGACGCTGCGACTCTTCCAGCGACTGCTGCCGCCGAAGGAACGCAAGCGGGTCATGCCGCTGGTGGAGGAGCTCAACGACGGCCTGGGCCGGGTGCGTGACCGGGACGTGTTGCTGGAACATACGCGGGAGTTGGCGGAGGCGGCGCCCGCGGCCCGACCTGCTCTGCAGGCGGCGCTGGCCGCCTGGGAAGCGCGGCGCCAAGCGGAGCACGTGACGGCCATGGAGGTCTGGGAACGCCTGGCCGGCGCCGACCACCTGGTCTCGCGCCTGCGGCGGTTGGCCCGGCACACCCGCCGGCGTCATAGCCGCCTGAGCGCGCTGCCGCTAGAGCGCTTCGCCTACGTGGCGCTCAGTGCTCGCCTGGAGCGCACCAGCCAGCGTCTGGCTGAGACGCAAGCCGCCTCCGATTCGGCGGCCCTGCACCGCTTGCGTATCGTCGTCAAGCGTCTCAAGTACACCGCAGAGCCCTTCCTGACGGCGCTGCCTGATCTGGCACGGCCCTACAAGACCGTGGCGGACATCCAGGAGGCACTGGGACTGGCCCACGACTATGATGTGCTGCAAGCGGCCCTGACCGAATACTTCGGCGCCTCCGGGGCCAAGGTCGACGGCGTCGCCGAAGCCCTGCACGCTCTGGATGAACGTCGCCGGACGCTCTACGCGGAGGCCCGGGAAGCTATAACCCCACTGGGCGACCCGGCTTGGCGGCAGGAATTGCTCGACGCTCTGGACTGACCGCTCCTGCCCGGTCTATCCCCTTCCTCTTAGCATCTCGAATCGTGACGTCCCCGGCTGCAGAATCCAGCTATCGCCTTCCCAGTCGAGCAACGCCGCCTGCGGCGATGGTCGCACGGTCAGCTCCATAGCTGCGTCGGTCGGATTGTGTGCCTCCAGCATCCATCCCTCCGGCGAGATCTGTGTCAGGCTCAGCACCGCCTCCGGAACCGAGGCGAAGACCGGATGGCCCAGGTACAGGCTCCAGTCCTGCGACTGGGTGTCCAACGTCGCATAGGCCGTACCACCCAGCATCCCCAGCGGTCGCCAGCGGCCCGTGTCGCGGTCCACCAGGAAGGTCGGCCAGTTCGGGTTGAGACCCTCCACCACGATCGGCAGTGCCATGGCCAGATCTGCCTGCGGAATGCGGCAAGTCACGCCCTTGCCCTGGGCGTCCAGGGTGAGCAGCAGCTTTGTGGAGATCACCTGCCCACTCTCGACGGCCACCGTATAGGCCGGGTCCCCGACCAGGCCCATCTGTCGCCGGGCTATCTCGCCAACCTCCGGGTCGCGATCATCATACGTCCCACCGATACCCAGCATGCGGATCAGCGTGGGCCGACCGACGGCCGGCAGAGCCTCGCCTTCGACGTATATGGCGATCTGGCCGGGCTGGGCTCCCAGGCCCAGGGGCCCGCTGGAGTCCTCCTCCGCATGACGCAGACGCAAGGGCACCCCATCGTTGATGAAGATGGCCGGACGGCGGCCGTTCATCCACGAGATGAGGTACTCCCCCGGCTCCCAGACTAGGTCCAGCGGCTCCTCGCCCCTCCCGGCAAGCTCCGAGCGGCAGCCCTCCCGGTGATACAGCACGTGCGTAGCGAAGGAGTCCAGGAACCCCACCTGCAGCGGTACCGTGAACTCCACCGGCTGCTTCAGGCTGATCCCCCACTGGAAGATGACCGTCGTCAGGGACCGCGGCCGGGGACGGAAGACGATTCCCAGTCGCTCCACCCGAACGTAGCGGGTGGGAAAGACCGGGAACATGCTCCAGCCTACGTACGTCTCGCCTGCGAAGTTCGGCCAAGAGAGGTCAAACCCGTCCTGCAGGATCATGCGTCCGATGCCAACGTCCGTCGAGATAAGCTCCCGCCGGGGAGTGGTCATGAAGACGTACTCGGGCGGGTCCAGGGGCGGCATCACCAGGCTGAAGTTGAAGGCTGCTCCCGGTGTGCTGACTCCGCCGTCCCAGGGGCCGATCTCGTCATACACCGGGTCGTTGGGCACCGGCGCAAGCGAGTCGCGGAACCAGAAGCGCCCCGTGGTCGGAGTGCAACCGCCCCACTTGCCGTTGTTGTAGGTCAGGTAGATCGTCCCCGACCACCCGAACGCTGTCCCATCCGGGGCCTTCTCGTAGCCGACGTTGAGCTGGTTGTTGCGGTCGGCGCAGAAGAACTCGGCCCAGTCGTTGCGCTGGGTGTGGAAGTCGGGCGTGAGCGCCATGCCTCCGGCCACGTCGTGGATCTCCAGGCAGTAGTTGTACTGCTGGGCGTTGGTCAGGTCTAACTCAATCTCGGACTCCTTCTCTCCCTTCGGCAGCCAGCGTCGAATGAGTCGCTCCCCGTCGTAGAGCGAGATGCTCTCCAAGCCGACTGCCGAAGTGACCCTCAGCCTCATGCGGAAGCCGTTGACGTCGGCGCGGAACCAGTCGGCGGTATCGGGTACGTCGGTGTCCGGTCCGAGCCACTCCATGTCCCGCCCGCTGGCCGAAACGGTCCAGCCGGCCAGTTCTGGCCCGTTGGTCATGTACTGCCGCGGCCATAGATAGTGCCAGTTGTCGAACAGTCGGTAGAAGGGACGCTTCCAGTCGTCTTCGTCAATCGTTCCCCACCACTCCAACTCCCGTGCCATGTAGCGCAACAGCACGCGGTCTTCCCGGCCCAGGAACGGCTCAATAAAGGAGTTGTGCCAGCCGGAAGCGACCGCAGCGTCGAAGTCCTCCGGACAGTTCATGAAGGTCAGCACCGTCGGCGACAGAAACATCCCGGTGTCTTCAAGGTAGCGGTAATCGGCCCGCAAGTCGTCTACAATCTGCCCGTTCTCCCAGGTAAGCACTCCGATCGAGTCGAAGCAACGCAGATCGTAGAACCGCATGGGGTTCTCGCTATGCAGGTAGGTCCCCCGGCGCACGTGGATACCGCACTCCTCGAAGAGATAGGCGGAGTGGACGTTGTGCAAGGTCCTGGTGCGGGGCGTACCTTTCGGCGTGTGCTGAAGAATCTTGCCGTCCGGAGACAGGATGTCAGGCCGGGGCGCGTTGACGCGATAGCCGTAAACGAAGGTATGGTTGCCGGCCTCGTCCTCCATGGTCAGGCCGGGCACGGCGTAGAAATGCTCATCGGTCGCCGCCTCGCAGTCGGCCTTGAGCGCTTCCACCCTTGCCTTGTCCATCTCCTTCCAGTCCTCAAGAAAGACAATGAAATCATGCCCCGCCGCCTTTGCCCGGGCCACGTAGTCGGCCACGGTCCCCTGTCCGGTTGAGTAGGCGGTGCGCGCACCGATCAGACCTCTCCGCGGCGGTGTATCCGGGGGAAACTCCCGCTCCGCCCAGATCACTGGTGGATCGGGCGGGTACTTGACTACGTCCGGCTGGAGAATGTCAGCGGGCGACTTGGCTCCGCCTAGTCGCCCTGCACGGAGCGACGGCTCGGCCAGCCACTTGCAGGCGTTGATGAGTACCTGGGTAAGGTGGGAGGACTTACCGTTGAAGCCCTCGGACAGGATCTGGTGCGCCAGCGGGAAGTTGTGCGGCGCGAAGAAGTGAAAGCCGGAGGGGATGCCGGTGATGGCCAATCGCCCCGGCTGCAGGTCGCGGAGCGCCAGCAGCGGAACGTATTGCGAGTAGCCCTCGGGCGGGTTCTCGTCGGTGAAAGGTGTTCCGTAGGAACTGGGCATGACTTCGGTGTGGCTGGTGACCGAGCCCGTCACGGCCCGCAGCCACTCCTCGGACAGCTCCAACGGCCGGGTGCCCCAAGCGTGCCCGATGCGGCCGGGGTACCAGATTCCCTCTACCCCCTCAGCCAGACGCTCGTCAATGTGGGTGGTGTAATCGTATTCCCGGCCATAGTCACCCTCGCCGTCATATACCGCCATCTCCGGATCCTTGATGAGCAGGTCACAAAAGCCGGCCCCCCAGGGATGGAACAGCTCCCGGTAGGGCCCCACTCCGCCGGAGGGGTAGCTCAGCAGAATCCCTCCGCCCTCGGCCAGAAAGCGCACCATCGCCGCGCGCAGCGCCTCGTAGGCTCGCTCCTCCTGCTGCTTGGTCTTGCGCAGCATATACAGGCGGCCGAGCACCAGCACGTTGTACTGCCCGCTTGCCAGGCGATCAGGAACCTCGTGCAGCCAGCACTTGTCCAGTTCCAGTCCGGCCTCCAGGAAGGGGCGGGCGATCCAGTCGGAATGGGCGCCGGCCTCCGAGAGCACGGCGGGCTTGCGGGCGGATAGATCAGACATGGAAAGAGCCTCCCGAAAACAGTTGCGCCGGCCCATCGGCCGGACTCGGCCTTGCTTCCCCCCGGACGAGCCCGATCCCTCCCTGCGTTCTCAAGGGCAGGTCACAAACTTGTCGGTGGCGAATGGGGGTCCTGCCGGACGTCGCGCTTGGATTGAAGTTACGGAAAGAGAGATAGACATGAGCCACTACCGCTTCCTCCGCGGACTCCTCCTGGTGACGGTGCTGTTGGCCGGGGCCTGGCCCGCCGGCGCCCAGACCTCACCGGTTACCTCCTGGCAAAGGAAGATCCCCAACCGCTACTTCGCCTACTTTAAAGAAAGCCTCAAGGTGGACGGAGACGTCGCCGACTGGAACCTGAAAGACGGCGTCGTGGAGATTAATACCGACACGGCCCGCCTGGAGCCCGGCCCGGTCCGCTCTCAGGCTGACTCCAGCGCCGTGGTCAAGTTCGCCTGGGATCACCAGTACCTCTACCTGGCGGCGATTGTCCAGGACGACAGCCTCAAGCCGCTCGCCAAGCCGACCGACATGCCCTGGTCCTGCGACAGCCTCATCCTGGTCACCTCGGTCTTCGGTGCCACCCGCGGTTCGCCCCGCTATCATCAGACCAAGAATGTGGACACCTCCGCGGAACCCTTCTTCGGCTTCAGCTACTACACGCCGGACACTGGCCCTCGCGTCTGGACCAAGCACAGCAGCTACGTCACCCGTAAGATGGCGACCGGCTACCACGTAGAGGCGGCCATGTCTCTGGCCGACATCGGCTACCAGCCCCAGTCCGGTGACCGCATCAAGATTGCCTTCATCCTCTCCGACCTCGACGAAAACGGCAAGTGGTCCCAGCTTACCCTGGGCTTCCCGGAGCGGTACGTCAGCAACGGCACCAACTTCTGGCTGGACCTGCGCTTCCGGGACGCTACTCCCTGGGCTGGGGAGATCGTTACCGCAGAGACGCGCCTCGGTCCTGGCGCCAACCTCCAGTTCATGGGTGACGTGGACGCCTTTGCGGGCAAGCCTGTCCTGCGCGCCCTCGTTGTTCAGGATCAGGCCGGTAAAACCGTCGCCACTATCCCCGCCGACGCGCCTCTGCCCTCCGGCGCTACCACCGTCTTCACCGGGCAGGTAGTGACAGGCGCCCTCCCTGCTGGCACCTACCAGATTGCCGCCAGCGTCGAGGATGGTGGCAAGATCCAGACCGGCGCCGCCTCAGCGCCCTTCGAGATCCTGAAGAGCGAAGAGGCCGCCCAGGGCATCAGCGGCAAGCTCCCTGACCGCTACATCGTACCTGACCCCTATCGGAACGCCTTCCCCTCCGACCGGCGCGGCTACCAGCAGATGACCGTCACCAAGGACGACTATATCGCGCTGGTCAAGCAGGTCTACGACGCCGAATACCCCGGCATCTTCGCCAAGGGCCGCCAGGCCAGCGCCGGTGTGCATGGTTTCACCTACGCCACCTACCCCTTCGTGCTCTATAAAGCCACCGGCGATCCTGCCTACCTCGAACCGTTGCTGGGCCTGCTTCGCGGCGCCTACGACGACGCCAAGAAGGGCAGCGTCACCCCCTTCTGGATCATGAACTACCGCTTCCTCAACCTGGTGCTGGCCGAGCCGGGCATCAAGGAGGAGGACAAGGTCTGGCTGCGCGACTTCTTCCCCACCATCATTGACGCCGTCTGGAAGTCCTCCAAGCCTACCGAGTGGGGCGCCTTCAACCGCGCTCTGCTCTGGGGCGGGCTGCTCGACATCGCCACCAAGGTGCTGCCCAACCACCCGGACGTAGAGAAGTGGAAGCAATACGCCGACCTGGAGTGGGACTCCTGGTGGCCCTATCGCGACCACGACGAGAACTCCTCCGACTACAACGCCTCCTCCATGCTTGACTACTTTGACTGGGCAGAGTTCCGCAACCCTGAGGCCCTCAAGGACCCCGGCATGATCAAGTGGGTGGAGCGCTACATGTATCAGGTCACCCCCAGTGGGGGCATGCCGGGCTACGGTGACGCCTCGCCCTGGAACGCCTCCTGCTACATGTGGATCCCGGTCTTCGAGCGGATGGCCGCAGTGACCGGCGACGGCCGCTTCCGGTGGGCGGCCCACCGGCTCTTCGAGTACGCCCACCGGCAGATGTATGATCTATTCAGCTACCATGCTGTCACCGACGGCGCCGCCAACGGCTGCGCCTGGGCCTGGCTGTACGCCGATGACACCATCGCGGAGGTGGCCCCCGAGCAGAAGTCGCGCGTCCTGGAGCGGCGCCGCATCACCCAGGTGGACCAGGCCTTCCGCAAGGAAATGTTCGATAAGTACGGCATCACCGGGTTGTACTATCGGCTGCACGAGGAGATGCAGCCCGATAAACTGCTCCTCCGCGCCGGCAATGACCCCTTCGCGCCCTGCGGAATGATCGAGCTGTGCGGCAACGCCGGCCACCACATGTCCACCGTGCCCAACTTCAACAACCTCATGGACATGCGCACTGTGCTACTGACCGACCTGGGCTACTTCGAGAAAGGGCCGGAGTATCACAACGTGGTGCTGATTGAGGACCTCACCGGCATCGCGCCCGAAGTCCCTGACGAAGTGGTCTCGGTCCCCGTCTTCCACACCGGCGGCCGCGCCACCTATGCGCGGGTCAAAGTGGAGAACTACAAGAACTGGCCGGTCACCAACGATCGGGAGGTTCTCTTCACCAACCTGGGCCTGGTCATCTGCAAGGACCTGGTGACCTTCCAGGAGCCCTTTGTCTGTCGCATGCGCCAACAGTGGCAGACGCGCAACATCTCGCCTAAGAGCGGGCCGAACTGGACCAACGTCAACATTGACTACCTGCTGATGAGCGGTCTGGGCCTGGGCCGCGGGGTGCAGCGCTGGAACAACCCCGCCTGGGACCTGCTCATCTACTACACCCCCCAACCGGGGCGCGACTACGAAGTGTTCGACCGCTCCCTGGAGAACCAGTGGCAGGCCGTGCCCCTGCGCATCTCCCAGCGCTACCGAGGCCTGCCGGAGAAGGGCAAGCCGATTCACTTCACCACCCTCCTGTGGCCGCACAAGCCGCTGCTGGAGGTGGAACAGTATGCCGACCGGGTCACCGTGCTCCGGGACACTCCGGAGATCACTGCCTTCCGCGTGCAAACCGACGACACCCACGCCGTGTACCTGGTCATCAACGACACAGGCGGAAAGCTGGAAGCCGGCGACCTGAGCACCGACGCCGCCGTGCTCTTGCTGGAGGCCACCGTGGACCCCACCGGCGAGAAGCCGTCGTACCTGTACGCCACCGCCGCCACCAGCGTCACTCTCAAGGGAAAGACCCTCTTCACCTCCCAGGAGAAAGCCAATGTGGACAAGGCACTCTAGAACCTTGCGCCTAACCGCTGGCAATGCTGAAGGCCAGCCTGCCTCCCGGCGGACTACCCGGCCCGCGCTCGCTGCCGCTCTCTTGCTGCTCCTCGCTCCTCCCGCCTTCGCCCAGGACCCCGGCTACAAATGGGAGGCGGAGGACCTTGCCCCCACCGCCCGAATCACCGGCGGCGGCGACCTAGTGCTGGTTCGCTCGCCTGACCCGGAGAAGTTCCCCTTTAGCAGCGGCGCCGTGGTCAGCTTCGTCCCCCGCGGCAAAGGGGCCACGGTCGAGTACATCGTTCCGGTGGACAAGCCGGGTGTCTACACCGTCCGCCTGCGCGGGGTCATGGGACCCAGTTGCGGCATCTACAATATCCTCGTCAATGGCGACGAAAGAGGCAACCACAACTGGTACAATCCGGTTACCGTCTACACCGGCCTCAACCCCAGTACTGCCTGGGGTCTCGCCTCCAAACTAGCCGAGTTCGCTGAGGGCGACAACCGGATCGGCTTTCTCTACCAAGGCGCGCAGGGCCGTCAAGGTAACCTCGTGCTCGACACTATCGAGCTGCTTCCGGACAACTACCGGCCTGCCGCCCACCAGTTCAGCGAGTATGAGACCCGGCTCCCGGCAGGCGAGAAGCTGGGTCCGAACCTGGTGCAGAATCCTGGCTTTGAGGAGTTTACCGACAGCGACAAGTTCACCGCCCAGTACCAGACTCTGCGCGGCTGGACCCCCAACAGCGCCATTCCGAGGAAGAACCCGATCATCGTGCGCGACCCCGCCCAGGCGCACAGCGGCAATATCTGCGTCGTCCTCGCGCCCGACCCCCTGGAGAACAACGTGGTCCTCTACCAGCCGCTGCCCGTCGAGAGCGGTCGCCGGTACCGCATCTCCTTCTGGGCCAAAGGCGATAGCGCACTAAACGTCTCCTGGTATTACCGTTCCCCGGCACCGGACGCCGTCCATGCCACCATGCTGCTGCCGATCGCGGAGAACTGGCAGTTCTATACTTACATCTTCGAGCCAGGCCTCGCCGCGAAAGTCACTAGCCTGCCTCTGGCGCTCCAGAGCATGGACCGGTACCGGCAGGTGTATCTGGACGACGTAGCGGTCCAGGAAATCCTGCCCTGAACGGAGCGGCCAAGTACGAGCGGCGCTCGCACGGCACCGCGCAGTATCCGGCTCCGGCCCCGTGAGGTCCTCTTATGCACATCTGGAACTGCGCCGAAGTCCTGACCGCCTCTGAAATCCAGCGTCTTCACGACCAGACCCTCGCCATCCTCTCCGAAGTGGGCGTTCATGTCGGCCACCCGGTTCTCCTCGACCTGTTTGCCGAACACGGCCTGCCGACAGACCGCGAGCGGCAGGTGGTCCGCTTTCCGCGTCCCTGGATGGAGCAGTTCCTCAGCGAAGCCGCCGACGAATTCGATGACGACGACTCCCTGATCGTTTCGTGCACCCTCCCCTACGGCAAGCGCCGAGAGTATGCGGGCGGGATGGAGGCCACCGCCGGTACCTACCCGCAGTACCTGCTGGACTTCGACGGCCAGTTCAAGCCGCACACCCTGCAGACCGCCGCGGACCTGACGCGCCTGGCCGATGCCCTGCCCAACTTCGATCGCCTGGGTGTAATGGGTTCCCCGGCCGATGTCCCCCCTCTGCTGGGGCCGCTGTACATGCGGCTGATTGCCTGGCGACACGCCGAGCGCAAGCTCTCCGGCTGCGGCGAGGTCCGCGATGTGCGTCTGATCCCTTACCTTATGGAGATGGGGAGCGTCGTCGCCGGGGCCAAAGGTGAGCCGGCCACCCGCTACACCTTTGCCGAGGTGGAACTGCTCAGTCCGCTGCGCTTCGGCTCAGTGGAGGCGGAGATCTTTGTCCAGTTCTGGAAGGCCGGCTACAAGGCGGGCGTCGGCTTCATGCCCATCGCCGGCGCCTCGGCTCCGGCCACGCTGGCCGGAACGCTGACCATCATCCTCGCCGAATCGCTCTTTGTCAGCGTGCTCTACCGGCTCTGCTACGGCCTGCGCAAGCTCTACCTGCAGGCCAACGCCTCGGTGATGGACATGCGCTCGGGCTTCTTTCCCTTCGGGCGGCCGGAGCGCGCCCTCCTCACTCTGGCTCTGGGCCACATGGCGCGCCACTACCGGGCGGCGCTCTGGGCCAGCGCCGTGCATCCCGACAGCAAGGGGATAGACGTGGAGGCCGGCTACCAGGCCTCCTTCAACGCGATTCCGGCGATCATGGCCGGGACCCTGGGCCTGGAATGCTACGGCCTCGTCTCCGGCGCCGAGGCCAACTCGCCGGTCCAACTGGTGGTGGACAACGAGTACGTGGGCGCGCTCAAGCGCCTCACGGCGGGCTTCGCGGTGGACGAGGAGACCTTGGCGTGGGACCTGCTCCGGCAGCGGGCGATAGGGGGGACCTTCCTGGACGCCGAGCACACCGCGCGTCATTTCCGCCGCGAGCACTGGCAGCCGGAGCTTTTCAGCCGCGAGCCGCTCAACGCCTGGCTGGGCGGGGACCGCAAGTTGGCGGCCGACCACGCCCGCGATAGAGCGCAGGCCCTCCTCGCGGACTACCATCCTCGCGGTGTGGACGAAGACACGGAGAAGACGCTGCTGCAGGTGATCGAGGAGGCCAAGCAAGACCTGCTCTGATTTCGCGTGGGGTGGGCTTCCTGCCCGTCATCCGATGCGCCGGCGAACCCGCCCCATGCGGCTACCGCCTGAAACAGTACACCGCCCCGTCCATGCTCCCGATCACCATCCGCCCCTGCCCGATCGCCGGCGACGCGGTGATCTCCCCCCCCGCCGTGAACTGCCAGACCTTGACCCCATCGCTCAGGCGCACCCCGTAGAGGTTCCCGTCCGAGCAGCCCACGAAGATCGTGTTGCCGGCGATTACCGGCGAGGAGTCAAAGCCCCCCTTGGCGTCGAACATCCACTCCGTCCTCCCGCTCACCCGGTTGGTTCGGTACAGAGTCCGGCTGCGCGAGGCGAAGATAACCGCGTCCCCCAGGATCGCCGCCGAGGCATAGCAGGCCCCTCCGTCTCGGGTCTCGTTCATCCGCCACAGTTCCTCCCCGTCGCTCAGCCGTATCGCTAGGTAGACGCCGTTGAGCGCGCCCAGGTAGACGTTGCCGTTGCTGTAGGCGGGAGCGGCGGAGAAGTTGGTCTGCACCTGCGCGGCGGCCCTCTCCTTGCCTGTCGCCAGGTCAATCATACGCACCTTCCCATCGCAGCCTGCGATCACCACTGTGTTACCCGCCACGCACGGCGAGCAGTGTACCTGCGCCTCGGACTGGAAGGTCCACTTGATTTTGCCGGTCCCCGCGTATAGGCAGTAGAGCTTGTAGTCGTACGATCCGAACAGCACTACCCCCGGCGCCGGGGTGGCCGAGGAGATAATCTTTTCCCCGGTCTGATAGCTCCACACGGCCTTGCCGGTGGAGCGGTTGACCGCGTGGAACCAGCCGGCCTCATCGCCGACGTAGACCGTGTCCCCGATCACACAGGGCGCCGCAGTTATGCCGCCCTTCGCCAGGTACTTCCACCGCAGCCGGCCATTGTCCAGACGCAGCGCCAACAAGGCGTTAGTCTTGGTGCCGACGTAGGCGCTGTCGCCGACGATAGCCGCGGTGGAGTCCACCTGCGAGCCCGTCTCATAGGTCCACGCCAGCCGCGGCGTGGCGGTAAAGGGCGTATGCGCCACTCCGGTCATCAGCGGGCTGCCCCGGAAAGAGGGCCAGTCGCTCTCGGCTACCGCCATGCTCGGGAGTCCCAGCGCGACCACGGACAACAGTATGCCGCTGGATAGATAGATTCGACTCACAGAACCAACCCCTCGATTACCTGCTGCTTCCCTCGCAACCCCCTCTCCCCAGTGCAGCGCGGGAGAGGGGGGTAGGGGGTGAAACCTCTCTCCCCCCTCTCCCGCAGGGAGAGGGGGGTAGGGGGGTGAGGTCTCTCTCCCCCCTCCCCTGCCGGGGCAGGGGGTCAGGGCGTGGGGCTCTCGCCTACTCCTCCCTCAGTGCCACCAGTAGGTTCCCCTGCACCGCCATCCTTGCCGCTGCCCAGCAGGCAGTCAGCCCCAGGGCCACGATCGCTGCCAGCAGAACCGCCGGCTGGACCCACTGCGGCTGAGCGGTAGGCGCAGCCAGCTGCGGCGCCACTGCGACCAGCGCCGCGTCTGTCCCCAGCAGCACTCCCGCCATCAGCAGCGCGCCGTTCTCGAGCACCAGCAGGCGAGTCAGATCGCGTCGCCCGAAGCCGGTGGCCAGCAGCAGCGCGAACTCACTCCTCCGCTCCAGGGCGCTGCGCAACAGCACCGTCACCATCCCCACCGTCCCCAGCAGCACGCCCAGTCCGCCTAGCGCGACGAACATGCTCAGGTAGGTGTTCTGCACCCGCAGGTACGAGTCCAACACCTCCCGCGTCGTGCGCACCTCCAGCCCCAGGTCACCCAAGTTGCGCCGCAAAGCCTCGGCTACCGCCTCCTCCCGGCCGGGCGGGACCTCCAGCAGAAAATACCGGGGCCCCGGCACCGACGGATACAATTGTCGGAAGTGCTCCTCCGAGACCAGCAGTTCGCTCTGGAAGATGCTGCCCGACAGCAAGCCCACAAAGCGGAGCGTCGCTGCCCGGTCGCCCTCCCCCGCCACCGAAAGGGTTTTCCCGAGCCCGGAATGCAGCGACCAGGTGACACTCGCCTCATCCCCGAAGGCCGGAATCCCCTCCCAGGGATCGGCGGCGCCCTCGAGTTCCCTCCACGGGTAGCGCGAGCCTCCCGGAACGACCACTTGAAAGCGCTCCTCGCCCTGCAGGGCCGGGGGAACCCCCAGCAGTCGGGGGCGTTCCCCCGGTCGCGCCAGGTTCAGACAACTGATATCCTCTCCGGGGCTCATCAGAAAGGAGAACACCTTAACACCGGAAAAGGTCGCCTCGTCGCGGGGAGAAAAGCCCAAGTGTGCCCGGCCTCCCGGGGTGCCCAGATCGTAGTACAGCGGCAGCGTCGCGATCGCGCGCAAGGCAAAACCGCCGGTTCCCGAGTCTCGGCGTGCATAGTCCAGGCGCGAGAAGCTGCGGCTATTGGCCGCGGTGGCGACGATAACAAACGTGGCCGCGGCCAGCAGCCCGATGGTCAGCAGGCTGCGCCCGCGATTGGCTGCCGCGCTGCGCAGGGCCAGGCGCGCCACCGAACGGATCTCGTGCCGAGCAGAGAGCGCCGCGCTGAGCGCCAGCCACCCTCCCAGCAGTCCTCCGGCCAGCAGCAACGCGCCCATGATGAAGAAGGCCGCCGCGTCCGAGACCCGCCCGGCTCCCAAAGACGCCCCCGCCAGGGCGGCCGCTCCGCTCAGGGTCAGGGCCAAACCTGCCCCAACCCACCGGCGGGCCGCCGTCGCCGGCAGCACCCCCAGCGCCTGCCACCCGGCCAGCAGGTCCAGCACTCGGCGCCTCTGGAGACCTCGTACCCCCCACAGTGCGGCCACTGCCCCCACCACCAGTCCGGCCAGCCCCCCTCCGATCAGGCTACTCGGCTCCACGTGTAGCCATAGCGCCGTCTGCGCTATCGCCCCGCTCCACCAATGCCCCAACGCGACCAGCACCGCTGCCGCGTACAGCACTCCCAGCGGCACCCCCAGGAGCGCCCCGACGCCGGTGAGAATCGCGCCTTCGCCCAATGCCACTCGCCGCACCTGCTGCTCACTCAGGCCACTGGCCAGCAGCAGCCCTGTCTCCGCCGCCCGCCGCTGTGCCGCTAGCCGCATCAGCATCGCCGCCAGCCCCGCCCCCGACAGTACCAGAAACATGCTCATCCCCAGCATCAGCTGGCTGAAGTCCGTCGTCCCCCGCGCGGCGGCCAGTGCCTGCGCCCGTACCGGAGTGAAGGCCATGCCCACCTTGCCCGGTTGCAGTCTGCGCAGCAGCGCTCTGCCGAGCGCAGCTTGCGCCCGAGGCGTGGCTTCGCCTGGCAGCACCGCCCGCACTGAGGTTATCCACCCGGCGTTCGCGCGGCCCTGTCCGGCCTCCCACATCTGCCTGGCCGTGGCCGACGTGACAAATGCCTTCGGTGCGGCGCGGTACTGCGCCCAGTAGTCCTCATCTCGCTTCGTCACCAGACCCAGGTCCACCGGGAAAGGCGGCTTCCAGTCCTCGATGGTCTTCGCGTCGGTGATGCCCTCGAAATCAGGGACCAGCCCCCGGTCTGCGCCGTAACCGGTCATCTCCACTATCCCCCGCACGGTCAGGCGCACCCAAGCTTGCTGGTAGTCCCCCTCCGGCGTCGGCGCCAGGTAGTTCAGTTGCAGCACGTCTCCTACCTGAGCCTGCACGTCCTGCGCCACCCAGGCGTTAAGCCAGATGCCCTCGTCATCCAGCGGCTTGGTGCCCCCGGCGCGGAAGGTGAATCGGGGCATGGGCTCCAGGCCGGCCACCACTGCGTAGGCGGCATGCGGCAAGGTGACGCCGGGTTCCCCCGGCTCCGGGAACAGCAGGGGAGGCGGATACGGTTTGTACCCCGTGGGGGGAACCTTCACGAGCGTGGTCGCCAGGTACACCGAGGTCAGCTCGGCCTTTGCTCCGACCGCGCGTGCCGCGGCCTGCGCGGTCTCCGCGATCGCCGGAGATAGAGCCACTGCTGGCGTCTGCACCGACAGGTACCTGCGGTCGGGGCTGACCACCGCCTGCAGCCCGTAATCGGGCAGACGGCAAACCTCACCGAGCGCCTGTTGCAGAGCCGCGCTGTCGTCCCCCCCGCTCACTAGCAGCGCATTGGCCTGCCCGGCCCTGCCCAGCGACTGCGCCAGCCAGTCGCGGGAGACAAAGACATTCCGGGGAACCGCCGGAGAGGGATCCGGCCGAAAGTCGCCTGCACCGCCGGGCAGGATCGCCGCAACGGAGAGCCGCAGTACGCGGGTCGTCTCCTCCCGCTGGCGCCGCCCGAAGAGGCTGTCCACCGGCGCCGCGCCCGGCCGTCCCACCGTCAAGATCAGAGGATCGCCTAAGCGCAGCCCCAGGTCGTTCGCCAGCGCCGCGTTGACTGCCGCCTGCCGGCCGGAGAGACGCGGCACCGGTGTGGCTAGCAGACTCCAGAAGTCGTCGCGCACCCCCCACACGCTGCTCTGGGCTACGCCGCTCTTCTCCTCGGCCGCTCTTGCCGCCGCGGTGGTCTGCACTACGGCCTCGACTTGGGGGCCGAAGGAGGTCTTGTGGGCGAAGCGGGCCTCCAGGTCGTCCGCTAGCTTCTCCCGGAAGAAGTGGGGTGCCGTCAGCGCGTGGTCTATGCCCCCCAGTCGCGCCAGCGCCGTATCTCGCAGGCTGCCGGTCACCGAGTCCCCCAGCAGCAGCGACCCGGTGATCACCGCCGTCGCTAGCGCCAGGCCCAGGCAGACCGCCACCCCGGTCCGCCAGTGGAAGAGCAGACTCCGCAGCACCAGCCGCCGCAGGCTCACCGGCTATCACCCTGAGCAAAGGCGTCGCTGTTGCGTAGGGCTGGCTTCCAGCCTGACAGGTCTCCATCCAGCGGGAACAGCCGCCCCTCTCGCAGTTCCAGCCCGCGTCCCAGGCGTGAGGCATGCTCCAGGTTGTGCGTCACCATCAGCACAGTCACGCCCTGCGCCGCGGCCAGGTCCAGGAGCAGCGACACGACCTGGGCCCCGCGCTCCCGGTCCAGGTTACCGGTCGGCTCGTCGCACAGCAGTAGTGCGGGGCCATTAATCAGCGCCCGCGCGATCGCCACCCGCTGGCGCTCCCCGCCGGACAGCTGCGCCGGAAAGGCGTCCTGCCGGGCCTCCAACCCCACCTCTCGCAGCCGTTGCCGGGCCCGCGCTGCCGCCTCCCGCCGCTCCGCTCCCGGCGCCAGCGTAGGCAGCGCCACGTTTTCCGTGGCGGTCAACTGCGGCAGCAGGTGGTGATCCTGAAATACGAACCCCACCTGCGTAGCCCGGAACTCGGCCAGCGCCCGCCCCTGCAAAGCGCTGACCTCCGTCTCGCCCAGATGCACCGTACCTGCTGTCGGCCGGTCCAGAGAGCCCAGGATATTCAGCAGCGTGCTCTTGCCCGAGCCCGAGGGCCCCACTATGGCTACCGTCTCGCCCGGGGCCACGTGCAGAGACAGCCCGTTCAAGATAGTCAGCGGGGTCTCGCCGTCATACTGCTTGACCAGGCCCGCGGCCACCAGCGCCCCCGGAGCGTTCATTGTGGCCCCTCCTTGTCCTTCCAGGCCAGCGCCCCCGTCGGGCATACCTCCACACACCCCGCTGCGCCGACCTGTAACCCCGCCGCTAAAGCCTCGTGGAAGGGTACCTCCGTCCGCATCTGGAACCCCCGTCCGACAAAGGCCAGCCCCAGCGGCTCGCCTGCCTGCTGCGCAACCTGCAGGCATAAGCCGCAGGAGATGCACTTGCCCGCCTCGTAGACCGCCTCCGGGTGGCTGCTGTCCAGCGCCAACTGCCGCCGCCCATTGTGGAAGCGGGACGGACTGGCCCCGTACTCGGTGGCATAACGGCGCAGGCGGCATTGCTCCCTCTTGCGGCAGTCGCAGTGCAGGCAGCGCCGGGCCTCCCGGATGGCCTCTGCTTCGGTAAACCGCCCCTCCGGCCCGGTGGCCTCCACCGCGCCCTCTAGCGACACCTCACATAGCAGTCGCTCCAGCTCCGCTTTCTCTATCCGTCCGACATGCGTATTGACCGGGCGCGGGGGTGCGCAGACCTCGCCCGCCAAGAAACGAAGGATGGCTTCCGCCACCTCCCGCCCTTCTCCGCATGCGCGAGCCGCGTGCCGCGAGGGAGAGACCGCTGAACCGGCCGCAAACACTCCCGCCATTCCTACCACCGCGGCCTCCTCCACCGCCAACCCGTGCCGGGCCCAGGGCAAGCCCCACGCCGTCGCCCCCTCGCGAGTGATCTCACCCGTCGCCAAGAGCACGGCGTCGTAGTGCCTGCGCAGGTCGGCCAGATCATCGGAGCCAATCGCCGTCTCCAGCCGCGTACTCGCGCCCAGTCCCGCGACCGCGGCGATCTCCGCCTCCAGCACAGACCGGGGCAGGGCGTCCTCGTGCACACCGTAACGCAAACCGCCCCCCGCCTGCGGGTTCCGGTCAAAGACGACGCAACCGCATCCCGCCTGCTGCAAGAACCACGCGGCGGTCAGCCCGGCGGGTCCGGCGCCCACGATGGCGATTCTCTTCCCCGGCGTGCTACAGGGCACGGGCTCGCACTGCCCCGGACTCAGTTGGGCTACGAGCCCCCTCTCCAAAGCCTCCTCTCCCAGCCGGCGATGCAGCTCGCGGATCGCTACCGGAGCGTCATGCTGCCCGCGTCGGCAAGCGCGCTGGCACATCCCGGCGCAGATGTAGCCCAGCGTCCCCGGGAACGGGGCCGCGGCATGGAAGGTGCTGAGGGCTCCCTCGATGCGTCCGGCGGCTATGTGCCGGATCATGCGCGGCACGTCTACGTGGGCCGGGCACACTACCTGACACGGCCCCAGGCAGTCCCCCAGGTGGTCGCTGAGCAGTAGTTCCAGCGCCATCCGCCGCACCGCGCGCACCTCCTCGGTGTCGTTTTCCACCACCATGCCTTCCTCCGCGAGGGTGGCACAGGCCGGCAGCAAGCGCGGACTGCCGTCAATCTTGACCACGCAGACGAAGCAGGAGGTATTCGCGGGATGCCCCTCTCGAAAGCACATCGTAGGGATGTCCTTGCCCAGCCTCCGGGCGGCCTCCAGCACCGTGGCCCCGGAGGGAACCTCCACTTCCTGGTTGTCTATGGTCAGCTTCGGCATGACGCAGCCACGGGTTCCTGCCCCTTGCGGAGCCTCCCCTCGAAACCCTCTCTTCTGCCAGGAGAGGGGGCAAGGGCTGAAACTCCTCTCACTCCACCTCTACCGCCTCTACCGGGCACACCGTCCGGCAAGTGTCACAACGCGTGCACTTCTGCTGGTCAATCACGTGCCGCTCAAACGGAGTCAGCGCTATCGCCTCCGCCGGGCATTGCTGTGCGCACTTGGTACAGCCAATGCACTTGTCGCTAATCCGGTAGCCTATCAGCGCGCGACAGTGCTTGGCCGGGCACCGTCCCTGCACGTGCGCCTCGTACTCCTCCCGGAAATACCGCAGGGTAGTCAGCACCGGATTAGGGGCGGTGCGCCCCAGCCCGCACAGACTGGCGCCTCGCACCGCCCGAGCCAGGTCCTCCAGCCGATGCAAGTCATCGGGCCGGCCGTGACCGGTGCATAGGCGCTCGAGGATCTCCAGCATCCGGTGCGTACCCAGCCGGCAGAAAGTACACTTGCCACAGGACTCTCGCTGGGTGAACTCCAGGAAGTAGCGGGCGATGTCCACCATGCAGTCCCGGTCATCCAACACCACCAGTCCGCCGGAACCCATGATCGCCCCGGCGCTGGTCAACGCCTCGTAGTCCACCGGCGTATCGCTCAGTTCCGCCGGTAGACATCCGCCCGAGGGGCCGCCAATCTGTACCGCCTTGAAGCGCCGGCCCTCGGCTACCCCCCCGCCGATTTCCTCCACGATCTGGCGGAGGGTTACGCCCATCGGCACCTCTATCAGTCCGCCCCGCGCCACCTTCCCAGCCAGTGCGAACACCTTGGTTCCCTTGCTGTGCGCCGTGCCGATGGCGGCAAACGCCTCCGGTCCGACACGGATGATGTACGGTATGGAGGCGTAGGTCTCCACGTTGCTGATGGCTGTGGGCCGCCCCCAAAGTCCCTCCTCCGCCGGATAGGGCGGGCGCAGGTGCGGGTGCCCGCGTCTTCCCTCCAGCGAAGCGATCAGCGCCGTCTCCTCCCCGCAGACAAAGGCCCCCGCTCCCTCCCAGACCCTCAAGCGCAAGTCGAAACCGCTGCCCAGGATGTCTTCCCCCAGCAGTCCTCGCTCTTCGCAGCGCCGGATGGCCTCTCGTAGACGCTGCACCGCCAGCCGGTACTCCGCGCGCACGTACAGGAACCCTTCGTGGGCGCCCACCGCGTAGGCGCTGATGATCATCCCCTCCAGCACGCGGTACGGATACGATTCCAGCAACATGCGGTCCATGAAAGCGCCGGGATCGCCTTCATCACCGTTGCAGATGATGTACTTAATCTCGTCCTGCGCATCGTGCGCCAGCGAGAACTTCACACCGGTGGGGAACCCGGCCCCGCCGCGACCACGCAAGCCCGAGCTCACCAACGCCTCCAGAACTCCCTCAGGCCCTAAAGCACCGGCTTGTACTGCGTCTTCGACCACGGGAAGCGAATTCGTGCCTTGTTCCTTCCCTGTGAAAGTCGGGCTGTCGGCTTCCGCCTCTCCCCGCTCAGGCAGGGGTGCCGACGTCTGTGCCGCCGGGGCAGGTCCCGCAGGCTGCACTGAGACTTCGCGCCTTGCCGCCGATCCCAAACACCGCCTCAGTGCCTCGAAGCCGCCTGCCGCCTCGTACTCGTCCAGATCCAGCGGATCCAGACAGCCGCGGCTGTCGGTGACCAGCGGCCGCTGAGGACCCAGAAAGCTGCACACCGGCGCCTCACGCACATCCAGCGCATATCGTGTCACCGGCTCCCAGGACTCGTCAGTCAGGAGCCGGTCCAGCCCGGCCGACACGGCCAGCCGGGCCCGGCGCAGCACGCCCCGCGGTCGGAAGTGTCGCCGAACTATCGCCTCCGCGTCGCCAGCCTGCACCCGAGCATAGACCGCCGGCTCCTGGCCGGGGAGCAGCACCTCCACCAAAGGAGTCTGGTGGCAGATGCCCACGCACCCCACCGGCTTGACCACCGCCGGCGCCGCTAGGTCCCGCACTGCCTGCTCCAAAGCCTCGCCCACCTCCAGACTGCCCCCCGCCACACAGCAGGAGCCCACGCCGATTCGAATCTCGGCCCAGTCGGCCTCCCTCTGCCCGGAGCCTTTGACCTGCCAGGTCGCCTCGCTGCGCCGGCGCAGTTGCAGGAAGTCGGCCAGCGCCTGCGGCACGCCCTCTGGCGTCAGGTGCCCGTATGTCACCCCGTCAATCTGCAGCACCGGCGCCAGCGTGCAGCAGCCCAAGCAGGCCACCTTCTGCACCGTGAACAGGCCCGCCTCGTCGGTGTGGTGCTGCGCCTCCATGCGCAAGTGCCGATAGAGCGCCTCGGTGACGCGCTCTGCGCCCTTGACGTGACATGCGGTACCGTGACAGATGCTGATCAGATGCCGCCCCACCGGGTGATGGCGGAACTGGGAGTAGAAGGTAGAAACCCCCGCCAGGGCGGCGGGGGTGATCTCGGTGGTCTCGGCGACCCGGCGCAGCGCCTGTTCTGGCAGGTGGCGGAACTCGCGCTGGATGGCCTGCAACAGAGGGATGACAGCCTCCGGACCGCGCCCGATCTCGGCGACCAGAGCATCTACCACCTCGTGAACCGGGCGCGACTCCGGTTTCGTCTCCACCGCAGTGGAAGAGCGCGGCACAGACCCGCGCGCTGACGTCGCCTCCCCGGTTCGTCTCGACCACAGCGTACGCATCCGCTACCTCATGCCGCCCCGAGGCAGTATAAGCGGGACTTGCCGCGGATGAAGATCTTATCGCCCACATACGCCGGGCAGGCATCGGCAGGCTCACCGATCCGCCCTGTCCCTACGGCTCTGAATTGGCGCTCCGCCGCAAAGATGTGCATCACTCCCGCGCTGTCCAGTAGGTAGACGTTGCCTCCCACCAGGGTTGGGGAGGACTTGACCTGCGCCCCCAAGTCGTGCTTCCACAGCCGCTTGCCCGTAGCCGCCTCCCGACAGGTCACCGTGCCGTCGGTGGTGGCCAGAAAGATCAAATCGGTGGTGGCCAGAGGGCTGACGATATCCGGCAGATCCTCCATGGCCGTCCACAGGAACTTGCTGCTGGGTATCTCCCCTTGCAGTCCGGTAGGGAGGGCGGTGAGACTGGCGCCCAGGTTGACGGCGAAGATGCGCCCGCCCGCGTAGGTAGGCGAAGGCGCCACCTCACCACTCAAACAGTCGGCGCGCCACAGCTCCGTACCGGTGAGCGGGTCGTATCCGATGACCCAGGGATTGCCCGCGAGGATGACCTCGTCCCGGTTCCCGGTATTGACCACGATCGGCGTGGCCCAGCAGGCGGAAGATGGCCGCTTGACTCGCCACAGCGTCTGCCCCGTCGCCACGTCCAGGGCCACCAGCGCCGATTTCTCCTCCTCGGCCGAGTACCCCTGGTCCAGCTGCACTAGCAGGCGCCCCTGGTAGATTGCCAGGGAGGAAGCATGGCCGTAGTTGTTGTCCAACGGCCCCAGGTTGCGTGCCCAGACCAACTTGCCGGTAAAGTCCAGGCCGGCCACGTCCCCGCTTGGGAAGATAACACAAACGTGCTGCCCGTCAGTCGCCATCGTTGAAGGCGCGTATCCGGTTTCGTCGCTGACTTGGGGGGGACCGGCCTGAGTGCTCTCCGGGGTGGTGATTGGCTGCTTCCAGAGCAGTTTCCCGGTGGCGGCATCGAAGCAGTACACCTCCTGCCGCTTCGCGTCGGCGCCACAGAGAAAAACCCGGTCCTTCCAGACCACCGGGGAGTTCTCGCCGGGCAGCGGCACCGGCGTCTTCCACACCACGCCCGCGTTCTTGCCGACGTCCCAGCTCAGCGGCGCCTGCGCCATAGCGGCTACGCCCACCCCGCCCGGTCCGCGGAAGCGGGGCCAGTACTTGGCGATCTCCTCCGGTGGCGGACCGACCGGCGGGCCGCCGGGACGAGAGGCGGGTACCATGCCTCCGCCCTGACCCGCTCCCGGTGGCGAACCCCCGGGGGGAGCCGCTGCGCCGGGCGCTCCGGCGGGGCCAGGGGGTCCGACGGGACCAGGCGGCCCCGCGGGACCGGCAGGACCGGGCGGACCCGGCGGTCCCGCCGGACCGGGCGGACCGGGCGGACCGGACGGGCCGGGAGGACCCGCTACCCCCGGTGGAGCCATAGCCGATGGCGCTCCCCCGGCCATCGGGTCACCGGCGACCGGACCCGCCCCCGGAGCCTGCTCTCCGCCCGCCGCCTGCGGAGTAGCCGCGGCCTCGGCCGCACTGCCTTGCGCTACCTGTTGCCCCTGCACATAGGCGGCCACCGCGTCGTGCCGCGAAAGCACGGCTACGGTGACCAGAAAGCTCGCCAGCAGCAACCCCAGAACCGCCACCGCCCGCCGACTGAGCGCTGCGTCCAGCCAGACCCGCTCCACCAGGCTCGCCTCCGGGAGTGGCACCTCTCCACGCATCTGCTTGAGCAAGTGCATCCCGGCCAGGAAGACCGCCACGCCGCCCAGCAGCAGGTACAGCCCGCCCAGAGCAAACGACCGGCTGCGGAAGTACTCCCGACGCAGTTGTAGATCCAGTTGCCGGATCTGTTGTTTCAGTTCTTCGTTGGTGGGGTCTTGAGTAGCCTGCGCCTGCAGCGCGTCTATCTGTACCGGCATGCTCGGATCAGCCGTGCGGCTGCGCACGAAATTCACCAGCAGCATGACAAAGACGGCTGCGCAGAACAGCGCCGCCACCATCGTGCTGCGGGCCAGCGCCCGGTACCACCGGCCGGCCGGTATCCTCATCTCTGTACTCAAAGTTGCCTCAGCAGTCATGGACGGTCACCAACGCCTTCCCCGGAAGAGAGCCTTCTCGGGCTGTCCCCTGACCGGACGCACCGGCCGCTCGCCAATGCGCCACCCGGCCTCCATACCCCTGCGACTGATGCGCCTTTGGGTAACGGACGCCTACGCTTCGCCTGACCCGCCACTTGCCACCTATCGCTCCCCATCTTCCCCCCGCTCCACCGGGCACGCCTGGTAGCACCGGCCACAGAGCAGACAGGCGCCCGGCTCCGCCTCGTACTCTGTCCGCCGCCGCCGTACCGACAGGCCGATCAACCGCCCCCCTATCACCAGCGCCACCCAGACGCCCAGCAGCGTCGTGCCCGGCACGAAACGGGCGCGGACTGAGGCCGCCTCCGCGTACAGGCTCTCGTTGGTCCGCCCCGTCTTGTAGAAAGCCTCGCTGGCCCAGTTGGTCCCCGGCGCGTAGCCTTGCTCCTCCATCCACACGCGTTCGGCCAGGGCTACGGTCGGGTCGACCCGCGCCAGGCTCCCAGCGGCCCGGTAACCCAGCCACCCACCCAGCCCCAACAGGAGCGGCAGCGCTGCCAGCAGCGCTGCCAGTCGTCCCTTTCCGCTACGCCTGGGCCCGCTCTGCGCCGGCGTGGGCGGCCGGATCGCCCCATACGGACAGGCATCCGCGCACAGGTGACACTTCACGCAATCCGTCGGGGTGATCTTCACCCGCCACTTGCTCAGGGGAGACAGCAGCCGCAGCAGCGCTCCGTAGGGGCACAGGAACCGGCAGTACGGGCGCCCGACCACCGTCCCCAGCGCCAGCATCACTACCCCGAATACCACCAGACCCGTGCTCCCTCCCAGACGGAAAAAAGATACAAAGGGGTCATAGCGGCAGATCAGAAAAGTGCTCCCCGTCCAGGCGAGTAGCGCCGCCAGCCCCAGGTACAGGAAGGGAATCAATCCCAGCGACTGTTCCAGCCACACCGGCACCCGCACCGGCCGCAGCAGCACTACCTCCTGGGCCGCGCCCAGCGGGCAAACTCCGGCGCAGAAGGCGCGCCCCGCCAACAGCGCCGTCATCAGCGGCAGCACAAAGAACGCCCCTACCAGGATAGGTAGAGTATATCCCCGCTGGGCGAGGGCCAGCATCACGTTCTGGGTGGCCCCCACTGGACAGATGCAGCCGTGTCGGTAGAAGCCGAAGTAGGCCAGTGAGAACAACGCCAGTAGCCACAGATACCGGCGCGACCGCACTCGCAGTGCCAGGTACGCCGCCGCTGCCAGAGCCGCCATCAGCACCGCCAGGTCTATCCACCCAAAGATCGCCGCCCGGGGATAGGGCGTCAACATGGGGGGGAACTGATAGCCACTGGAGAACTGCGGTGGGGGGAAGTTCTCCTCCGCCCACAGCGGCCCCACTAACGTCAGCACCAGGATGGCAAAGAGCAAGCGCCGCATGGTGCAGGGCTCAGGACTCGGACTTTACAGCGGAGCCTGAAACGGTCCGGTATTCCCCTCCGTTCCCAGTCTGAGGTCTGACGTCTGAGGTCTGATGTCTCCCTTAATCATGGGCTCGCTTGGTCTTCAGTATGTACGGCTTGGACCGGGGCACACGGACCCAGGCCTGGGCCGGGCAGGCCGTGGCGATCGCGCACTGATTGCAGTTCAGGCAACGATCGTGGCGCGTCTGCAGGTACAAAGAGCCGTTCCCGTAAGCGCCACAGCCTTGCACGCACTTGCCGCAGCCGATGCACAGCGACTCCTCGATCATATACTGATAATACGGTTCTTCCACAAAACGACGCTGGATGGCCCCGGTCGGACACCGCTGGTTCTCCGCGCCTTCGCTGTCGTCGGGTCGCTGGTCCCGGAAGAAACCGAAGCACAGCTTGCAGTAGCCACACATCTCGTACTGGTGCACGACCTTCACCGCGGAAGGCGTGAGCACGCACTTGGTGGCGCACAGGCCGCACTGATTGCACTTCTCCGGGTCAATCTGCCAGACCATCTCCTCCGCCCGGCCCCGGGCGACTATGCCGCCCAGCGCTGCGCCTCCCAGCAGCAGGCCGACGCCGCGCAGTATGTCGCGCAGGAAGCCGCGGCGAGTCTCCCTGGGGGCAGCCTCGGCCACGGCTACTCGCCCCCTTCCGAGCCCGCCCGCTCTCCTCCCGGGCCGAAAGCTTGGCGCTGTCCCGGCGGCGTGGCGCTCAGGAGAAGTCCCGCGTCCGCCTTTCGCTCGGGCAGCGCACATTGCGTCCAAGTCGGACAACCCCGGCAGCCCTGTCCGCGGACGCAGCGCCCCTCGGATCGGCCGACCAGCCAACCGGTCCCCACAGCCAGAGCCCCCAGCCCCAGCCCGCGCGCCAGGCTTCGCAGGAACTCCCGCCGATCTGTGCTCCGCTTCTCCGTCACAATTCCTCTCCTTACTTGCGTACAAACACTCGCACGACGCGCCGAGTTGGGTCCAGCACGAAGATCCGCCCCTGGGCGTCTGTCCCCAGGCTCAGCCCGGCGGTCCCCGGCCGGAATGACCCCGGCCCGGCCACCAGGGCCTCCAGTTTGCCTGTGGCAGTGTAGACCTTTACCCGTGGTATGCCCTTCTCGGCGGTCACCACTCGCCCGTCCGGCAGCAGGGCTATGTGGGTGGGATTGCAGCAACCGGTGAAGGCCTCAAGACTCTGCCCACCCTGCCCCCACGCATCGCGCAACTCGCCCTCGGGGGTGCATACGTTGACCGTATGCGTGCCCGGATTGACGAGGTAGAGCAGCCCGTCCTTGCCCCAGGCCAGGCTGAGATAGGGGCTTGGCACAACCAGGGCCGGTATCCCGGTCTTATCCGTGGCCCCCCCGAGCCGTCCCACGATATGCCCTTGTGGGTCATATCGCCATACCACCCGGTTGCCGGCGTCCGCCACCCAGACGCGGGTGCCGTCTGAGGCGATGGCGGTCAAGTAAGCGCGTACCCCCAGTGGCTCCCAGCGGGCCAGCTGCCTGCCGTCGGGGGCAAATACGCCCACGTAGTCGCGGAACCCCACGTACAGTATGCCTCCGGCCACGACCGTCACGCAGTGCGGGGACCCGAAAAAGGGGTACTTGGCGGTCAGTACCCCCTCCCGAAAGAGCCGCACCTCACGATCCCCGACTACGTAGAGCCCTCCGTCCGGGCCGACGGCCAACCCCCGGGGCTTGTCCATCCCGGTCCCTATCTGCAGACCTTCACTATATCTGACCCAGCGCTCCTCTTCTTGGTTCCCACTCAGGTCCGACAGCCTATTGCTGGGCGTGCGCACAGCCCCGGTGCGCTCCAGGGTCATATAGGCTGCCAAAGCCCCCAGCACGATCACCACCAGCGCCGGTACGTACCACTTGGCTCGTGTTTCGGCAGGCGCTGCAGCTTTGCCCTTGTCTGTCGCCATGCGGTTAATGACTACCGAACCGTACGGGCGGTTCTCTTCCGCGTGCAGAATGCGTCGGCGGCTAGCCGCCCACCTGCAGGCACACCATCCGGGTCATGTCCCGGGCTACCAGCTTCCCCGCCGTCAGAGCCAGTGGTCCCCAGGCCTCCGCCCCGCTGAGCACCCTCGCCGAAGCCAATGGCTTGAAGCCGGATGGACTCACCTCCGCCAGGGTCAGGGTCCCGGTGTCGTTGAGCAGGTACATCAGTCCACCGGGCGCCATCACGTAAGGGCCCAGACCGAAGCGCTGGCTCGGCCCGCTGCTCCACTTGACCTTCCCCTCCAAGTCTATGCACACCAGCTGGCCGTTCTCCAGCACCCCGTAGATGTGTCCGTTATGGAGGATCGGTGTCTGCTGCTTGCTGCTAAAAGTGGCCGCGTTAAGCCGGTAGAGCGTCTGCACGGAGCCGCCTGACACCTTGACCATCATAGAGCCGGCGTTATAGCCTCCAGTCAGGAAGACTCGGCCGTCGCCGATGGGCAGGGCAGTAGGGATGGTGGCGGTGCTTACCCGCCACTCGCCGGTCTGCCACAGAATCTGGCCGCCCGCGGCGTCCACGCCGACCACTCCGCCGTCGGCCACGTAGATGTACTGGTGTTTGCCGCCGATATCGGCCACGCAGATAGAGGCGTGGCTCTGCTTCCAGGAAGTGGGGTTGGCGGTCTGCCAGACCACCTTGCCGCTGGCCAGGTCCACCGCGAGCATGAGCACGCGCCCGGCCGGGGCCAGGATCACCCGGTTGCCCTCAATCAGCGGGCACTGGCCCGCGTACCACTCCGGCACCCGCGCGCCGTACTGTTTCACCAGGTCCATCTGCCAGACCATCTTGCCGGTGGCGGTCTCGGCGCAGGTCACGACGCAACTGGGACCGAAAGTTACCACATAGCGGTCGGTGACGGCCGGGACCGTCCGGGACATGCCGTGATTGCGCTTGATGGGGTTGGCATAGGCGCGCTGCCAGATATCTTTGCCGTCGGCGAAGGAGAGGCAGCGGATGATGTCCTGATTGCCCTCCCAGTCAAGCACGTAAAGACGGCCGTCGCGGATGGCCGGAGCGGCGTAGCCCTCGCCCAGGCTGCGCGACCAGAGCACGCGGGGCCCGCCGGCAGGCCAGGAGCGAGCCAGGCGCGTGTTCTCCGGGCTGATGTTGTCCCGGTTCGGCCCGCGGAACCACGGCCAGTAGCCGGGGACATTACTGGTAACCGGCGCCGGGGCAGCCGGGCCCGCAGCCGGGCCCGACAGAGGGCTGGGGGTGACCGCCGGGGTGCCTGGAGACGGACCGGACGGAGCGGAAGTCGGAGCCGGGGCCGGCCCGGGCGCGGTCTGGGGCGCAGGCTCAGCCGTCGGCGCGGTAGGCGTCGGCTCGGGGCGCGGCACGCGCGCCT
>FWPV01001126.1_pt1 | contig 77002 bp, 61 predicted proteins | sample 2228371 | NCBI WGS metagenome assembly FWPV01 (sample SAMEA103939776, study PRJEB20133) | metagenome
TGCAACTGGCATTCTCTGGCAGCATCATGGCAAGATATGGCTTTATTGCCAAGCCATTCAGATCAGCTTATGACGTCAAACGATATTCAGTATTTCGAACTCCAACCATCTGATTTTGCAGAAGTGATTGCCCTGGGTAACAAGGTGCATGGTGACGGTTATTTAACGGCTGAATTGCTGGGCAGTTATTATCAGCAAGGCATTTACAGTGGCATGAATGCCGGGCGCATTGCCCGCAGCGGCAATAGCCTGGCCGGCTTTAGACTGGCTTTTGCTGCCGGACAATGGCTGCCGGATCAATGGTGCAGCCCGGCCTTGTGGCAATTGCCACCTGATGAGGTGGCTTATTTTAAATGCAATACAGTGGCGCCGCAGTTTCAGGGGCAGGGCATTGGTGGCCAGTTGTTGCTGCAATCTATTGAGGCGTTAAAACAACAAGGTGCCCGCGCCGGAGTTGCGCATTTATGGCAACAAAGCCCGGGCAATGCTGCAGTAAAATATTTTCGCCAGCACGGCGGTGTGCTGGTGCAAGAACATCCGGATAAATGGCGGCAGGACAGCCTGAATGGTTATGCCTGTGTGCGTTGTGGTTTTGACTGCCACTGTTCGGCCGCCGAGATGATTTTGCGCTTTTAAAACCAGCCGCAACTGCCGGCCGAGGATGACAAACGGCGGCAGTGCAGCTGTGGGAGAGGCAGCTTTATCCGGTCCTGTAATACACCGCCCCAGAGGCCACCACAGCCAGACGGTCAGGAGTCCACCCCAGCATCTTTAAGCCGGGTGGCGGATAAAGTTTCACGTGAAACCCTGTACTGACTGATGGACTGACACATCAACCATAGACTAACGCCAAATTTTTCAGTCAGCAGCGAAATGTAAGCGGTTTCAAAGACAATAATTGCACAGAATCTGTGCGGCCGCAAGTTGCGCTGTAGCCTGCAGCTCCAGCCTCGCTATCCGCGCCAGCCAGAGCCAAAAAACAAAGTCCGGCAACATCTCTGTTGACCAGAAAAGTTAAAGCCGCAGCCACTACTTCCGATTAAATTGTCGCCAAATTGGTGACTAAATACGCACTTAGCTATCTAAACGTCCATTTCTTGCCGATTTTTGTGCCTATCGCTGTTTTGTTTCTATAGAATGCGCCGCCCCGCCAGCCGGGGCTTTGATTCGCTTTTTATCCGACACCGATGACGCCAAAGGCTTTGCCAATTGCGTCTGCATTTCGAGGTACAGATGTTTCGTCGTTCATTATTCACTCAGGCAGTCACCTTAAGTGTGCTCTCTGCCACCGCACTCAGCAGTTTTCAGTTACAGGCTCAACAACAAAACGCCGACAGCACAGCTGCTGTTGAACGTATTTCGGTAACCAGCTCACGTATTCTGCGTGAAGGTGCCATAGCACCGTCTCCTGTCACTTCAATCAGCGGTGCTGATTTGGTCGACACAGGCGCTACCAACATTGGTGAAGCCTTAAACGAATTACCGGCGCTGGCGTCTACCTATTCTCTGGCTAACTCAGGTAACTCTATCGGGACTGCCGGTTTAAGCTTGCTCGACTTACGGGGTATGGGCAGCTCCCGTACTCTGGTGCTGGTGAACGGCAAACGCCATGTGGCCAGCAGTGCAGGTACAGCTTCGGTTGATACCAACACCATTCCGACCGCCTGGGTCGAATCGGTGGAAATTATCACTGGCGGCGCTTCAGCCATTTACGGTGCTGACGCTGTCACAGGTGTGGTGAACTTCAAACTGAAAAAAGACATTCAGGGCCTGGAGTTAAGCGCCACCGCCGGTAAAGCCAACGATAACCCGCTGGCCAACCAGAAGTACTCTTTCTCTTATGGTCAGGACATTGCCAATGGCGATGGTAACCTGGCTTTTGCCGCTGACTTTGCCACGCAAAATGACATTAATGCCACTGAGCGCAGCCAGACCCGCACCTCTTATATGTCTTTGACCAACCCGGCCAGCAAAGATAAAAAAGATGCCAACGGCAACACTATTCATGACGGCATCGCCGATAAAATTACTTTTGCCAACGCCGGTTATTACGACAGCTCAATTAACGGCAACTTCCTGCTGAATAATGTCTGGTACACCTTTAATCCGGACGGTTCAGTACGGCCACAAAACATGGGCACTGTGTTCCCGCTGGACGCCGCCTGTGTCGATTGTGAGTTTTTAAATCTGCGTGAATATAACGATTTACAGCCAGCCTTTGACCGTTACAGCTTTAACCTGAAAGGCGATTATGATCTGACGGCCGATCTGAACCTGGCGGCCTCGGCTAAACATGTGGTCAGCAAAGCCGACTCGGTGAATCAGCCAAGCTTCTTTGAATATGGCAGTGCGTTACAAATTAAGCGTGACAATGCTTATATCACGCCAGGTCTGGCGGCTTTAATGGACGCCAATGGCAAAAGCAGCATTGCCATTCACCGTTTTAACAAAGACGCTGGTCGGCGGATGGAAGAAAACACCCGTACCACAGACCAGTTCAACCTGAGTTTAAGCGGCCAGCTGACAGACGACTGGAGTTTTGAAACTTTTGCCACCCACGGCCGTACCCGGCTGGAGCAAATTAACCGCAACAACCTGATCCGCAAAAACTTTGCCCAGTCGATTGATGCAATCAAAGATCAGAACGGCAATATTGTCTGCCGCGATACAGCAGCCCGTGCTGCCGGTTGTGTGCCAACGTCAGTGTTTGGTTATGGTGCAGTCAATCAGGCGGCCATCAACTGGTTTAATACCTCATCATTGTCCACCAGCACTATTGAACAACAAGTGGCTGGCGGCAGTGTCTCCAACAGCGCTTTATTTGACGTACCAGCCGGTAGCGTGGGTGTGGCCGCAGGTGTGGAATACCGCCGTGAACAAAGTGACAGCACCCCTGACGCTTTTGCCGCCACAGGTGCCACTTTCCTCAATGCGTTACAGGAAACCCACGGCAAATTTAACGTAAAAGAAGCTTTTGGCGAAGTTTCTATTCCGCTACTGACCGATATGCTGCTGATCCAGGACCTGGCATTTGATGCTGCGGTGCGGGTTGCCGACTACAGCACTATCGGCAATGCCACCAGCTGGAAAACCGGCCTGGACTGGACCATCAATGATGAAATCCGTGTTCGTTCCACTTATTCAGTGGCGCTGCGCGCACCAAACATCAGTGAACTCTATCGTCCGTTGAACCAGACCTATTTCTCACGGCTGCAGGACCCTTGTGATCTGCGTTACAAACAAAACGCCACCTGGGCTGCCAACTGTGCTGCGCTGGGCATTCCGGCTGACTTTGTGGCCAAGGCAACAGGCGCCAGCATTGAAGGCCGCTCTGGCGGTAATCCAGACTTAAAAGCGGAAGAGTCAAACAGCCACACTGTAGGTTTTGTTTATCAGCCGGAATGGATTGAAGATTTCACCTTTACCCTGGACTACTGGTCTATTGAAATTGACGAAGCCATCAGCAACGTATCGGCCCAGGACATCCTGAACAAATGTGTCGACGCCAGCAACGGTTTATCGGCGCAGTTCTGTAACCTGATCCAACGGGACCCGGTCAGCCACGAGCTGAAACTGATCACTTCAACGTCACAAAACGTGGCTGCCCAAACAGCGGAAGGTGTGGATTTTGAAGCGGGCTATGATCTGGATCTGTTGGGTGGTCGCTTAAAAACCAAACTGATTGGTACTTATTTAGGCTCACGCAAAACTTTCTCTTTCCAGAACAATCCGTCACAGTTTGAACAACGTGCCGGTACTGAAGGTGAAGCAGATTGGCAGGAAAACCTGTCGTTAAGCTACAGCTATGATGCCTGGACCGCTACCTGGAAAACCCGTCATATCAATGGCGTAAGTCTGTACACTGAACAGGAACTGGCGAAAAACCCGGATCCACGTGATTTGATGAGCTACGGCAGTTATGTGCTGACCGACATCAGCCTGGGTTACCAGTTTGAAAACGGCCTGAACTGGGCTGTGGGTATCGACAACCTGTTTGACCGTGGTTTACCTGGCGTCAGCACAGGCACCACCACAGCAGGCGCCAGCTACGACAACGTGGGTCAGTTCTTTTACACCACAGTGTCTTACAAAATGTAAAACTCCGGCCTCATCGCTGTGAGTGAATAAACCAGGCCCCGCGACAACAGCGGGGCTTTTTTATGCTGAAAAAGCCGGTTTAAGCGCTTGTGCCTGTTTGATGCCACACAGAAACACCCGGTTATCCGCCTGCGGTTGGCGCTTATCCGGCCTCATATCCCTGTGATGTGATGCAGTATTTTTATCTATATCAGATCCGAATGTTGTAAGCAGATGTCTAAACATTCAGCATGCCAAAACCTAAAGCCAGCGGGAGCAATCATTATATTTTACTTATAAATCAATAATATAAACAAAATACAATCCACTCTATCTGCTATAAAAAGACGCAGCTTGACAACGCGCCAGACGGTTTTGACCTTTATGCCATTTAAAACAGAAAACGGCTAAAAATCCAGACATCCGGTTATAACTAAATCATCTGACCAAGAGCATTTCGGTCATTTTTTATGTTTTTTACTGCTGGTTAAATGCGCACATTCGCGAAACAGAGCGCAAGTGACACCGGAGTAAAAAATGAGCCACCCACAACAATTGCAGTTACCCGTTTTGGATTTAAGCCAGCTTGGCGGAAATGCAGAGCAACAACAGCAGTTTTTTGCACAGCTGCGTGCTGCAGCACGTGATGTTGGCTTTTTTTATCTGGTTGGCCATGGCATCAGTGAAAACCGCCAGCAACAAATTTTGCAATTAGCCCGTCAGTTTTTTGCGTTGCCAGCTGCCGCCAAACAACAAATTCAGATGATCCACTCACCGCATTTTCGGGGTTATACCGGAGTGGCCGGTGAGCTGACGCTGGGTCAGCCGGATCAGCGCGAACAGTTTGATATTATGCGCGAAGATATCGCCACAGGTTTGCCAACAGCCAAACAGCCGTGGCGCCGCTTAATAGGGCCCAACCAATGGCCGGCCGCTATGCCAGAGCTGAAAACCGAATTATTAAGCTGGCAACAGCAGCTGTCTGATCTGACAGAAACTTTGCTTAGTGCTTTTATGCAGGCGTTAGAACTGCCAGCCGATGCGCTGCAAAGCACCATTGCGGATGGTCCTTATCAGCATATGAAACTGATCCGTTATCCTGGGCAAAGTGCCAGCGATAGCAAACAAGGGGTGGGCGCCCACAAAGATCCGGGTTATCTGACTCTGGTGCTGCAGGGTGAACAATCAGGCCTTGAAGTACTTACCGACGACGGCTGGGTCAGCGCTGAACCTTTAGCAGGCTCTTTTGTCGTGAATATTGGAGAGCTGCTGGAACTGGCTTCTAACGGTTACCTGAAAGCCACCTTACACCGGGTGGTCAGCCCACAAGCCGGTATTGAGCGTTTTTCCTGTGCCTTTTTTATGGCGGCGCAGCTCGATGCCACAGTACCTTTATTGCAGTTGCCACCCCATCTGGCGCAGGAGGCCAAAGGCCCAGCTTCAGATCCGCTGAATCCGCTGTTTTATCAGGTGGGCGACAACGTATTAAAAGGCCGCTTACGTTCCCATAAAGACGTGGCCGCCAGCCACTATGCCGATTTGGCCGTGGCCAGCTAACCGCTGTTTTTACCAGCACACCTGCTGTGGTTAAAGGCCCAGCACGCCATAACGCTGAGCGTCCGGAAGGCTCTGTTTTTCCGGCGCAAAGCGCTACTCTTTTCTGACATTGTTTAGCACTGGCGCTGCCTGCAGCGCTTTATTAACAGGTATTCTGATGAAATTTCGCACTTTAGCCATTCATGCCGGCCAGGCGCCGGATGCCAGCACAGGCGCTTTAAATACACCTGTGTATCTGACCAGCACTTTTAGTTACGGCACTGCCGCTGAAGGCCAGGCCCGTTTTGCCGGCCAGAACCCGGGTTTTATTTACAGCCGCTTTGGCAACCCAACCTCAACGGCGCTGGAGCAAAAGCTGGCGGCCATGGAAGGTGCTGATGAAGCTGTAGTAGTGGCAAGTGGGATGGCGGCCATCAGCAGCATTGTGTACGCCTTAACCCAGCAGGGTGACGAAGTGGCTTTTATCGACCCGGTATACGGTGGCACAGATGCCTTTTTACGTAATACGCTGATACGCGCCGGTGTCACTGTTAAAAGCTACAGCAGCGACGATGATTTTGTTGCCAATCACAACCCAAACACCCGGCTGGTGTTGTGGGAGCCTATTACCAACCCAACGTTAAAAGTGATCGACAGCCGCAAAATAGTGGCGGTGGCACGGCAAATTGGTGCCATCACTGTGTGTGACAATACCTTTTTAACGCCTTATTTATTCCAGCCGTTGTCGATTGGGGTAGATATTGTGATGCACAGCGGCACTAAATACCTGAGTGGTCATGGTGACATTATTGCCGGTGTGGTGGCAGGCAATGGCCCGCTGATCCAGCGCATCCGCACTATAGCGCTAAAACATATTGGCGCCCCTATGGGCCCGCAGGAAGCTTATTTATTACAACGGGGTGTCAAAACCCTGCCACTTAGGATGGACGCGCATTTAACTGCTGCCCACAAAGTGGCGGAGTTTTTGGCAAGTCACCCTAAAGTAGAAAAAGTGTTTTTCCCTGGGTTAAGCTCACACCCTGGTCATCAGGTGATTAAAGAAACCGCTGCTGGTTTTGGTGGCATGGTGGCGCTGGAGTTGGCCGGTGGTTTTGCAGCTTGCGCTAAGTTCTTAGATAACCTGACATTATTTGCACAGGCCGTGAGTTTAGGTGATTTAGAAAGTCTGGCTTGCCATCCGGCCTCCACCACGCACGCCGCTATGACAGCAGCAGACAGAGCAAAGGCCGGTGTCACTGACAAACTGGTGCGGTTAAGTGTAGGTGTGGAAGACGCCGATGATTTAATTGCTGATTTAGCACAGGCACTGGAATTTATCTAAGCCAATGCGCACTCATCTGATTTGCAAATCCTTTACAAGCTGACAATACTAGCCGGGCATTGTGAAGTGCAGCCACTATCAACTGCACTTCACACCTTACAACCATAACAATGCCCGGAACCTCAGATGAAACCTCAATTTAAACCAACTTTACTGGCAACCCTGATTGCCGGTGGCTTTTTACTGAGCGCCTGCCAGCCAGCCGCCGAAAAACCAGTCGAAAACAACACCGCAGCAGCCGTTAGTGCGCCGACAGCCGAAGAAGCCACAGCTTTTGTGAAAAAAGCGTCGGATGAAATGGCCACTTTATTGCTGGAAGTCAACCGCGCCGACTGGATCGCCAGCAACTTTATTACCGAAGATACCGAAGCCCTTTCCGCAGCCGCAGGTCAGAAAATGACTGAAACTGTGGTACGGCTGGCCAATGAAGCTGCCCGCTTTAATCAGACCACAGTAGATGCCGACACCAGACGTCAACTTGATAAACTAAAACTGGCGTTAACGCTTGCCGCGCCACAGGACAAAGCCAAAACCGCCGAGCTGGCGGAACTGGTTGCCAAACTTAATGCCATGTACGGCAAAGGCAAATATTGCAAAACCGAAGGCCAGTGTATGGACTTAGGTGAAATGTCATCAGTGATGGCCAGCTCACGCGACTACAACGAACAGCTGGAAATGTGGAAAGGCTGGCATGACACAGCAGCGCCGATGCGGCCTTTGTATCAGCGTCAGGTTGAACTTGCCAACGAAGGTGCCCGTGAACTGGGTTATGCCGACACCGGTGCTATGTGGCGTTCGAAATACGATATGGATGCCAATGCCTTTGCCACTGAACTGGATAAACAGTGGAGTGCAGTCAAACCTTTATACGAAGCTTTACACTGCCATGTGCGTGCCAAGTTGTCAGAAAAATACGGTGCCGACAAAGTGCCGCTGGATAAACCTATTCCGGCGCATTTGCTGGGCAATATGTGGGCACAGGGCTGGGGCAATATTTACGATTTAGTCGCGCCGGAAAATTCAGATCCGGGTTATGACGTAACCAAACTTTTGGCCGACAAAGGTTATGACGAATTAAAAATGGTGAAGGGCGCTGAAGGCTTTTTTACCTCTTTAGGTTTTGCGCCTTTGCCTGATACTTTCTGGAACCGCTCGTTGTTTGTGAAACCACGCGACAGAGACGTGGTGTGCCATGCTTCAGCCTGGGATTTAGACAGCAAAGACGACTTACGCATTAAAATGTGTATCCAGAAAACCGGTGAAGAATTTGCAGTTATTCACCATGAACTGGGGCACAATTTTTACCAGCGCGCCTATAAAAACCAGCCGGTATTTTATCAGGACAGCGCCAACGATGGTTTCCATGAAGCCATAGGCGACACCATCGCTTTATCGGTCACCCCAAAATACCTGCAACAAATTGGGTTACTGGAGCAGGTGCCGGACGAATCGAAAGACATAGGTTTATTAATGAAAATGGCACTGGAGAAAGTCGCTTTCCTGCCCTTTGGTTTATTGGTTGACCAATGGCGCTGGCAGGTGTTTTCCGGCCAGGTGACACCAGAACAATATAACCAGGCCTGGTGGCAACTGCGCGAAAAATATCAGGGTGTAGCGGCACCGGTTGCGCGTACGGAAAATGACTTTGACGCCGGCGCTAAATACCATGTACCTGGCAATACACCTTATACCCGTTATTTCCTGGCGCATATCCTGCAGTTCCAGTTCCACAAAGCCTTGTGTGAAATTGCCAAAGACAATGGCCCAATTCACCGCTGCTCTATTTACAACAGCAAAGAAGCAGGTGCTGCGCTGAACAGCATGCTGGAAATGGGTGCCAGCCAACCATGGCAGAATGCCTTGCAAAAAATCACCGGCAAACCGGAAATGGATTCATCTGCCATTCTGGATTATTTTGCACCGCTGAAAACTTATCTGGATGAACAAAACAAAGGCCGCACCTGCGGCTGGTAATTTGACCTCCTGAGTAAGCTATTGTTTTAAAGTGCAAAAACGCCGCTATTTAGCGGCGTTTTTTATTTGCTGTAGTGAAAGCCAGGGCGCCCTCTCCTACCTCAACGCACTCTACGCCGCATTTGCCGGTATCTGTTGCCAGTGCCAAGCCACAATGCACAAAACAATTGCGCCAGCGCTACGCCCACCACATCGGCAAAAGCGTCCCATAAATCAAAATTGCGGGTGCTGAGAAAATACTGACTACCTTCTTCCAGTAAAGCGGCAATCAGCACCAGCACCACACCAACAAACAAACGCTGGCCGCCAATACGCCATTGCCGGAACCGGGTGGCCACTGTCACCAATAGCGCCAGGCCACCATACAACATGGCGTGGCCAATTTTATCGCCATACAGATACTGGTCGGCAAAACGGATAAACACATTCGGAATACCGCGGTCGGCCTGATAAATCATCCAGCCAGCCAGGGCCATCAGCATTAAACTGGGTAACCAACGTAACATCTGTATCTGTCCTTATGACGGGCCAAACCGCCGTTACTCACAACAACACTACCGTTTATCACAAAAACCGCGGCACTTTGACAAACTTGGTTAAACTTTTTTGCAACTGGTTACGACTTAATGTTCAAACCAGCCGCTACGGAGCCCAACCATGAAACACAACGAGCACAACGACCTGATTATATTGCCGGACTTAGCCCAGCTCGGCAAAACCCTGTGCTGGTTTTTGCTGGCCATGGTGCTGACGCATCTTTTATTGCTGGTGCTGGAAAGCCAGGTTGGCCTGCTGAGTTATTATTACCCCGAGCAACTCAGCCAGCTGTCGTTGTTAAGCAAATTGCTAAGTTAACCGCCTTGTTGATAGGCTGGCGACAAGCTGATTTGCCCCGGCGTCAGCTGCAACTGCAGCGGTATATTTAACAACATACGATGACTGAGTTTGTTTGGATCCAGCCGGTACAGCGGCATCTGCGTCAGCTGTTGTTGTAATAATCTGGCGACATCCGCCGACAACGGTTTTAACTTACCCTGCATACCGCCAGCGGCCATTTCTGAATTTAACAGCTGAAAATGGCGTAAATACACCGCCTGCCGTTGCTGATCAAAATACGGTTCGGCACTGAGCGACAATTTCAGCTGCACCGGCAATTGCACCAAAGCCAGCTGCACTAAAGCAGCGGTATCCAAGGTCAGCTGAACATCTGGTTTGCCTTGTGGCGCTATCTGCACATCCAGTTGCTTCACCTGCAATTTAAGCGGTAAACCTGCGACTGTGGCTTTTTGTGCCAGCAGCTGCAGTTGTTGTGAAAGTTGCTGATTGAGTTCAGCTTCACTGAGCCGATACAGCGCCAGCTGATTGGTCTGACTGCAGGATGCCAGCAGCAATACCACACAAAATAACCAACAATAACGCTGCAGTGCCAACATCATCTCACCCTGAATAAAAGGCCGCCATTACAGCGGCTTAACCTCAAAACCGGCCTGCTCTAACAGCACCAGTAAACCATCTTCACCCGGCAAATGACCGGCCCCCACCAGCACCAGTTCTTTGTCGGTATTGCCAAACATCTGCCGGATTTGCCCCAGCCAGCGCTGATTGCGTGCTGTGAACATTTGCTGAAACAGCTTAGGGTCTTCTGCTCTGGCGTCTTTTAATAACAGTTCATCAATTTTTGCCAGATCGCCCAAACGCCAGGCTTTGATCGACTGATGCATTAAAGGGCCAAGTTCAGCGGTATTTGCCAGATTTTGTTTGATAAATTCGCTTTCATAACCTTCGCCCATACCGGCAATCAGCTGAATTTGAAAATCCAGCGTTTCCAGAAACTGCACTGGCTTTTGCTGTTGCTTGGCCTTGTTGGCAAAATAGGTGTCGACCCCTTCACCGGAAATGCCGGTTGCACTCATCTCCAGCAAACTGAGCTGCACAGCGACAAAGCCAGGTTTAAAGCTATCCAGTGCCGCCACATCGGTACCAAACTTTTTGAAATAGGCCGCCAGCTGCTGATACACATCGACCGACAATTTTTGTTTTAAGCCGGTGCCAGCAGGGTATTGCAGCTGCTGCATCATTGCTTGCATAGCTTGTTGATCGGTCGGCTCAGGCACAGGCGCCTCGAGAAACAACACCGAACTTTGGGCAAAAGCGGTTTCAAATTCTGCCGGCAGCGGAAACTCAGCGGCGGGCAACAAATGCACTGTGCCACCAAGCAACACCACATCGTCCCCTTTTTTGACCTGCCACACTGAGGTTTGGGCTTGCAGCAGAGGATGCCAGCACAACAATAACAGCAGGCTGAATTGCAGTAATCTCATCACGCTTCTCCTTGTGAGCTTCCCGTTTGGTCCTTGTGAACTTCCCGTTCGGCAATAAAAATGCCGCGCTGAGCCACAACAATATGGTCTCAGGCGGCTTTTAATCCGCAGAACCCGTCGCCAGGCTGCCGGATTTAGTCTGACTTTTTCTGTTTAACAGGTCTTTGCCAGCCGGTGATATGACGTTGTTTGCTGCGAGCCACCACCAGTTCATGGGCTGCCACACTGCTGGTTACCACAGAACCTGCACCCACAGTGCTGTTTTCACCCAAAGTTAAAGGCGCCACCAGCGAGCTGTTGGAACCGACAAAAACACCATCTTCAATGGTGGTCTGGAACTTATTGGCGCCATCATAGTTACAGGTGATGGTACCTGCACCTACATTCACTTTGCTGCCAATCACCGCATCCCCTAAGTAGGTTAAGTGGTTGGCTTTGGAACCTTTGCCCAGCTTGGTTTTTTTCAGCTCGACAAAGTTACCAACATGGCTGTCATCAGCCAGCACTGAATCCGGGCGGATACGGGCAAAAGGCCCGACTGAACAGTCAGCACCAACCACAGAGCTTTCCAGCATGGAGTTGGCTTTAATTTCGGTGTTATCGCCAATAGTCACGTCTTTCAGGATGCAGTTGGCGCCAATCACCACACCGTTGCCCAGCACCACTTTGCCTTCAAAAATCACATTGACGTCAATCATCACGTCGCTGCCGACTGTCACTTCACCACGCACGTCAATGCGGGCCGGGTCACGTAAATTGGCACCGTTTAACATCAGCTCTTCCGCTTTACGCAGCTGATAAGCCCGCTCCAGCTGCGCCAGTTGCACACGGTTGTTGGCGCCTTCAGTTTCAATCGGATTGGCCGGATGTGCCGTGGCAATCTCCACACCGTCCTGGTGCGCCATGGCGATAATGTCAGTTAAATAAAACTCGCCCTGGGCATTGTTGTTTTTCAGATTGGCCAGCCAGTGTTTCAGCTGCTTGCCCGGAACCGCCATAATACCGCTGTTTACTTCCTGAATTTTTAACTGCTCAGGAGTCGCGTCTTTTTGTTCAACAATGCCAACCACCAGGCCGTTTTCCCGCACAATACGGCCATAACCTGTTGGGTTGTCCAGCAGCACTGTCAGCACCGCCAAACCATGAGCAGGGCGTGCCGCCAGCAATTTTTCCAGCGTTTCTTTGCGCGTTAAAGGCACATCCCCATATAAAATCAGCACAGTGTCGTCGTCAGCCAGATGTGGCACGGCCTGTTGCACCGCATGGCCTGTACCCAGCTGTTCAGCCTGCAACACCCAGTGCAGCGGTTGCTCGCCCAAAGCGGCTTTAAGCTGCTCAGCACCATAACCGTACACCAGGTTAATTTGCGCTGCGCCAAGTGAATTGGCGGTATCAATAACATGTTGCACCATGGCACGTTCGGCCACTTTATGCAGTACTTTCGGGAGGGTGGATTTCATCCGGGTGCCTTTACCGGCCGCCAGGATCACTACGTTTAACGCCATAAGAAGGGTCCCTGTAAATGGTGCGCTTAAGCTCTGTCGCGATATTCTAATTGATCAAGCTACAGATTACAGGGGGAGGGTGAAGTTTTGCTGAATATTGCCAGACGAAACAGCTGCCGGCTCTGACTTCATCCCGCATATCAGCACTATGCCGGCCCTGGTTAGGGCTGATTCAGGCTATTTTACCCGCCTGAGCAACACTGTATTCTGGTTTAAAATCATCCCTTTATCTGCAATATTGATAGGCTCAAAGTCGACCCGCACAGCTGAATCGTACAGCGTCGGGTAACTGATAACCCTGAGCCGCACCGGTATCGGCTGATCTTCTGCAATTAACACATAGGCATGTTTCAGATCCAACATCGCGGCGTGGCGCCTGTGCAGCCAGAGTGTATTCACCTGCGCCCCCTCAGGGTAGTCAATCCTGACATCATGCCAGTGCTGAGGATTCACCAAAGCATAGGGCGGCTCACCCCTTGCTGTGTCCAGCATGGCTGAAAACAGCATCACAACCACAGCGATCACCCACAGAGACCGCAATTGATGCAAACGAGTCATGTTAATGTGGCCCCGGTAACATCAGCTGGCTGAGCACCGTCAGCCCGGCCCAGTTCACTGAAATCCATACCATCAGCCAGAGGCTGCTGCCGAAAATAACAGAGTGTTTTTCTATGATGAGCTTCATTTTTTCTGCCCTAATCAAACTGTAGAACCAGAGGCCCAACCGGGCCTCTGTTGTGATGCCAACGAATGAACAACAGGTTTAGAAGCTTTGATGAAATTCAGTGACATCATCCAGCAGCGTAAAACCAGCTAAAGTTTTGTTGTTTTGCCGCTTCGCTTTCCCCTGCAATACAACTTGCAGTGCGGCTGAGGTCTCTGCTGCCAGAGCCTGCTGATAAAACTGTTTCAGCTGGGCTAAGGTCAGGGATTCAACCGCGGCAATCAGCTGTTGTTTATCCGAAAAATCCAGTCTGTTGCGTAGCCAGTCGCGGCTGAAGCTATCAAACTCCTCATCCAGGTTTGCCGGTGCCCGCTTTAATTCCAGCAGTTGCGTTTGTTTCAGGTTGTTAAACTCGGCTTCAGTCAGTTTGGCAAGCTGTTCGTTATACTGCTGCAGGAATAAATCGACCCGCTGCTGTAACTTCAAACCGGATAACACCGGGCTTTGAATCATCAGACCAAAACCGGCATGTTTATTCAGCGGCATTGGGATGGCCTGTACGACATAACCCAACTGTTCTTCAGTACGGAGCTGGTTAAAAAACGCCTGATGCAGATGGCCTGACAACACCAGTGCCGCAGCTTTGCCGTTGTGTCCGCCATTGACTAAAAACTGCGCCCGGATCACTGAACTGTCGTTTTGCGGATTCGCCCGCTGCACTGTCAGACGCTGACCTGGTTCAGGCTGCCAGCTGCGATATGTCTGGTACTGGCGTGCGGTTTTTTTCGGGCCAGCCAGGGCTTTGGCAAAAGCCGATACATCCTGCTCAGCGTAGTTCCCTTGTGCCAATAAACGCAGCTGACTGTCCGCCAATGTCTGCTGAATGTATTGATTCAGCTCAGCCAAATTAATCTGTTTGACTGCGTCCAATAAGGCCGGCAACTCATAACGGCCACTGGACAACACAGTTTTCACCAGCTCACTGGCCTGCTTTGCCTGCATTTGTTGCTCTGAGGAGCGTAAGCTGCGTAACAGCAGGTCTTTACTCTGGTTAAATTGCTGCTCACTGATGGTAGCCGCCAGAGCTTTACCAATGTAACCGGTGAATGCGGCTTGTTTATCGGTAAAACCAGACAGTTTTAACACTAAATCGTATTCATTGGCTTCCGGCTGTAATTTCATCCCTGCAGCACTGGCTTCCTGCAGCAGCGCCTGATTATTGATTAAAAAGTTAAACAACCAGAGATGATGCAATACTGCCTGTTTGGCACTGTTTTTTGCCTCCGGCTGGTGCCACTGCATCAATAATTGACCACGCGGCTGATCGGCAAAATGTTGGCTGCCGGCCAGCCAGGCACTAACCCCTTCAGCTTCCAATACTTTTACCGGTGTTTTGTTGCTGCTGTGACTGACGGCGAAACTTTCCGGCTGAAAACGATTAAGCGCAGGTAAACTCATTGCAACTTTTGGCTGTTGCCAGCTTTGGATTTCATCCTTGCCAATATCAGTCACCGAATAGCGACCGGTAAAATGCGGCACGTCCTGATCTGCCGGCTCGTTACGGCTGATATGCCACACAGTGAGCCGTTCCGGCACCAGTTGAGCCAGCAATGCATTCACAGCTTTTGGCTCAAATTTGTCATATTGATAAGGCGCGCTGATCACCGCAGGCAGCGGATAATATTGCATTGCAGCGCTGAGCCTGGCGGCATAACTAAAGCCATCGGTTTTTTCCAGGAAGTTAAACTGGTTTTGCAGTGAGGTGCGGATCTCATTGTAGTATTTTGCATCTACCCCTTTGCTGCGGATCAGGTCAAGATATTGCATCATCACAGTGGTAATGGCTGGCCGCTGTTTCATACCGGCTTCGGTCAGCGCCATGACAATTTGCAGCGTGCCGTAATTGCCATACCATTTAGGGTCATAAGTAACCTGCACAGCATCCAGCAAACCCATGGTTTTCAGCTGCTGCGCCGGTGTACCTGGCATTTCAGAACTGATCAAGTGCGCAACAAATTCATTGGGTTTAACGCCAAAGTCGGCCAGATTGTTATCGATGATAAATTCCAGCTGCAGGCTTTGCGCTTCTGTGCCAGGCACATAATGCACCCGCTTCGGACCAAACTTGCTAAAGTCAATCTTCGCCACAGGCCTTGGGCTATTGATGCCTTTATTTTTGATATCGGCAAAATAGCGCTGTGCCAATAATTGCATTTGTGACAAGGGTTGCGGGCTGATTAACACCAGCTTCATCCGGTTGGCTGAATAGTGCTGCTGATAAAACGCCAATAACTCATCATGCAACTTGCTGTTGGTTTTATCACCCAGCGTTTCCAGATTACCAATCCAGAAACTATTCGCCGGGTGTTCACCCAATAATTTCGCTGCTATTTGCCGTTGTGCCCAGCCATCCTGATTACGGTTTAATGACCACTCCGAATTTACCGCATTGCGTTCTTTATCCACATATTCGGGTAACAATAACGGCGCTTTGAAAAAGTCAGCAAAGCGGTCCAGCGCTTCTTCATACTTGCTGTTATTAATTTCAAACATATAGTTGGTCAGCTGGTTGGTAAAAGCATTGGTGGTGCCGCCATGCTGTTTCATAAACTTCAGATAACCATCGGGTTGTGGGAAACGTTCAGTGCCCATAAACAGCAAATGCTCCAGAAAATGGGCTAAACCCTGCTGCTGTTTTGGATCGTTCAGCCAGCCCACATCCACACTTAACGCCGCTGATGATTTTTCGGCGGCCGGATCAGAGACCAACACCACATCCAGCTGATTCTGCAGCGTAATAGCGAGGTACTGGCGCTGATCGTTAGGACTTGTTTTTATCTGCTGGCGCTCTGCAACCGCAGCAGAGGACTGTCCGGTTATGGCTGGGTTTTGTGTGGCCAAGCTGTTCGCAGAAAACAGCAAACCACAGCTGATCATGGCAATAGTCAGCGGTGTTAACGAAAAGGATTTGTTGAACATAAAAAGCTCCGTGTTTTAGTTGTGTGTTTGCAATCAGGTGTTGCTACAAACTAACCACGGAGCATCGGCTATTCGATAACCGGCAGCGGACTTTACTGTGACTTATTGCCTGAAAAGTTATAACCAAAGTTATAACCAAGCCTAACTAATTGATTAACAACTTCATTTTGCGTTGTAATGATGACGGAGCTGGCGTCATTATTAAAAGAGAACTGTGATTTTATCGGTAAAGTACTGCTCAGCTGGCGCTGATAATCCTGCGTCACCAGGTTCAAACTGGCCAAAGCCCAGTTGCCATCAGCCATTAAATTGGTTGTCATCAACTTATCGCCGTATAAACCAACCTGATGCCGGTGTGCAACATTCAGTGTCAGCGGAAGTGTTTTGATTGGCTGATAATGGGCATCCAGCAGATAAAACTTTCCCGTGGCATCAGATGCAACATACTGATTTCTCCAGGGCAACAATAAACGGTAACCTTTTAATACCCGGCTTTGGCTGTTGGATTTTCTGTTGTAAATATTAACCAGCCATTCGTCCCCTATTTGTTCAGAAAAAATAATCTGTTCCCCGTTTAACACCGGAGTGGCGTAATGCACCTGCTGATTTTCAAAAGAGATGTTTTTGAGTTCACTACTGTGCAGATCCAACAGTTTTAACTGATATTGTTGCAACAGCAGCAAATAGTCCGGCGTTTCGGCCAACACCACAAAGGGCTGGGCTTGCTCCAGACTGAGCTTTTTTTCACCGGTCTGCGGAAAAAAACGGAACAACTGATAGGCTGATTTTGCCTGTTCAACCAGCCAGAGCTGACCCGGTGTGCGGCCATAGCTCAGGTTCAGCGCCTGAGCGTTAAATGAAAAATAACGCTGCACTGTCGTCAGATCCGCAAGTTGGACCTGAAAAAAATCTCTGTTTTGTGGTTTGAGCAAAAGACCAAAATAATTGCCTGCAGCATCGCGGCCAAAGCCGGTAAAACGTTCATGCCAGGGCAAAGCTGTCATGACACCACTCTGTATATTGAGTTTTTTATGCTTGTCGGCAAAATTAATCAGCAACTCTTCTGCATTAAGCCACATCAGGTTTAACTCATCAGCAACAACAGCCCCCTTCGCAAAGGACTCCTGCGCAATTAACTTTTTGTCGGCAACACGATAAATTTGTACGCTGTGACTGGCATCACTTCTGATAAGCGCAAGGTGATGTTTATCGGGTGACAACACGGCGCCAAAATCGACACTGCCGGGCACAGAACTGTAGGTAAATTGCGTCAGCGCTGCTGTTTCGGTATCAAGCAGGTAGTACAGGCCATTGTGTTCACCTTTTCTGCGCCCATTAAGCAGCACAAACTGATCTTTATAGGGTACCGCCTGACCAATGTCAGATAATTCATTAAGTTCCAGTGTCCTGACAGGCGTCTTTAAATCCGTGACCCCATACAAATACAACTTTGCTTTGCCATCTTCAAAAGAGGAAATAGCCAGGGTGTTGTTATTGGCCATAGCAACAAGATGGTACACAGCGTGTTCAGACACAGGGATTCGTTGTAATTGGCCTAACTTAAAATCGTATAAATAAGGTTGCCAAAGCCCGGTGTTACCCAGACTGCCGCTAAAGGTATGAAAGCGGCCGTCAGCGGACACGGACAAAAGTCGTTTTTCGCCGGCAATTTCAACCACAGGCTGGTGTGTGACCATCAGCTGTTTTTTATCGTCCGGCAGTAGCGTGTAGAGAACCGTCAACATAACCAGCAACAAGACAGTGGCAAGGGGCCAAATTCTGAAGCGCTTCAGTTTGGGCTGCAGCGGCACGTCTGGCTGAGTTGGCGGGGAAAGGTACTGACTGCTGTCAGGCAGCGCAACATCATCTGTAACCGCAGCTGCCGGATAAATAAACTGATAACCGCGTTTCATCTGCGACCTGATATAACGGGGGGTATCGGGATCGGTATCTTCCAGCAGCAACCGCAGTTTGCTGATGGTTCTTCGAACAGCAGTGTCAGTGACCACCCGGCCGGACCAGACCTCGGCATGAAGTTCCTGCAAGCTGACAAAGCGGTCCGGGTACTGCATTAAATAACATAATACATCGATCACTTTTGGCTCGACCGGAAGCTCTCCCTCGTTGGTAAAAATACGCCGCCCGGGGACATCAACATTAAACTTCCCGATATTTACCACACTCATCAGCAAAACCACCTGTTAACCAAAAGCGCCCGCTCCAATAGCATGTTCACTATAAGAACCGGCATCCATGTTATGCAGAAGCTGTATCAAACAAAACTTCATTAAGCTTTTGACCGAACCTTGCCGACCATCAATTTATATACTTAATAAATAATAACTTAATCTGTTGTCGTTCAACTGTTTGCACCAGCAGCATCTGTTGTTGACAACAAGCGGCCCGATTATACCTTTAATTTACAGTTGTAACATTCATCCGCGACAAATGCTGGTGCGAAGGAAGATGTGGTGGACAAAAGTCCGGTTTCCATCAGGTCTGGTGTTGCAGCACACCTGAATCAGCAATAAAAAAGCCACCTTGCGGTGGCTTTTTCAGACTCAGCAAAAATTACTTTTTGCGCAGTTTCTGGATCAGACGTAACTGAGCAATTGCTTCGGCCAGTTGGGCCGCTGCTTCTGCGTAGTTAAAGTCAGCGCCGGCATGTTGCATCGCTTCCTGTGCCTGTTTCTGGGCGGCCAGGGCGGCTTGCTCATCCAGGTCTTCAGCACGGACTGCAACGTCGGCAAGCACGATCACACCATGCGGCTGAACTTCCAGCACGCCACCGGCAACATAAATCAGATGCTCTTCGCCAAACTGTTTAACAATCCGGACCATACCTGGCTTGATGCCAGTCAGCAGTGGAATGTGGCCAGGTAAAATACCCAGCTCACCTTCGCTACCAGTAACCTGAATGGACTCAACAAGGCCAGAGAAAATTTTCTCTTCGGCACTTACCACGTCCAACTGTACTGTCATCGCCATTTCGCTCTCCTAAAGCTGTAAAATTACAGCTTCTTCGCTTTTTCGATTGCTTCGTCGATAGAACCAACCATGTAGAAGGCTTGTTCTGGCATGTGATCAAATTCACCTTCCAGAATGCCTTTGAAACCACGGATAGTTTCTTTCAGCGGAACGTATTTACCTGGCGAACCAGTGAATACTTCAGCAACGAAGAACGGCTGCGACAGGAAACGCTGGATTTTACGAGCACGGAATACAGTAGTACGGTCTTCATCAGACAGTTCGTCCATACCCAGGATCGCGATGATGTCTTTTAACTCTTTGTAACGTTGCAGTACTGACTGTACGCCACGAGCCACTTCATAGTGCTCTTTACCGATCACCAGTGGATCTAACTGACGTGAAGTAGAGTCCAGTGGGTCGATCGCCGGGTAAATACCCAGAGAAGCGATGTTACGGCTCAGTACTACGGTCGCATCTAAGTGAGAGAACGTAGTGGCTGGTGACGGGTCAGTTAAGTCGTCCGCTGGTACGTAAACCGCTTGTACAGAAGTGATAGAACCAGTTTTGGTTGAAGTGATACGCTCTTGCAGTACACCCATCTCTTCGGCCAGCGTTGGCTGGTAACCTACTGCAGATGGCATACGGCCCAGAAGTGCTGATACTTCAGTACCGGCCAGGGTGTAACGGTAGATGTTATCTACGAAGAACAGAACGTCACGACCTTCGTCACGGAACTTCTCGGCCATGGTCAGACCGGTCAGAGCTACACGTAAACGGTTTCCTGGCGGCTCGTTCATCTGGCCATACACCAGAGATACTTTGTCCAGAACGTTTGAGTCGTTCATTTCGTGGTAGAAGTCGTTACCTTCACGGGTACGCTCACCTACACCGGCGAATACTGAATAACCGCTGTGCTCGATTGCGATGTTACGGATCAGTTCCATCATGTTTACGGTTTTACCTACACCGGCACCACCGAACAGACCAACTTTACCACCTTTGGCAAACGGGCATACCAGGTCGATAACCTTGATACCAGTTTCTAACAGCGCATTTGAAGCAGCCTGATCTTCGTAGCTTGGTGCAGAACGGTGGATAGCCCAACGCTCTTCTTCACCGATTGGACCCGCTTCGTCGATTGGCTCACCCAGCACGTTCATGATACGGCCGAGAGTTGCTTTACCAACAGGTACGTGAATCGCTTTGCCAGTGTTGGTCACTTCAGCACCACGACGCAGACCGTCAGTTGAACCTAACGCGATGGTACGAACAGTACCGCCACCCAGCTGTTGTTGTACTTCAAGTACTAAACCAGCCAGGTCGCCGTTTGTTACGTTTAACGCGTCATAGATACCAGGTACCGATTCTTGTGGAAAGTCGATATCCACAACGGCGCCAATGATTTGGACTACCTTACCTTGACTCATGTTAATTCCTCTAATTTCTCAAACCTGTAAACCTAAGCGTTAAACAGCGGCAGCACCGGCGACGATTTCGCTCAGTTCCTGCGTAATAGCTGCCTGACGGGCTTTGTTGTAAACCAGTTTCAAGTCATCCATCAGGTTGCCGGCGTTATCGGTAGCGGCCTTCATTGCCACCATCCGCGCTGCCTGTTCGCTGGCTGCGTTTTCCACAACACCCTGATAAACCTGAGACTCTACGTAGCGGTCCATTAACTTCTCGAGGATAGCTTTTGGATCTGGCTCGTAAATGTAGTCCCAGCTGTGACTTCTGGCTGACAGCTCTGCTTTTGGCAAAGGTAAGAGTTGCTCAATCACTGGCTCTTGCTTCATGGTATTGACAAAGTTGTTGTATACCAGGAACAAACGGTCAATTTTGCCTTCAGAATATTCATTCAGCATGACCCGCACAGTACCAATGACATCAGCCAAACGTGGTGTATCGCCTGAACCCACTTGTTGTGCAACTACTTTACCGCCAAAACGTTTGAAGAAGGCTGTTGCTTTGTTACCGATCACGGCAAACTCAGCATTGGCGCCTTGTTCTTTCCACGCTTTGAGGTCGATCATCACACGTTTAAATTCGTTGGTATTCAAGCCGCCGCAAAGACCCCGGTCTGTTGATATCACAATGTAACCCACGTTTTTCACCGGACGTTCTGTTAAGAACGGGTGGCGAAACTCGAGGGTACCATTGGCGATATTACCGATCACTTTGCGCATACCTTCAGCGTATGGACGGCTTTGTGCAACCCGCTCTTGCGCTCTGCGCATTTTGCTGACTGCAACCTTTTCCATAGCGCTGGTGATCTTACGAGTATTGTTAATACTCCCGATCTTACTTTTTATCTCTTTTGCGCCGGCCATGACTAATCTCCGAAAATTTCAACGAAGGGTGGTGTTACCACCACCCGATGCCAATACCTGAATTACCAGGTCTGAGTCGCTTTAAACTTCTCAATCGCGCCCTTGATAGTGGCTTCGATTTGGTCGTTGTAGTTACCGGTTTTGTTCAGATCAGCCATGAATGCGCCGTGCTCTGCATGCATATAAGCCAGCAGGGCAGCTTCGAAGTCGAGAATTTTCGCAACTTCAACGTCTTTCATGTAGCCTTTTTCGATGGCATAAATCGACACGCCCATATCAGCTACGCCCATTGGTGCGTACTGTAACTGCTTCATCAGTTCAGTTACTTTCTGACCATGGTCTAACTGCGCACGGGTCGCATCGTCCAGGTCTGAAGCGAACTGAGCAAATGCCGCCAGTTCAGAGAACTGAGCTAATGCCAGACGAATACCACCACCCAGCTTTTTGATGATCTTGGTCTGAGCAGCACCACCAACACGAGATACCGAAATACCAGCGTTTACGGCTGGACGGATACCGGCGTTAAACAGGTTAGATTCTAAGAAGATCTGACCGTCTGTGATTGAAATCACGTTGGTTGGTACGAATGCAGAAACGTCACCGCCCTGGGTTTCAATGATTGGCAGTGCAGTTAAAGAACCGGTTTTGCCTTTCACTTCACCATTGGTTAAACGCTCAACATAATGCTCGTTAACACGAGATGCACGCTCTAACAGACGGCTGTGTAAATAGAATACGTCGCCTGGGTAAGCTTCACGTCCTGGTGGACGGCGTAACAACAGAGAGATTTGACGGTATGCAACGGCTTGTTTTGACAAGTCATCGTATACGATCAGCGCATCTTCACCGCGGTCACGGAAGTATTCACCCATGGTACAACCAGAGTATGGCGCCAGGAATTGCAGTGCAGCAGCTTCAGAGGCAGAAGCAACAACCACGATAGTGTGAGCCAGTGCACCGTGCTCTTCCAGCTTACGTACTACGTTGGCAATGGTCGAAGCTTTCTGACCGATACAAACATAAATACATTTCACGCCAGAAGTTTTCTGGTTGATGATGGCGTCGATGGCCAGTGCTGTTTTACCAGTCTGACGGTCACCGATGATCAGCTCACGCTGGCCACGGCCGATTGGAATCATCGAGTCTACTGATTTATAACCAGTTTGCATTGGCTGATCTACCGATTGACGGTCGATTACGCCTGGTGCAATTTTTTCTACCGGTGCAAATGCAGCAGCTTGTACCGGGCCTTTACCGTCGATTGGTTCACCTAAAGTGTTCACCACACGACCTAACAGACCTGGACCTACCGGCACTTCTAAAATACGGCCAGTGGCTTTTACTTTGATACCTTCACGCAGGTCCGCATATGGACCCATGACTACGGCACCTACAGAGCTGCGCTCTAAGTTCAGTGCGATAGCGTAACGGTTACCAGGAAGCTCAATCATCTCACCTTGCATACAGTCAGCAAGGCCATTGATACGGATGATACCATCGGTAACAGACACGATAGTACCTTCGTTACGAGCTTCACTGACAACTTCAAACTGAGCAATACGTTGTTTGATCAGTTCAGAGATTTCAGTGGAATTCAGTTGCATGCTCTAATCCCCAATTATGACTGCAGCGCAGTGGCTAAACGGTCTAACTTACCGCGAACTGAGCCATCAATAACCATATCACCGGCTTTGATTAACATACCACCGACAACAGTCGGGTCTACGCTACAGTTCAACTTAACATTGCGTGCTAAACGCTGTGACAAAGCTGTGACGAGCTTTTCCTGTTGTGCTGTGCTCAGAACAGTGGCAGAAACAACATCAACTGTTGCTTCTTTTTCATGTTCGGCTTTTAACAACAAAAATGCTTCCAACACAGCAGGCAACGCCAATAAACGTTTGTTTTCAGCCATCACTTTAATCAAGTTCTGGCCTTGTTCATTGAGTTGCGCACCACATACCTGGATAAAAAACTCAGCCTGTGCTTCAGCACCGCTGTTGTTTTGCAGGCGCTCGGCAACAACAGCGTTGTTTGCTACTTCAGCAGCAAAAAACAGCATATCGGCCCAGGCCGCCAAAGCGTTTTGTTCAACTGCAAAGTCAAACGCCGCTTTGGCATAAGGACGAGCGACAATCGTCAGTTCAGACATGGCTCTTCCTCTTTATAGTTCTGCAACCAGTTTTTCCAGGATGTCGCTGTGGGCAGCTTCATCAATCGAACGTTGAAGAATACGTTCTGCACCGGCAACTGCCAGAGCAGCAACTTGCTTACGTAACTCTTCTTTCGCCCGGATGCGTTCAGCTTCAACTTCAGCTTTGGCCTGAGCCAGGATTTTTTCCCGCTCTGCCTGCGCTTTCACCGCAGCTTCGTCAATAATCTGCGCTTCGCGTTTTTTAGCCTGGTCGATCAGGGCAGAAGCCTGGGCTTTTGCTTCGATCAGCTGTTTCTTTGCATTCTCTTGCGCTAAACGCAGGTCCTGTTCGGCGCGATCACTCGCGGCCAGGCCATCTGCAATTTTTTGCTGGCGAGTTTCAATGGCGCCGATAATTGGTGGCCATACCCATTTCATACAGGCGATGACGAACACCAAAAACGCGATTAACTCACCAATGAGAGTGGCGTTAATATTCACGAACGCTTCTCCTTAATTACAAAAAGTAAATGTTCTGTTGGCTGCCAATTAGATAGCGAACAGCATGTACAGACCGATAGCAACACCGATCATCGCGATGGCGTCGATCAGACCAGCAACGATAAACATTTTACCTTGTAAAGAAGGAGCTAATTCTGGTTGACGTGCAGCAGACTCCAGGAATTTACCACCTAAAGTACCGAAACCAATCGCAGTACCTAAAGCACCGAAACCGATTAACAGAGCTACAGCGATGTATTTTAAACCTAATACCATTTCCATGATTTTCTCCGAGTTTCTAAAGTTAAAGTTAAAGTTAAAACGAAATCGATATTAATGATGCTCGTGCGCCATACTCAGGTATACCACTGTTAACACCATGAAAATAAAGGCTTGCAGTGTAATAACCAGAATGTGGAACATCGCCCATGGGAAGTGCAGTGGTAACTGCCATACACCCAGAAGTGCAATCAGAATGAAGATCAGCTCGCCGGCATAGAGGTTACCGAATAACCGCAGCGCCAGTGACAGTGGTTTGGCTAATAACGCCACCACTTCCAGAATAAAGTTGAACCAATACAACCAAGGCGTGTTAAACGGCTGAGTCGTCAGTTCTTTAATAAAACCGCCGATGCCTTTGATCTTGATGGAGTAACCGATCATCAGGATAAACACACCAATGGCCAGGGCGAAGGTCATGTTTAAGTCTGTGGTAGGTACAATTTTCATGTACACATGTGCCGGATCATAACCCATAGCACCACCAATCATTTGGGCAGCGTAAGGAATGAAGTCAACAGGCACTAAGTCCAGCAGGTTCATCAGGAATACCCAAACAAAGATCGTCAGGGCTAAAGGCGCAATAACGGCGCTCTTGCCATGAAAGGTACCTTTGACGGTATCGTTGATAAACTCCACGACCATTTCAACGGCACATTGCCATTTGGTCGGGACACCGGCATTGGCTTTTTTCGCCACTGCACGGAAGGAGAACAGGAACACAAGTCCCATAAGAATTGACCAGCCTAAAGTATCAACGTGCCAGGTCCAAAAACCCTCGCCGACACTCCAGTTGGTCAAGTGGTGGGTAATATACTCTTTGCTTGTAAGCTCAGCACCAGATGCCATCGTTAGTCCCAATTATCGTAGTTAATCAAAATCGGTAAAAACACTTGTAATATCAACGCGGAAACAATTCCGGCAAAAAATAGCCAATCGACTATTACAGCGTGTTTAAGCACTGCCATCACCAGCAATGCCATCAATAAAAATTTGAAGGTTTCGCCGCGATAAATGGACTTCAGAATCAGCTGTAACTGATCAGTCCCGCGAAAACGAAACACATACCACGTAAAGACACAATGGGGCACAACTACACATAACGCGCCATATAGGGCAGATTTGGCGCCTAAGGCATCAAAAGCCAGATAAACGCCAGCTGCAAGTAACAATGCAGCAACAAACTGCCAGATAAAAGTCTTAAAAATCAGTCTGAAGCGCTGTTTTGTTGTGGTTAAAGTCAACGAATACCACCTGTAGAATGCTCAAACTACAGCGCAAAAAACTCGCGCAAGTATACTTAACTGCCTTATTTTTGCAACCAAAAGCGGCGCTAAGGCTTGATTTGTCGGTATTTTGGTAAACTAACTGCTTAGTTTTCAGCCGGGGTCAGACCAAGCTTTTCCAAAATGCCATCCAGTTCATTCAGGTTGCTATACCCGATCACCAGTTCACCTTTGCCTTTTTTGCTGTAACTGATACTGACCGGCGCCGCAAAACGCTCACTTAACCGCTGCTCCAGCGCCGCTACATCCGGGTCTTTCACCTTAGGTTGTGCTTCAGGTGCTGGTTCCAGTAAACGACGTACCAGACTTTCGGTTTCACGTACTGTCAGCTGTTTTGCCGCAATAATACGGCCGGCATCAGACTGCTGGCTTTCACTAAGCGCCAGCAAAGCACGGGCATGACCCATTTCAATATCACCATGCTCCAGCAGGGTTTTCACATCGTCGGCCAGCTGGTTCAGACGCAGCAAATTGGTCACAGTAGTGCGGGACTTGCCAACAGCGTCAGCAACTTGTTGATGGGTTAATTCAAATTCGGTTAAAAGCCGTTGTAATGCCACTGCTTCTTCCATGGCATTGAGATCTTCACGCTGAATATTTTCAATCAGCGCAATGGCTACAGCCGCCTCGTCCGGCACATTTTTGATGATACAAGGCACTTCGGCCAGACCAGCAATTTGTGAGGCACGCCAACGCCGTTCACCGGCGATAATTTCATAAGACTCCGCAGCCAGTTCCCGCACCACTATTGGCTGGATCACGCCCTGGGCACGGATAGAACTGGCTAAATCATCCAGCGCTTCCTGCGACATGTCTTTGCGGGGCTGGTATTTGCCAGGAGTTAACCACTCAATCGGCAACTTTTGTAATTCGTGTGGATGACTTTCAGTCTGAGTTTCAGCAACTTCCTGGACCTGAACCTGCGGCCGGCCTGAAGTTAACAAAGCGTCCAGACCCCGTCCTAAACCACGTTTTTTTACCGACATTGCGCCTTAATTCCTTAAAAAATCAGACAGAAGCTGCTGTTTTTACTTGTTTTTTATCCGAACGCCGCAAAATTTCCCCTGCCAGTGCCAGGTAGGCTTTTGCGCCGGTCGAGCTTTTGTCGTAATACATCACCGGGGTACCAAAACTGGGCGCTTCCGCCAGACGGACATTACGCGGGATCACGGCACGATAGACTTTTTCACCAAAATGCCGTTTTAACTGTTCAGAAACGTCGTTGGCCAGCCGGTTGCGCGGGTCGTACATGGTGCGCAAAATGCCTTCAATTTTCAGATCGGCATTGACCACTGCGGCCAGTTTATTGATGGTTTCCACCAAAGCGGTTAAACCTTCCAGTGCATAGTACTCACACTGCATAGGTACCAATACTGAATCAGCTGCCGCCATGGCGTTCACAGTCAGCATATTGAGTGAAGGCGGACAATCAATAAAAATAAAATCGTATTGGTCGCGGTAGTTTTTCAGTGCATTGCGCAGGCGCAGTTCGCGGGCAAACACATCCAGCAAACGCACTTCAGCTGCAGTAACATCTGAGTTTGCGGCCACCAGGTGATAACCACCTGCAGTTTCTTTTACTACCACTTCCGGCAGCGGTTTTTCGTCCACAAGCAACTCATAGGCAGTTGCCGGCACTTCGTATTTATCAACACCACTACCCATAGTGGCATTGCCCTGCGGGTCTAAATCAATCAGTAATACTTTACGTTTGGTTGCCGCCATCGAAGCGGCCAGATTGACTGCGGTTGTGGTTTTACCAACACCACCTTTCTGATTCGCAATAGCGATGATTTTTCCCACAGCATTCCCTCGAAAAGTAAATCAGCCTGGTATTTTTTCGACTATGACCAAAAAGCGCTGCCCGGTCAGTTCCGGTACCTGTAAAGTCTCGTTGGCGACAACTTTAACAAAATCCGGCAAAGCTGCAATTTCTTCTGCAACCTGGGCACCTTTCATGGCGAGAAATTGGCCATGATCTGCCGGCAAATGGGCACACCAGCCGATCATATCACTTAACGAAGCAAAAGCACGACTCAGCACCTGATCATAACCCTGAACCGGCTGATGGTCTTCCACCCGGCTCTGCAAAGGCGTCACGTTTTGTAAACCGAGCTGTAATTTCACCTGATTTAAAAAACGGATCCTTTTGCCCAGACTATCGAGCAGGGTGAACTGCTTTTGCGGAAAACAAATCGCCAGCGGAATACCAGGTAAACCAGGGCCAGTCCCCACGTCAATAATGCGCTGGCCTTTCACAAAAGGTGCCACCGCCAGGCTGTCCATAATGTGTTTGACCAGCATTTCCATTGGATCACGCACTGATGTCAGGTTGTAAGCGCTGTTCCATTTGTCCAGCAACTGCACATACTGCACCAGTTGTTGCAGTTGTTGCTCTGACAATTGCAAACTGGTTTGCGCCACCAGCTGACGTAATTTTTCTAACATGCAAACACAACCTTAAGCAGATTTACGCAACAAACCCTGTTTTTTCAGGAACACCAGTAACAACGAAATAGCGGCTGGTGTAATACCAGAGATCCTTGATGCCTGACCTACAGTTTCAGGTTGCGCCTGATTGAGTTTCAACACCACTTCGTTGGATAAACCTTTTACCACGGCATAATCAAACTGAGCCGGCAGACGGGTATTTTCGTTGCGCTCCTGCTTGGCGATCTCGTCCTGTTGCCGGTTAATATACCCTTCGTATTTGATCTGGATTTCCACCTGTTCGGCTGCAGCGGCATCATTGAGTGCAGGCCCCACACCTTCAATGGCCATCAGATCCTGATAATTGACTTCAGGACGACGGATCAGATCTTCCAGGCTGGCTTCCCGGCTTAACGGCGTTTTTAATAACGCATTTACTTCAGCCAAAGCAGCATGTTGTGGGTGGATCCAGCTTTGTTTCAGGCGCTGGCGTTCCAGTTCAATCTGTTCCATTTTGGCGTTAAATGCGGCCCAGCGGGCGTCGTCTACCAAGCCAAGTTCACGGCCTTTGGCGGTTAAGCGTAAATCCGCATTGTCTTCGCGTAACATCAAACGGTATTCAGCACGGCTGGTGAACATACGGTAAGGTTCTTTGGTACCCATAGTGGTCAGATCGTCGACCAAAACGCCAGTGTAGGCCTGATCGCGGCTTGGCACCCAGGCTTCTTTTTCCTGCACAAAAAGTGCGGCGTTTAAACCGGCCAGCAAACCCTGAGCACCGGCTTCTTCATAACCCGTGGTGCCGTTAATTTGACCAGCAAAAAATAAACCTTTGATAAATTTGGTTTCTAATGATGTTTTTAGATCTCTTGGATCAAAAAAGTCATATTCAATGGCGTAACCAGGACGGGTAATGTGTGCATTTTCCAGACCCGGAATTGAATGCACTAATGCCAGCTGCACATCAAAAGGCAGGCTGGTTGAAATACCGTTTGGATACAATTCATGAGTGGTTAAACCCTCAGGTTCGATAAAGATCTGATGTTTGTCTTTGTCAGCAAAACGATTGATCTTGTCTTCAATTGAAGGGCAATAACGCGGGCCAATACCTTCAATGACACCAGTGTACATAGGCGATCTGTCTAAACCACCACGGATAATATCGTGCGTTTTTTCATTGGTATAAGTGATAAAACACGGGATCTGCTGCGGGTGATCGCTGACTTTTCCCATAAAAGACATCACCGGCAGTGGCGTATCACCAGGCTGAGGCTGCATTTTAGAAAAATCGACACTACGGGCATCGATCCTTGGTGGTGTGCCGGTTTTTAATCTGCCAACCCTGAAAGGCAAGGCTCTTAAACGTTTTGCCAGGGCGATTGACGGTGGATCGCCTGCTCTGCCACCTGAATAGTTTTCCAGGCCAATGTGAATTTGGCCACCGAGAAAGGTGCCGACTGTAAGCACCACGGTTTTAGCGGTAAATTTCAGACCCATCTGGGTGACAACACCACAAACCCGATCCTGTTCAACAATTAAATCATCACAGGCTTGTTGGAAGATCTGCAGATTTGGCTGGTTTTCCAGCATATTGCGAATTGCGGCACGGTACAACTGACGGTCAGCCTGAGCGCGGGTAGCCCGTACAGCAGGGCCTTTAGAGCTATTCAGAGTGCGGAACTGGATCCCGGCCAGATCTGTGGCTTTTGCCATAGCACCGCCCAGCGCATCAATTTCTTTAACCAGATGGCCTTTACCAATACCGCCAATGGCCGGGTTACAGGACATCAGACCCAGGGTCTCAACGTTATGGGTTAACAGCAAAGTTTGCATGCCCATGCGTGCGGCTGCTAATGCGGCTTCGGTACCGGCGTGGCCACCGCCGACTACAATCACATCGTAACTTTGTTGGAACAACATATCTGCCTCTGCAACTTCAAGGATAACGCGAAAAAAGGGCACGTATTGTAACTGGATCGGCACTGAAACGAAATGGCTAAAATCTGATCCGGATCCTTAGTTGGCTTTAAATATATATAAGGATCTTTAAAGAGATCTTTTTATTATTCTTACTACTAAGCACTGTGTTTTAGGTGGATAACCAATTTTTGCTGAAAAGGATCAAGATCTTACAGAAGATCTAAACTGTGATCTGATCCGGATCTGCCAGCCGTGATCCTGTGATCAACTCGATGTTTTATCCACAGCCCAGCAGGGATAATATTTCATTAAGAGGATAATACCACGTTATTAAGTTGGTTATACGCTACTTATTCACAGTGGTATCTGATTTATGATTAATTTGTGGATAAGCTGGTATAGCTGGATCATAACTCAGATCTGAGCTTTATCATGCATTTATCAGATTGATATTAAGAATTGGGCTGCTAAAACGCAGATACTTGGTTTTGTTGGTGTTTCATTGCTGATGCCAACATGGAAGTACGTTAGAAATCCAGTTTCTGGACAGTGACTTGTGTAGTTGGCGGGCTGAAAAGCCCGCTTTTTTTATCGCTGAATTTAGATCTGTGCTAAGCACTGACTAAAAACACCTGGCTTTGGGGAAGCCGGATCCAACTTTTATATCAGTGCTGTTTTGACAACTGTCTTTTAGCTGTGCTGTTCTGTCGTTGCGACAGTTTTTATAAATTCAGGTAGCCAGGCACAAGCTGTGTCTTCGGGTAGTTCGGGTTGAAGCACATCAATATTGAGTGTTAAACCAAGACTTTGTGCGCCATTTTTTTGCAACAAAGCTTCCATTTTCCGCCCTGCCTGACAAAAAGTATCATAGCTGGAGTCACCTAAAGTGATCACGGCATAAGAAACTGTGGTAAGATCACTTCGATCTTGTGCTAATTGATCCGCAAAGGGTTGGATATTGTCGGGCAGATCACCCGCACCGTAGGTCGAGGTGATCACTAACCAGATAGCGTTTCTGGTCAGTTGTTCTAATTCGGGTGTCAGATGCAGCCTGACTTCATAACCCGCTTGTACCAGTGTATCAGCTACTTGTTCAGCAGTGTATTCAGCTGCGCCCATTTGGCTGCCCACGAGGATCTCAATCATCTGTCAAACCCTTGTCAGGAAAAATGATTGGCTATACTACTGGAATAAAAACGTGCAAAGCCACGCTTTTTGCACGTTTGGGGTATTTTTACAGCAAAGCAGGCTCTGTAAAACTACAATAGCACAACCACTATCGCCTGCGTGTTATTGAGGTTTATACAATATATGTCTGAGTCCCTGACTTTTTCCCAGCTTGATCTGCCAGATGCAATTTTGCGTGCAGTTACAGAATTGGGTTATGAAACTCCATCGCCAATCCAGGCGGCGGCCATCCCAAAACTGTTAGCGGGAGAAGACTTACTGGGTCAGGCGCAAACCGGTACAGGTAAAACTGCTGCTTTCGCGCTGCCACTGTTAGCCCGGCTTGATCCGGCCCAAAACGAACCACAAATTCTGGTATTAGCTCCAACCCGTGAACTGGCGATTCAGGTTGCGGAAGCATTCCAGGCTTATGCCCGATTTATGCCGGCATTCCATGTACTGCCTTTATATGGTGGTCAGAGTTATACCAACCAGCTGAAATCATTAAAACGTGGTTCTCAGGTGATTGTTGGTACCCCGGGTCGTATCCTTGATCACCTGGATCGCGGCACGCTACAGTTGGACAAACTGCGCGCTATCGTGCTGGATGAAGCAGACGAAATGCTGCGGATGGGCTTTATTGATGACGTGCAGACCATTATGGATGCCACTCCGGCAGGCCGTCAGGTTGCGATGTTTTCGGCCACTATGCCGTCGCAAATCCGTGCTATTGCCCAGAAGCACCTGAAAAATGCCCAGGAAATCAAAATTGAATCCAAAACCAGCACTGTAGAGCGCATTACCCAACGTTATGTCATGCTCGACAGTAATCAGAAGCTGGACGCGTTAACACGCGTACTGGAAGGCGAAGAATACGATGCCAGCATCATCTTTGTACGCACCAAAAGTGCAACAGAGGAAATTTCCGAAAAATTAGGTGCTCGCGGTTATGCTGTAGCTTGCCTCAATGGCGATATGAACCAGGCCAACCGCGAACAAACTATTCGCCGCTTAAAAGCAGGTCAGATTGATATTATTGTGGCAACAGACGTTGCTGCCCGTGGTCTGGACGTTGAACGTATTAGTCTGGTTATCAACTACGACATTCCGTACGACAGTGAAGCTTATGTACACCGGATCGGCCGTACCGGTCGTGCCGGCCGTTTAGGTAAAGCCATTCTGTTTGTGTCACCACGTGAGCGTCGTCTGTTACGCACTATCGAACACGCTACCCGCCAGCCGATTGAAAAAATGTCGCTGCCAACAGGTGAAGTGATCGAACAGCGCCGTATTGAGTCATTCCGCGAACAACTGGCCAACACCATCGAAGCGAAAAACTTAAGTTTCTTCCAGGATTTAATTAACGATTGGCGTGAAAAACTGGAAACTACAGATGCAGATTTAGCTGCGGCGCTGTTGTTCCTGGCACAAAAAGATCAGCCGTTAAATGTGGCCAAACAGTTCCCGGAAATCCGTGAACCTCATGCCCGTGGTGACAGACCGGATCGTCCTGAGCGTGGTGATCGTCCTCGTTTTGAACGTGGTGACAGACCAGAGCGTGGTGATCGTCCGGAGCGTGGTCCACGTCCACGTCGCGAAATGCAGGGCAACTACAATACTTACCGTATTGAAGTGGGTAAAGAACATGGTGTTCGGGCCGGTGACATCGTTGGCGCTATCGCTAACGAAGCTAATATCGACAGCCAGTTTATCGGCAACATCAAACTTTTTGACCACTTCTCAACTGTTGAGCTGCCGGCAGATATTCCAACCGAAATCTTCCAGCATCTGAAAAAAGTTTATGTGCGTAAGCAAAAACTGAATATCAGCGTGGATACCGGCGGTCATGGGGGTGGTGATCGTGCTGAGCGTCCAGCTGGTGATCGTCGTCCTTCATCAGCGCCAGCTGGTGCAGGTCCACGTCCAGGCGCTGCGCCAAAACGCCGTACCCGCGAATAACAACGGATTGCTAAAGAAAAACCACCTTCGGGTGGTTTTTTTATGGCTGAAAATGCTCAGAGCCCTGTGGTTGTTTGCCACTTTTTTTATGAATAGCCCAGACGCTGTATGAATTACCTCAACAGATGCCTCTCAGCTATTTCGGGCACTTCGTTTGCCCAGAGTCTGACACCGGAGCCCGCACATATCAGGTGAGCACAAGCATAACTTTGAATAATAAGGCTGCGCCCTTGAAACTGCTGTGATTCCCCCTCAGATCCCACAGTATAAAACCGCTTCTGTCTGGAGATCCTGATGATTATTGCCTGTCCTCACTGTGCTGGATTAAACCGGGTGGCTGCTGCCAGGTTGTCGGCAGCGCCTGTCTGTGGCAAGTGCAAAGCGCCTTTGTTTTCTGGTGTGCCGGTTGAGATCAACAATATGAATTTTGCCAACCTGGTGCAAAAATCTGAATTGCCAATAGTGCTGGATTTTTGGGCCAGCTGGTGTGGCCCTTGTCAGAATTTTGCGCCTGTATTTGCTCAAGCCGCACGCGAGCTGGAACCCGACTTTCGTTTTGGCAAAATTAATACGGAACAACAGCAACAACTGGCTGCGCAGTTTCAAATCCGCTCTATCCCAACCCTGATGTTGTTCCAGCAAGGTGAACTGATTGCCCAGTTATCCGGTGCTTTACCAAAACAGCAGTTTTATCAGTGGTTGCAGCAACAAAAACCAAAACTGAGGAAAACCGAATAAAGAAACTTGTAAATTTTGTTTACAATTCAACGAATAACATTAATCTTTTTGGCTGGTGTTTTTCTGTTCTAATCCATTACAGTTGCGTTTTTTTACAAACCAATCACAAATGGATCATTGATGAAAAAGTTAGCCTGGCCAGCCTTGTTGCTGTGCCTTCATGCCGAAGCAAAAAGTCCGCAAGAGCAAAACTGGCAGTTACTGGAAACCGAGCATTTCCGGTTGATGTTTCCAAAAGAGTTTCAGGGGCTGGCGCAAAATGCCAGCCATGAGCTGGAGCAGAGCCGTGCTTTAGTATTAAAACAACAACATCGGCAGCTTGCCAAAAAAACGGATGTGGTGCTGCTTGACCCCGACAATGCACCAAACGGTTTTGCCCTGCCGCTCAGTCACACTCCAACCATGGCGCTTTTTGCCACAGCGCCCCAGTCTGACAGTGCTTTACATCATTTATCCGGCTGGATGCAGCTGGTTGCGCTGCATGAATATATTCATTTGGTTCATCTGGCACAGCCAGAGCGTAGCGAATGGCGTGACAAACTGAATCAGCTGTCACAGTTGTCTGATCTGACACGGCTGGATACCCCGCGCTGGGTCAGTGAAGGTTATGCCACCTTGCAGGAGTCGAAACTGACAGGTAAAGGCCGGCTGTATAGTGCTTATGCCGAAGCCTGGTTACAGCAGTTGGCGCAGGAAGGTGCTTTACCACGTTATAACGAGTTGAATATTGCCGACGGACGTTATCAGGCCCGTGGTTTTGCTTATCTGGTGGGCGCCCGTTTTCTGGCCTGGCTGGAGCAAAATTATGGTGTTGAAAAACTCGATACTGTCTGGACCCGTCAGGTGGCAATAAAAAACCGCAGCTTTGATCAGGCTTTTGAAGGTGTGTATGGCGTTAGCGCCCAGACTTTGTATCAGCGTTTTGTTGCCGAATATAGTTTCCAGAGTATGCAGCAGCAGCAACAACTGCAGCCGCTGCAAGCCAAACTCTGGTTAAACAGCAAAGGTCGCCAGCAGAGCCCAGCGTTAAGCCCGGATGGTACTTTATTGGCTGTGGTGACGGATGACAGTCGCGATCAGAGCCAACTGCAGGTGTTTTTAACTGCGGACAACCAAAAAGCCAGGGAAAAGTTTCAGCAAAGCCAGAAAGAGCTGCTGGAAAACGACAAGCAGGATATTGTTGATACTGAACCAGCCAGTTTTAACCCTGAGCAGAAATATCTGCTGGAACAGCGCAATTTCACTGGCATGCGTGACCCGCGTTGGCTCAATGCTGAGACATTAGTTTTTGGTGCTAACACGAAGGATCAATATGGCAATTCGCAGCAGGATTTGTTTTTGTGGCACCTGCCTTCGGGTGAAGTGAAGGCGCTGAGTCAGAATGCTGGCTTACGCCGCTTTGACGTTAGTCCGGATGGCCGTTTTATTATTGCTGAGCGTCAGCAAGCCGGTTATGCCGCTTTGGTGCGGCTTGACATCGCCACCGGGGATATTCAGCCTCTTACTGAAGCTGAACTAGAGAAAATTTATGATTTTCCGAGAATTTCACCCAACCAACAACAATTTGCAGTGCTGCACTTTGCACCACAACAGGGCTGGCAATTACAGCTGCGTGATTTAAAGGGTCAGTTGCAGCAATTGGTACCAATGCCGGATGGTTATCAGTATTTGTCATACCCAAACTGGAGCACTGATGGCAAGTCGTTGTTTTTCGTCGCCAGCCAACAAGGACGTTTGTGCTTGTATCGATATGATTTATCAAGCAAAAAGCTTTGGCAGCTGACACAGGGCGCGGAAATGGTACAAATGCCTGTGCCAATGAAGAATGGTTCATTATTGTTGCAGCTGGTGAATCAGCAAGGGCCGGATTTGTATCTGACTGAACAATTTAACGCAGTTGAAGTGACACGTTTTGCCGGCAATACCGCCAGTGAAGGCTCCTGGTTGCTGGCAAAAAACTCAATCAAGCCGGCCGTTGGTGATATAGCCAGCCAAACCCATACCCGCAGAACGGACACTGCGCCTGTACAAAATCATCTGCGGATGCCAGAGGTGCAGGTGCATCAGGAAGCTCCGGTTGGCGCCAGCCAACAGCCTTATGGTGTAGGTCCTCAACAACAAAGTCTGACATTGCATTACCACTTCAGTAACTTTACGCCTGATGCTATTGGCATTGCGTTAAAAGGTGGCGATCCGGTGAAAATGCTGGATTATCAGTTGGGTGTACAAAAGGACCTTAGCCACAACGATTTTAGCGCTGCTTTTGGCGCTGTGCGTTATCAGGGGTGGCCGGTTAAAGTGTTATTGTCACTACAACAATCCAGGCTTGACCTGAGTGGTCAGCAAAATTTCGAGCTGGGTTTGGAAAAGCAAAAATCTGCTTTATTACAGCTGAGTTTTCCATGGCGCGCCGGTGAGTGGCAATTTGACCAACAATTACAACTGCGTGAATTGGATTTAACCGGCAGTTTGGGTAACGGCGAGTTATTACCGGACGATCACAACAGCAGTGCCAGTTTGGTGTTGAGTCAGAGCTGGCAGCATCAGCGCAATAGCTGGGGGCTTGGTTTTGCCAACAGTTTTAGTTACCACCAGAGTGCCGGTGACAGCTGGCGTGGTGTCGACTGGTCTCCTGAGGTGCAGGGTCGTTGGCAAGACTGGATTTTAGCTGCGGAAGGCCGTTGGCAGCGCCGTTGGCAGCAGGATGCGTTGCTGCGACTCGGCGGCTTTAGTTCGGCTGCGATGACTGCTGCAGTAGATCCAAACCGGATTTTGTCATCTGAACTGGCTTTTGCCACGCTGCAGGGCCAGGACTATCGTCGTTATCAGCTGAGCCTGGCGCATCAGTCGATGCCACCTTTGCGGCTGTTGTACCGTCGTCACCAGTTTGCCGGTACACCGGATCTGGACACATATGGTGTGGCTGTTGATATGCCACTGAGTTTTGGTGTCGGGCCGGTCAGCCTCAGTGATCTGCAATTAGATCTCGGCTTGTTCCGCATATCTCCTGAAGGTGCAGAACAAGACACAGCGCTTTGGTTGCATCTGGGTTACCAGTTCTAAGATTCGAAAATGCTGGCCTTGCTGGCCAGCCGTTGGTGCCGTTATAGTGCTTTACCATAAGCGATTTAGCGGCACTAAAAAGAAGGAAATTTTATGTTAAAAAAACTCTGTATCGCTGGTTCTTTTGTGTTGGCTTTACCCGCGCTGGCGCTCGAAGTCAGCAGTCCGGATATTCAAGAAGGTCACTTTATGGCAAAAACCTTTGAGTTTTCCGGTTTTGGCTGTGGCGGTGACAATAAATCGCCGGCGTTAAACTGGAAAGACTTACCGGCAGGCACCAAAAGTATTGCCGTGACAGTGTATGACCCCGATGCGCCAACAGGCTCAGGCTGGTGGCACTGGTTAGTGGCTGATATCGCGGTGGAAAATACCGGCCTGGCGCAAGGCGCGGGGAGTACCGGTGGTAAAATGCCGGCCGGCAGTCGTAGTTTTACCAACGATTATGGCATTAAAGATTTTGGTGGTGCCTGCCCGCCGGTAGGCCATGGTATGCACCGTTACCAGTTTACCGTCTGGGCTTTACCGGATGCGAAGTTGCCGGTTCCGGACAACGCGAACGCTGCTGTTGTCGGTTACACTTTAAATGCCAAAGCGTTAGCGAAAAAGACCCTGACAGCCACTTACGCCCGCTGAGCGCACGCTATAAAAAGCGGAATTAATGCTTTTAAGCAGACTGTTGCCGCCACAGATAAAACAAAGCCAGCATTAAGCTGGCTTTGTTTTATCTGTATTTAGCTGTTTTTAACAAGGGGCTGCTCTGTGTTCGTGGCAGCTGTTATTTGCCGATACAGAATGTATTAATGTTCATTAAATCAATAGTTTATTGTGTTTTGCGGTGGCTGTAGGTGGGCCGTTTTCGGATAAGAAAATATCATGATAGGCAAATATAAGCTTTTGGTCGGTAGTTGTTACCTCTTTCCATTTTTCGATACGTAGTCTGCATACGCTTGTGCATGGACGAGGACTAATTGTGCGGTATCAACATCGTCGAGTAATTCGATTGCTGGAGATGGCAGGTCAGGAACTCCATCGATAGCATTCTTCACCGGTTGTTGCTCAAGCCATTGGTAAACCTTGTTTCGTTTTTCCATGGCCACAAAAAGAATTTCAAAGATCTGACCTGATAGCTCTTTTGCGCCGAACCATTCTAATGGCTTTCTGATACTTGATTTGAGTTCTGTTCTGACAGAACGGTCGATTCTTAGCGCTAGCTGAGCTGCTTTGAGTTCTTCCGGTTTAATTTCTTTTTTTGCCCAATCAACTCGACGAGCTAGGTCTGTTGCTTGGTGCCGATAGATGCCGTCAACCGGAGCGATGACCCCCGTTTTTATATGTTCCAATTTTTTTAGAGCATCAAGTAGCGGGCATAGATCGGTATCGTTAGAAACGAATACAAAATGTTGTGGCGTCGGATCGCTGAATGCGTCCATTAAAGCGTGTACTGCAATATTGATATCAGTTTGCTTTTCTTCGATCCGCCAAACGTTTACTTGTGGACATCCTGCGTGAAGTTCTTTGGGGCGTAATGGGTCGACTTGTCGTAAAGTCACAGGATTCACGGTATGGGTTCCGAGAATAATACTGAACATTTCTTCGGGATAAATGCATTGTAACGCTTGGTGGTAAGCTTTTTGGTCGGTTGCCGCAGTTGCTGAAAAAGTAATTTTCGGGATAACTTCTGAAGTAAAGTACTTCGTAATTATTACGTTATCTAGTCCTGCCAGGATGTTTGCTGGAACGGAGTTTATGATCGCACTTTTGACCAGCTCAATCGGGTCTAACCATTTATAGGGGCTGTTTTTTAGAACTCCGTAATATAGGTTGTAACCGTCGATGTAGATGCGAGTCTTCATTTGCTTTCCATAGCCACATGCTGTAAAAACGAAAAAACCGGCATAAAGCCGGCTTTTTCCCCCTCATCTCGCAAATCGCAATGCTTACGTAGACTTCGGGTTAGTTGTTAAAAGTGATAGTACCAGTGAAACCCTCCTTTAACTAGTCCGACCAGTCAGGTGTTACCTACTTGTCTTCATCCAGTAATTATAGCTAAAGGTAAGCAATCCGAGTGCTTGTCTCCGTTTTTCATCAATGCTGCATTTTATTTTGATACTTCCGCAACTGGCTAGGAACTCGCCCAAGCATCCAATCGTTCAAAGCGGCCCGTGAAATGTAAGCCCGCTTGCCACCAGGTTTTGTGAAATGCAGTTGGTTTTCACAGGACAGTTTATACATCCGGCTGACACTTAAATCACAGTAGATTGCGCTCTCTTCAAGAGTAAGTACCTCTTTGAAATTCAGTGACATTTTCATCAAGCAGAGTTCGATTGTTGATTTTGAAACCACCTCAGAATCGAGGATTGCAGCTGCGCCTAATGCCTGCGTAATGTCATTCATTGATGCTGCTGATTCTGTGTCGTTATCCATTTTTGGTTCTGGGAAATCGGGAATTTGGGAATTATTCATAAATACAGCCTCTTAGCTTATTGCTGATTCTGGGAAAATTGAAAATTCAGGTGCAGATCTCGAATAATTCGGCTTGGAAAAATTCGGTAATAGCGGTCGTGTGGTTTACCACCAGGGAATTGGCGTTTAAATTCGAAACGGCCAGCACCCTCGTTTGAACTGAGCCATTGGCGCTGTTGCATCATATGTGCACGTTGCGTAAGCTGGCTTCTGAAATGAATTTGCAACCCATCTTTAAATGCTGGTTTGGTGAGGTACCACTCGCATTCATTGTTGTCGTTCACTATATAGCCGATTTCACCGTCCATTAGAGCTTTCAACGGCTCAACTAAGCCTAGTTCCCAGAGTGGTAGCGCATTAGCTAGAATCCGACGTAGAGTGTGTTCTTCGCTATCATGGCTATGACCACGGTTATCTAGCCAGCACTCATACAGATTCTGCATTGAGTTGATGGCTTCATTCGATGCCCAAGGCATGATACCCGCAGCTATTGCCAGCTCACCAGCTAATGCCAACAGTGCAAAGCGATCAAGTGCGTAGCCGGTTTGACTGCCTTGATACTTTTTTGACAGCCGATGCCTGATCTTTGCCAGTTCAGTATGCAGTAATTCTCGAAGATCTTGCTGCTGACTCAGGTGCTCAATCCACGCAGGGAATACAAAACCATGGTTATTCGTCATATTTCGGTCGAGTGTTTCGGCGAACTCTTTGGCACTACCTGCAGAATGTAAGTTGTCAAAAGCGCCGTACTGACGAGTTACTGGCAATTCAATAAAGCGTACTTCTTGCCCTGCGCGAACAGTTTTTTGGATTTGAGCAAGTGTTTCAGACAGCCCAATTTCGCCAGTGCTCAGAAAGCCCAGACGCCAGCGATTTGTTTTCGCAGCAAAACCTTCTTTGCTCCCACGAATTTTCGACACACCGTTGGCCAGCATATATATGGCCTGATCAACTTCTTCAGGACTTGCCTGGTGTAATTCGTCTAGGCACAGCAGCATATCGTTTCGACTGGTAGCAATAGCTTCTAAACCGTTGGCCGTTGCTCGCCAGCTGTAGCAGTACGTGCGATCTGAAAGGATGCTTGCACTGAGTGCTAATAAAGTGGTTTTGCCAGATTTAGAATTTCCAACAAGATGAAAACCACTACTATCCCAGTTCAACCAATGCAGTAATGGCGCGGCTAGAGCGGTGCAACAAGCAAATACCATGAGTGGGTTGCCTTCACACAAGCGACCGACGTGTTGTTGCCAGCTGTGCAGCGAGCCCATTTGCTTTAATTGATCAACAGTAGTACCGATATAGAACAATTCGTCATTCTGGCAATTCACAGACCAACCGGCAGTTGCATAACTTTGGCCTAACCAGCCTGTAGTTTCAGTCACTAATGCTCTATTTGGTACTGAAGTGCACTCATGCAAGTACTGCGTAATCAGATCCCAGACGTTTTTCAGATTAGTGACTTTAAAGCCAGAATCTAGCAGTAAGTCCTTCAACAGCTTCAGGTTTTCACCATGAAGCCAACGCATTGGGATAAATTTAATGATTGAACGGTCATCAATATTTGTCCATTGAATGACCAGTCCATAGCTGTGTAACTGGCCATAAGCACGTGCAATAGCCAACACTTGCAGATTGCCAGATAAAAACAGTGGCGGGTGGTTGGATTTAATTTGGTATAGACCATCGGGTCGCAGTTCAAACATAACGGCAGTCTCCTATAGATTCGGTTGCCGTTAGGTATTTAATAGCAAATTCTGAATTGATGTCGCGAAAAAAGGGGGGTGACTTGTTCCGACTTTTTTTCGATGTCTTAATTTATTTTTATGCTATGTTGACCTGTTTTTTGCTTCCTCATGTTCAGCAGATTTTTTGCTAGTGATTCGGCCTTATTGATTGATAACATTAAATTCACATTATTTTGGCATGCCAAAATTTCCATCAATACCTTAGTGATAACTTGCACTTAATTTATTGCTTGGAACTGTTTGTTCATTACTGCTGCAGTAGGCTGCAAGCAAAACCCAATTGATAAAAGCTTGCACCTCGTCTGGGTCAATCTGTTTAGGTGTGATTTCCACTTTTAGTTCTTCCCGTAACTCGGGCCACTGCTGCACACCAAGTGTGTACGGGATTTTCCCTACCAAAACTTGATATGCGTGAATAGGTAGATCGAGTAAAGCCTTTATCAAGTAAGCGTCATCTGCACCGTCGTTGTTAGCTGAAAGCCGTTGGTACAAAAATGAAATAGGACACAGATCAACTCGAACCAAGCGGATAAATGAAGATTGTTTCACAAGCTCGTCTAACACTGGCTGGTAAGATGCCAATTCCGCCGAACTGGCAAACAGGCCTCTCAACCAGTTAACTTCATGTTTTAGCATTAAGCCTACCGATAAAAACTGTCGTAATCTTCACCTCGTGCGATGGCATCCAGCGCTTCTTGTTTGCTGACAACTTTGCCATCCATGTACACATTACCAAGCCCATCACCTGGAGCGTCGTCAATACGTGATTTATTATCGGGTTCGCTCGATAGGATGACCAAAATGATCTTACCCAGTACAACAAAAATAGCTTTCAAGATTTGCAGCATAGATGGAACTCCAAAGTGCAGCTAAGTAATCCTTAGTATCTGGAGTTCATTAAAGCTAAGAATATCTTAGCTTTCAAGGCTGCAGCGAAATTAAGTTCATGGATCTGTCCCCATTCCCTAAAAGACTCAAAGAAATCCGAACTTTACGTGGTTTATCCCAGAAGCAACTTGGAATTGAAGCTGGTATTGACGCATCCGTTGCGTCACCACGCATGAATCAGTACGAGCGGGGCGTACATGCCCCAGATTTTGGCACCGTCCGTCATTTGGCTAGGGTTTTGAAAGTACCTACGGCTTTTTTTTATTGCGAGGAAGATCAATTAGCTGAGTTGATTTTGCAGTTCTCAAATGTTTAACTCGCAGTGTTATGGTTTTAGGCACATCAATTATTTCTCTTACAGAATAATAATTATTAGCAAGCGTTTAAATTAAAGGGACTTTTTACTAATGCATAGACCGGTTGTTGGCGACTCGTGGCTTAAAGGTAAATCCAGAAGCTTTATCGCCTTTTGTGAAACGTGGTGGGTGAAGAACTTGGTTGGTCCTGTGGTTTTTTTATTGCCGCCAATGTTACTCACTTCTGCTATAACCAGACCCACATTCTCCGCCCAGTTAGTGCAGGCGTTTGGCCAGAAAGTAGGTGATGTTTTAAATAGCTACCCCATATTACTACTTGCTAGTGCATTCATTTATGTTGCATTGATTAAAGCTATCTATGCTGGAATAAGTGTTTATTCAAAACCTGCGAAAGACCTTGAAACTAAGGATATTCTTGCAATTTTGCATGCTCTTAATATCGTTGTTGGTGATAAAAATCAAAGGTTTAGCACATTCTTACGTAAGAATCTTAAAAATGAATTGCTGAATCCAGCAACTACGTTTCATGAAATAACTAGGCCTGATCAACAAATTGCATTGTTAACAAAAAGTCTTTTATCAGTTTTTGACTATCTTGATGATAAAAATACGGTCTTTAGAGTAGGTCTAATGAGAATATCCAATTCGGCCCCAGTTGAATGGGTGGCATTTGAGCCTGCAGCTCATCCTCCTCGAACTCAGCCAGAACAGCTAGCAGCCCCAAGTAGTACGATTTCGCTATCAATCAGAACTAAATCCATAATCGTTGTCGAAGATATTCAGAATGAATTATCGAAAAAATCAAACAAAAAAGAACGAAGATTTTTGCGTGGCCATACGCAAGAAACAGATCAAGGTTCACAGTTATGTTTTCCAATAACTCATGCCAGTACAGGCGCTGTTGAATACGTTGTTTGTATAGCGGGTAATAAAAAAGCTTGCTTGATTGAAAAACATGCAGAATTATACAAGTGGATTATCGAACATTTTTCTACTCGTATCTCTCTAGAACACAGCTTACTTGTTTTAAAGGATAAAGCTAATGTCAAAGAAGCAGCCTGAAAAAGACAATGTGTTTGTAAAATATAAGCTTGATTCAACGTCAGACCTTTCTTCAAAAAAATTGGAATCGAAATCCTTTAGTGAGTCAGTTGCGCGCGACTTTGCACTGCTTATTTCGCAGAAATCGAAGACCCAGCAAGGTAGAGGGTAAATATTTCGTCAGTTTGACATTTGGGACGTGCTCAACTCCCCAAATAAGTATAAGTAACGTTAAACCGGTTATGTCCCAGCTCCCTGGTGAGCTGGTTCCGCACTTCAATATCCACTTGTTTTGCCACCAGTTCTAAATCCTTGCGGTGTGGGCCGCCATTAGCTGGGCATTCCCAGCCGGTCAGTGCTTTGTAGCGCTCGCGCACGTATTGATGGCGCAGGCCGTGGTTTTTACAGATACCTGCAGCTTGTGTTTGTTTTTCATACACTCGCAATTGTTGGACGTAGTTACGATCTGAGCGAATCAGCGCTTGGCCACCGGCAAATGCCTTAAGTTCGTTAAGAAGCTGGCGTTGGGATTCAGTTGTAATAGGCACTGTGCGGGCGCGGCCACCTTTGGTCCATGATGCTTTTAATGCAATGTGGTCCTTGCGGTCAGCGTAACTGACGACAAATTTGATGGACTCTTCACGGCGTAAGCCAAATTGTTCCTGTAAGCGCAGTGAATACTTGGTGTGGACGTCGGTAATCTTTGCTAGTTTCTGATGGTCTAATACCTTGGCTTTGCCCTCGGGTTTATTTTCCCTACGGGGGATCATGTAAGCGTCGTTTGATTTGGCAATAATGTTCGGTTTGCCAATTTGCTGTGCCGCCCAGCGAAGTACGGCCATCCGGTTTTTAATTGTGGACGCAGACAGGTTTTCTGACTGCCATTTTTGCAATAAATACTCGATATGTTTGGGCTTTAATCCGCTTGGGTCTTTGAGCTTGTACCCGCCAGACGTCAATTGGTCTGCAACCAGGTTCAATACTTTTAAACGCGAAGCGCGTGTGCTGTAACTGCCTGATCTGTCATTTTTGCAAAGTTGATATAAACGAAATCCTAACTGGCTCATATGCACCTCAAAAGTTGAGAATGCAGAACCTAAGAACGAAGAGATCAGTGCGACATGAGTCTAAAGGTAAGTTTTAAAGCCAATGCATACGCCGCAGCGTAAAGCACTTTGCCGAAGCAACAAGGGCTATGATCTCAAAGCAAAAAAGCTGAGCCGGATGTCTTCTTTGGAAGTTTAAGCGGACTACGATGTTCTTGGTTCTGCGTGGTTTTACACAGACCTCGTTATCTCGTTTTGCAGGCTGCCGAAGCGCCTATTTGCTGACAGGGCTTGTTACCAAGCCGCAGTAAAATCAATATAGCACTTCGACGAAAAAAAAGGCAATCCCTCCGCCGACATTCCCCTCTTTACCCAGAGAATCAATATGTACATCAAGAGCATAGTGCACATATTGCCGCGACTCTCCGAGTCGTCCCTACACATATGCGTAGGGACGACTCGAAGAAAATTCTGCGGGTTATAATTCAATCTTCTTGGTTCTCGTGCTTTAAAATGTGCTCTCACTCAATTTTTAAAATTCGAATACGTCGTTTAAAGAGCCCAGTCGTGTTTGATTTGAACCATCGCTATATAAAGATTGGTGTATGTGGCACAATTCAAGCAAACAATTCTGTGATTCAGGGCCTTGAAATGCGTTATGTGTTCGAGTCTTCGATTACAAGAACTGCAACACTATTTCTCAAGTAGCGTCCAAGCCCAAGGATGGCACGCTTTAAAAATAAATATTTGATATAAATAGGCGTTTATATGCACGGAACGGAAAAGCAAACTCGTATTGAGCTGATTGACAATCAACTTATAAGAGCTGGTTGGAACGTCAATGACCCGACTTCAGTAGTTCAAGAATTTGATATTATTGTTGAACCAACAGCTGGTGTTACAGAGCCTCGTTCCGAATATGATGGACATCAATTTAGTGACTATGTATTGCTTGGAAAAGACGGCAAACCGCTTGCGGTGATTGAGGCGAAAAAAACCAGCCGTGATGCCGCGCTTGGACGCGAGCAAGCCAAGCAATACTGCTACAACATTCAAAAACAATTAGGTGGCGAGTTACCTTTCTGCTTCTACACGAATGGCCACGAGCTCTATTTCTGGGACCTAGAAAATGCACCGCCTCGCAAGGTAGTTGGTTTTCCTACACGTGATGATCTGGAACGTTTTGCCTATATCCGCCGCAATCGCAAGCCTTTGACGCAGGAATTTATCAACACCTCGATCGCCGGGCGTGATTACCAGATCCGCGCCATTCGTTCAGTACTCGAAGGTATAGAAAAGAAGAAGCGTGACTTTTTGCTAGTGATGGCCACCGGCACTGGTAAGACGCGAACCTGCATTGCTATGGTCGATGCCTTGATGCGCGCTGGCCACGCCGAAAAAGTGTTGTTCCTTGTCGACCGTATTGCATTGCGTGAGCAAGCGCTGGCAGCCTTCAAAGAGCACATGCCCAATGAGCCGCGTTGGCCCAATGTGGGTGAAAAGCTAATTGCCACTGACCGTCGCGTGTATGTCGCCACCTATCCGACCATGATGAACATCATCCGGGACGAAGCGCAGCACCTTTCGCCGCACTTTTTCGACTTTATCGTCGTTGATGAGAGCCATCGCTCGATCTATAACACCTTCGGCGAAGTTCTCGAGTACTTCAAAGCCATCACGCTCGGTCTAACTGCAACGCCAACCGATATCATCGATCACAATACTTTCCAGCTGTTCCACTGCGAAGACGGCATCCCCACATTTGCTTACACCTATGAAGAAGCCGTGAACAATGTGCCGCCCTATCTAAGTAACTTCCAGGTTATGAAGGTTCAGACCAAGTTCCAGATGGAGGGTATCAGCAAGCGCACAATTTCGCTGGAAGACCAGAAGAAGTTGATTCTCCAGGGTAAGGAAGTTGAAGACATCAACTTCGAGGGTACTCAGCTAGAAAAGCAGGTAGTCAACAAGGGCACCAACACCCTGATCGTGCGCGAATTCATGGAAGAGGCCATCAAGGACGCCAATGGTGTGCTGCCGGGTAAGACCATATTCTTTTGCGCCACCAAGGCACACGCTCGGCGCATAGAAGAAATATTCGACAAGCTTTATCCGCAGTACCACGGAGAACTGGCCAAGGTACTTGTGTCAGATGACCCTCGCGTATATGGCAAAGGCGGTTTGCTTGATCAATTCACCAACAACGACATGCCTCGTATAGCCATCAGCGTGGACATGCTCGACACAGGCATCGATGTGCGTGAGATCGTTAACTTGGTATTCGCCAAGCCAGTTTATTCTTATACCAAATTCTGGCAGATGGTCGGACGCGGCACACGCCTCTTAGAAACCAGTAAACCCAAGCCTTGGTGTCTGGAGAAAGATGTGTTCTTGATCATCGACTGCTGGGACAATTTCGAATACTTTAAGCTCAACCCCAAAGGCAAGGAACTGAAAGCCCAATTACCATTGCCTGTTCGTCTGGCAGGTTTGCGCTTGGACAAAATCGAGAAAGCCAATGATAGCGGCCTTGCAGATGTCGTTGCGCGTGAAATTGCCAAGTTTCGCGAGCAGATTGTTGCCTTACCCAAGGAGTCGGTAGTCATCAAGGAAGCCGCAGCTGTGTTGGCGCGGTTGAATGATGAGAACTACTGGATTAGCATCAACCACGAGCGCTTAGAGTTCCTGCGCACAGAAATCAAGCCACTTTTTCGCACCGTGTCCGAGGCTGACTTCAAAGCCATGCGCTTCGAACGCGACGTACTGGAATTTTCACTGGCTGTGCTGAACGAAGAAAAAGAGCAAGCCGATACGATCAAGGAAGGTCTCGTCGAACAAATCCGCGAGTTACCACTGTCTGTCAGTTTCGTAAAGCAGCAAGAAGCCTTGATCCGCGCTGCACAAACCAGCCATTACTGGGTTAAAGCGGATGAAGATACTTTCGACGAACTGGTTGCTAAACTTGGCCCATTAATGAAGTTCCGTGAGCGGAACACCGGCCAGGAACAAACTCACCTCGATCTGGCTGATGAACTGCACAAAAAGGAATGGGTGGAGTTCGGACCGCAGCACGAAGCTGTTAGCATCAGCCGCTACCGTGAAATGGTCGAATCCCTGATTGCCGAACTCACCGATCACAACCCCGTGTTACAGAAGATCAGGAACGGTCAAGTGGTAAACAGTGATGAGGCCAACGAGTTGGCAGAGCTGCTGCACGAAGCTCATCCCCATATTACCGAAGACCTATTGCGTCAAGTGTACAAAAACAGGAAGGCGCGCTTCATCCAGTTCATTCGTCATATCTTGGGTATTGAAGTGCTCAAGAGCTTTTCGGATGAAGTCAGCACTGCTTTCGATCAATTCATCCACGCCCACACTACGCTCAGCAGTCAGCAGATGGAATTTCTCAACTTGCTGAAAAACTTTATCATTGAGCGTGAAAAAGTGGAGAAGAAAGACCTAATCAACGCCCCTTTTACGGTCATTCACCCACAGGGTATCCGTGGTGTGTTCAGTGCACTTGAAATTAACGAAATCCTGCAGTTGACCGAACGGTTGGCGGCTTAATAAACAGGCTATTCCATGTTACAGAACAACCCCGAACTCAAAATCAAAATTGACCAACTTTGGAACAAATTCTGGAGCGGGGGCATCAGCAACCCACTCACTGCTATCGAGCAGATCACATATCTGCTGTTCATGAAGCGGTTGGATGAACTTGACCAAAAGCGCCAAGCAGATGCTGAATGGACGGGGGAGAGATATACCTCCAAGTTCGTTGGAAGTTGGATTCCTCCCGAATATCGCAACCAGCAGGAGCCTGAAAAATTCGCCATCGACAAGCGTACGCTTCGTTGGAGCGAATTCAAGCGTATGCAGGCTGAAGAGATGCTGCAACATGTACAGAGCAAGGTATTTCCATTCCTCAAAGACCTCAATGGTGCAGAGAGCAACTTCACGCACCATATGCGTAATGCCGTGTTCATCATCCCCAAACCAGCCCTATTAGTGGAAGCGGTAAAGACCATCGACGATATCTTCGAAGTGATGGAACGCGACTCCCGCGTAAATGGCCAAGCCTTTCAGGATATCCAAGGCGATGTCTATGAAATGCTGCTATCCGAAATCGCAACTGCCGGCAAAAATGGCCAGTTCCGCACCCCGCGTCACATCATCAAGCTGTTGGCAGAGTTGGTACAGCCACAGCTCGGTCACAAAATTATTGACCCCGCTTGTGGGTCGGGCGGCTTTTTGCTTGGTGCTTATCAGTACATCGTGACGCAACTGGCGATAGCCGCAGCCAAAAAGAACAACACAGAACTGAAACTTGTGCCTGATGAAGACGGCTTTGAACGCACTTCGGTTGCCGCCGCATTCGATGAAAAACGTCAAGCCATTCTGTCTAGTTCACTGTGGGGCTACGATATCGACCAGACGATGGTTCGTTTGGGGTTGATGAACTTGATGATGCACGGCATCGACGAGCCAAACATCGACTACCAGGACACCCTTAGCAAGAGCTACACCGAGGAAGCCGAATACGATATTGTGCTGGCCAACCCGCCCTTTACAGGCAGCATCGACAAGGGCGACATCAATGAGCACTTGCAACTCGCTACCACCAAGACCGAGCTGCTGTTTGTCGAGAACATCTACCGGCTGCTGAAGAAGGGCGGCACCGCTGGTGTCATCGTGCCGCAAGGCGTTCTGTTCGGCTCAGGCTCCGCATTTAAGATGCTACGTCAATTGCTGGTTGAGCGTTGCGACCTTAAGGCCGTGATCACCCTGCCCAGTGGGGTGTTCAAGCCCTATGCGGGAGTGAGCACCGCCATTTTGCTATTTACCAAGGTCTGGGGAGCGAAAGATAAGATAAGCAAGCCCGCCACCGAACACGTCTGGTTTTACGAAATGCTTGATGATGGCTATTCACTGGACGACAAGCGTAGCAAACAGGAAGGCTTTGGCGACCTACAAGACATCATCACCAGATTTAACACCCGGGATGCCGCCACTGACACTGACCGAACGGCCAAGTTCTTCATGGTACCGCGTAGCGAGATTGCCGACGAGAAGAACAACTACGACCTGTCGCACTCACGCTACAAACAGGATATCTTCGAGGAGGTGCGCTATGACCCGCCGGGAGTGATTCTGGATCGTCTAATCCAGGCCGAGGTGGGGGATGTAGACGAAGCGGATCTCGCCAATGTGCGAAGCGGAATCGTGCGCGAGCTGCTGGCGTTGAAGGGGATTGTGGGATGAGCTGGCCCTTTAAACCTCTCGGTGACATCTTGGAACTATCGGGCCGCAACCGTGCTGGTGATCAGGATTTGCCAGTCCTTTCGATCACCATGAAGCATGGCTTGGTCGATCAGGCAGACAAGTTCAAAAAACGCGTAGCCAGTTCAGACACCTCGAACTATCGCGTTGCATACAAGAATGAATTGGTTGTTGGCTTCCCGATTGATGAAGGTGTCCTAGGCTTTCAGACGAAATATCCAGCAGGAATCGTTAGTCCGGCTTATGACATCTGGAAGCTGAGAAACGAAGCAGATTCCCACATCCCCTACCTTGAGCGATATTTGCGGTCGGCGCAGGCAAGGGCTTCTTACGCCTCGCGCATGCAAGGTGCCGTTGCACGGCGGCGCAGCCTGACTAAGACGGATTTTCTCAACCTAGAAATTCCGTTCCCTCCCCTCGACGATCAAATCCGTATTGCCTACCTACTCGAAAAAGTGGAGGGCCTGATCGCCCAACGCAAACAAAACTTACAGCAACTCGACGACCTGCTCAAGAGCGTGTTTTTTGAGATGTTTGGTGATCCCGTCAGAAACGACATGGGATGGCCTGTTTGGCATTTCTCTGAACTATTTTTGCAACCGCCAAGAATTGGAACTACAAAGCCAGCTTCCAGCGAAGGTAGCATCCCCGTTGTGCGAGTTGGCGAGATAGGCGGTCTCAGGGTTCGACTGGATCGATGCGCAAGAGTAGAGCTTAGCGAACAAGAGTTTGAAAAATGTAAAGTTGAGCGAGGAGACATCCTGCTCGCACGGGCTATCGGTAGCCAGGAGCAATTGGGTAAGGCATCGCTAATCGAATCGCTTGAAGAACCGCTCGCCTTCGATTCTCACGTGATGAGGATCCGATTTGACACGAAATTTGTTGCTCCCGTCTTTATGTATCATTGGCTCCGTAGTAGCGGAGGGCGTAGACTTTTTCTGAAGGCATCAGGGAAGACTTCTGTCCAATTCAATATCAACTCAAAGCAGATCTCATCAATTGCAATTCCTCTGCCACCAATGCCATCCCAAGAGCGTTTCGTCGTTTTTGCGGCGGAGTTGGAAAACCTCTCAGTACGCTACCAGCAAAGCCTCACCGATCTCGAAGCGCTCTACGGTGCCCTGAGCCAGCAAGCCTTCAAGGGCGAGTTGGAATTGTCGCGGATGGCATTGCCTGCCGCCTTTATCAAAGGAGAAAGCCCGGTGGTCGCCGCCGTGCCTACGCCCATCACCACGCCGGTGATCGAATTGCCCGAAACCGATTTGCTGCTGCCCGCACTGGAAGACCGCGCAAAGCTACCACCTCTACTGAACTTATGGCTAGAGGCTTATTGTAGACAGTTGGGAATTGCAGCTTTCTCTGTGCAAGATTTCGTAGCCGCTGCACAGATCCGAGTGGCTGAATTGCATCCGGAGCATGATTTTGACGCAGGCATAGGTTTTTACGATTTAGTGAAAGCCTGGGTTTTTGAAGCTCTTGAATCGGGGTATTTGAAGCAAGAGAGAAACCAGATCAACTTTATAATTGACACCCGAGAGAGAGTTCTTGGGAATGTGATTGAGCTAAAAGTTGGAGAGGCGAGATGAAGCTGCTGCGCCTTAAAATCACGAACTCTGAAGGATTTCGCAGTCTGCCGTGTGGTTTTGAGCACTACTTCCGTACCAAATGGACCTTGCAGGAGGAGTTGGCGCAACCCAACGAATTTGCGCCCTTCGTCTGCGCCGGACCAAATGGTAGCGGCAAGTCCAACTTGCTCGAAGCATTAGCGGCGATCTTTTATCAGCTGGAATTATTGCGCGTGCGCCGCAGCTTTCTACCTGAAGCTTTGCAAGACGAGACGTTGGATCTATCGCCAGTGGCCTTTGAACTGGATTATCTTATCCGCGTGCCCCCCGAGTATCGTAGTTCTGACAGCCCTTTGTGGGCGAAAGTGGCTGTTTGGAAGGACGTCGGTGAATCGGTGCGTATTCTATGGGAAAACCAGAGCGACTTCAACACTGATAAAAACGAAGTATTCAGTGGCGGCTATGCCGATATCTTGCTGCCACAATTCGTGCTGGGCTATTCATCGGGCGAGAACGAAATTCTTAGCTTACCGTTTTTCAAAATGCGTTTCGTGCAGTTCGACGAGTATTGGACTGCACTGGCCAGGCAGCTGTCTTATCCTGGTCGTCCGGATGCACGACTGGCCTACCTTGACAGCGGATTTAGCCAAGCCATTCTATTATGTAACCTGCTATTTCAGGACGAAGCGACACTTCAACCTTTTCGCGAAGATGTTGGTATCGATCAGCTCAAAGAATTTCGAATTATCCTGCGGCGGAGTATTCCCGTTACACGTCATCAGATTGCAGCCTTCACTTCTGGGGACTACATCTTATCCACTGAAGCAGAGGATAATAGCTTCGCAGATACTGAAGTGATTTATCTTGATAAGAATACCGGAGACTATCGGCTCAACCTGCTCCACGGATTAGAGGCGAACGATCGCACCCAAAATACTTCCATCATCGAAAAACTCAAACGTTGTGCAACGTTGCATTTTCACGATGAAGTCTCCGACACTTTGATCCTAGACTACTGTGTCAACGACGACACCAAAGAGGCGTTTCGAGCCAATTTTGATGGCTCACCCTTGGCCTTGTTCCAGGCACTTCAAATCTTGTTGACGCTGAATTTGTATCCAGTAAGCGATGCACTTAAGGCAGATCTCTACACATCCACGAGTCACTATGTCAGCGAGACGGTGCCGACCTTAGCGTCCGATCAGCGAATCATGCGCATTAAGCACTTTTATTTTACGAAGCAAGGCGTAAAGCAGCCAATGCTCCTAAAGGAGTTGTCAGACGGTGAACATCAGTTGCTGCATAGTTTGGGTTTATGCCTGCTGTTTCGCGACACCAATAGTTTGTTTCTGCTTGATGAGCCTGAAACACATTTCAACCCGGAATGGCGAGCCAATTTCATTAGCCGCTTGCGGCAATGCCTACCTGGTAACGGCGAATTCGCGCACGATATGCTCATTACCACCCACACGCCATTTCTGATCTCCGACAGCAAGCCGGACAAGGTGTTGGTGTTTGCCAAAGACAAAACCAGCGGGGAGGTCAGCATCAGCCACCCGGAATACAATACGCTGGGAGCCTCAATTAACAAGATCACCATGAGCACTTTCGATAAGCGAGAAACTATCGGTGGCTATGCACAAGCTTTGCTTGACTCGCTGCGGGAGCGTTTTGAAAAAGGTGTTGAAGATAAGGAAGTCTTGATCAAAGAAATTAACCAGCAGCTTGGTGATTCAGTGGAGAAATTGCTGTTAATTAAGACCATTCTCGACGACGGAAAACCGAACAATGGGGAGGCGCAAGGCTGATGCTGTTTACTTACACTTACGTGCCGCATCAGATGGAGAAGATGCAAGAGTTTATCGACTTCATCTTTCTTGAAGTGTGGTGTAAGGCTCCTATTGGCCTACCATTCCATACTCAGCTATTTAACAGTAATCCGGAACTGAAGGGGGTCATTTCAGAGTTTGGTTTTTCTGCTCAAGCGCCAGAGCGAGGAAAGATGTTTTATAAAGATGTAAAAGCAATCTACGGGCTTTTTGCATTGCTATCGCCACCAGACATTGATCAGTTCAAGCAATGGTATCGAGCCAATAATGATATTGAGAATGTTTGCACGAATGACCCAACAATACAACTGCTGCGGTACAAGGACGTTATTGCCACTCACGCTGCACTTGGCAAGCAACTGGCCGTTTTTTTTCGCGGTTTATATGACAGTTCATTTCTGGGACTCTCTGCAATCAAAAGCATAATCGGCAGTATCAAAGACCATAACAAGAAATTCTTCGAGACGAATCAAGTCGGGAAATGCCCATTTTGTGGAATTAACGACTTAAAAGGGGTTCACCACACCCGAAGGGAGGCATACGACCATTACCTTCCTAAGTATCGCTACCCATTTAATTCTATCAATTTCCGTAATCTGGCCCCTGCTTGTTACGAGTGCAATAGCTCCTACAAGCTCAGTAAAGACCCCGCCCACAAATCTACTGGGCGACGGAAGGCTTTTTACCCATACTCTGCTGCAGCTCACTCAATAGATATTCAAATTGCCTTGCTACACGCCAACGTCGAGAAACTCAAGCCGTCCGACGTACAGATGCAATTCGGCCCTGCTGCTATTACCGAAGAAATTGAAACCTGGAAGGACGTGTATGGCATTGAAGAACGTTACAAGGCCAAACTCTGTGGGGAAAACGATGGAAAGTATTGGCTTATGCAAGTTCTCGATGAATGGAAGGAGGATGGCCGACTGCCCTCTGATTTTCTAAAAACCTTAAGAAGACAAGCTCAAACACAACCATATGCTGACTGTAATTTCCTTCGAAAGCCTTTTCTTGACGCCTGTAAGCTCACAGGTCTATTTGATTTGAAGTTATGAAATCCAGCAAGTTTGAAGCGCATTTCTGACGCCATTCGTTGTGTATTTCATTTAGGTTGTGTGGAAATAGTTTTTCTGTTTGTTACCGTTTTCAATGGTAAAGAGGGGAAAGGGAAATCACACATTGGCATCTATCTAGACCTAACGGTGTTTCCCAATTTTCCCAGTTTCCCATTTGAATCTTATGCTGCCAGAATTGATGGTAGGCTGTTCATGGCTTCGGTGCGTTTAGACTCGATGATGTCGGCATAGATTTGAGTGGTTTTAAGCTCTGAGTGACCCAGCAGCTTCGAAACCGTGTAGATATCGATACCATGGGTCAGCATGCGCACTGCAAAGGTGTGGCGTGCGCTGTGGAAGGTGATGTGCTTAGTGATCCCCGCCCTCAATACCCATTGCAACAAGGCGACATTGGTATAGGTACTGTATTTCAAGCCCTTGAAAATACGTTCATCAGGTTTGGTATAGGCTCCCATAAATTGCAGAGCATCGGGCGGTAAATCTAGGTACTGCTGACCCTTCGTTTTTTGCTGTTTAAAAATAATGCGATAGCCTTGGTCAGTTTTGTTGATGTCACCCCAAGTGGCCTTTTGTACGTCACTCCAGCGCAGGCCAGTTACGCAGCTGAACAGGAATGCGCGTTTCAGCGCATCGTAACGGCACTCAGCAGCTGCCAGTTGTTTTAACTCCTCATCGATCAGGTATTCCCGCTTGTTGTTCTCAGGAGTGATGCTTGTCACTGTGCGTGTCGGATTACGACGGATGATCCCGCGCTTTTCGGCTTCGTTGAGCACTGCCCTGACTTTATTGAAATACGAAGACATGGTATTGCGCGATAAAGGTTCATCGCTCTTAGTGCGCGCATTGGTCAGTAGATATTGACGAAACGCCTCGAGATGGACGTCGTTAAAACGATCAAATGTTATGTGCGCAACTCCAAGAAATTTGACCAAGTGTTTTTTAGCACAGAGCCAGTTTTCAGCGTTTGATTTTGTAGTGGATTTAGAACGGTCAGTGATCATCTGATCCATCAGATCAAAAAAGTTCGCTTCAAGCAGATCTTGTTGTTCAAAGTGGTAGCGATCTTTTGCAACTGATGCAAGTTGTTCAGCTCTAATCTGCTCAGCCAACTGCAAGGTCTTTTTGTTGTGTTGCGTCTCTGTGGTCGTTTTCGGAGTGGCATAGACAAACAAGTTCAGTGCATCGCGTTTGCGCAGTTTTTTGACTTTGCCGTCCTCTGAAGTTGTGCTGCCGAAGTGTCTGGCCAGCATTAAAAAACGCTGACCTTTAGAGTTTACTGGTTTTTTCTCGATAGTGATGTTCATTGCTCTGCTCCTGAAATAATTGGGCCACCTATGGCCCACCCAATGCTGTTGGGTGGGCTACAGGTGGCCTATTTCTAGCAGTCATAAACAAAGAAGAAAAGAGAAGTTCCAATCTAAATATATGAATAAATTAGATATTTTGTTTATTTTTAGCCGATGTTTGCCTATGTTTTCCGTGGTTATTTGCCGATACAAAACGAGCTGAAAATACGCCCTAATAAATCGTCTGAGCTAAATTCACCGGTAATTTCATTCAGATGTTGTTGGGTTAAACGCAGCTCTTCCGCCAGCAGTTCACCGGCCAGATGGTTATGCAGCTGATGTTCACCAATTTGCAGGTGTTCCATGGCGCGGGCCAACGCATCTAAGTGGCGGCGACGGGCAATAAAACTACCTTCAGTGCTGGCTTCAAAACCAATACATGCTTTAAGGTGATTACGCAAAGCATCTATGCCCTGGTTGGTTTTAGCGGAAATATGGAACACCGGAGTTTCACCTTCGTGATTGGCGCCAATTTGTTCACCCGTTAAGTCGGCTTTATTACGCACTACAGTTACGCCCAAAGTTTTGGGCAAACGTTCAATAAACTCAGGCCAGATTTCGGCTGGGCTAATGGCCGTGGTGGTGGTGCTGTCCACCATAAAAAGCACACGGTCTGCTTGTTCAATCTCTTGCCAGGCGCGCTCTATGCCAATCTGCTCCACTTTGTCGGTGGCTTCACGCAAACCTGCAGTATCGATGATATGCAGCGGCATACCGTCAATATGGATATGTTCGCGCAGTACATCGCGGGTGGTGCCTGCGATATCTGTGACAATAGCGGCTTCACGGCCAGCCAGAGCGTTTAATAAACTGGATTTACCGGCGTTGGGGCGGCCGGCAATCACAACTTTCATGCCTTCCCGCAAAATGCTGCCCTGAGTGGCCTGTTTTTGTATACCGGCTAAATCCTGAATAATTTCTGCTAAGTCGCCAGCCACTTTGCCGTCAGATAAAAAGTCGATTTCTTCATCGGGAAAGTCGATAGCAGCTTCAACATAAATACGCAGGTAAATCACTTTTTCCACTAAGTCATGGATTTTCCGTGAAAACTCACCCTGCAAGGATTGCATGGCGGAGCGGGCAGCCTGTTCTGAGCTGGCGTCTATTAAGTCGGCAATAGCCTCGGCCTGGGTTAAATCCAGTTTGTCGTTTAAAAAAGCCCGCTCAGAAAATTCGCCTGGTCTGGCGATACGCACATCTGGCAGTTGTAATAACTGACGTAACAACATGTCTAAGAGTACCGGGCCACCGTGGCCCTGCAGTTCCAGCACGTCTTCACCGGTAAAAGAGTTAGGGCCAGGGAAATACAGCGCGATGCCCTGGTCCAGCACTGAACCGTCCGCTGCGTAAAAGGGCAGATATTCGGCATAACGGGCTTTAGGGATTTTACGCAAAATGGCTTGTGCCACCGCCTTTACCGCCGGGCCTGAGATGCGCAATATGCCAACGCCTGCTCTGCCCGGCGCTGTGGCTTGTGCCGCTATGGTATCTGTGGCGAACATCTGAACCTCGAATTGTTTGCTGCAGCTTGTGCTGTTTGGTCATAAAAAAATGCCCATTAAAAGAATGGGCATTGTCAGGCGTTACGTCAAAAGGCGATTAGGCGTTTCGGACGTACAAACCTTTTTTCTCCATACCGCGGTAGATGTAGAGCATCTGCGCCAGTGAAATCAGGTTGCTGATCACCCAGTACAGCACCAGACCACTTGGGAACCACAGGAAGAATACCGAGAATGCCACCGGCATCCACAGCATAATTTTGGCCTGCATTGGGTCTGTGACTGTCATTGGTGTTAACTTCTGCATGATAAACATGCTGATACCGTACAGCACCGGCAGCACGTAATACGGATCTTTGACTGAAAGGTCGGTGATCCACAGCATAAACGGCGCCTGGCGAAGCTCAACACTTTCAACAAAGACCCAGTACAAAGCCAGGAAAATTGGCAATTGGATCAGCATCGGCAGACAGCCACCCATAGGGTTCACTTTTTCTTTGCGATACAGTTCCATCATGGCCGGGCCCATCTTTTGACGGTCGTCTTTGTAACGGGCCTGTAGTTCGTCAATTTTTGGCTTCAGGTTGCGCATTTTGGCCATAGATTCGTACTGAACCTTGGTCAGCGGGAACAAAATACCTTTGACTAATAAGGTGATAGCAATAATGGCCACACCCCAGTTACCGACAAAACCGTGAATTAACTGTAATAACCAGAACAGTGGTTGTGAGATAAACCACAACATGCCGTAGTCCACGGTCAGATCCAGACCATTGGCAATTTGCGCTAAGTTATCCTGATCTTTCGGGCCGGCATAAAAAGTGGCCGCAAAAGTTTTCTGTTCGCCTACCGCAATACTTTGTTGTGGGCCTTGTACACCAATGACACCTAAGTTATCAGCAACCATGCTGTACAACTGGTTGTTGCCTTCACCCTGTGGTACCCAGGCGGCAACAAAATAGTGTTCCAGCATACTGACCCAACCACCCTGGGTGCCGACATTCAGGTTGGCTTCTTTCATGTCGTCAAAAGACAGTTTTTCGTAGCGTTGTTCGGCAGTTGAATAAGCACCACCACGGTACACCGGCATCATCATATTGGTGCCTTCGCCGTTGTCGATGGTCTGGGCAAAGTGGAAATAAGGTTGCACAACCTTGCTGCCATCACCCTGGTTGGTCACAGAATATTCTACCCGGACATCATATTTACCAGCGGTAAAAATAAACCGTTTTTCAATAACTAAACCTTTGTGTGTCATGGTTAAAGGCACGACCAGCTCAGTCTGACCATTGGCCAGCTGATAGCTGCTCTGGGCGGCCTGGTAAATCTGCCGTGGCGCTTTTTTATCGTCCGGACCATCACCTAATAAGCCAGATTGGGCAACATACTCAAAACCTGGTTGTTGACGCATCAGCTGATAAGCGGCTTTGTTTTCCTGAGAAACGGTAAAACCAGGCAGCTCCAGCGCAACAATGTCGCCACCGCGGCTGTCAATTTTTACCGTCAGCACGTCGGTTTTGACTTCAACCAATTGGGCTTGTGCTGCTTTTACTTCAGGCGCTGCAGCAGTGGTGCTGCCGCTGGCGGAAAGTTGTAAGTCAGCAGCACTGCTGGTGGTTTGACTGTTGCTGGCCGGCACCACAGGTTTTGGACCATAGTCCACCTGCCATTGTTGCCACATTAAAAAACTGACCAAGGCCAGAGCAATAATTAAAAAACTGCGTTGCGATTCCATGTGTGAGCTTATCTCTTTGGCTTTTCCGGAACGGGATCATCACCACCCGGGTGTAGGGGGTGGCATTTTAATAGACGTTTGGCTGTTAACCAACTGCCTTTTAGCGGTCCAAAACGGGTTAGGGCTTCTACCGCATAATGCGAACAGCTGGGATAAAAACGACAACTGGGAACAAACAGAGGGCTGATACAGCGCTGATAGCCTTTCACAACCTTAATTAAGGCTTGGGCTGGATAGCGTTGTATTGGCGGGAGATCTTGCTCCATAACCGCTCCAGTTGTTTATGTAGTTCTGCGTTATCCGTGTTGCTGATGTCACCTTTCACCATCAACACACAATCTACCGGAGGTAACTGATGTTGGTGTAAGCGAAAGCTGTCGCGGGCACAACGTTTGATTCTGTTGCGTTGCGTGGCTAATTTAACACGTTTTTTTGCGATCGTCAGACCAATACGCGGAACAGCTAAAGAATTAGCTTTACAGAGGATGGTAAACAGGGGAGAAGCAACCCGGAAAGGGTTTTGGAATACATTGTCGAATTCGCGGGGAGTTAACAGACGTAACTCCCTGCTGAAGGTATAGCTGACCACGCAGCGCTTAAAAATTAAGCGACAGTTAAGCGTTTACGGCCTTTAGCACGGCGACGCGCTAATACTTGACGACCATTTTTGGTAGCCATGCGAGCACGGAAACCGTGAACGCGAGCACGTTTTAACACGCTAGGTTGAAATGTTCTTTTCATAACTTCGTCCGTCCGGTCGATATTTACTAAGGTTTATCTGTGTTTTAGTAAAAAACCAAAACGCAGCGATTTCAAAAGAGCGCGAATTTTAAGGACTAAGTACACGCTTGTCAATGCGATCCTTGGTTAAATAACCATCCGATCCTTGAAATAACGCCGATCAACCAGAGTTTTCCACAGGCATGCACATTTTGTTGGATAAAATGTGCATGAATTGGTCGCAAAGCACTTGATATTTCCGAATCGCCTTGGAAAAACCCGCGGTATTATCAATTTGAATAATGGTTATAAATTCAATAAAAACATGAGCATATGTTGTTTTTGCTGCAAATGATGCTTTTTTCAGAAAGTCAATATTGCAGTTGTGGATAAGATCAGCCCATAATGCCAACCTTCGCTAAAAAACGCCTGCCTTGCTAAATACTAATTATTCGGGGCTGTTGGAGATATGGTGTATCAGTCAGTCTGGCAAAATTGCCTAGAAGCACTGCAGTCAGAATTGCCTGCGCAGCAATTCAGCATGTGGATCCGCCCTTTGCAGGCCGATAGTTCCCATGACGCTCTCACATTGTTTGCCCCAAACCGCTTTGTGCTGGATTGGGTCCGGGATAAATATTTAAACCGGATCAACGAGCTGATCCACGATTATTGTGGTGATCATGCACCGCGCCTGCGTTTTGAAGTGGGCAGCAGTCAAAAGGCTGTCAAAGCGGCACCAGCGCCGGTCAGCCGCAGTCAAACAGCGGCCGCTGCGCCAGTGGCAGCGCCGGAAATTCCTGAACCTGCGCCAAAAACCATAGTGCGTAGTAATGTCCGTGCCAATTACACCTTTGATAACTTTGTAGAGGGTAAATCCAACCAGCTGGCGCGTGCTGCTGCCAGTCAGGTGGCAGATAATCCTGGCACTGCGTACAACCCACTGTTTTTGTATGGCGGCACAGGTTTAGGTAAAACCCACTTATTACACGCTGTTGGTAACGGTATTCTGGCGAAAAAGCCCGACGCTAAAGTGATTTATATGCACTCAGAGCGTTTTGTGCAGGATATGGTGAAGGCACTGCAGAATAACGCCATTGAAGAATTTAAGCGTTATTACCGCTCTGTCGACGCTTTGCTGATTGACGATATTCAGTTTTTTGCGAAAAAAGACCGGTCTCAGGAAGAATTCTTTCATACTTTCAATGCGTTGCTTGAAGGTAATCAGCAAATAATCCTTACATCCGACCGTTATCCAAAAGAGATTGACGGTGTGGAAGAGCGGTTAAAAAGCCGTTTTGGCTGGGGTTTAACCATTGCGATTGAACCGCCAGAGCTGGAAACCCGCGTTGCCATTCTGATGCGCAAAGCGCAGGAGAATAACATCCGTTTACCGGAAGAAGTGGCGTTTTTTGTCGCTAAGCGGCTGCGCTCCAACGTACGGGAATTAGAAGGGGCGTTAAACCGCATTACCGCAAACGCTAACTTTACCGGCCGCCCTATTACCATTGATTTTGTCCGTGAGTCTTTGCGCGATTTATTGGCGTTACAAGACAAACTGGTCACCATCGAAAATATTCAGAAGACAGTGGCTGAATATTACAAAATCCGTGTTGCCGATTTGTTATCTAAACGCCGTTCCCGTTCTGTGGCCAGACCCAGGCAAATGGCGATGGCGCTTTCCAAAGAATTAACGAACCATAGCTTGCCGGAAATTGGTGATGCTTTTGGCGGTCGCGACCACACCACTGTGCTGCACGCTTGCCGTAAAATTGAGTCTCTGAAAGAAGAAACTCATGAAATTAAAGAAGATTTTCAGAATTTAATACGCACTTTGTCGTCTTAATAGGGAAAGGTTATGCAATTTTACATTGACCGTGACACGCTGCTGAAACCACTGCAAATGGTATCCGGTGCTATTGAGCGCCGTCATACTTTGCCTATTTTGTCGAATGTGCTGCTGGACGTGACGCCTGAAGCTTTATCGTTAACAGGTACAGATTTAGAAATTGAACTGGTCGCCGCAGTGCCTTTAACCCAGGTGCAGGTGCCAGGCCGGGTGACTATTCCTGCAAAAAAACTACTCGATATCTGTCGTTCTTTGCCAGAAGGTTCACCGCTGCATATTTCGTTGCAAGGCGACAACTGTGTTGTCAGTACCGGCAAAAGTAAATTTACCTTATCAACCTTAAGCGCCAACGACTATCCGAATCTGGAATCCTGGCAAGGTGAGGTGGAATTTGATTTAACCCGGGCGCAATTACGGAAATTATTGGACGACACTGCTTTTTCGATGGCGAACCAGGACGTGCGTTATTACCTGAATGGTTTGTTGTTTGAAGTGGATAACGGCACTTTGCGCACTGTGGCAACAGACGGTCACCGTCTGGCGCTCAGCTCAATGGAATTGGCTGTAACTGCTGGTCAGCAGAAACAAGTCATTATTCCGCGTAAAGGTGTACTGGAGCTGATGCGGTTGTTAGTGAATGATGACCAGGTGATCCGGCTGGCCATTGGCCAGAACCATATTCGTCTACTCGACAGCCAGTTTAGCTTTAGCAGCAAACTAATTGACGGCCGTTTCCCGGATTATCGCCGGGTGCTGCCACGCAACAGTTCCAAACAAGTCACAGCACATCGTGCTGTGTTAAAAGATGCTTGTGTGCGCGCGTCAATTTTATCGAATGAAAAATACCGTGGTGTACGTTTTACGCTGAGTTCCGGTGAGTTGCAGATTGTTGCCAATAACCCTGAGCATGAACAGGCTGAAGAAGTCATTGAAGTTGAGTATCAGGGCGACACCTTGGAAATTGGCTTTAACGTGGGTTATGTGCTGGATGTGTTAAACACTTTAAGTACAGATTTGATTATTATGCATTTAAGCGATGCCAACTCCAGCTCGCTGGTGGAAGGTGTGGGTAATCAGGGCGCCTTGTACGTCGTGATGCCAATGCGGCTGTAATTGTTGTAGTTTATGGCGCTGGCGCTGTTACAGCTGACAGGTTTTCGCAATATCAACAATGCGGCTTTGCAATTTTCGCCAACGATCAATCTGATTTACGGTGAAAACGGCAGTGGCAAAACCAGCATTCTGGAAGCTATTTATTTGCTGGCGCATGGCCGCTCTTTTCGCACCAGCAAACCGCAGAAGGTGATTGGCCATCAGCACTCACAACTGGTGTTGCACGGCAAAGTGCAATGGGCAGAGCAGTTGTTGAGTGTGGGTATGTTGCGCGACAGATTGGGCGAATGGCAACTGAAGCTAAACGGCGAGAAGGTGCAGCGGGTGGCCGATATTGCCACTTTATTGCCGGTACAGTTGATCACGCCTGACAGTTTCAGATTGTTTTTTGGCGGGCCAAAAGAGCGGCGGCAGTTTTTTGATATGGGATTGTTCCACGTGGAACCTTCTTTTTTTGAACTCTGGGTGTTGTTTAATAAGGTTTTAAAACAGCGTAATGCCTTATTAAAAAGCAAACAGCCTTATGGTGACAACTACAGGTTCTGGGATCTGCAGTTGTGTGAAACTGCGGTGGCATTACAACAAATGCGGCAGCAGTACATCAACCAGTTGTTTTTAGCCTTAACGCCTTTGCTGCAAGATATTGAAGCATTGCAGCAACTGGAGCTCGAGCTGACGCCGGGTTGGGCAATGAAACAAGGTGATGTCGCTGAATTAATGCAACAGCTACAACAGAATTTCAGCAGTGACCTGAAGTTTGGTTATACCCAATTGGGGCCACAAAAAGCAGATTTACGGATCAAAATTGCTGGCGAATATGCCGATGAATTTTTGTCGCGTGGTCAGCTGAAAATGTTGTTGTTTGCGTTAAAGGTGGCACAAAGCAATGTAATTTTTAGCAGAGGCCATAAACAGCCACTGCTGCTGATTGACGATTTGGCGTCGGAGCTGGATGACCACTCTAAACGCCATATTTTTAGTTTTTTACATCATATCAATTCGCAGGTGTTTATTACTGCAATTGAAGCTGCTCAGGTCTTGCCATTAGTGTCAGGCACTGAGGTTGGATTGTTCCACGTGGAACATGGGCAGATAGTACGGACGGATGATAATGGCCGAAGAACATAATTACGACTCCTCCAGTATAAAAGTACTGAAAGGTTTAGACGCAGTCCGCAAAAGACCGGGCATGTATATTGGTGATACTGACGACGGTTCAGGCTTACACCATATGGTGTTTGAAGTTGTCGATAACTCGATTGACGAAGCGCTGGCTGGCTATTGTAGCGACGTGTTTGTCACCATCCACAGCGATAACTCAGTGTCTGTCCGCGACAATGGTCGTGGTATTCCAACCGATATGCACGAAGAAGGTGTGTCCGCTGCTGAAGTCATCATGACAGTACTGCACGCCGGCGGCAAATTCGACGACAACTCTTATAAAGTGTCGGGTGGTTTACACGGTGTTGGTGTGTCGGTAGTAAACGCTTTGTCGGATAAACTGGAGCTGACCATTCGCCGCAAAGGCCAGGTGCATAACCAGATTTATCGTTTAGGTGTGCCGGACGAGCCGCTCAAAGTGATTGGTGAAACCGATAGCACTGGGACAGAAATTCGTTTTTGGCCAAGCCCAACCATTTTTACCGATATCAATTACCACTACGATATTCTGGCCAAACGTTTACGTGAGCTGTCGTTCTTAAACTCTGGTGTTAGCATTATTCTGACCGATGAACGCGACGACAAAAAAGATCACTTTAAATATGAAGGTGGTATCGAAGCTTTTGTGCAGTATTTAAACCGCACTAAAATGGCGATTCACCCTAAAGCCTTCTATTTTACCGCCAGCCGCGAAGATGGCATTTCAGTTGAAGTGGCGATGCAGTGGAATGATTCGTTCCAGGAAAGCATCTTCTGTTTTACCAACAATATTCCACAGCGCGACGGCGGTACCCACTTAGCCGGTTTCCGTTCGGCCTTAACCCGGGTGCTCAACACTTATATTGACGCCGAAGGTTACGCTAAAAAGATGAAAGTAGCGGCTACCGGTGATGATGCCCGTGAAGGTTTAACTGCCGTTATCAGCGTTAAAGTGCCGGATCCGAAGTTCAGCTCACAAACCAAAGACAAGCTGGTGTCCAGCGAAGTGAAGTCGGCGGTTGAAAGTGTGATGCATGAAAAGCTGAATGAATATCTGCTGGAAAATCCAAACGACGCCAAAATCATCGTCACCAAAATTGTCGATGCTGCCCGTGCCCGTGAAGCTGCGCGTAAAGCCCGTGAAATGACACGCCGGAAAGGGGTATTGGATATTGCCGGTTTACCAGGAAAATTGGCCGACTGTCAGGAAAAAGATCCAGCATTATCAGAACTTTACCTGGTAGAGGGTGACTCTGCGGGTGGGTCTGCCAAGCAGGGCCGCAACCGCAAAAACCAGGCGATTCTGCCACTGAAAGGTAAAATTCTGAACGTAGAAAAAGCCCGCTTCGACAAGATGATTTCATCACAGGAAGTGGGCACCCTGATCACCGCTTTAGGTTGTGGTATCGGCCGTGAAGAATACAATCCGGATAAAACCCGTTATCACAGCATCATCCTGATGACGGATGCGGACGTCGACGGCTCGCACATTCGTACCCTGCTGTTGACCTTCTTCTACCGTCAAACGCCTGAGCTGATTGAGCGTGGCTATATTTATATTGCCCAACCACCTTTGTACAAAGTGAAAAAAGGTAAACAAGAGCAGTACATCAAAGATGATGCGGCGATGACTGAATACCTGACCACACTGGCACTGGATGAAGCAACCTTACATGTAAACGCCGATGCCCCTGGTATTGGTGGTGCACCACTGGAAGCTCTGGTTGGCCAGTATCATAAGTGCAAAGCCACAATTGAGCGTTTAGGTCGCAAAATCCCACTGAACCTGCTGAACGAGCTGGTGTATGTGCCGGGTATTACGGTTGAAATGTTAAAAGACGCCACTTTAACCAAAGAGTGGGTTGGTAAACTGGCAAAACGTCTGCAGGACAAAGAAGGTGATGGTTCCAGCTATACCTTTGATGTGACTGAAGATCGTGAACGCAATCTGACTTTGCCAAAAATTGTGATCCGCCAGCACGGTATCGACAATGAATATGTGCTGCATTACGACTTTATCACCTCCAGCGACTATGGCCGTATTGCCGCTTTAGGCGACGCGATTCGTGATCTGGTGGAAGAAGGTGGTTATATCCGCCGTGGTGAAAAAATCAAACCTATTACCAGCTTTGTTGAAGGTCTGGAATGGCTGATGACAGAGTCGAAAAAAGGTCTGTATATTCAGCGTTATAAAGGGTTAGGTGAAATGAACCCTGAGCAGCTGTGGGAAACTACCATGGATCCAAATACCCGTCGTATGCTGCGGGTGACCATTGAGGACGCCATTGGTGCCGACCAGTTGTTTAATACGCTAATGGGTGATGACGTAGAACCTCGCCGCGCCTTTATCGAAGAAAACGCGTTGCGGGTGGCTAACCTGGACGTGTAACAACACGCTGTGTTCATCAAAAAAACCATCCTTGATAAGGATGGTTTTTTGTTTTCAGCGCCAGATAAAACAGCATTGCTGAATAGCAGAATAAAGCAAGTTGATAACATTGATTCTATCTTGGGTCCAGTCTGCACCGATACATTACGTCTAATGTGGATAAACAAATGTAATGACTGCACTGGCGGAAAAAACCGAGAAAAAACCCGCTTTAGCGCTACAGAAACAGCACGTAAATGGGTATACTTTTCGGTCATTTTTGCAGGTCTATCTCATTCAGCGAGCAGGTGCGCCTTCTATGCACAATTACGATATTAAAACATTCCAGGGATTGATCCTGGCATTACAGGATTATTGGGCCCGTCAGGGTTGTGTCATAGTGCAGCCCCTTGATATGGAAGTGGGTGCCGGTACCTTCCATCCGATGACCTTTTTACGTTCTTTAGGCCCAGAGCCAAGCAACGTGGCTTATGTGCAGCCGTGCCGCCGTCCAACCGATGGCCGTTATGGTGAAAACCCAAACCGCTTACAGCACTATTACCAGTTTCAGGTGATTTTAAAGCCGTCGCCGGCCAATATTCAGGAGCTGTATTTAGGCTCTTTACGCGAGCTGGGCATTGATACCCTGGTGCACGATATCCGTTTTGTCGAAGACAACTGGGAATCGCCAACCCTGGGTGCCTGGGGTTTAGGCTGGGAAGTGTGGTTAAACGGCATGGAAGTCACACAGTTCACTTATTTCCAGCAAGTGGGTGGCTTAGAGTGCCGTCCGGTCACAGGCGAAATTACCTATGGTTTAGAGCGTCTTGCCATGTACATTCAGGGCGTGGACAGCATTTTTGATCTGGTCTGGACCGACGGCCCTATGGGGCGTGTGACCTATGGTGATGTGTTCCACCAGAACGAAGTTGAGCAGTCCACTTACAACTTTGAATATGCCGATGTACCAGCACTGTTTGCCGCTTTTGACCAATACGAAGCCGAAAGCCATAAACTGATTGAGCTGGGTTTACCACTGCCGGCTTATGAAAAAGTGATGAAAGCCTCTCATGCCTTTAACCTGCTGGATGCACGCCACGCCATTTCTGTGACAGAACGTCAGCGTTATATTCTGCGGGTGCGCACTTTAGCCAAGGCCTGTGCTGAAGCGTATTATGCTGCCCGCGAAAAGCTGGGTTTCCCGTTATGCCGTAACCAGTCACAAGTGCAGCAGGAGGTTTAAGTGGTGCAGGATTTTATTGTTGAGATTGGTACTGAAGAGTTACCACCGAAGTCGCTGCAAACTTTAGCAACGGCTTTTGAACAGAATATTGTCGATGAGCTGAATAAACTCGGTTTGTCTTTCAGCAACACTGCCTGGTACGCAGCGCCACGCCGTCTCGCGGTGCGGGTCAATCAGCTGGTGGCTCAACAGGCCGATAAAGTGGTGGAAAAACGCGGGCCGGCGCTCGCAAGTGCTTTTGATGCTTCTGGTCAACCGACCAAAGCAGCACAAGCCTGGGCTGCTTCCAACGGCATTAGTGTGGAACAGGCCGAACGCCTGGAAACGGACAAAGGTGCCTGGCTGGTGCATAAAGCCAAAGTGCTGGGCGCTGCTACCGTCAGTTTATTACCTGAAGTCATTCACAACGCGCTGGCAAAATTGCCTATTGCCAAGCCCATGCGCTGGGGCCATTCCACTGCCGAATTTATCCGTCCTGTGCACACTGTGGTCATGCTGTATGGCAATGACATAGTGCCGGCCACAGTGCTGGGTAAAACCTCAGGCCGTGCTACTCATGGTCACAGATTCCACGCCCCGGCGCTGGTGGAAATTGCCAATGCCGATGCTTACTTAAGCACGCTGGAACAGGCTTTTGTGGTGGCCGATTACGCCAAACGCCGTGCTTTTATTGCCGCTGAAGTAGCAAAAACTGCTGCTTCGCTTCATGGCGTGGTCGCAACTGACGAAGCGCTGCTCGATGAAGTGACCTCTTTAGTGGAATGGCCAGTGGTGCTGGTCGGTTCATTTGAAGAGCGTTTCCTCGAAGTGCCGGCTGAGCCGTTAATTTCCACCATGAAAGACAACCAGAAGTACTTCCCGCTGCTCGATAATAACGGCAAGTTACTGAATAAATTCATTTTTGTGGCCAATATCAACAGTAAAGACCCAAGCCAGATCATCTCGGGTAACGAAAAAGTAGTGCGGCCAAGGTTAACAGACGCCCAGTTCTTTTTTACTGTGGATAAAAAAACCAAACTGGCCGACCGCCTTGAGAGTTTAGGCACTGTATTGTTCCAGCAAAAACTCGGCACTTTACGTGAAAAATCTGAGCGCATTGCCAAACTGTCGGCTTATATTGCCGGCAAAATTGGCGCCAATGTACAGCATGCTGAGCGCGCTGGTTTACTGTCGAAAACCGACCTGATGAGCAACATGGTTGGTGAGTTCCCGGAAACGCAGGGCATTATGGGCATGCATTATGCCCGGATTGACGGTGAGCCAGAGGCTGTTGCTGTTGCGCTGAACGAACAATACAAACCCCGTTTTGCCGGTGACAGCCTGCCAAGTCAGCTCGAAGCCTGTGCAGTGGCCATTGCTGATAAACTCGATTCGTTAGTGGGTATTTTTGGTATTGGTCAGGCGCCAAAAGGCGATAAAGACCCCTTTGCGCTGCGCCGTGCTGCCATTGGTGCCCTGCGCATTATGGTAGAAAAACAGCTGCCATTAGACTTGCTGGACATTATTGGCTATGCCCAAAGCACCTTTGGCGACAAGTTAACCCAAGCCACTGTTGCCGACGAAGTGCTGGAATTTATGCTGGCGCGTTTCCGTGCCTGGTATGAAGGTGAAGGGTATGCCGTGGATGTGATCCAGGCCGTACTGGCGCGTCGCCCAACCAATCCGGCCGATTTTGACCGCCGTGTTAAAGCTGTGGCCGAATTCCGCAAATTGGAAGCGGCTTCAGCTTTAGCTGCTGCCAATAAGCGGGTTGCCAATATTCTGGCCAAAGTGGAAGGCGAGCTGCCACAACAGGTCAATACCGCTTTATTGCAGGCGGGTGCTGAACAAGCCTTGTTTGCCGCTTTATCGGCTAAACAAACTGAGCTGGAAACCCTGTTTGCCAAAGGTGACTACAACACAGCCTTAAGCACGCTGTCCTCCTTACGTCAGGTGATTGATCAGTTCTTTGACGAAGTGATGGTGAACGTTGAGGATATGGCGGTGCGGCAAAACCGTCTGGCGCTGTTAAACCAACTGCGTTTAGCTTTCCTGCATGTTGCTGATATTTCTGTACTGCAATAACACTGCAGTTTGGTGCTGATAGCAAAATAAAACCCGGCAAGAGCCGGGTTTTTTATGCCTGAGCTTTGCCATCAGTCTGCTTCAGGCCCGGTCAAGGTTGCAGCGTACAGTCTCAGGCCGTCATGCATCAATTCTGCTGTACCTGCACCAAACCTGTTGTAATAGTTGTTAAAACGTTCGTCCTGTACATAGAGGCTGGCCAGTTGCAACAGCCGCTCCGCCGGGCAGGCGCCATAACTCAGTAACCATTGGTGCTGAGCCTGCATCAGTTGTTGTACTTCAGCTGCATCCGCACTGAGGTGACGCAGTTGTGACAATTGTGACGCTATCAGCTCGCCTTGTTGCGCTTGCGCCTGTTGTTCGCTGGCTGATAACTGTTGTTGTTGCTGCTCGTGTTGCTCAATTTCAGTGGCTCCCCAGCGTTGCATTGCTTCTTCGCGCAGCACCTGTGGACTGAAATGTTGAAATAAAGCTGAATGATTTGGGTTAGACATAGTGTCAGACTCCAGTTGTAACAAGGATTGATCCAGCATGGCTAACAGTTTGGTCAGATGGTCCAACCTTGCTGTTAGCTGCTGCTTTTGCGCCAATAAACAAGAGACTAAGTTGTAGTCCGGGTTTTGCAGCAGACGCTGAATTTCCGCCAGCGGCAATTCCAGTTCGCGATACATCAGGATCTGTTGCAGCTGCAATAATTGTTGCTGCTGATACAAACGGTAACCGCCGGCACTGCGTGCCATGGGTTTAAATAAACCTATCTGATCATAATGGTGTAAGGTGCGGACACTAATGCCGGCAATCTTAGCTAACTGGCTGATGGTAAAAGACATAACTTAGCTTCTTTGTTTAGGCTCAACTGCAGTCTGGGCCCTGACGTTACGTCAGACGCAAATGATTTTTTAAAATTTTCAGGCTGGCGCTGATCAAAGCTGTGAGTTAGTGCACCTGATTGCGGCCACTGGCTTTGGACAGATACAACTGCTGATCGGCTCTTTTAATTGCAGCCTGAATATCCTCTGCTGCTGTGGCTTCGGCCACCCCAAAACTGCCGGTGATCACTAAGTCGGGATGCTGGGGTAATAACCTCTGTTGGGCAATAGTAGCGCGGATTTTATCGGCGACCCGCAGTGCGTCCTGCAGGCTGGTTTTGGGCAACAACAATAAAAACTCTTCGCCGCCATAACGGCAACAAATATCCTGAGTGCGCAGTTTTTGCCGGAACAACAGCGCCGCCTGTTGTAACACTAAATCGCCCTGATCATGGCCAAAACTGTCGTTGATATGTTTAAAGTGGTCAATGTCGGTCATGACCACCGCCATAGGGAAAAACAGCTCAGGTTGTTGTTGGGTATGCTCCGGCAATACTTCTTCCAGAAAACGCCGGTTGGCCAGATTGGTCAGTACGTCGGTATTGGCCTGTTGCTCTTTGCTGTGCTGTAGCACACTCATTGAATGATGGCTGCGCTCACGGAAATGTTCGTTGATCCAGCCGACCGCCAGCACAGTGGCAAAAGAGGCCAGAAAACGCGGCACCTCGGCTGTGGTATAACGGGCTTGTTGTAGCTCAGGACCAAATAACAAAAACATCAGCCCGGAAAACATCAGCAGATTCAGAATAATGCCGGCTTTGGCACCAAGCAGGCCAAACATGGTCAGCGGTACCGGAAATACCCAATATAAAGCAGTGTTTTGTGAGGCACCGTGCCATACCAGTAACAACACAAAAAACAACGCAAAAAGAGCCACTAAAGTACAGGCCAGCTGCAGTTGCTGTGAGCGGTGAAACCAGATAGAAATTAACAGCAGCGCCAGCGCAGCACCAAATAACAGCAGTTGTAATGACAAATCAGCGCTGAATAAATGATAAAAGCCCATCAGCAATAATGTCAGTGAGCTGATATAGCTGGCGAATAACAGAATATAACGCCGTCTGAGCTGATCGATAGAAGCGGCTTTATGATGGCTTTGCGACAATGGCAAAACGGTAGTTCCGAAGCTGTTGAATAATCAAGAGTCTGCGACCGGATCCTTGAAATAACAAGTTTAACCGGCGCTTTTTTTCAGCAAATAACGATAAGGCAGCTCTGAAGTGTCCATCGCCACAAGTTCGTGATCCATAAAACGGCAAAAAGCCGGAATGTCGCGGGTAGTGGCCGGGTCGTCGGCCAGGATCAACAGAGTTTGGCCTGCGGCCATTTTCCGGATGGTCAGCCGCACCATCATTACAGGCTCAGGGCAGCGTAAACCTAAAGCATCCAGTTGTTGATCGGCATGGGCAAACACATCAGTCATGGTGCATTCCGCGAGAGTAAAACAGCCGCTTATGGTAACGGCTTGGCTGGTGGATTTCAAAATATAAAAAACGGCCTTTACCGGCCGTTTTTGCAAATGATGCTGCTGATGTCAGTGATCAGGCCAAACCTAAATCCCGGGTCATATTTTCATTGCGGTCACGGTGCACTATCACGTTGTCTTCAATCCGGATGCCACCAAACTTACGCATCGCATCTACTTTGTGCCAGTTTACGTATTTGCCGTGTTCACTTTGTTTGAGCGTGGCCAATAACGAATCAATAAAATACAAACCCGGTTCTATGGTAAACACCATGCCAGGCTCAACCAGCCGTGTTGAGCGCAGGAAAGGGTGATTCTGGGGGGCCGCCACATGAGTGCCACGTTCATCCGCCATAAAACCACCCACATCATGCACCTGCAGCCCCAAATGATGGCCAATGCCGTGTGGGTAAAAAGTGCGGCTGATTTCGGTTTCTACTATGGCGTCGCCACTCAGTTGCACTAAGTCAAAATCGGCCAGAATATTGGCAATCAGCTGGTGTGATTTTAAATGCACTTCAGTGTATTTAATGCTGGGTTTTAAGCTGTCGACCAGTTGTAATTCAATGGCATTCATTGCCTGGATCAGAGCGGCAAATTCGTCGTTTTTTGCACTGTAAGTGCGGGTAATGTCGGCGGCATAGCCATGAAATGACGCGCCGGCATCGATTAAAAACGAATGGTGCTCAGCAGGTTTTTGCCGCTCCAGCACTGTGTAATGCAAAATAGCGGCGTTTTGGTTCAGTGCAATAATATTGCCGTAAGGCACTTCGTTTTCGCCCTGGCCCACAGCTGCCAGATAGGCCAGCTGAATATCAAATTCACTGCCACCGGCACGAAAAGCCGCTTCGGCCGCTCTGTGGCCCTGTACCGCAATGCGGTTGGCTTCACGCATACAGGCCAGCTCATAGTCGGTTTTATAAGCGCGGTGATAATGCAGGTAATTTAATACACCTTCCGGGTTCAGCTCGGTAAAGCCCAGGGCCCGGGCCAGTTCCAGCTGTTCACCCAGATACGCCATCCGAGCTTTGTCGTAGGGCAGCAGTTGCTCAACTTTGGTGGCTTTATCAATCAGCTGAATATCAAAAAAGCCGGCCCAGAAGTCGGTTGGGGCGTCCGGCACCTTGTGCCAGAAATCTACAGGTAAATAAAACACCAGTTTAGGTTTGTTGACGCCATCGACGATGAGCCAGCAGTGTGGGTTATCGACCAGCGGCAACCAGGCTTTAAACAGCGGGTTTACTTTAAAGGGATAATCCATATCGTCGAGAAACTGACGTTTAGCCTGGCCCGAATGGATCACCAATGCGTCCAGATTTTCCCGTGCCAGCACGGCTTTGGTGCGTTGTTGCAGCTCAAACAGGTGAGCGGCGTACAGAGGTTGGTAAGCTGGTCGCATGGCTGTTCCTATCATTAGTTATCATATGAAGTTACAGCAGCCGCTGCTACGGCTGCAATAGGCCCACAGGGGGCAACACAGGCTCTGGTGCTGACTCAGGAGCTTTCACCGACCTGCATAGTGCTTAATGGCACAAAAACGTCGTGGTTCTGATTCATTCTGATGTTGTAAATCTGATAATAAGCCAGCACCGCTTTGACATATTCCCGTGTTTCTTTAAACGGAATAGTTTCAATCCAGATATCCAGCGGCATCTGCTGGCCTTTGGGCAACCAGGTTTTTACTCTGCTGTAACCGGCGTTATAAGAGGCGGTCGCAAAGACCAGGTTATTGTTATTTTGCCGCATTAAATAGTTCAGATAGTCGGTCCCCATATCAATATTTACATTGGGGTTATACAAGGTTTGTACCGCAACCCGCCGGCCCGAGATATGTTTAGCCGTTTGCGGCATAATTTGCATTAAACCATGGGCACCCACCGGCGATTTAGCCGTCGGAATAAAGGTGCTTTCGCGTCGGGTAATGGCCATGGCCCAGGCAGGGTCTACCTGAGCTGCTTTGGCATGTTTTTGAATTTCCTGATTAAACACCATCGGAAAACGCATTTCTACGTCATCCCAATAACCGGCATCCGCCAGTGCAAAAATGGCTCTGTCATACCAGCCTTTGTCATAAGCGTACTTGGCGGCGCTGAGTTTTTCCGGTTCTGTGCCGTATTTTTGCAGGAACGTCAGTTCCCGCTTGGCGGCGTTGGGCCGGCCAATGGCCTGCCATTCATACATCCGCGCTATAGCCGCACTCTTTTTAAAAGCCTGATACTGTTCGGCCGTGATCGGCACTGGTTTATGCGCCAGGCTGGGTTTCAGGCCCAGTTTGGCGGCGGCCATAAAACCATAATAACTGCGTTCTTCGGCAAGGCTTGCCAGCTGTTGTTTGGCTTGTTCCTGCTGCCCCAGCTCCTGCAGCACCCGAGCTTGCCAATACCTTAAGTTATCTTTGTTACGGCTCTCAGCTGGCAGTTCAGCCAGCATTTGCTGAATTTGTTGCCATTGTTTTTGCCGCAACAACCAGGCCAGTTGCCACTGAATAAATAAATCATCTTTTAGTGCCACCGGCACCATAGCGATAAATTTGGTGGCTCGGGCGTCGTTTTTGCTGGCCAGGGCAATAGCAAACTGTCGGGCTACGTCGGTGCGCTGTGCTTTGGTAAATTGCGGATCAGTTTCAAATCTTTGCCATACCCTGAGCGCCTGTTCCGGCTGTTTCCACACCATTTTTTTCAGGGCATAGGTCAGAATTTCGCGCTCCCAACGATGTTTGAGTGGCAAAAAATTTTGTCTTTGCACCAGGCCTGGGTTTTCAATCACCTGTTTCCATTTATCACCAAGGTATTGCAGGTTTTTTGGCAGCAGGGTGCGTAAATAAGGGATGATCCGTTCATCACCGCCATCGGCGGCTTTGGTTAAGCGGGCCCACACCACTTCCGGCGTGCGCTGGCCGGCTTTTTGCCAGCGGGAAAACAGGTTGTCACACTCTTTGGGCAGCGACTTACCCACAGTCCAGAGTTTGGTCACTTCAGGCCAGATGGTTTTAGCCGGCTCATTCAGTAGCCTAAGTTGTAGTGCATAACAGTCCAGCACTGTGTCTGTGCCCATCTGGTAGTTCTGTAAAAACGGCTGGCTCAGGCCAACACTGGCTAAATAAATCAGCCAGCGTTTTTTCATTGGCCATTCCAGTGGTGTGCCCTGGTGGCGTTTTAAAAAGTCTTTTACGTCGGCCGTGTTGCCAAGCGCCCTGCTTAAATACTCCAGCTCAACATAAGGTTTCAGCGGGTAATGATGTAAATCACGCAGGATTTTTTGCGCTTGTTCAGGGCTTGCTTTCTGAATGTTTTTTTCAGCTTTGAGAAAACGCTCCCGCAACACCTGATCAGAAGGTGCTGCCAGAGTGCTGCTGCTGAACACCAGCATCAGCGACATAAAAAAACCTGTTCCTGAGATGCCGAACTTCGGTTGCCACATCTGTATAAATACCACCTATAGTTACACAGGCGTCGACGGCGAATTCAAACAAGCGTTTAAATAACGGTTGAATTTTTTCCTGAACCGCGACACACTGGACCCGCACAAGACTCATCTGACCTGTTGCGATAAAAAAGCATTTGTCACCTACGCGACGAAGGAGAACATCCATGATCTACCAGAGTTCCAGCATTACCGTGCAATACATTGCTGACGGTATTGCCGAGTTTACCTTTAACGCAGCCGGCTCGGTAAACAAATTTGACCAGCAAACGCTGGCCGATTGCCGCGCAGCGTTGGAAATCCTGCACAAAGATGCAAATCTCAAAGGTTTAATTTACAGCAGTGCCAAAGAAACCTTTATTGTTGGTGCTGATATTACTGAATTTTTAGCCACTTTCCAAAAGCCTGAAGCTGAATTAATCCCGTGGATCAAACAAGCTTCCGACATCTTCGACCTCGCTGAAGATTTACCAGTTCCAACAGTAGTGGCATTAAATGGTTTTGCGTTAGGCGGTGGTTGTGAGTGGTCTTTAACGGCCGACTACCGTGTGGCCGATACCACCACCAAAATTGGTTTACCTGAAGTCAAACTGGGGCTGATGCCGGGTTTTGGCGGCACAGTGCGTTTACCCCGTATAGTGGGTGCTGACACTGCGATGGAGTGGATCACCACAGGTAAAGAACGTGGCGCCGAACAAGCCTTAAAAGAAGGTGCTGTGGATGCCGTCGTAGCTCCAGCCAAATTAAAAGAAGCTGCACTTTCGATGGTGCAGGACGCCATTGCCGGCAAGCTGAACTGGCGCCAGAAACGTGCGGCCAAGTTAGCTCCGCTGAAACTGAATAAAACTGAAGCCACTATGAGCTTTAATACCGCCAAAGGCATGGTATTTGCCAACGCAGGTAAACATTACCCTGCGCCTATGCTGGCGGTAGAAACCATTGAAAAAGCAGCGCGTTTAGACCGCGCCGGTGCCGTAGCACTGGAGAACGCCGGTTTTGCCAAACTGGCAAAAACCGACGCTGCTACTGCCCAGATTGGTTTGTTCCTGAATGACCAACTAATCAAAGGCAAAGCCAAACAAGCTGGCAAAATGGCGAAAAAAGCCATCAATAAAGCTGCAGTGTTAGGCGCCGGCATTATGGGCGGTGGTATTGCCTACCAGTCTGCTTCTAAAGGTGTGCCTGTGGTGATGAAAGACATCAACGACAAGGCCTTAGAGCAGGGCATGGGCGAAGCGATTAAGCTGTTAGGCAAGCTGGTGGAACGTAAACGTTTAGACGCTGCCGGCATGGCCAAAGTGGTTGCTGCTATTACACCGACACTGTCGAACGAAACCGTTAAAGGTGTCGATATTGTGGTAGAAGCCGTCGTTGAAAACCCAAAAATCAAAGGCGCAGTATTAAAAGAAATCGAAACTGTAGTGGGGCCTGATGCCATCATCACCTCCAACACTTCAACAATTTCTATCAATACCTTAGCGGCGAATTTAGAAGACCCAAGCCGTTTCTGTGGTATGCACTTCTTTAACCCTGTGCATCAGATGCCATTGGTGGAAATTATCCGTGGTAAAGATACTTCGGATGAAACCATCGCAGCAGTGGTGGCCTACGCTGCCAAAATGGGTAAATCACCGATTGTTGTCAACGACTGCCCTGGTTTTTATGTAAACCGCGTGTTGTTCCCTTATTTTGCCGGTTTTAGCAAGTTAGTGCTGGATGGTGCCGACTTTGCCAAAGTTGACAAAGTGA
>FWPV01001127.1_pt1 | contig 76896 bp, 72 predicted proteins | sample 2228371 | NCBI WGS metagenome assembly FWPV01 (sample SAMEA103939776, study PRJEB20133) | metagenome
AGCAAGGCATATTCTCAATAACCGTTTATGCAGAAAAGCCGGGCGCTAAGCCCAAAATCAAACTGCAGGATTTAAGCAGTCTGGATGCCCCTGCGTGTACCCCGGGAGGAGGCTGTTGCTAATGCTGAACACCAAACTGGAATCCTTTCTCGCCTCAGCCGGCGGGAAAGGACTTAGCTCAGAACGACAGGAGCTATGGCAAAAGGCGGCAAAAGCCGTAATTGAAAAAGAAGCCAAAGCCATGAGCTTTATTTGCACCCACAATGCGCGTCGGAGTGTAATCAGCCAATCCCTGGCAGCGGCTTTGGCCTACCGCTATGGAATCCAAGACATGCTCTTTTATTCAGGCGGTGCCGAAGCGACATTCATTCACCCGAACAGCTTAGCACTTTTAGAAAGTATAGGATTCGAAATTGAAGAAGTAGAAGGCGGAGACAATCCGGTAAACCTGGCTCGTTACGCTAGCGATGCAGGTGCACTGCGTTTGTTTTCCAAAACCTTTGATGATGCCAGCTCAAGTGAGCCATATGTGGCCATCTTGGTTTGCTCCAAAGGCGATGCGGCGTGCCCTTTTATTCCGGACGCCAAAGCAAGAATACTTATTCCCTTTGAGGACCCCGGAGCATTTGATGGAACCGAAGAGGCCGCCGAAGCGTACCTCGCTACGGCCAAGCTTATCCTAAACGAACTGCACTACTTCTTTCAGCTCTTATGTGACTCGCGCTGACGCAGGGTTTCAAAGAGAATAATTCCGCAGGCTACTGACACGTTCAAAGACGCGGTTACCCCCTTCATGGGGATAGCTGCTACGTGGTCTGACATTTTCAAGACTTCATCCGAAATACCGGTGCCTTCCGCTCCCATTACGATTACTGTGGCCTCTCTCAAAACATCGTCGTAGATGCTTTCGGTTCCCTTTTCAGAACAAGAAACTAGGCTAAGTCCGTAGTTCTTCAGGTTCTCTAAAGTCTTTCTGAAGTTCTTCGTACGGCAAACCGGCATACGCAGCAACGCGCCGGAACTCGTTTTGATGGCGTCTTCGTTAATGGGCGCCGTTTCTTTCATCGGAATGAGCAAGGCGTCCACACCGGCACATTCGGCCGTTCGAGCTATGGCTCCAAAGTTTCTTACATCGGTAACACCATCCAATGCCAGGATAAAAGGCGTTCTGCCTTGCTCTTGCACAGAGGTAACAATCTCCTCAATATCCATGAACTCAATCGCCGCCATCATGGCCACAACGCCTTGGTGGTTTTTTCGAGTTAAGCGATCCAGTTTGTAGGAAGGAACAAACAAGAGGGGAATCTCTTGCTCTTTCAATCGCTGGCGAATCATATCGATATTCGGTCCTTTATGGGTCTTCTCCATAAATACCCGGTCTATCCGCGCACCTGATTCCAATGCCTCCAATACCGGATGGATGCCGTATATAATCTGCTGATCCTGCCGTTTATCTTCCATAACTGTTCATCTTAAGTTCTATTTCTTTCACCAGGTCGGTTCTTTGGTACTGATTTAACATACCCAGCAACTGACCAAGTTGTTCTGAGGTATTCTTCTCCAGCATACTCACCATTTGTTCTGACCTGCCTCTAAAGCTCAAGCAAAACTCCAGGAGATCCAATTGTTCCTCTGCAAACTCTTTAGCGAGCTTATCGCCCATTTCTGTGTTTTTCACTGTATAGGCTGCTGATGCCAAGGGTGCAAAAACGGTAAACTCTTCATACGGCACCACAGAAGCCGGCATTTCTTCGCTGCAGCGTGTAAGTGCCTTGGTTAAGCGTTCTGTTTCCTGGTCTCTCGCTAGCTTTAAAGCGAGGTAGCCAAAATAAGACCGCAACGTACGAATCATCCGGTAGGTGGTTTCATCGCCCAACACATCCGGGGTATTCATGCCGCCCAATTCAAATTTCTCAACCAAATTGGTATAAAGGATTTCCTTGTTGATTTGCAAAGGAATCTCTTGGTCGGCAGGCAAAGCAGCCGGAACTAAGCGGTAGACCAAGCCGTCTAGTCGCATGTAATTACCCAAACCCAAGTGGTTGTTAGAGATAGAGTTAGAGGCAAAATAAACCGGACGCTCAAACTGGTTATTCATGATCAGATCAAGCAATACCCAATCGGCCTTTAAAACAGAACTACCCGGAATGGTGAAGCGCAATTTGTCTACGGCATACCCTACTTCATCCGGGCGAAGCGTGCCGTTTTGAATCGCTTGTTCTTTGTTCACATCGATTTCAATATTGCGAACCGGGAAGTAGTTTACGTTGTAAGCGCTGTAATCCGGACCATAATACATGGACATGTTAATTAATGCTCGGCTATCGTCTTCCGTGGTAATGAACTTCATGATTTCACGGAAATTATAGTAGCTATTTTGGTTGAGCGGAAGCTTGGGGTTGTCGTAAACCAGCAGCTGCTCACGTAAGCCTTTTGCGTATTTGTCTTTACTCACGGAAAGCTTAAACGGCTTTGAATCCATCACTTGACGGGTTAGCGATTCAACATACCAATCAAAGTTGAGAAGGTTGAGGTTGATGATGCGGACGTCTGTGCGGTAGTTTTCTACATTCTGCACATACCAAAGCGGGTAGGTATCGTTATCTCCGTTCGTAAAAAGTATGGCGTTGGAATCGCAACTCATGAGGTAATCGCGTGCAAACTCCACTACCATGGTGCGCTCGGAGCGGTCGTGATCATCCCAGTTTTGCTGAGCCAGCAACACAGGAGAAGCCAGCATCGCTAAAACAAAAGCTGCCCAGGCCGACTTGGTCTTTCCGAGGTATTTCTCTACTAGGTTCGCTAAGAAAATCACACCCAATCCTATCCAAATACAGAATATTTGGAAGGAGCCTACCAGAGTATAATCCCTTTCACGTGGCTCATACGGCGGCGCATTGAGGTAAACTGCTATCAGAATTCCAGTAAACAAAAAGAGCATGGAAACCACGAGGAAATCAGATTTATTGCGTTTCAACTGAGCCAGAAAACCCATCAAGCCTAAAATCAAAGGCAAGAAGAAATAGGTGTTCCTCGCTTTGTTGTTTTTCCACTGCTCCGGTAACTCTGCTTGCGGACCAAGATGCATGTTATCCCAAAACGGAATGCCGGTGAGGTAATTGCCATGTAACACGTCGCCATCGCCTTGAATATCATCTTGTCGTCCAACGAAATTCCACAGAAAATACCGCCAATACATGTGGTTAAGCTGGTATTTAAAGAAGAATTTGAGGTTTTGCCCCATGGTAGGCGCTTTTTCTTTGTTTGCATCTGCCCAATACGCGTAGCCTGCCGGGCTGCTCGACTTCTGCATATCGCCCATCCTTGGGAACAAGGTAACATAGTTCGGATCCCAAGTGAGTTCCGGCTGCGGGAAACCGGCTTCTTCGTATTTGTTCTCTCCCTTTCTATAGTCTTGCTTACCTGCTTCAGCAGCAATAGCCTTGGCATTAAAATAAGGTCCCTTCAGCAAAGGACGGTCTCCGTATTGTTCGCGGTTGAGGTAAGACACGAGGTTAATCGGGTTTTCCGGGTTGTTCATGTCGATGGTAGGTTCTGCCAAAGACCGAATAACCACCATGGAATACGATGAATATCCAATCAGGATAAACGTGAAACACAGGGTAGCCAAGTGAACGATTTGGTTTTTGTTTTTATGGCTGTACCAGAAGCCAAAAACGATGAGTGCCAGAATAAGCAGGCCGGTAACCCAAACCCCAGACCCAAAAGGCATTTTCATGCCGTTCACCATCCAGATATCAAGCTTCATGGCCAAGGTTGGAATACCCGGTATGATGCCCACTTGCACAATGCCTAAGATGGCAGCGCCGATAGCCGATGAAACCAAAAAGCCGCGTAAATCGAAGTCCTTATACTTGAAGTAGACCACATACACGATGGCCGGAATAACCAAGAGATTGAGCAAATGGACGCCTATCGCTAAACCAATCAGGTAGGCAATCAGCACCAACCAGCGGTTCGCTTCTTTGTCTTTCCAGGCATGTTCCCATTTTAATATACACCAGAACGTGATGGCCGTGAAAAATGAGCTCGAGGCATAAACTTCTGCTTCTACGGCTGAGAACCAGAAGGTATCGGTAAACGTTAAGGTGATCGCGCCAACTAAGCCGGCGAAGTATACCAAGAGGTTTTTCTCTTTGCTTTCTGTGCGCTCCGGATCCACCAGTTTTTGAGCGAAATGGGTGATCGTCCAGAAGGTAAACATTACACACAAGGCGCTGGTCACAACTGAAAGCATATTGACCATGAAGGCCACCTTTTCCGGTGAGTTAGCCAAGTGGCTGAAGAAATTACCGAGCAGCAAAAAGAGCGGGGCTCCCGGAGGATGCACTACCTGTAATTTGGCCGAGGCTGAGATGAACTCACCACAGTCCCAGAAGCTCGCCGTGCGTTCTGCCGTAAGGGCATAGACCACAAAAGATACCAGGAAGCTTAGCCACCCGAGGTACGTGTTAATCTTTTTATAATTCATCATGATCGCTACAAAACTAATGATCGTCGGTATTCTTTATAAAGAGTTGAATCTGATAGGTATAGTTATTCAATGTTTTCATGGAAGAATCGGGCATATAGCCGTATATCGGCTTGAGTTCGGGCCTGGACAGGAGGGTGTCTAAAGGAAGCCGGCACTCATTCGGACCAAAATGGGCATCCCATACCACCAGGCTTCCTTCGGGAATATCCCTATTCCAACGCAGCTCTTCTAAATTTCCTCTCTGCTCTGAATTGAACGGATTCACCTCAAACGCCTGAGCAGCGGTGGGAGCGAAATAGAAGACTTTGCGTCGAGCTTCGTAGTGGTTAGAGTTCTTGTACCACTTACCTACTTCCAACATCGCCTCCCGTTCCCTGTCGCCCGTAAAAGGCATATTCAGTTTTTGGGTTCCGGTGCGCACAACCAAAACGGTAAGGGCCAAGCCTAAAAACAGTTTCAAACCGTTTAAACGGGGATTAAGTTGGTAGAGCAGCGTATGCAGGCCATAGAGGGCAATTAAAACGGCAAAGGGTAAGGTTCCGGCCATCACCCGAATGAGGCCTAAGGAGGCACTTAAGCCCTTCCACCACACATAGCTGTGACCAAAGAGGTAGGCAAAAAAGCTCCCAAAGACGAGCCAAAGCATCAGCCTTTCTTCTCTGCTCCATCCTTGTTTCAGTTTGCGTAACATGGCCCAAGTGAATACCACAGTGCCGATGATCCACAGCATCATAAGCCCACCTCCCCAAATTTCCGGTCCGGCATTCACATAATGCATAAAAGAACCGCTGCCGTAAATAGCGCTCGCCGCGTCGGAATAGGGGTTCATGTGCCAAATCCACAGGATATCGTCGAAGTAAAAATAGCCCGCAACAGCATACGCCAACGTGCCCATCGCTAAGAAGGGAATCGCTTTAAAGGCTCTCAGATGGAGGAATCCCACCAAGAACATCAAAAGGATAATATTGCCTTCGGTGCGTGCATAAGGAATGAAAGAAATGAGAATAGCGGCTGCGGTATACCTTTTTCTGAGCGCAAGGTAAAAAGCCCCAATCCCTACAACACTAAACAAGACCTCTGTAATGGCCGAGGGAAGACTGTAGAGGTAAAGGGGTGAGCTAAGTAAAAACAGGGGACCAAGCCAAGCCTGCTTCAATCCAAGTTGTCGGGCCGACAAATACACCAGCCAGGCGGCTAGGAGTCCTAAGAGGATATTCAAAAACTGCACACCCAGCATGCCGAATTGGGCAAAAGGCATAGCCAAAAGCGTGAACAAAGGTTTGCCCCAGTGGTCGAGAAGGTTTCCGGGATAGTGCCAAGCATAGCGAGCGATGAGGTAATGTTGCACCCCGTCTTCCCCTCCTGCCAGGCGTGTGGAGTTGAAGGCTAACCAAGCGAAAAAGCAGAAGGCTAGCGCGAAGAACAGCAGAAGAAACTTCTGTTCTTTATGCATGCAGTGCCTCCCAAAATTCTACCGCTCTCCGGGTATGCGGAATAACGATGGTTCCACCCACCAAATTAGCGATGGCGAACACCTCAAAAACTTCGTCTTTGTTAACCCCGGCCTCGTAACATTTTTCAAGGTGATAACGCACGCAATCGTCGCAGCGCAAAACCATGCTGGCAATAAGTCCGAGCATCTCTTTGGTTTTGACCGGGAGCGCCCCTTCTTGGTAAGCATTGGTATCAAGGTTATAGATGCGTTTGAGCACCAGGTTATCGGCAGCCAGAATCTTTTCATTCATCTTGCTGCGGTAGGCGTTAAATTCTTCTACTATCGGTGATGGCATATCGCTATAAAGCTAGTTCTTTTTCCGGGTCCCAAAGATGCTGCTGAAAATGGACAATCTGATCATTCTCCACCAGAATTCCTTCAGCTTCCAAGAGGCTTTGCATCCGTTCAGGAGGAGAAAAATGGGCTTTTCCGGTCAGCATTCCGTTCCGATTCACCACCCGATGCGCCGGAACTTCATCTAAGACATGTGAAGCATTCATAGCCCAGCCTACCATGCGCGCTGAACCTTTGGCTCCCAAATACTTAGCGATAGCGCCATAGGAGGTCACCCTACCGGGTGGAATGAGTTTCACCACCTCGTAGACCAACTCGAAAAAGCTCTCGTCTTTTTTCATCCTCTGTTTTCAAAATAAACATACATAGAGCAACTTTGCAGCATGTACCATGCGAGTAAAATAAAATTCGGTGCGGTGACGAACCTGACAGACGCCCGCTATGCAGCAGCCGTCTATGCAGATTGGATTGGCTTTCGCTTAGATCCAGCCCATCCTCGGTATGTTGACCCGGCCAAAGCCAAAGAAATCATCGATTGGATATCCGGCTCCAGCATCGTTGCCGAACTGGGTAATTTGCTCCCAACCGATATGCAAGCCGCCTTAGAAGTTTTGCAGATAGACACGGTACAAGTAAGCAGTCAAGACGCCGCAGATGCCTGGAAAACAGCCGGGTATACCGTTATCTTAGAAGGTGTTGGAAACGCTGACTATACGCTATCTGCCGAAACGATGGATGGCAAACACCTGTTGGATATCACCGGGTATAGCCTTGAAGAGCTGCAATCGCTTAAAGGCAATCCGCCATTCGCTATTCAAATTAACGGTGGCGATGAAACCGGACCGGGCTTGCGCGATTTTGCCGATGTAGATGAGATGCTTGCCCTTTTTGAATTAGAAGAATGAAGAACCTACCCCGCATCGTGCATCTGGCCATGGCCACCGACTGGCGCGGGGGTGAACAGCAATTGGTTTATCTGCTGGAAGAAAGTGTTAGGCTTGGGCAAGATACCCTGCTTATTTGCGCCAAAGGTTCAACCTTGGAGGCGTATGCCGTCAACAACGACTTGCCACACGAAGCTTGGAGCTTCAAACGAAATTGGGATTTCCGCTTTTTCTATAAGTTGGCTCGCTTCTGCAAAACCGAGGGCGTTCAACTGCTAGCGGTGCATGATTCCAAGTCGCATACTGCCGCTTGGCTTAGTGCACGCCTATTTGGCAACCCGAGTAAGGTGGTGGTGCACAGACGGGTGGATTTCCCTGTTTCGATATCATCGGGATCTAAATACCTGCACCGTTCCATTGCCGGCTATATCTGCGTGAGTAAAGCCGTACAAAACATGTTGGAAGAAAGCCTGCAAGGCCGGAAACCTACTGTATTGGTTTACGACGGAATTGATACCGACCGATTCAGACACCCGGTAAAAGACAAGCTGCGTAAGACATTCAAGCTGAAGGAATCCAGCAAAGTAGTGGTGAACGTGGCGGCTTTGACCCAACAAAAAGACTATTTTACCTTCTTGGATACAGCAGAAATTATTCTTTCTGAGTTTCCGAATACGCAATTTATCGCCTTCGGTGAAGGGCACCAAGAGAACGAGTTGAAGTCCTATGCAAAAAAGCTCGGCATCCGGCACAAGGTGCATTTTGCCGGCTTCAGGGAAGACCTGCCCGATATGCTCGCCGAAGCCGATGCCTTTTTGTTTAGTTCAGAAACGGAAGGCCTCGGAACCAGTATGTTAGACGCCATGGCTTGCAGTGTGCCCGTGGTATGTACCAATGCCGGCGGGATTTTAGAAGTAGCCCAGCACCGTGTGAATGCCTATGTTGCCGACGTGCGCGACTCCGCGAAACTAGCTGCAGGCCTAAGAATGGTATTGCTCGAAGAACCTGAAACCGAACTTTGGATGGCCGCCGGCAGAAAGACCGCCGATGCCTTCAGCAAAGAAAAGATGGCAGCCAAAACCTTGGAAGCATACGGAATGTTTTTGGAGCTGACTTCGCTTTAAAAAAAGCACTATTTTCGCCCTCGAAATGAGTCAGGAAACAATACTTATTATCGGTTCTGCCGGACAGCTCGGCACCGAGTTATGCGAAACCCTTCGGGGTATTTACGGCAATCAAAATGTAATCGCTTCCGATGTGAAACCGGTAAGCGGACCTCTGTCTGAAAACGGACCATTTGAGGTATTGGACATCCTAGACAAACAACGTTTCACTGAAGTACTGGATAAGTACAAACCAACCCAGGTGTACCACTTGGCGGCTCTTTTATCGGCTACCGCAGAGAAAAACCCGAAATTCGGATGGACTTTGAACATGGATGGTTTGTTCCATGTATTGGATGCAGCGAAAGAAAGAGGCATCGCTAAGGTTTACTGGCCAAGCAGCATAGCGGTATTTGGACCAAATACCCCGCGCGTGAATACCCCGCAGCATTGTGTGATGGATCCGAATACCATTTACGGCATCACCAAACTTGCCGGTGAACGCTACTGTGAATATTACTTCGAAAAATACGGTGTAGATGTGCGCAGTATTCGCTATCCGGGTTTGATCGGATATAAATCTGCTCCGGGCGGAGGAACCACCGATTACGCTGTAGACATCTACCACCAAGCCTTATTGAAAGGCCAATACGAGTGTTTCCTTTCTGCAGAAACGGAATTACCGATGTTGTATATGCCGGATGCTTTACACGCTACCATCTCCTTGATGGATGCCCCGGCAGACCGCATCAAAATTCGCTCGAGCTACAATGTTGCCGGTATGAGCTTTACGCCGGATCAAATTGCTGCTGCTATCCGCAAAGAAGTACCGGGATTTGAAATCAGCTATGCGCCGGATTACCGCCAAAAGATTGCCGATTCATGGCCAAAAAGCATCGACGACAGCGTTGCAGCAGCAGAATGGAATTGGAAGCCGGAGTTCGACCTCGATAAGATGAGTGCCGATATGCTCAAAAACCTACGCTTGCAGTATAGCGATAAGGCGTAAGGCGAAAGGCAGAGAGCATGGGGCGCAGAGCTATGAGCCTTGAAGGAGATACTTTGATGCGCTGCGTCAGAGGTTCAAGCAGATTTCAGCTTGGCCCGTTGCTAAGGATTGTGTCTGCATGCTCATACTATTTCAATAGCTAGAAGCGACAATAGTATGGTATCCTGGCCATGGTCCTTGGAGGCATTGTTGGAAGTCGTAGTTGGTATAAAAATGTAGCTGTTATCCAGATTCGCATCAGGCTCTCTATGATGAGGGGATGAAGAGGTGAAGAGAATTCAATTTCCAATCATACAAAATCAGCAGCACTGGAATCTTCCCGATAAATCACATCGGGACTAGTGAATGGGTCAGAATTGAAAACACTGAAAACTAGGACAGAGCCACTGCGGACCAAATTCAGAAAGCGCAGAGCGAAGGGCCCTCTGTTCATCAGGCGTTTCTATTTTTGCTTTTCTACCCTAAACGTTTTGAAAAATGGATAGGCGGTTTGTTCGCCGCGGTCGTTGGTGAGTATGAGTTTGCCGTAAACTTCATATTCTCCCGGACCTAATTTATGTACGATAATACGTTGGGTAAATTGGTCTATTTCAATCTGCTTGAGCGGTAGTTCTTGTCCGTTGTGCAGCAGTTTCTCAGGCACAATCTCAGAGCTTTCTGCCTTTCGGGTTTTTACGGCTATATCGAATATGGCATTACCCCCAGCGCGGTATTCTTTGCTTTCTTTAGAGAACACAACGGCCTGAATCTCGCGGAACGAATCTTTGGACCGCATCTCTTGAACCTCCAAATTTTTCTCTAAGGCCGCAATCCGGAACAACAGATAGCTGTTCTGACGCCAGGCATTCTGTAAATTGAAGTTCTCTGATTGAAAGACCTCAATCTTCAGCTCCACCGGCAGAGCGCTCGTATGCCTCAGGCTATCGTTTAAGATTCGCTGATATCCTTTTAAAATATCCTCAATTTCTGTTGGTGTATGACTGCGTTTTAATTCCGTGTGAAGGGATTCACTCAGGTTCGTGCAGAAGTTATACAAACGTTGATCCGCCTCACTTTGCAATCGGAATAACCCCATCTTTATGTTGCGCTCCAGCAAATTAGCTTGCTTTTCCAAAACCACATTGTTGTCTTCCAAGCGCTGGGCTATCTGCTCCTCATGGGCAGACTGTCCGCAGGATACCCAGAGAATGGTGGTTAATACTAGGATGGACAGTCTGATTAGCATGCTTATAATTTAACGAATTTGCTCGACATTATGTTGCAATGCCTTGTAGCATTCGGCAATACGCATGGCCTTTGTATATTGCCCTCGAAACCTGCGGATGAAAGTACCTAAACAGCTTCCTTGGATTCTTTTTCTGTTGGCCATTGTAAGTCGATTGCCTCAATTGCTTTCTCCCTATCAAATGTTGGATGGCGATGAAGTGGTTGTTGGTTTGATGGCTAAGCACCTTATTCACACCAGCGAATGGCCGCTCTATTATTGGGGACAGCTCTACGGCTTTGCTTTTATAGAAGTTGCAGTTATCGGGCTCTTTTACCTCGTGGTGGGTTATGGCCAATTGGCTGTTCAGCTAGCGATGCTGGTGCTGTGGAGTTTGGGAATTGTCTTTTTCTATAAAGCCCTCCGCGAGCGCGATGCCGAGTCTTGGATGCCAGCTGTTTTTACCCTGGTTTTGATTTGTATGCCTTCTTGGGCCATTTGGGCTCTGAAAGCCCGGGGCGGGTACGTAAGCGCCTTTTTTTTAGGGAATTTGCTCCTTTACCTATTCTTCCTCAAACGAAGAGAGGGCTTAGCGAATGAGTTGCTTATTGGCCTCTTGCTTGTTCTGCTGTATGAATCGCAATCCATGTGGTTGGCCGGACTCTTTCCCTATGCCGTTTACCGTATAGTGAAGGAAAAACGCTGGATGTATATTCCCGCGCAGCTCATCGGCTTTGCTGTTCCCTATCTCCTTTTGAAATGGCACAAGACCGGGCTCACCGACTTCTGGCAAGCTGAAATTTTTCCGCTACGTTGGCGCGATTGGGCCTCGCTAGAAACTTTGCCCCAAGAGATCTTTGCCCATTTTAGCGGCAGTTATGTGTTCAGTTCATTCCGAGAACCAAGTTGGGCCGCTGCTCTATCCGCCTGGTTCTTCTGTGCTTTACTGATCTTGGCTAGCATCCTATCCGCAAGAAAGAGCATCAAAGCCGGGTTTCGCCTTTCCGAATCGGCTGTTGTGCTCCTTTCCTTGCTTTGCAGTATCGCTTACATGCTGCTCATTCCGGGCATTCATCCGCGTTATCTACTTCCCTTGAGCGTGTATTTGATGGTCGCTGTTTTTATCCTCTCTCAAGGTCGGTATAGAAAAATCCTCAGTGCAATTGCGTTGGCCTATCTCCCCCTGGGGCTTTTAGCGATACTGAGCTTTACCCGTTTTAGCTACGACAATCCGCAAGCCTTTCAGCAGATGATGGCACAACTGAAATCGGATGAGATTAAGGCCGTTTGGAGCGAAGGCGGACAATTGCAATGGCAAATCACATTTTACAGCGAAGAGGAGATTATCGCCCGTTACCGCAACGATGAAGACCGGTACATGCCTTATTTAAAGGAGGTAGAACTTCGCTATACAATCAACCCGAAACACAACGCTATTGTAGGTAAATTGGATACCGGTAATGTGCCTGACGACAGCGCTTATACCCGTATCGCCGACACCTATTTTTACTTGGCCAATCCGAGCAAAGAGGAATTGAAGGCCCGTGCTTTTGAATTCGATTTTTAAATCACCATCGATCCAAATCCTCTATGCCTGCGCATTTGAAGCAGCACGCCTAAACTCATCAATAAAAAGCCGATGAGGAAAATGGGCCATTGAAACTGCTCCGGGATAAAGTGAGGCAATTCACCTAACATATTGGGTTCATTCCAATGCACATCGCCTCGAAACAGGTAGCCTATGGCATCCCACATAAAAGCAAGCAGGGCCAAGGCCGTTCCGCTCAGAAGCAAGGCCGCTTCATATGAGGTAGGCCTCAGGATTTGCGCTTGGCGCTCGTAGTAGAACAAATGCGTTCCCCAGATAATCATCAATCCGGCAATAAGGCAAGGCGTGAGAACCGGTCCGAACCAAGGAACGGGCAAGAGAAAAAGCACATCCCAATCCAAGATACCGGCTGGCCAGTTTAAAAAGACCTTCAAGAAAACATAGTATAAGATGTCCCAGGTACCGAAGCTGAGGAGAAAAACCCCAAAGCGGCTCCAAAACCCTTTGGCGCTGACATAGGCTATGGCGGACAGCATGAGGATAGTGGCGATTTCTCTGAAAACCTCTACTTGGATAATCAGCGAAGGCATCGGTTGTATGGGAAACAACACTTGTGGATCTGGGTAAAACAGGAAGCGCAGGTAGATGACCACCGCGGCTTCTAGCATGGCCATGGATACAGAATAGATTAGAATCCAAATAAGTTGTTTTTGAAAATAAGTCATGTCTTTATTTTTTAGCGATGAAAACCAAGAGGATGAGGATACATGCCCGGACTGCAAGGCCGTATTTATTCAGTCTCTTTCTCATAACGGAAACTGTGAATGAACTTGAAAAGCAGGACAAGAATCCCCAAGGGTACGGTGAAGTAAAGTGCTACCACTTGAAGCTCAAGTAGGTCCTCTAAGTTGAATTGAAAACGGGCGCGGTGGATGAATATTTCGCTCACTATCAGAAGCAAGAATCCCATTACAAGGGCATAGTACAGAACCATGCATCCCAAAAACCAACGTTGTAACTCATTGTCTTTGAAGCTCCCGTAAATGAGGTAGAAGAGAAAAAACCAATGGGGTATTCCAAGCCCCATCCAAAAGACACTCATCACGAGCGGCATAATGGATAGCACGGAGCTGATGCCCATGTACCAAGCCAAAAATTTCGGATGTTCAATCAGGCCTAGCATAAGCGCCACTCCTTTCTTACTTGATGAAGCGGCCAGTTTAAATAGTCTTTGAGCGATTTAGTCCACACCTTCTCAGCCTTTATCCCTCGTTTAAAGGCTTTGAGGTAGTGAGTCAAACTCCAGGGTTGGAGCAAAGGACCAAAGAACAGAACCAAGCACACGGTGAGGCTTCGGTTGCCGTTAGCAAACTCAAAATACTGCATGGCCACCTCATCTTTAAAGCTCAAGCCGTACTGCAGCAAAACGTGCTTTGCGTCATGCTCTTCATAACCCGGCATCTCCAGGATATTTTCCGTTCGCCAGAACTCCTGTACGGCATGGCCTAAAGTTCCTGCCTGAAAATTAGCCTGGTAGGCATCCACATCGTGAGGCTTGCCACCGTAATTGCGGTGGATAATGGGAAAATACACCAACAGCGAAAGGCGGTGTAAGAAACGTTCATATCTCATATTTCAAAGTGCTTTGCGTTTCAAAGTATAAGGACAAAAAAATTTAGCGCTTAATCAATTGCTCTAAAGCTTGGAGGTGTTTTTCAAAAGCCTTCACCCCTGCTACCGTTGCCGTATAGCTGGTGAGCGGACGTTTCCCTTTGAATTCTTTTTTCACGTGCACATAACCTAGTTTTTCTAAGGCCGCAATATGGCTCGCCAGGTTTCCATCGCTTAATTCCAAAAGATCCTTTATTTCCTTGAATTCAATCCATTCGTTTACCATCAAGGCCGACATAATGCCCAGTCTCGCTTTGCTCTCAAAGGCCTTGTTTAGTTCCTGAAGGATGTTTTTCATCGTTCGTATTTTCTATACATCTGTACACCATACAGAATATGCAAAAGGCCAAAACCTAGCACCCAAAACAAGAGCACATAGGATTGAAAAACCACGCCCAACATGCCCAAGCCAATTTGAGCCCCTCCCATGTAACGCAATTCTGAGTAGGTGTACCGCGAAGCTGCAAATAAGCCTAATCCGTAGCACATTAAGGTAATCTGAAAGAAAGAATCCAGAAAATAATCGTACGCATCCAGGTAAATCATTGCGGCTCCAACCGCCAAAGGAATGGCAATGGCCAGCATCATTTCTCGCACATTTTTAGTCCAGATTTTCTGTTGTTTCTTTTTCGTTCTGTAGACCGTTAAGGCCATGGAGAACAACAAAGACAAAACCAGCAAGATGAAGGATCCAATCATCAGTTGCTGACCTCTAATCTCCATTAAGGTTAGCACATTCTTTTCCCAGAAATGGTAGCCCAGTCCGAAATGAACCCAGCTCATGTAGAGTATCGCTAATATACCTATGATAACACCGGCCAATCCGGAGAGCGACATAAACCGAGACGACCTTTCCATCATGGACCGGATTTCTTTCAAATCTTCCAGGTGCTTTTCCATAGCATTATACTTTGTACTACAAAGTAAAAGCGTAAATGCCGAGAAATGCAAATTGGAGCGTCAAGAAAAGTACTTTCAATTGCGATATTTGAAGTCTTATGCATCCCGGAACATTTCTGCGCATTTTAATCTTGGGCCAAGAACATGCCCGTCCGCCAAGGCAGCCTTACAATGAAATACAGGCGCAATGGCGCAATGTGTTGATTATTTGGCATAATAAAACCTACCGTGATTTCGGGCTGGAGCGTTTCACCCGGCTCATTTTGGCCATTTCGCAATTTGCCTTTCCGGGATTGTATTGGAAACATTTCTTCAGTCGCTACGGCTACCTTGCAAAAAAGATTAGTGTAGAGGCCTATGTGCTCTTAAAGCTTTTCGTACCCATGCTTTTTATCTACTTCAAAGTGTATGAATTGGGTGTATGGGTTCCCATCTTGGCGGCATATATGACACTAGAAACCTTGGTTTACTTGAGTTCGTTGATATATTTCACCCACGACCATGCCGTGCCGGCTAGCTACCGTCGCTCACTTACCACACTGTTCATTAACTATTTTCAGATAGCGATGGACTATGCCCTTATATACGGGTACTGCCAGATTCACTTCGATTCTTTTTTCAACCAAGTGGATTTAAGCCGACTAGATTTATTGTATTTTTCCATAGTCACATCGGCTACCGTTGGTTATGGCGATATCGTCCCGCTTTCTCCTCTAGCTCAATCTTTGGTGATCTCCCAGATTGTGATGTTCTTCCTCTTTGCGGCCCTCTTCTTTAATTTCTTTGGATCGCGTGTAAAAGATCGCTTTAAAGAACCCGACTAGTTTGCCCCCGAGCAAACAAAAAACCCCCAATTAAGGGGGTTCTTCGATTGGTCAAACCTGAGATTATGGGATGATAATTTTCTTGCTTAGTTTTTGATTCTGTCCTTGCCAAACCACGATATATTGGCCTGAAGACGGTTTTTGCAGGGTAAAATGCGCCTTCTCAGAATCTACCGGAGCAACGTAAGTTCCTACTAACTTTCCGTTTATATCAAAGAGCTGAATTTGGGTATTGGATCCCAACAAACCTTGAACCTCTATTTGAATTTCATGGCCAATAACCGGGTTAGGGTATACGGTCATATACACACTCATCGGAAGGTTTATAGCATTTGGTTGGCTGTTCAAGTTACCGGAATAGCTAAATTCTACGTGTAGCACAGGCGCTTTGCTGCTGCTACCATTGTAACTGTATGCTGTGCGCGTGCCGGTACCGCAGATAAAAAAGCTAACTGCATTATCCGCATCCCAACCGGAACGATTCACAATAGCCTGCAATAATCCTGAAATGTTCATCGTACGCTGAGCGATACCTCTATCTCCGTTGGCATTCCAAGCTTCCGGACTCCAAGTCAAACTATCACCAGTATGGGTCAAGTTGCTCACTGAATAAGCAGCATAGCTAAAGGCTGCAGAACTGTCGCTAGCGTGCGCATAAATGGTTAAATCACATGGGTCATTGTCTGCTTCGTCTGCTGTAAACTGAATATAGGCGCGAGTGATGGTAGCTCCGGCCGGAATTTGAACATCGTTAAAGCGCAAGCCTACCGTTTGATAACCGCGTGTTGGGCCATCGTAGCTCATTTCTAAATCGCCATTTGATTTAGCGATTGTACCACTCTGGTATTCTTCCACATCATCATTGCCGTGAGCAATAGCCTTGTTTTGCAGGTATTGATAAAGCGAAAACTTCACCGTCTCAGAGCTCACACGCGCTCCTGAATTGTCTTGTGCGATAGCATAAAATTCAAACAATCCATAGGTGCCGGGAGCATAGTTCAAGGTATACGGTGCGCTGGTAGATTCGCCTACTTTCACTTCGTTGATGTAGAACTCCACTTTGGCAATTTGACCATCTGCATCCGTGGCCGCTACTTGCAATTGGATTTGCTGTTCATAAGATCCTTCTAGCTCAGGACTGAGGATAGCGATGTTCGGAACCTGATTCTGGTTGCTGTAGGCATATTCAAGGTGAAGCATAGGGTACTGCGTAGAATCTTGTGCACCATTATAGCTCGTAGCGGTTCTAGTTCCAATTCCGGTGATAGCAAAGGATACGGCATTTCCGCTTTTCCATCCTTGTCTACCAATGATAGATTGAACCAGGGTGGTAATGTCGGCCGTACGCTCTTGCCAAGCCTTTCTGCCTGCTATGGTCCAAGGTTCCGCCTGCCAAAGAATGCTTTCTAATGTGCGCGTTCTGGCTGACACATTAAAATCGGTATACGTAAACTCCGATGCCGAATCAATATCGTGCACAAAAATGGAAAGTGCTGCCGAATCTGAAGAAACTTGATAGGCTGTAAACTGAATATAGGCATGAGTCACTACCGCATTGCCGGGAATGCTGATGTCTTCAAAGCGCAAGCCTACCGTTTGATAACCCCGAGTTGGGCCGTCGTAGCTCATTTCTAAATCGCCATTGCTTTTAGCGATATCTCCATTTTGGTATTCTTCCACATCATCATTGCCTCGAGCGATGGTACGTTCAAATACCATCACATAGTTGGTGAAATAGCTACTCACAGAGTCTTTCGCTCCTTCGTTGTCTTCTGCAATAATGCAGAGTTGGTGTACTCCGGCATCCAGGTTCTGAATTTGTAAGGTATAGGGAGCAGTCAAATCTTGTCCAACCCAAATGCCATCTACCTTAAAGCTCACTTTGGCAATTTGACCATCCAAGTCAGAAGCATTTGCCGTGAAGTTTACCGTTGTACCAGAGGTATGGCTACCCGTGGCTGGGGAAAAAGCCGTGATCTTTGGCTTTTCATTGTGCTCCAATCCATGTGTGCGAACGGCTCTACCATAAATATCCAATACCTCAATCTTCACTTGAGTGATATCATAAGCGACAGGAAGGTCCTCCACCATCACATCCATCACATAGGCAGGCGTTTGAAAAATACCTTCATTCGGAATAGGATACATATGGGCTTGGCCTCTCTTGGGAGAAGCCGGGTAGTAAAATGGCATGCTCCCTTTAGCCGATTCATAACGTGAGTAAGCGGCGTGACCGTGGTTGAAAGGATAAGCGAAAAATCGGAGTCCTGAAACCACGTCATTGTCGTCGCGATCCGCTTCGTCTAATTGCGCAGTTTCCTCAAAATTGTAAATGCGCACGAGGCTGTCGGCATAGCTCACTTTTATCTGGTAAATGGCCGTGGTGTTGTGAGGTATCGCTAAACGAAACAGAGCGCTGTCAGACCAATAATTGAGCTGGTAAATCTCTGCTCCAATTCCGAGGTAGTTAAGTAGATGAGGATAGGCTTCCGGGTTAAAGATCCGCATTGGGTGCGGGTTTTCTAAATGGCCGTTAACCCTACGCTGCAGACTGAAGTGCAGGTGATTGCTTTCGGTATGGCCGCTTTGCCCAATGCTGCCCACCGGCATACCTTGTTGAATACTGTCGCCTATCTGTAAGTTACTGTCTATTTCACCTAAGTGACGGTATGCAGTATAGATATGACCCCAACCGTTTACTGCAAATTGCTCGTTGCATTTAACTAGAACGTAGCGACCCGTTCCTGTTGCTTCTACAATGGAGTCAGGGCCATCCACGATGTCTTCAACAAGTCCGTTGCACATGCACACTGAAGCCGGCAAATTGCTATCACCGTATTGTATGCCATTGATCTTAACATCGGGCGTAATGTCTTGTCCAATATGGAAATCGTAATAACCGATGTTGGAGCCGGAAACCGACTTGTAGCGCGGTCCGAAAATCGACATGAAGTAGCGGTTTTCGAATACCGGGACATAGTTAGCCGGATTCTCATTCAACACATCGGCTTGGAGTGGCAAGCCCAAATTGTAGTTATAAGGCGGCTCCATGGTAGGAAAAGCGATACGCAAGGTATCTACCGGAAGTTTGACCGGTGTTTGGGCCTGAAGTAAAAGCGGGCTGCAGGTCAGCAGGATTAGCAATCGTTTTAACATATGCATACTTTATTTTAACCAGGACACAAAAGTATATGCCGATTCCACGCTGTCAAAACGCTGTAAACCCTCTGTAGCCTTCTAATTCACGAGCGAGAAGATGCAACTCACCAAATCAGGTTATTAGTTGACCAAATTAGAAGTCGCGACATTCATTTTTGCCATCTCCCCTTCCAAGTCACCTGTACATTTTGATTGGCCTTTTATTCCATTGGTTTTCTGATGCTTATATATTTCTTTAGTACTATGTATTGCATATTACCAACCAATGCATATATCTTTGCATTGTGAAGGTAGAAAACACACAATCGCAAATGCGAAAGGGTATTTTGGAATACTGCATCTTAGGCATCATTGCCCGAGATGAGATCTATGCCTCTGACATCATCAGTCGATTAAAAGAATCCAAACTGATTGTAGTAGAAGGCACCCTATACCCTATCCTGACTCGCCTAAAAAATGCCGGTCTACTCCAATACCGCTGGGAAGAAAGCACCCAAGGACCGCCAAGGAAATACTACTCTATCACCGAAAACGGAAAACTCTTTTTGAATCAATTACACGAAACCTGGGACGAGCTAAACTACGCAGTTAGCAGTGCCACAGGCAGAACAAAATAGCCATGAACAAAATCATCAGCATCAACATCAAGGGCCTGGTTTTTCAAATCGAAGAAGACGCATTTGACAAACTCAACCAATACCTCGACAAGCTGAAAAAACACTTCAGCCAAACCGAAGGCGCGGATGAAATTCTGGAAGACATTGAGGCGCGTATCGCTGAAATATTTTCCGAAAATCCGGGAACCAACGGCTGTGTAACCCTCAAACATGTAGACCAAGTACTGGAGATTATGGGTAATCCTTCCGATATGGACTCAGAAAATGCAGAAGACACGGAAGAACCTCAAGATTCCAAATCGCGCAGCTACCAAGGCAAACGTAAACTTTACCGTGATCCCGACGACAGAATCCTAGGCGGTGTTTGCTCTGGACTGGGTATATACCTGGATGTGGATCCTTTGTGGGTTAGGTTGGGATTTGCTTTGACCTTCTTCACTTTTGGCACAGGCTTGCTCCTCTATGTAATTCTTTGGGTCATTGTGCCTGAGGCCCGAACCACGGCTGAAAAATTCTCCATGCGGGGTGAAAGCGTGACCATTGAATCGATAGAAAAAAAGGTGCAAGAGGAGTTTGATAGGCTAAAAAAAAATTTCAATGACACAGATCTTCGCCAGAACTTAAAAGGATCTGTTCGTTCAGCCGGCGATGGGTTACATCGATTCCTTAGACTCATTCTGCAGATAGCTGTTAAGTTCACCGGATTAGTCCTGCTCATAGCCGGAACCTCTTTGGGAGTGCTCTTTTTAGGCACCTATTTCGGTGTCATTACAGACATTCTACCATCGCCTATTTTCCCTCTCTTCGGGATGCTTTTCGATAGCGAACTCAGCAGTGTCCTCTTTGCCATTTGCCTTTTCACACTTTTTCTTATCCCAATTTTATCACTCCTTTACATGGGCGTTCGTTTGCTTCTGCCAAAAACACCGCGCAATGTTTGGGTTAGCAGAGCCCTTGGATCACTTTGGTTTCTTTCCCTCTTATGCAGCCTTGGGCTTGGCTTTTACTTAGCTGAAGATTGGCGAGACAGCGCTACCCTTAGCCAAGAAATTCCGGTTCAAGCTACAGATACCCTTTACATTTCCTCCGCTAACCTTAGCTATATTCAAGAAGACTATGTCGATATAGAATTCGGGCGTAGGCGCGGCATCAGAGGGTTGTACTTTTACGACAACGACTCCTTAAAACGCCCCATCAAATTGGATATCATTCCTAGTTTAACGCAAGGATTAAGTCTGAGCCAACACCGCGTTTCAAACGGAGGCTCATACGAAATGGCTAAAGAACTGGCCGGTGCTATTGAGCATCAGATAAGCGTACAATCGAAAGAGATTCTGTTTAATCCCTATTTCGCCTTGCCGGGAAGCACTATATTCCGAAATCAAAAGCTTTACTATGAATTGCAAGTGCCGGTAGGTACAGTGGTTGTATTCGATAAAAATACCGCCACTTTCCTAAACCATGTGAGCACGGATCACTCTATACCAAACCGCAGATTGGAAGGCAAAGCCTTTATTATGGGCGAAAAAGGCTTAAAAATAGACGCGGAAACAGCCAGACACAACCACGGTCGTTATTCCTGGAATAACAGCAATTACAGCAGCATCGAGCTCACCGGCATAGCCGAATTGGAACTCATTCAAAGTGAAAGTTACCAAGTAAGCTTGCTCGATGGAGACCAAGAGGATATTGTGGTTAATCAGGTGGGCAACAAACTGGAAATTACCAATAAAAACCCGGTGAGCAACAACGGAGTGCGCATCCAAATTTCCTTACCAAATCTGACTGCTTTGGAGTTAAATGGCAATACCCGCACACACCTCAACTTTAACCAAGTTGAAGAATCCGTGAGGCTGGTATTGAATGGGGCCACATCGCTCAAAGGAAACCTCATCTGTTCTGCACTTAAATTAGAGGCAAACGGGCTCAACACAGCCTATCTGCAAGGCAACGCTCAGGAATTAAAGATAGAGGCAAACGGAGGCGCAGCGCTTGAGTTACATGAGTTTATTAGTCAAAATGTTAAGATAGAAGCCAACGGTGGATCTACCATTCAAGTGCATGCAGTGAAATCACTTCGGGCAGAGGCCAATGGCGCATCCAAAATTCGCTATGCCGGCAAACCCCTAATTCAACGCAGTGAAATGAATGGCCTGTCGAGCTTAGAAGCCCTTCCTTAATCACTAGAACATCACGCCATAACTCAGTGCTCCTCCAAATCCGGAGGCCTGAGTTGGCATGATGAGACCGTCAAGACCGTAAACCTTAAGCATCAGCGTGTGTCGGCTGATTCGGTAGCCCACTTGCTGGTTGATGTTCATGCGGCCGTAACCTCCAAAAACCAATTCGCTCTGGGTATAAAATCGCTTAAAGAAATGCTGATACGAAAAACCAAAGCGCGGTAACATTTGCGTAAACAGGACTTGGTCATACCTAAAACTGGCGGCGCCCTTTTCCCCTACTTTCATCGTATAAGAGGCAAAGAAATAAGCTGGCAAAGCAGAGGCCGAGCGAACGGCAGAGTCTTTATCGGGAACAAACATTTGCTCTACCGAATCGTAAGCAGCCTGTCCGGCACCCTCTCCATTGAGATCACCCCAGGAGGGTAAGTTCCAACCGTTGTATTGGAAGGTATCGTTTTTAACATAGTTGTCTGCCTCCCAACTAATAAAACCAAAGTTTTTCAGTCCAACGCTGTAAGCTCCATTCGCTGATACCAATCCATTAAACTCCAAACTTGCAGAAACTCCCATGCCATGCACATCTGCCAAGGTAGACTCCAAGGCCGGAGTGAGCCGTGCATTTACGTTAACATCCCAAAACATACCAATGCCATAGGGCTCTGTATAGAGACTAAAGCGTTGTCCGTTTACTTCACTGTAGCGTATTCCCCTCGCCGGACCGATTGAAAAACTGAGGTTGCTTCGGTTTGAAAAAACCTTGGTTAGCCCCAATTCGAAATAATCAAAACGTTGTTTAATCAAATTGAATCCGCTGGCATCTGCCGTATCACCTTCGTACTGTTTGTTTCCTTGTCCTATTAAGCGAAAGAGCACATCTGAAAAGTTCGCAGACGTATGGTCTCTGAAACCATAGCGAAGGTTCCAAAACAAACTATCCTTCTTCAAAACCTTGTGCTGCAAATTGTGGTAGGCCACTTCCCACGATACTTCTCCACCTACCAGGTTTTTCAGTTTTGTCTTTTGAGCATTTGCCTCAATTAATTCATTGCTCAGCGCTGATCTGTTGTATACCCTGAAAAGGAAATCGTTGTTTAAGGTATTGCTATTCAACCAAACATCGCCACCTACCTGCACGTATGAGCTGCCCATTACGGTGCGAAACGGGTTTCGGTACATATCCGGGTATCGATTCCACAAAGAGTCTTGCGCCTGGGCCAGCTGGGCTAAGAAAAGGAGGGCTAAAAGTTTAGAAATTCTGATCATAGATAAAATCGCCGCTGATGCTCAGGTCAAAAGTATAAGATTTGTACATTTTCCAATAGGTTCCCCCTGTTTTTGGCGTATCCAGAACAGCTTTAACCAGAATCTTTTTCGAGTAGCGAAGCATATCCATTTTAGAACCAAGCGCTTTCGCCTTCACTACAGAACGCAGTTTTTGAGTCACTATGCCATTGGCATCCGTAGGGGCTGCCGCCACATACGAACCATCGGTAACCAAAGAATCTATGATGTAGTTGTTTTCGTTCAGCAGGTAGACTTGCAGCCTAGCTTGGAGTGGAAATCCATTATCTGCCACGATATTCAGCACTCCTTCCAGAATGTTTTCTGATCTTTCCATGGAAGCAAAGTCAAAATCAATGGTGTCTTGCAAGGTAAGTTCATCAGCGGCAACAGACATGGGCACGTTAACGCTTAGGCTAGCTGAAAAGGATGATTCATCGGTGATAAAATCAGTGAATTGACCATTGAATCCCAGCGGATTCGTTCTCAACTTAATGTCGTAATCTATCTTATCCGGCAACAGCTCAAAGAAGTTTTTGATATTGGAATTGCCGCTGTTCAGGTTAATCACTTTTGTTGTTGGCGTAAGCGGCGGATAGGTCGCTTTGCTGAGCACATGGGTTCCTGCTAAGCCTGTACCGCTTAGCTGAAGGGCTTTAGCTTGCCTCGAATTACGGGCTATGATATTGTTAAAATCTACTTCTCCGGCAGCTCCTATTCCGTTCTTCAAAATCAGGTCAACATCAATGTCTTCAAAAGACAAGGTACCGGAACTGTTTTGGAAGAAATCGAAATCCAAGGTAGCCGGACCAATATCAAACACGCTTTGTCCGAAATACCCTTGTGCATAAGAAGGAATTATATCCAGCAAGCCCAAGTAGACGTAGATTGAATCATTTAAACTGATGTTCCGTTCAATACCGGTGGAGTCTATGGTAACATCCAAAATATTGTAGAAAGAGTTGACCGTATCGTCTTGAACCGGGTTTTTCCCCCGTAAGTCTACCTTGTATCCGCTAATATCAAAATCGCGCGTGTAGCGAGAACTTCCTCCCGGAGGTGCCGGTGGTACTCTGAAGGTTTCATGAAATGGAATGCCATTTTTTGTTGCATACGGAATGCGGTAGTCCACATTCATTTCTTCTTCTACCGTGCTAACCACATCAAAACGAATGCGACCCGATTTCACATCCATAAATTTTACTTGCGGTCCGCCAAACTCATACACCACGATTTGATCTTCCGAGATTACGCTTTGTGGAGGGAATTTAGCTATAGCCGATTGCGGTTTCAGGTTTTTTACCGCCACCGTGATATTGGTGGTGGCATAAGCATCTATCAAAACCGACCCATTGGAGGCGTAGGTCTCTATCAATTGCGGCACTGCTTCCATGGAGGCATAAACCTTTTTCCCCGCCAGGTTGATTACCTTGGTTTGGCTAGACCCCGGAGGAATATTGGAAAAGGTATCCGTTTGGATAATCGATTTATCCACCTGATTCTGTAAGGTGAAAATCAAGGTTTTCAACTCTACCGGGTAACCATTTTCAATAGTCAACTCCATGGTGCCGGAGTTTAAGGTAGCCTCTTTAAAAAAGTCAGACCCATCTATGGGTATTTGGGCCACGTTGGCAATGGATATAGCCGGAACCGGAGCTGTGCTGTTGTGTAAGCTAATTGCTTGATTAAACACCAAAAACAAGGGAACCGCGGTAGATTGTTCTTGATCCGCTAATTTAAGTTCCTGAAGAGAGAAGGTCCTTTGCCTTTGCGTATCCGGCACTACAAAATAGTCTGCCAGCTGGGCCTTGTACAATTCATAATCGTACATCAAATGAAGGGCTCCGTTGGCATCCGGAATAAGAACGCTATCGTTAACCAAATCGCCTAAGTCTAATGACGCCGTGGCGATTGGCGCTAAGATATTTGTAGAAAAGCGGGAGAATTGTTCCTCACGTTTACACGCACTTATAAGTACCAAGACCGCAATAAAGGGTAAGAGTATCTTTTTCATAGGAGTTTAGCAAATGTAATAATAAAGACAAAAGCGCACTTCATTAGCTGCTTTAGCGAAAAACTAGACAAAAAGCCGAGGCCTATTGCGCATGCGGAAATCAAAGCCAAAAAGGTGCAGTTCTTGTTTTCTTGACCGCGAATGCTTTCAAGATCAAAAACCATCTTACCCGAGTGCCGGAAACCAAAGAAATCGGTCAATGCTATGCTGGCGTGAAAAGCCAAGTCGCCGCTATTCAAGAAAACAACACACCTTTGCAAATCCACTATGAAAGCTGTACCACCTGAGAGCAAACCAATGAGCCACGGCAGCATCCAAGAATTCTTGCGGTCATTCCACTGCTTGACCGAACAAGATATTGATAATTTCATCGGCCTTTTAGCGAAAAAAACGTTGACAAGATCAGCGTATTTCATTCAAGAGGGGCAGACCTGCAACCAAATCGCATTTGTCTTATCAGGAAGCCTGCGTACCTTCTATACTTCCGACAAAGGCGAGGAGATTACCTATTGCTTAACCTTACCTCATCAATTGGTCACTGCGTATTCTTCCTTCCTAACGGAGCTTCCAACGCAAGAAAATATTCAAGCTATTACCAAAACTGAACTATTGGTGATTCCAAAGCAGCGGTTTCTGGCGCTGACAGAGCACAGTTCCAATTGGACCCATTTTTTAAAGACCATAGCAGAACAGCAGTACATAGAATTAGAGAAGCGCATATTCCAGCTTCAAAAGACGGATGCCAAAACAAGGTATGCCGACATGGTGAAAGAACATCCTGAGTTCATTCAATCTATCCCACTGCAATACCTTGCCTCCTATTTGGGTATAACCCAAAGGCATCTAAGCCGAATTCGGAAGGCAACACATTTTTAGACATTTGTCCTAAGCCAACGGTTTTCATACCCTGAATTTTGCCTAACAATCGCTTAAACGATTAACCATGGCAAAAAAAATTGTGATAATCAACGGACATCCAAACAAGGACAGCTTCAATTTCGCTTTAGCAGCAGCCTACAAAAAGGGGGCACTGGAAAGCCACGCTCAGGTAAAAGAAATTACGCTTTCTGAACTTAATTTTAATCCTAACCTGGCATTCGGATACCAAAAACGACAAGAATTGGAGCCCGACCTTCAAGCGGCTTGGGAAAAAATCACCTGGGCCGATCACTTGGTATGGGTTCATCCGGTGTGGTGGGGAGGATTACCGGCTCTCACCAAGGGCTTTATTGATCGGCTGTTTTTACCCGGATTCGCATTTAAGTACAGAGAAAATTCCAGCTTCTGGGATAAACTACTAAAAGGAAAAACGGCGCATATTATAAACACCTTGGATCAACCGGGTTGGTATTACCGCCTGGTGTATGGCCGTCCCAGCGTTAACCAACTGAAGAAATCTACCTTGGAGTTCTGTGGGGTAAAGCCCGTCAAAGTCACCTATTTTGGCATAGTAAAAACCGCCTCAGACCTGACACGAAAGACGTGGTTATCCAAGGCTGAAAAATTAGGACGACTCCAGAAATAAAAACAGGCTACTTGCTAGAATTCAGGCGTTTGAGCTTTACGTCTATTTCAATTTCCCTACTTCTCAGAATGGCTTTTTGTGAGCGCAGAGCGAAAATAACGCGGCGTGATGTACGATCCACAAGATCTATCTTAACTTAGTTGCATAAAAAGCGATACGCAACATGAAAACTATCGGAATAATTGGTGCCGGATTTACGGGAACAATGACGGCGGTGCACCTCATTTCCAAATCGACAGAACCTTGCGAAATATACTTGATCAATGAGCGGGAAACCCTGAATAAGGGCATAGCCTATAATCCTTACTCCTCCAAACACCTGCTAAATGTAGTAGCGGCTAAAATGAGCGCGTTCCCGTCGAGGCTTGAACCGCTTTCTTTTAATCGATAAGAAAATGAAGCATATACGCATACAGCGGCTAAACTGGGATGACGTGAAGCTATTTGAAGAGTTGATTCACGTATTTGAACGCGTTTTTGAAATGGAGAACGTCAAAATTCCGAGAAAATCACACTTACTCCAACTGCTAGAACGCGACGATTTTAATGTGTTCGTTGCCCTACTTGACGGCCGGGTTCTTGGCGGATTAAGCTCCTATCTTTTGCAACAATACTATACAGAAAGACCCTTAGCCTACATCTACGACTTGGCCGTTGAACCGGCTTACCAGCGTCAAGGCATCGGAAAGCAACTTATTTTGGAGGCCCGGAATTTTTATACGCAAGTTGGGGTAGAAGACCTTTTCGTTCAAGCAGAGAGGGTAGATGAACATGCCGTAGCATTTTACCGGTCTACTTCGCCGAGCCAAGAAGAAGACGTTGTTTACTTTTCTTATACCTTGAATCCTTGAAGCAAGCGTCTGGTTTTACCGGCGTTCATTCCCTTAGAATTGTCTGTTAAACCAGGTTAAAGAACGACTAGCTTGGCCTCTGTATTCAGCATGGAATCGAAAAGCAGATAAGTAAGCCCCATTGAGCCTTTTAGGGTGAATTTCTTGTGGCCTCATCAGTACAGAATCCCATTATATTTGTTGGATGCGCTGGGTAAGCTTGCTCATTTTTTGTTTATCGCTTAATCCGCTCACGGCGCAAAGGAAAACGTATTCGCATATTCTCCAACACAGCACTGAAATAAACAGCATTGCACTGACGGATACCCTCTTTGATGACCTTGAAAGCTTGGGGAAAGCCATAGGCGATTCACGAATTGTATTGCTAGGCGAACAAAACCATGGCGACGCCGCTGCCTTTGAAGCAAAGAGCCGAATAATTCGGTACTTGCATGAAAAAAAGGGCTTTCATGTATTGGTTTTCGAATCTGATTTTTACGGCTTGTGCAGGGCCGGTGACGACTTTCTTTTTCAGGATAGTTCAGTCCAGGTAATCAAAAAGAACCTCTACGGTATCTGGTCAAATTGCCAGCCTATTTCTCCTTTCTTCGCGTACCTCAATCAGGCGCGTGGCGAAAACAAACTGCACATAGCAGGTATGGATACCCGCCATTGTTTAAGCTATTCCAAAAAGCATTTTGTAGCAGAATTCAGGCAGCGGTTTAAAGCCTTTAAGGTTTCTAGCGAAGACAGCTCAAACTTCGAGCTCTGCTTAGCGATTCTGACAGAACTGATAAACCACGAATACAAAAGCACGGCAAAACCTGCGGATCAAGATCGCTTTATGCTTTTCTTAAACCGGCTCTTGGCAGAATACAAGGAGAATGATTTTTGGCAACAAGAATTGAACAACCTCCTCTCCTTCGCAAACAATTCTTGGGCTCTCGGAAAACCGGAATGGAGCAGAGACAAGCTGATGGCACAAAACCTACTCTGGCTTTACCGCAACAAATACCCGGGTGAAAAGCTCATTGTTTGGGCACATAACGGTCATATTGCCCGCGATATGGAATCGTTTCGCACCGCACAAGGCGTGGCCTTATTTCCCGGGTATATGCCAAACATGGGTGATCTTCTATTTAAGGAACTGCAAGACACCCTCTATTCCATTGGCTTTGTAGCGTATCAAGGCTATAGCCATTTTGCCGGGTACGACAGTTCCGCCTATTTCAAGCCGTACAAAGGGAAAAATTACGAAGGAATTATGGCCTCCAAGGGCTTTGCGTATGCCTTCACCAACCTACAAGCCCTGCCGGCCAAATCCAGTTTTACTGTGCGGGGCATTACACATCATTTCCCAATAAAAAAAGAATGGAATAGAACCTACGACGGCCTGTTTTTCATTCGGGAGATGTATGGCTGTGAAACCATTGAATACGATTCCAAATAAGGATACGTGGAGGGATTCCAGCTCGTTCAAACTGCCTAAGCCCCCTATTCTCAATTCATTTCTTTTTCGCGCATCTCCTCATGAATACCTCTTCAGAGATACCATTCCAAAAAACGACCTCGAACCGGTTTAAAAATTGGCTTCTGGCCCTTGACCTTGGAATTTAGGGAGCCGATGGCTGGCACTTGGCTATACCTGTTCTTTTTTTCTGAAACTGAAAATCTGACATTTTCATGACTTTTCATACTTCCCCTCGGTTCTAACTTGCAGATTAAATAACCTAAAATGTGAACCTTATGAAAAAATCCTCAATCATCGGACTCATCTCAAGCGTCTTTCTTGTTGGGATTATCTCGTGTAACACCTATTACCACGAGTTTCGATCCAATTACAGCGACGCCAATGAATTCATTCATCAAAGCGCAAACCTGCAAACAAAACTGTTCTTAAAGGCCCACCTTAAAAATGGGGATGTGTATATTCTCCGTGATACGTGGACCGTAGATACCCTGAGTAATAAAGTGATGGGTGAGGGCTCTCGTTTTGACTTCAACAGAAAACTGGTTTACCAAGGGAGCGTTTCCATACCCATCGACAGCGTCGCCATTTTTGAAACCAATTCCAAACTCAAAAACACAGAAGATGAACGCATAATGGCCTTAAGTATTCTGGCTGGTTTAGACTTAGGCTTCGGCATTGTGTGTTTAACCAACCCCAAAGCCTGCTTCGGATCTTGTCCTACCTTCTATTTTGATGAAAAGGACAATTTCCATTACGCCGATGCAGAAGGTTTTTCAAATGCGATATCCCCTTCCATGGAATACTTTGACATTGATGCTTTGAATACCCGAAAAATTCAAGGAAATACCTTGGACTTCACTATGAAAAACGAAGCTTTGGAAACACACTGTGTGAAGTCTGTCAAGTTCCTGGCTTACCCTCTCGGAGCCCAAGAGCGCGTATTCCAATCGCCTACAAACACATTCTACCTCTGCGAAGAGCCCATTCCTCTTCGTAGCGCCTCCGGTCCGGAAGGCAGCATTACGGATCTTCTTAAAAAGGAAGATAGAATGGAACGCTTCTCCCTCTCAGATGAGCATAACCTCAGTAGCAAAGAAGAACTCTTTTTAGAGTTCGATAACGTTCGCGGAAAAGATGATTTAGGACTCGTGCTGAACTTCAGACAGAGTCTCATGACAACCTACTTCATATACAGCGCTATTGGCTATATGGGTGATCAAGTGAGCGATATCTTCGCTAAGATAGAAAACGACCAAAACCTAATCCCTAAACTGAATGGCGGACTAAAAAAAGAGCTGGGTAATGTTGACATTTACGTTTGGAATGAATCCTCCCAAAACTGGGAATTCCAAGACGGCTTCTATGAAACCGGGCCTATTGCCATCAACCGTCAAATCATTCCACTGAATGCAAAGGCGAAAAACAGCAAGCTGAAAATTAAACTCGTGCTAAACAAAGGACTCTGGCGCCTTGATTTCGCAGCTCTTGCTCCGATTAAAAAAGAAGTAGAGCCTTCTGAAATTCATCCAACTCAAATTCACTACAAAGGAAAAGAGGATGGAAAAGCACTTGCGGCCATTCGCGATACCTCCCGACATTTGATATCCATGCCAGGCGATGAATTCAACTTCCAATTCCAATTCCCGGAATCGGATACAGAATACGAACTCTTCCTATACTCCAAAGGATATTATATCGAATGGATGCGCGAAAGCTGGATTAGAGATAAGAACCTATTCAAACTTCGTCAGCTCCTAGAATACCCTAAAAAATACTTGAGGGTTGAAGCTAAAAATTACAAACGCTATGAAACCAATATGGAACAACAGTTTTGGAATTCCAAAGTAGACACCAAAAGCTTCTCGTACTATGAAAACTAAACTAATCCTAGCAGCCGCTTTCTTGGGTATGATGAGTAGTTGTATTACCCCTGACTACCTTCCTACTACCGATAACATAGATGTCAATGAGCATGGCTCGTACATCAGGCTAACAAACAAAGACAACACTTACGCAAACGGTGAACTGATTGCAATTGATACAACACGTGTTCTCATTTTGAATGAAGAGACGCTGAAGTGCGATTCGGTTCCGATTGATCGAGTAGACTATTTCAAACTTCGGTATGCACAGCCCAAACACTATGGCTGGACAATTCCTGTCTTTAGTTTGTTTACATTGACGCATGGCGTTTATGCCCTTTTTTCAATGCCTATTAATTTGATCGTTACAACCTCTGTAACCGTTTCAGGCGAAAAGGCTTTTCAATACAATCAAGACGACATGACCTATGAACGACTTAAAATGTTCGCGCGGTTTCCACAGGGTGTTCCGCCTCATGTAGACCTGAACACACTTCAGTAAACCAAATTGAATAACAACATCTGCGTTCCTGAAACAAAAAAGCCGACTCCTATGGGGTCGGCTTTTTCAATCAATCACATGTGTGGATTACAGCGCGGCTTCGTAGCGACGGGATACTTCATCCCAGTTAATTACATTGAAGAAAGCACTGATATAATCCGGTCTGCGGTTTTGGTAGTTCAAGTAATAGGCATGTTCCCAAACATCTAGACCTAAAATTGGCGTTCCATTGCAATCGCTAACCACATCCATCAGCGGGTTGTCTTGGTTCGGTGTAGAGCAAACTTTCAGTTTACCGTTTTCAACACATAACCAAGCCCAACCTGAGCCGAAACGGGTAGCTGCTGCTTTGCTGAATGCATCTTTGAACGCATCAAATCCGCCTAAGTCGGCGTGAATGGCATCGGCTAATTTACCGGATGGCATGCCACCACCATTTGGCGACATTACAGACCAGAATAAGCTGTGGTTCCAATGTCCGCCACCGTTGTTGCGAATGGCAGCAGGGTATTTGGAGATGGAAGCCATCAATTCATCTAGCGATTTGCCGGCAGCATCAGTGCCTTCAACAGCAGCATTGAGGTTTGTAACATATGCGTTGTGATGCTTACCGTGGTGAATTTCCATGGTTTTCGCATCAATATGAGGTTCCAACGCGTTTAATTCGTAAGGAAGTTTTGGAAGTTCAAATGACATAAAATTGTTTGTTTTTTGAATTGTGGCTCGAAGTTACGGGATTTCTACCGTTAGGGAAAATCTTCTACATTTGAAACCTAAAGACATTCCGTTTTGTTTGCAGAAGTAACGATTCTTTCTCAGGTAGATCCAGACGATTTTCCATTTGACTGGTTTGCCATAGCCCGTGAAGACCATTTCTGGTTTCGCTCACGTATTCAGGCCTTTAAACGTTTTGCGCGAAAATTTGAAAATTTCTCGGAGCCTAAAAAGGTGCTTGAAATCGGTTGCGGCAATGGTTTAGTTCGTCGCCAAGTTGAGTCTTTTACCCAATGGAACACCGATGGCGCTGATATCAGTCACGAAGCCCTTAAGCTGAACACCGGTGTGAAAGGAAAAACCTTTCTTTACAATATTCACGAGCGCAAAGCGGAACTGAAAGAGCAATACGATGTAGTGATCCTTTTCGATGTATTGGAACATATTCCCAACACTACTGAGTTCTTAGAATCTTGCCTCTTCCATCTGAAACCGGGTGGCATGCTCTACATCAATGTGCCTTCGCTCAACCAATACCGCAGCGATTACGATATTGTGGTAGGGCATATCCGTCGCTACGATAAAAAAATGATGGCCGACGAGTTCAAAAACCTGCCGGCCAAAGTGGTAGGGCAACGCTACTGGGCTCTCAGCTTGGTGCCGGCGCTCATCGCTAGAAAATACCTGGTAAAACAAAAGGAAAAAGACATCGCTCAAGTGGTAGAAAAGGGTTTAGTTCCACCCAATAAATTGATAGACTCTGCATTCTATTCCTTGCTTCAATTAGAAAACAGCCTATTCTCTAATCCATTCACCGGAGCCTCGCTCTTGGCCGCAATACAAAAAGACACACATGGCGAATAAAGATACCAAATCCGCTACTCCCAAGTCGGAGGCAGCTCCTTGGGGAGACAAAGCCGCTTGGATTCTCACCGGACTCTCAGCCTTGGGCTATTACTTCTACTCTACCAAGTCGCCGGGTTATTACCAGCACGACGAAATAGCGCACTACTTCAGTATGCTGGAGTTTTGGGATGATCCCAATAAAATCTTAGGCAACTGGGCTAAGACAGGTTATAAGCTGGTGTATGTTGTGCCGGCCTTGTTGGGTTCCAAATTTTTACTTTTACTCAACTGCTTGGTTAGCGCCTTAACGGTATTCCTGACCTACAAAACGGCATCCCTCTTTACAAAGAAGTACGCCATTCTAGCTGCAGTTCTTCTAGCCACTCAGCCTTTCTGGATTGAACTCTCGTTTAGAAACTATGCCGACAGCTTCAGTGGTTTGGTGCTTTTGGGTTCGGTCTTGCTGCATTATCGACAAAAACTGATTCCGGCTGCACTCCTGCTTTCCTATGGCTGTTTGATTCGCCAGGAGTTCTATATTATCGGCGTGGTATATGGCATCTACTTGCTTATACAACAGAAATGGGCTCCGGCCTTTCTGCTGGCCTTGTTCCCAATTCTCTACAATATCTGGGGTTACCTGCATACCGGCGAATTGCTTTACCTCATTGCCGACGCTCAAAAGACGTCAGAGATCTATGCCGACCAGTTTGGTAAACACGGCTTCTTCCACTTCTGGAAAACCTCTTTCGTGTACTGGGGACCGGTTACCGTTACCTTAACGATACTCTTCTTCTTGATTCAAGCGATGAATACCAAGAAGGGCGATGCATTACGACTCTTTGGCGGAAACCCGGTCTTCGTTTGGGTGCCTTTAGCGATATACCTCTTGCTCCACAGCCTCTTCAATACCGAAGGCCTAGGACTCGCCGCATCCCCTAACCTGCGCTATATGAACGCGGTAGGTCCGCTGGCGGCAATCTTAGCTGCTTTGGCGGTATCTGCTTGGAGCGAAGTGAAAGCGAAGTCGACGCCTTACCTGATCGGACTTGGTGTTTTCTTGCTCATCTCTGCAGTGTACATGGCTTACAAAGACAACGGAGTAGTCTTGCTTAGCGAAGAAGACAACTGGTATGGGCCGTGGTTCATCGCTCTTATTGCCGCTGCGCTATTGTTGGTAGCCTTAAACTGGACCAACAAAACCTTGATCTACGGTGCCTTGGCTTTGATTGGTGGTGGCATCTTGCTTCAGCCTAAAAAGTTTGGGCCGGAAGATAAAACCATGCAGAACCTGGTGAAGTGGACCATCAAGAATAAAAAGGACCAGCAGCATATTCTGACCAACCATACCCTATTCCAGTATTTTTATGAGAAGGAAGAAGGTAAGCCGCATCCGCATCAAACCAGCATCGATAGTGCCTTTGTGCATGAAGCACCTGTTGGGTCTTTACTCATTGTAGAGAGCCACTATTCTTTGCGTAAGGATTTCCCGGCTCCTTCCAGTCAAATCAGAGAGCAGTATTTAGCTACCCGAAGCTTTGAGGGCGCTATCAACGGGATTATTCAAGAGAATAATGGTAACTACCAAGTAGTCAATCAGTTTGTTTCTCCGGATCAACGCTTCGGGGCCATCGTATTGGAGAAAGTAAAATGAGCATCAACCGAGACAATTTTAAGCTATCCGTCATTATCCCCTGCTTCAATGAAGAAGCGGTGATTCGACTCACGCACGAACGTTTGATGCGCGTGATGGAAGACAACGGCTACCGCTATGAAGTGGTGTATATCGATGACGGAAGCAAAGACTCAACCTTGTCTATCCTGGACGAATTGGCTGCCCAAAACCCGAATATCAATGTGGTCAGTTTCTCGCGTAATTTCGGTCACCAGCCTGCGGTTTCTGCCGGTATCAATGAGTGCACTGGCGACTTGGCCATCATCATCGACGCCGATTTACAAGACCCGCCGGAGCTCTTCCCGGATATCATCAAAACCTATTTCGAAACCCGCAGCAATGTGGTGTTCTGCGTGAGACAAAACCGTCAAGGAGTAGGGTTCTTCAAAAAATTGGGTTACCACTATTTCTATCGCTTAGTCAATTCATTGAGCGATGTGAACCTACCTTTGGATTCAGGCGATTTCCGCTTGATTGACCGTCACGTGATTGACGCTTACAAGGAATTCAAAGAGAAGAACAAATACGTACGCGGCATTATCGCTTGGATGGGGTTCCAGCAAGTGCCTTTTTACTATGATAGACCGGGCAGAGCCGAAGGCGAAACCAAATACGGCATCGGTAAACTATTGAAGCTGGCCTCCACCGGCATGTTCTACTTCTCTAAAAAACCACTGAAGCTTTCCTTAGGACTTGGTATTCTTGGGTTGGTTGTGGGCCTGGGTTTAGCGATAAAAGTCTTTTACGAGAAGTTCAACGGTGTTTTAGACGTAGTTCCCGGCTGGGCTTCCACGGTGCTCACCATCATTCTTTTTGGCGCGGTTCAGTTGATTACGATTGGCGTATTAGGTGAATACCTCGGAAATATCTTCGATGAAGTGCGAGACAGGCCGGAGTACATCATTAAAAAGCGCGGGAAGAAGGACGACAAACATTTATAAACGGCTCTAAACGCTTGAAATAAGATCCGTTCATTTTGTTTTCTTGAGCTTTGTGTTCATGAACCAATTAAAAGAAAATGAACATGAAGTACTTCAACGCGTTTTTGGATTCCCTGCCTTCAGGGGTAAGCAAGAAGAAATTATCCGACATATTTTGGCCGGACAGGACGCTTTGGCGATTATGCCAACCGGTGCCGGTAAATCGCTCTGCTATCAACTCCCGGCGCTTCTTCTGCCGGGATTAACCGTTGTTATCTCTCCTTTAATTGCATTAATGAAAGACCAAGTTGACAGCTTAGGTGCCTTGGGCATTCAAGCGGCCAGCTATAGTTCTGCTCTCGATTGGGCAGCAAAAGAGCGCGTACTCAGCGCTATGCAATCCAATTCTCTGCGTCTTCTTTATTTGAGTCCCGAGCGCTTGTTCGCTTCCAGTCCGGCCTTCATAGAAGAGCTAAAAAACCATACTGTATCGCTATTTGCGGTAGACGAAGCGCATTGCATTTCCCATTGGGGTCATGATTTCAGGGCAGATTACTTGAGCCTATCACGGCTGAAAACGGAATTCCCCAAAACTCCAATCATCGCTATGACGGCCACTGCCGATGATCAAACCCGTGAGGATATTCAAGACCAACTCTTTGGACGAAAAGTAGCCTGCTTTTTGACCAGCTTTGACCGCGAAAATATTCGGTATAGCGTTCAGGCGAGGGGCGACTTGGACTACCAGCTTCAAGCCTTTCTTGAAAGCAGAAAAGAACACTGTGGCATTGTTTACTGTCTTTCAAGAAATGAAACGGAAGAGCTCAGTTATAAACTCAAACAATGGGGCTTCCAAGCAGAAGCTTATCACGCCGGATTAGAACCATCGGTGCGCAGTCAGCGGCAAGAGGACTTCAAACACGATAAGATCAAAATTATTGTCGCCACTATCGCTTTCGGTATGGGCGTAGACAAACCGAACGTTCGCTATGTTGTGCATACCCATTTGCCAAAGAACATAGAAAGCTATTACCAGGAGACAGGCAGGGCCGGAAGAGATGGGTTAGCCTCTGAGGCCCTGCTGCTCTATGCCCCAAAAGACGCGTCCAGATTACGTTACTTCATCTTTAAAGGAGAAGACCAGGCGCATCAAAGTTTGATGCTACAAAAGCTTCAAGACATGGTAAACTATGCCATGGGATTTGAGTGTCGGCGCAAAGTTCTTTTGGCGTATTTCCAAGAATCACATGCCGGACAATGCGGCAATTGCGATAGGTGTTTGGCTAAAGAAGCTTTTGTGCGGCGTTCTTTGGCCACTGAAAAATCCGAGCGTTTGGAAAAATCAAAGGCCCTACTTGAAGAAGAAACCAAGCTGCGTGATAAGCTCAAAGCCTGGCGTCTCGCACAAGCGAAATCGGAGTCGGTACCCGCTTATGTTATATTCAACGATTCGACTTTAGAAAACCTGATTGAGAAGAAGCCTTGCGCTGAGCATGTTTTAGAAGGCATTAGTGGTTTAGGTAAATTCAAAATTGAAAAATACGGAAGCGCCTTACTTTCAATAATTCGAGAAAACAGCCAAAACAGGGTTATTGAAAAGCTCCGTATTGATTTAGCCAAGGGCAGTCAGTCCAGCACTGCTCGAAATACATTGGCCATGGTGAAAAGTGGATTAACGGCAGAAGAGGCTGCCCTTAAATCAGGCTTAACGGAGAGCACCATCTTTAAACACTTGGAGTTTCTTGTCTTTGCCGGAGAGCTCGATGTAGAGGATCTCATTCAACCCGAATTGGTAAACCTTATTCAAGAACTAATGGATGTAGAAGGCCTCGCTTACCTATCAGACTTGAAGTCCAAATTACCTGACAGCGTAACGTACAGAGACCTAAGTCTAGTAAGGGCTTTGCAGCTTAGGCTTCAACAAAGTGTTGCTTAGTTCCTTCTTCCTTTGTTAAACGGCTTTTTGCGCCAGCCACCCTTTTGTTCTCGGGTTTTGTATTCCGGAGACTCGCCTAAACTAGGCGGTACATTGAACTTCGGAATTTCCTTTTCAATGAGGTCTTCAATTCGTTTGAACTGGTAGCCGTCTTTATCACTAATGAACGTGATGGCAATGCCATTTTTTTCTGCTCTCGCGGTGCGTCCGATACGGTGAATATAGTCTTCCGGATCCGGCGGTACGTCGTAGTTCACCACCAATTCAATTCCATCCACATCGATTCCGCGTGAAATGATATCGGTACCGATCAAAAACGGAATCTGGCGGTTTCGGAAAGCCAACATGATTTTCTCTCGGTCTTTTTGTTCCAAATCAGAATGGATGGCCGCGGTGTTAAACTTGAGTCGTTTAAGCTCACGCTCTAGCTGCTTCGCATTGTCTTTGGTAGACGTAAAGATGATGGCACTTTGGAAATCGCTGTTCTTGAGCAATTTGCTCAATAGCTCTGTCTTCTGGTTATCGAAAGCCAAATAGGCTTGTTGAACAATATTGGCTGCCGGTTTAGAAATGGCAATATTCACCGACTGCGGCTCATTCAAAATGGTATTGGCAAATGCCCGAATCTTGGGTGGGAAGGTGGCGCTGAACAACAGTGTTTGTCTGGTTTTAGGCAGCTCATTCACAATACGTAATATGTCTTCTTGGAAGCCCATATCAAGCATACGGTCTGCCTCATCCAAGATGAGTACTTCAACTCCTGAAAAATCCGTGTTACGCGAATTCATGTGCCCGATGATACGTCCGGGTGTTCCTATGACTACATCGGCGCCTTCCTTCAAGGCCTTTTTCTGCTGTTCCCAAACAACACCGTCTCCACCACCGTATATAGGAATGGAACTGACAGGCGTGAAGTAGGCAAAGCCCTCCATCTGCTGATCGATCTGAAGCACCAGCTCCCTTGTTGGAGCAATGATCATTGCCCGCACTTTATTGGACTCCGTTTGGTGCAGTCTGTTCAGCATAGGCAGCAGGTAGGCTGCTGTTTTACCGGTTCCGGTTTGAGCACAAGCAATCAGGTCGTGCCCTTCTAATATAATTGGAATAGCCTGCTCCTGAATGGGAGTAGGGTTTTCAAAGCCCATGGCATCTAAGCCATCGAGCAGTTTATCGCTAAAATTGAGTTCGTGGAATTTCAAACTTTGCTATGCGGCAAATGTATACTTCAAAACTCAAACTTACTCTAATTCATTTGTATAGTACCCCTTTGAAATAACAAAAGGCCCTAATCTGCTTTTTAAGATTAGGGCCCTCTGTCACTTAATGTTTTTGAATTTTATACTTTCCTGCCGATTCCGTTGCGAGAATGTATGTTCCCGCAGGCAGCGATTTTAAGTCGAGCTTTAAGTTGCTCCCGGTTTCTGTTCCGGAAAGGACTCTTTTCCCTTCTAGGCTCAACAAACTCCATTTTCCTATCAACCCATTGCTGTGCAAGTGCAATTCGTCTACGGTAGGATTTGGATAAACCGTGCTGGATATTTCAGCCGGTGCCTGCGCTGAATTGACCAGTCTTATAATTTCAAATGGAGCATCGGAGGTATCTGCCACCTGGGCAGAACTAATCAGCATAAGCGCTCGGGTGCTCATCGTATCCGGTACTGACCAAACGTAGAAAGAATCCGCGGGGTCTAAATTCTGTGCAACAGATGCAAAGCTCACTGCTCCATCAAACGAAACATATAAATCAAGTGGACCAACGTTCGAGGCCTGCCAACGAATGGTGTCTTTAGAGGAGGCATACCATACCTCTCCTCCGTTTGGACTCAGTATGTTCAAGACAGGACTGTTTTGGAAAATTTCGAGCACGCTATCCGATTCGTCTTGTAAACCACCACCCGTCACACGTACCTTCACTTGATCGCTTATGTTGGCAGGAACCATCCACAGGTATTCTCCCGTTGCAGCATTTATACCTTGGATGATGCCATTGTAGTTCTGACCTCCATTTATCGAATATTCGATATCAACTGTTTGAATAAAATTGCTGTTCCATGTGATTCGATGTTGTGTTCCGACCAGCAAGCGCTCTCCTCCATTAGGGCTGAGCAATTCCAATACAGGGATGTTTTGGTAGATTTCGAACAAGTGGTCCGACTCATCCTGCAATCCGCCTCCGGTAAGGCGAACTTTTACTCGGGTACTTGGCGTGTTGGGAATATTCCAAATATAATGGCCTGTGGTGGCATCTACATTTTGAGCGATAGAGGTGTAATGCTGACCCCCGTCAAGCGAATAATACAAGTCTAATGTGGTAATCAAGTCGCTGTCCCAAGCAATGGTATCCTGGCTACTGATCTCAAAACGTTCACCCCCGTTTGGTGTAATCAAGCGTAATGATGGGTTGGGTTGAGAACGTATTTGAAAAGGCCTATCGGTTCTCTCCAATAAACTCATGCTGGATACGAGGCGTATGTGCACCGTGGTGGATGAAACAGAAGGCACAGTCCATGCATAGGAGCCTTGTGCGGCAGGCACTCTGCTGGCTATCGGAATCCAGTTTTGCGAATCCAGTGAATAGTAAATATCGATTGAATCTACATCCGTACTCGTCCAAGTAATAGTCTCTACGTCGCCTTGAAAGAAGGTTTCACCTTGGTTAGGTCTGCTAATCTGCAAAGAAACGGCCGGGTTAAGTATTGAAAAGTAGCCATTTGTTGAGTCGGCTAAAGCAGAATTCGCATTTTTAACCTTGATTTCTGCCATGACGGTATTGAGGTAATTGGGCGGATTCCACAAAAAGGTGCCGTTGGCGGAGGAATGGTTGTCGGCTATTTGTTGCCAAGGCCCATTGTTGTATCTGAAATAAATATCTACCGATTGTACTTGCGTAGCTTGGTACGAAATCAGGATGTCTTGTCTAGGATCATACACGCTGTTTTCCGCCGGATTAATCACTCGAATTGCCGGTGCCGGATTGCTTGTCGGTCCAAAACGGAAGAAAGTTCCATTCGGAATTGCGCGGTGCGTTGAATCATTGAAAATCATTCTGTCTCCAATGTTCGTTGCGGCAATGCTCTGAGACCATGTGCCTGTTCTCATATTTCTATCTAGATGCGTAACACCTCGGAGACCTACTTGCAGTGTATCTTCATACCATCCAAATGCACTGGTTGCCGGTATCATTTCACCATAATGAAATTCAATGGCATTGGTGCCTTCTTCCAAAATAATTTGAAAATTCAAGTCATCTTCAACGCTGTAGAGGATTGGATACACCCTGGTAACATGGAGCCACTCCATAACCAGCTTCCGGTTCGGCGCGGACCCGATTACTTTGTAATGCCAACGATCTCTTCCGAAGTTTGCATAGAATGGGTAGGTTAGGTGAGTGCCAAAGGCCGCAGCTACTCCCGTAACCGGACCATTAAAATAACCTTGCGTTACCGGGGTATATGTCAATTCATGGCTAGCGGCCGGTCCGAAAAACACGTAGCCAAAGGGCGTCCACCTTACCGTGTCGAAATTCTGACCATTAAATTGAAAGCTGAAGCCAATGGGAATGTCAACGGAAAAACTGTCATTGACATACACTACTGTATTGGGATTACTCAATGGCTGAAACGTTTTCACTCCTTGTGAAAAGTTCCTGTTTGCTACTTGAGCTTGGCTGCTTAGCACAGACCAAACTAGCGCGACAAAAAATAGAATATGTTTTTTCATAATCGAAACTTTTCACAAAACTGAGACCCGGAAGTCCTCTGTTCCTCCTTGGATGTTATGAAAGGGGAAAAGTGCGTTATGAAGGGGTTCTGACTAGCGATCTAGCCATTTCTTGAATTCAGAAGAACGGTCTATGCTCACGATAAATTCTTCATCCGGTTTTGCCGCTACCTCCAATTTCACCCTGCTTTTAGACCACGCAACCATCGACGTAATTGCCTGAAATGCGATGATCTGTTTTCTATTAATTCGGAAGAAATGCCGTGGATTTAGATTTCGCTCAAGATACTCCATGGTGAAGTTGGTCAGAAAAGACGCGCCGTGGAAGTCGACTAAACGACTGTATCGGCCTTCTGAAATAAAACAAGCGATATCCGAGACTGGTATACTTTTAATTCGTTGTCCTTGGGTAACAAGAAACCGCTCTTGGTAGTTAAGCTTTGGCAAATTCACTAGCACATCGTGCAGGTTTTTTGATTGTGCATGTTGTTCCAATTCCTGTAACTTCTGCATGGCCTCTGCCAGCTCATCCTTTTGTATGGGTTTGAGCAAATAGGCAATACTGTTGACTTTAAAAGCCTCTATAGCATATTGATCAAACGCGGTGGTAAAGATGACCGGTGTTAAAATTTTTAAGTTCTCGAAAATCTCAAAGGATAAACTATCTCCCAAGTGAATATCCAAGAAAAGCAGGTCATACTCTTCTTGACGCAGAATTCGGAGCGCCTCTTCTAGGCTGTCTGCTTCTGCTACAACCTGATTATCCGCGCTGATTTCATGCAATAGCTGCTTCAAACGCGATGAGGCATGCTGCTCATCTTCTACGATTAATATTCGCTTAGTCATGAACTTCTAATAATGGCAATTCAGCAAAATAGGAACTGTCTTTTTGGTAAAAGCTGGGCTCTTCTGAACTCAGCATTTTATAGCGTGAAACAATGTTTTTTAGCCCAATTCCGGTACTGTCTTTTACCTTTCTGAGCTGCAGGTTGTTTTCAATAATTAAGCGATCTCCATTTTGTGAAACTTCAATTTTCAGTGGCTTTGTAGCCGTAACCACATTGTGTTTAATGGCATTCTCAAGCACCATCTGCACAGAAAATGGGGGTACATAGTACTGTTTTGATTGCGTCGGGAGGTGAATTTTTATCTGTAAGGCCTCTCCGAATCGTATTTTTTGAACATGGAGGTAATCGTGAATTAATCGAAGTTCCTGATTAAGTGAAATAAGCGAGCTGTCTTGAGCTTCACTAATAGCTCGGTAAAGTCGGGAAAATGCCGAAACAAAATCCAATGCCTCGCGAGGGTTCTTTTCAATAAGCACAGTTAAGGCATTGATACTATTGAACAGAAAATGAGGGCTCACTTGCGACTTTAACGTTTCAAATTGAGCCAGTACATTCTCTCTTTGCAGTAATTCGTTTTCCCTTTGCAGGTTGAGGTTTTCTGATTCACGAAGTTTCTTTTGTTCTTCTAGCACAAGGTTTTTGTGCTTTCTCAATTCCGCTGTTCTGTAAAAGAGCAGCACCAACAAAACACTCAGAAGCAAGGCAAGCCCAAAAATGAATAAATAACTCTGACTTCTAGATGCCTTTTGTTCACTTAACTCCTTTTCTAATTCTGCCAGTTCTAATCGCTCTCGCATTCTTTCAAAATTGAACTGTGCCTCTTGTTGATGTAGTCGTTCGCTTTGACTTTGGTTGAGTAAGCTGTCTTTTAATTGCTGCTGTTTTTCTGTGTACTCAAAGGCTTTTTTATAGTCTCCCTTTATTCTGTGGTAGTTCGCTAAGTTTTGGTATAAGCCCTGGGCTTCTTGAAGTTGAAAACCGTTCTGCTCACCCTGACTTTCTGCTTGGTTTAAAAAAAAATAGGCCGAATCTAGGTTTCCTTTTTCCAAATACAGGCTTCCCAAACTAGTATAAATCATGAGGATAGCCGATTTAATCCCGCTTTGCTTAATCAGGTTAAGGGCTTCTCTTTCATAGGCCTTGGAGCTTTCCCACTCACCTAACATAGCATGAGCTACGGCCAAATTGTGTATGGCTACAATCAGATTTGAGGTATCAGCAGAACGCTCTAATTCACTCCGAATTTGCTTCAGAATGCCTATGGCTTTTGCCGACATCCCGGCCGCATCAAAAGCAATTGCCAAGTTGTTGAGGTAAGACAGCTTGGCATCCTCCCCCAAATCCTTCACCAATGGTTCAATACGGTTTAACAGGTCAATGGCCTTTTGGTAATCGCCAGAAGCGTAGTACACCAATGCCATTTCCAATAAATTAACGTATTGAAAATAGGCGTTTTCTAAACTATCTGCAGCCACATAAGCTTCCATGAATGCTTGAATGGCTTTAGGCTTATTAAAAAGATGACCTAAGGCGTGAGCTTTAAGCGATTTTAGTCTGAGGTATTCTAAATCAGTTTTGGGCCCAGAAAGAGCTTGTTCAGTATACTTGAGCACAGAGTCTGGCCTTTGCAGCGATAGAATTCGCATAGGGTCATTCTTCCAAGAATAGGTTTGTGACCAAGCAGATGCGCATACCATTACGCATGCTAATACCAGATATAGCCTCTTCATTTTGCAAAGATGCGGAGTTTGCTAGCTGCGCATTTTCATTGTGTAATGAAGGTAAGAAAAAATGACATGAAAGCGGAAAAGGCTAAGCGCGTTTCTTTTGAAAAAAGGCCTTTAAAAGCTGACTCGATTCTTCTGCCAATATGCCTGAAACCAACTCTGTTTTGGGGTGTAAAATTCCGCTGTTCATGCGCGTATAGCCCCGTTTTTCATCGCTAGCTCCATAGACAATGCGGCTAATCTGCGACCAATACAAGGCACCGGCACACATGACACAAGGTTCAAGGGTAACGTAGAGGGTACACTCTTTGAGGTATTTGGCATTCATGCTTTGAAAGGCAGCCGTTAAGGCCAGCATCTCAGCATGAGCGGTCACGTCGTTTAGGCGTTCCGTTTGATTATACCCTTTACCGATAATGCGATTGTTCGAAACCACTACAGCCCCCACGGGGACTTCATCTTCCTCAAAGGCGCGCTCCGCAAGCTTCATGGCTTGTTGCATAAAAAAGTCGTCAGAAAATAAATTCTCCACCCGACAAAACTATTTTAATTTAAACTAAGTTTGATGGCTATGTTGAATATTGGGATCGTTTGTTACCCTACGTTTGGCGGATCAGGTGTTGTAGCGACAGAATTAGGCAAAGCCCTGGCAATGGAAGGACATAAAGTTCATTTCATTTCATACTCCCAGCCGGCTAGATTGGATTTTTTCTCTGAAAACCTTTTTTACCACGAAGTAAGCGTGTCGAAGTACCCGCTGTTTGAATACCCTCCATACGAAACGGCTTTGGCTAGTAAACTGGTGGACATCGCTCTTTTTGAGAACCTCGATATTCTGCATGTTCACTACGCCATCCCGCATGCCTCTGCGGCCATTATGGCCAAGCAGATTTTAGCCACACGTGGAAAACAAATTGCCGTAGTCACAACGCTTCATGGAACGGACATTACCCTTGTGGGAAAAGATGCTACATACGAGCCGGTTGTTTCATATTCCATTGATCAATCCGATGCCGTCACGGCTGTTTCCAAAAGCTTACAAGAACAGACTTACGAGTCTTTTCAGATTAGCAAAGAGGTGCAAGTGATTCCAAACTTTATCGATTTCAACCGATTCAGCAAAAAACCGAAAGAACACTTCAAGAAAGCCTTGGCCCCTTTTGGCGAACGCATACTTATACATACCTCAAACTTTAGAAAAGTGAAACGGGTAGACGATGTGGTTCGGGTATTCAAATTGGTTCAAGAAAAAATTCCGTCTAAGCTTCTACTCATAGGCGATGGCCCAGAAAGGATGAACATAGAGAAACTGTGCCGCGACCTCGACATCTGTGAGCGCGTGCTATTCTTAGGGAAACAAGAAATGGTTGAAGAGATTCTTTCTGTAGGAGACCTTTTTGTGATGCCTTCTGAATCGGAAAGTTTTGGGTTGGCTGCCCTTGAAGCGATGGCTTGTCAGGTACCGGTAATTTCCTCAAATACCGGTGGTATACCCGAACTGAACGTGCACGGCGTAACTGGATTTAATTCCAATGTAGGCGATGTAGACGACATGGCTGCGAATGCTCTTTTTATACTGGAAGACGAGGCGCGTTTGGCTGAATTCAAAGCCAATGCCCTGCAGCATGCCCATGCTTTCGCTATTGAAAATATCTTACCGAAATACGAAGCGGTATACCGCTCGGTAATGAAAGAAGCGCAGGTTTAATCCTGCTTTTTACCGCTTTCTTTAAAGAGAATTCGCACTTCCTTTTCATTCAGGTAGCGGAATTCACCACGTTTGATGCGGTCTTTGGTTAGGCCGGCAAAACTCACCCGGTCTAGTTTGTCAACCAAGTAACCCAAGTGATTGAACATGCGGTGAATGATGCGGTTTTTTCCGGAATGAATTTCTACGCCCACCACACTCTTACTCTCGTCCAAATAGGCAATCTCGTCCATATACGCCTGACCGTCTTCCAATTCAACCCCTTTCAATAGGGTTTCCATATCGGTTTTGGTTAAGGCCTTGTTCAAGGTTGCTTGATATACTTTATGGATTCCAAAAGACGGATGTGTCAGTTTTTGTGAAAGGTCGCCATCGTTGGTCAGCAAAAGAACTCCGGTGGTGTTTCTATCCAATCTTCCTACCGGGAATACACGTTCCGGCACCTCTTCGTTGATGATGTCCATCACAGTACGTCGTCCTTCCGGATCTTCTAAAGTGGTGATGCAGTCTTTTGGTTTATTCATCAGAATATACACGGCTTTCTCCGGCAAAACGATTCTGCCTTTGAAACGCACCTCATCTCCGGGTTGAACCCGGGAGCCCAATTCTTTGATCACTTCACCGTTAACCGTAACGGCTCCATTTTCTATAAACTCATCGGCTTCTCTTCGTGAACAGATGCCGGAGTTTGCGATATAGCGATTCAGCCTCACCTCTTCGGTGATTTGCCTGGGTTCAGCGTGGCGCTTTGAGTCGGGTTTTTTCCTGGAATTCTTTCGATCTTCCGGCAAATCTTCTCGCCAGTTACCGATGATTTCACGGTCTTTATCCTTGTAGTTTCGCGTCTTTTTTAGGCGAGGCGATTTGTCTTCTGAGCGGTCATCGCGTCTCTTATCCCTATCGTAGCCTGAGCTTTTTTTGTAGTTATCACGTGACCCGAAATCCCTTTTCTTAAAATCGCCACGGTCTTCCCTCTTTTTGAAGTCGCCGCGATCCTCTCTGTTTCTTGAATCCCTTGGGCGGTCATCGCGTGATCTGTCGTTTCTATCACGGCTGTCTCTTGGGCGAAACTCTCTCGGTTTATCATCGCGTGAGCGATCATTTCTATCTTTTCTATCGCTGGAACGATCGTCGCGGAAGCGGCTATCCCTAGGGCGGTCGTCGCGAGAACGTTCGTCTCTTGGACGGAATTCTCTCGGGCGATCATCTCTCCCTCTTGAATCACGTGAACGGTCGTCGCGTGATCTGTCGTTTCTATCTCTGCTGCTGTTTCTGCGGTCAGAATCAAAGCGATCTGACTTTGGTTTCCCGTATGATTTGCGCTCTGAACTCCCTTCTGAGCCTTCTTTCTTCCAGGTTTTTTTAGGTCCTGAATCCTTTCCGTATCCCCTCTTTTCGCCGGAATCTCTGCTATCCCTTCTCTTTCCGGGTTTTCCCTTATCGCTAAATGATCGTTTATTCATGAACTGCAAAATTACGATAAAAGCCAGCTTGTCAGTGTCTTTATTTTCGGGATGACTCTTGCTCTGTGAATATTAGCTAATTTCGCAACAATGCTAGAATACACCAAGTTCCGCTTAGCGAATGGATTAAGCGTGATTCACCACTTTGATCCACAGACTCCGCTGGCCGTAGTGAACATCCTCTATAATGTTGGCGCCAGGGATGAAAACCCGGAGTATACCGGTATGGCCCACCTCTTTGAACACCTCATGTTTAGCGGCTCAGAGCACGCAGAGAGTTACGACGAGCCTCTGCAGAAAGCCTCCGGAGAAAACAATGCGTTTACCAGCAATGACATCACCAACTACTACGTGACCTTGCCGGCAGAAAACATAGAGACCGCGCTTTGGCTTGAATCCGATCGTATGTTCAGACTTAACCTGAATGAAAACAGCATGAAGGTTCAGCAAAGTGTGGTGATTGAAGAGTTTAAGCAGCGCTATTTGAATCAACCGTATGGCGATTTATGGGCGCTCATTCGGGAGTTGGCTTACAAAGAACACCCTTATCAGTGGGCAACCATCGGTAAAGAAATTGGTCATATAGAAAAGGTTGATCTTTCCGTGCTTACTTCATTTTACCAGCAGTTCTATAATCCCTCCAATGCTATTCTGGTAATTGCCGGTAATATTCCGGAATACCAAAGCAAAGCCTTGGTAGAAAAATGGTTTAGCGATATCCCGGCCGGCAAGGCCAACCCGAACGTTTATACCAAAGAACCTCAGCAAATCGAAACCCGCCGAATGCGCGTGGAGCGCGATGTTCCAATGGATTGTTTAACCCTTGCCTTTCACGGGCCAAGTCGAACTGCGAAGGACTTTTACGATTGCGACTTACTGATGGACGTATTGGGTGGTTCGCCTTCCTCCCGTCTTTATCAAAAACTAATCAAAGAGCAGGAAATCTTTGCTGACATCGGCGCCTATACCACCGAGAGTATTGATGAAGGTTTATTGCTAATCAGCGGACGCATCATTCCAGGCCATAGCCTAGAAGAAGCGGAATCTGCTATTCTAGCCATCGTGAATGATCTTCTTGAAAAGGGCATAGAGCGCAGTGAATGGGAAAAAGTCTGCAATAAAAAACGGACTGTTTTGAACTACCAGGATTTAGAAGTTTTGAATAAAGCGATGAACCTCGCTCAATTTGAAAACCTAGGGGATGCCGACATGGTCAACCAAGAAGAGTCCAAGTTTTTAGCAAGCTCCGAAAAAAGCTTACACCAAGCGGCTCAACGTTACTTGCAACTGAGCAATTGTTCCATCTTACACTACGCTGCCAAAAAATGAGTTTCAGAAATCAAATACCCGCCATCATCACTCCGAAGAATTTACCTGTTCCTCCGGTTAAGTCTTTGCCTTTCGGAAACCAAAGCGAATACCATTTTTTAGACAAAGAGGAATCCCTTTTAAGACTCACTTTACAATTTGAGTGCGGTAAGGTGCACGAAAGCAAACTGGGGCTCAATGAAGCCTGTGTTCAGTTGCTGTTGAGTGGTAATGACAAACTCAGTGCCCACGCCATACAAGAAAAACTGGATCAGTTTGGGGCATTTATTGAACTGGAAGGCGGTTTACGCAGCAGTTTTATACAGGTATTCTGTTTAAAAGAATATGCCGAAAAAGTAATCGGTATGCTGGCGGAAGTGCTAGATTCACTTTCCTTCGTACAGGATGAAATCAGAATCTACAAGAACCGTGTTCAAGAAAACTTAAAGGTTAAAGAACAAAAGACTTCATTCCTGGCCAAAAGAGCCTTTAAAGGACATCTTTTCGGTAAGGAATCCGTATATGGTAGTTCCATCTTATCCTCTGATATAGAATTATTCAATCAATCTGATTTAATTGAACACTTCAATACAAAATTCAAAAAATCACTCTTCCGTATTTTTGCCAATACCTACATCCCGGAATACCAACTGGAAGCCTTAAAGACTTTTTCACGTGAAACAATTCAACCGGAATATACTTGGAGTGGAACTCCTCCTGCAGAACATGAGTTAAAGCTGAATAGACCTGACGCCGTTCAAGCAACTTTATTAAGTGGGTTTATCAGTGAAGGAAGGAAGGACAGCTCCTATCCGGCCCGAAGTTTCTTATCAACCGTTTTGGGAGGATACTTTGGTTCACGATTGATGAAAAACATCCGCGAAGACAAAGGTTTCACCTACGGAATTCATTCGGCTTATACGAACTATCCTGATTTAGCGTTATTTCAAATTAGCAGTGATGTAAAAAACGAAGTGAAAGACGAGGCTTTGGCTGAAATTCAAAAGGAGATTCAACGCTTGCAAACTGAGCTTATTGATCAATCCGAATTGGAAACGGTTCGCAATTATATGCTCGGTTCCTTGCAGCGGGCCTTTGATGGTTCTTTGAACTTGATGGATAGGTACAAAACCCTATTGGATTTAGGGCTAAATCAGAATTATTTCCAAGAATACGTCAATGCAATACTCGACTTAGATGCACAGCAATTAAAAGAAACTGCAAGCATCGAATTCGCATCGAATCGCTTCTATACAGTGGTAGCAGGAAATTTTGACACCGCGTAAATTCTATATCGCTCTCCTCCTTTTGATCAGCAGCTTGACGCTCCATGCCCAAGTTGACTTCCGTCGCGTTTGCCTTTACAACGGCGGAAACGATATTCAACTGAGCTGGGCTCCTTTGAGTAATCCATGCGGAAACTTTATAAGCCTCAGTATCTATGGAAGACTCAACACACTTTCGCCTTTTAGCTTTATTGATAGCCTAACACAAATTAACCAGCTCAATTATACCCATATAGGCGCCGGATCGCAGGGTACAACTTGGTCATATTATTTGATATTCAAGTATTTATGTGATAATTCGGAACTTAGAACAGATACATTGGTTATAGATCAGACCCAGCCTACAACCAGCACGTTTGATTCCATCAGCTATGATCCCACATCACAGAAATGGGTAATGGGTTGGAGCCAGAATCCTGCCGCGGATTTACAAGGCTATTTCATCTGGCAGAACCAAGGAACACGGACAATTATTGATACTACAGCGAATCAGTTTTACATTGATCAAAGCTCCAATCCAAATGCTTCCGCCATCGCTTATCTATTAACAGCCTACGACAGTTGTTACAATCAAAGTGTTATTTCCTCTTCCCAAAAGCCTTGTTTTCTCAATGCAAGCAGCAATGCCTGTGAAACAAATAGTGTTTTGACTTGGAATGCTTACGAAGGTTTAGGCAATGTGAGTTATCGCATTTATTACAAAGAAGGAACAGCCGACTTTGTGTTAGACACCATTCTTTATCCTCCCACCCTTTCTTACAATGTTAATATTCCAAATGGCGCGACACGTGAATACTATCTTCGCGTATTTTTGAATAATGGAGCGAGTTCAAGAAGTAATCCAGTTACTTTATCTGCAGACCCACTCTACTCAGCTGATAGCAATTACATCCAAAACCTCAGTTGGGTTTCAAAGAATAGCTTCAAGTTAAATGGCCTCTACAACAGGTCAGATTTCTGGGATAGTTTGTATGTCTTGAAAGAAACCAATGGAGTTGAAACCATGCTCCTTGGTGAGCAAATAAGTCAAGTTAATTATCCGCTATCCATTTCCGGCATCGATACCCTTTCTCATTACCTGACTCAAGTACAAGTTGATCGATGTGGAAGACGGTATTTTTCCCAACCGCATAATAATATAGTTCTGAAAGGAACAGAATCCAGTCTCGATACGTATTTACTGAGCTGGACTAGTTACCAGAATTGGCTGAATGATGTAGGACAATACGAGGTGTACTTAGGAGAATCAATCGATGCTATTTCCACGTGGAACATTATTGGTAATTCCTATCCGGATAGTTCGGATAGCTATAGTGTTAATGATCTCACAATGAATCTCCGCTGCTTCAGAATTAAAGCCATAGAAGCCGGAAGCAATTCTTTTGGATTACAGGGCGTATCTCACTCGAATCCTATCTGTCTCCTTCAAGAACCCCATATCTATTTCCCTACTGCCTTTGCTCCGTACGGTATCAATACTGAATACCTCCCGGTTGGAACTTCCATCGATAAAAAGAAAAGCAGCATAGAAATCTATTCTAGAACGGGACAAAAAGTATGGTCGTCTAACCTTGAACGCGGTTGGACTGGATTATCCAATACCGGAGCTCCATACCAGGATGCGGTATTTTTATACCATGCTGAAATCTATTTCCTGAATGGAGATAGAAAAGGATACAAAGGAAACATCACTATTCTCTATTAATGGCTATACATTTTCACAGAAGCGGACAGATAAAGTTCCACGTGAAACAAATTCGTAAAACGAAGAACTGGATCAAAGAACTAATTCAATCACATCACAAGGAATTAGGCGAGATCAATTACATCTTTCAAAGCGACGACGAACTCCTCGAACTTAATAAATCGGCTCTTCAACACGACTACTTTACGGATATCATCACCTTCGACTACTGTGAGGAAGATGTAATATCCGGTGATTTATTCATAAGCATCGATAGGGTAAAAGAAAATGCCCTTAACTTTGCCGTTCCTTTTGAACAAGAACTAAGAAGAGTAATGGCACACGGCGTTTTACATCTTCTTGGATTCAAAGACAAAACGGAATTGGATAGTAAAAAAATGAGGTCGGCCGAGGACAAAGCCCTCGACCTCTTTCAAAGTTTCACGTGAAACATGCAAACAGATAAATACGATATCATCGTTGTAGGTGGCGGACATGCCGGATGTGAGGCAGCAGCAGCGGCTGCTAACCTTGGATCTAAGGTATTGCTCATCACCATGAATATGAATACCATCGCCCAAATGTCGTGCAATCCGGCTATGGGTGGCGTTGCCAAAGGACAAATCGTTCGCGAAATTGATGCCTTAGGGGGTTACTCCGGTATCATTACGGATAAAACCATGATTCAGTTCCGAATGCTCAATCGAAGTAAAGGACCTGCGATGTGGTCTCCAAGAGCCCAAAGTGATCGTTGGGAATTCTCCAAAGAATGGAGATTAGCATTGGAGAGAACATCGAACCTTGATTTCTGGCAAGACACCGTTAAAGAACTCATAGTGGAAGACCATATTGTAAAAGGTGTTAAAACCAGCATGGGAATTTCTTTTAACTCCAAGGCTGTTGTTCTTACCAATGGTACCTTTTTAAATGGTATCATCCACATAGGTCAAAAGAAATTTGGCGGTGGCAGAATGGGTGAATCGGCTGCATTTGGCATTACAGAACAACTTGTTGAACTGGGTTTCGAATCAGGCAGAATGAAAACGGGTACTCCTCCTCGAGTTGATGGTCGATCCCTGAACTGGGAAGCCATGGAAGAACAAGCAGGTGATACAAATCCGGGTAAATTTTCCTATTCCGATACCAAGCCGCTTAGCACACAACGCAGCTGCTATATTACCTATACCAATTCACAGGTGCATGAAACCTTGAAAGAAGGTTTTGATGAATCTCCCATGTACAGTGGAGCAATCAAAGGATTAGGTCCGCGTTATTGTCCTTCTATAGAAGATAAAATCAATCGATTTGCCGAAAGGGAAAGACATCAAATTTTTGTAGAACCGGAAGGTTGGGATACAGTAGAAGTATATGTAAACGGTTTTTCAACTTCCCTACCTGATCATATTCAATTGAAAGCCCTTCAGCTCATTCCTGGATTTGAAAACGCCAAAATGTTTAGACCCGGTTATGCTATCGAATACGATTTCTTCCAACCTACTCAGCTGAAATTATCGCTTGAAACTCATTTAATTGAAAACCTCTTTTTTGCAGGACAAATAAACGGAACAACCGGATATGAAGAAGCTGCCGCTCAGGGATTGATGGCCGGTATCAATGCACATCAAAAAATAAGCGATAAAGAAGCATTCGTATTGGATCGATCAGAAGCCTATATAGGCGTATTAATTGATGACCTTATCAATAAAGGAACCGAAGAACCTTATCGCATGTTTACGTCTAGAGCAGAATACCGAATTCTACTCAGACAAGATAATGCAGATATAAGGCTCACAGAAAGATCATATAAACTTGGATTAGCTGACCAAACACGTTTAGATAATGTGACCGCTAAAATCAAAAATGCTGAGCGAATTATAAAAGAATTTAAAAAGACCAGCATCACTCCACCGGAAGTTAATCCAACTTTAGAATCATTGGATAGTGCCATCATTCCTCAGAACTATAAAATCTTTCAGCTCATCACTCGTCCTCAGGTAAGCATTGCAGACCTCGCTCATCTCCCAACAGTCGAAACCATACTTCAAAATGCCGATGAAGAAGCCGTTTTACAGGCCGAAATTCTCATGAAGTATGAAGGCTATATCGAAAAAGAGAAAGAAATGGCTTCTAAAATGAAAAAATTAGAACATATCAGCCTAAAATCAGATTTTAACTACCAGAATATCAGTTCATTATCCAAGGAAGCAAGAGAAAAATTAAGTAAAATAAAACCGAGCACCTTAGGTCAAGCCAGTCGGATTAGTGGCGTATCTCCGGCTGATATTTCTGTTCTTCTTGTACATTTCGGCAGATGAAGTATACGGCCTTTCTTCTTGTTTGCTTGTTTTATGCTTGCGCCAGTGTGGATCACCCAAAAGGTGGTCCCCTCGATGAAACTCCTCCAACTGTATTAAATCATACGCCCGATAGCAATACGCTAGCATTTAGAGGAAACAAAATCACCTTTGACTTTGATGAATACATCGAAATCAAAGATCCTAATGCCATTATTATTTCTCCGCCACTTGCTAAAAAACCGGACTACAGTATTAAAGGTAAATCGCTTGTTATTACTTTAAAAGACACCCTTCGGTTCAATACAACATATACCATACAATTAACTAATGCCATTCAGGATATCACAGAAAAAAATATTCTCCCGAATCATGTACTCAGTTTTAGCACCGGCAATCGACTCGATACACTAACCGTTAGAGGGCAGGTAATTCTAAATGCCACACATGAAAAACAAAAGGATATTACCGTAGCCTTGTTTCATCCCCATGTGCTAGATTACCCGGACAGTCAAGTATTCCCGCTGTTTACAACACGAACCCAAGAAGATGGTTCCTTTCTTATTCAGGGTCTACCTCCATCTACTTTTACCCTTTATGCTTTTGAAGATATTAACTTCAATAACCGAATCGAAACCGGAGAAAAAGTAGCCTACCTCGATAGTACTATAGAAGCAGGCGACAGCACAAGTCATACATTATTGCTCGCTAAATATGAACTGCTTTCTCCGTTTCGTCTAGGCAGTCCCTCCCCTATCAGTTCAAAGCACTTTAAAGTACCTTTTACTCAAAACAGACCGGGTACCATTACGATAAAGTCCGAATTACCGTCCTTCGATAAAACACAAAAAATCTACTATCAGTTCGTCAGTACTGACACTCTCCTGGTATACGATTCCTATAAAACTGCTTCCGATTCCAACTTAACGTACTATTTCTACCTCAATGAGGACCTTCAAGATAGCCTAACGGTAGACTTCGAAAAGCATAGCCATTCTTCCACACCATACCAAATAAAAGGACTCGATAAGAACACACTTGAACCTTTTGATACCTTGTATTTTCATTTTAACGAGCCTCTTCTCTCCGTAGATACTTCGAAACTTCGTCTTCTCCAGGATTCTACGCGACGAATACCCATTCAAGTGGCGAATACCAGCTTTGCCAGCTATATTCTTTTTAACCGGTCAGCTGATGCAACCTATAGCTTTATAATCCAAGAAGGTGCTTTTAAAACGCTTGAATACACATCAACTGTTCCCGATACACTTGCATTTAGAACTCCAGCCGCTGACAATTACGGTTCTATTCAAATCAAATGGGAAGGCCAAGCGGAACAAGTTTATAAAATAGAGCTCTTAAAAGATAAAAAGGAGAAACCCAACTTCACCCTTTACGCTGATACAGACTCCGTTTACTTCAAAAATATCCCGGCGGGTACATATTATGCTCGGATTAGTGCGGTTACACAACGATCCCCCACCCATCTAATTCCATTTAAAAAACAGGTTGAACCCTACTTCTATTACCCGAAACCACTGGAGTTACGAGGTCTCTGGACCATAGAAGATGTGCTCATCCACATTCACTGATTTTAAGTGTTTATAAACGGGTATAGCTGTGGACAAATTCAACAATCAAGAGGTACTTGAATTTTCATGTGGACAGCTGTGTACAAGTGTCCGATTCATCCACGCTCTTCCAACAGTCAAAACCCCATATACTTACTCACATTCCAACGTGAATTTCACTATCCACCTGTTGACATTAACTGATTCAAACCTTGAAAATCAAAGCAATACCTTATTCATGTTCTGTTAATAATTCCATAACAACTCAAATAACAAACATTTCAACTCCTCACTTTTTAACAAAATCACATACTCTAATACTTAATTCAATCTTTTTTAAAATTTAGATACTTATTACTCTTGTGGCTAACGCCACTTAGGGTCTCTTATTCAGAATTCAGCCTTTAATCTTAGTTTTGTATCAGATGGAAGAATTAATAGTTAAAGCGGAGCAGTACATGGAAACTGCAGAAATTAAAAACAAAGAGGAACTGGAGCAGTTTCGCTTGGCTTTGCTATCGAGAAAAGGGATGATAAGCGAATTGTTTGAGGCATTCAAACAAGTTCCGGGTCCTGAAAAAAAACTATAAGGCCAACGGCTAAATGTGTTGAAAAACAGAGCTGAATCGCTTTTCAATGAGCTGAAGGAGCACTATGAAAATTCAGATATTAGCGCTTCAGAAAACAGGGAAGATTTCAGTTTGCCCATTCGCGAATCTCTGCCGGGCAGTCGTCATCCACTGCAAATCGTGTTGGAAGAAATTCAAGATATTTTCATTCGTGCAGGTTTTGTGTTAGAAGATGGTCCTGAGATCGAAGACGATTGGCATAATTTCTCGGCCTTGAATTTTCCGCCTAATCACCCCGCTAGGGATATGCAGGATACCTTTTTCATCGATAATGAATTTTCACTTAGAACACATACTTCCAGTGTACAGGTTAGAGCGATGGAAACACAACGTCCTCCAATTCGGATGATTGCTCCGGGTAGAGTATACCGAAATGAAGCCGTTTCAGCTCGTGCTAACTGTTTCTTTCATCAATTGGAGGCATTATACATAGACCAAGACGTAAGCCTTGCAGACATGAAGCAAATGCTTTTATACTTCGCTAAAGAATTCTTTGGTGAAGATGCCACCATTCGTTTGCGTCCGTCTTATTTTCCGTTTACCGAACCAAGCGCCGAAATGGATGTATCCTGTTTTTTGTGCGGAGGCAAAGGTTGCAATGTGTGCAAATACACAGGCTGGTTAGAAGTGATGGGTTGTGGAATGGTTGATCCGAACGTGCTAGAGTCTTGTGGTATAGATTCCAAAAAATTTTCGGGCTACGCCCTAGGAATGGGATTGGAACGCATCACGATGTTGAAGTATGATGTGAAAGACTTGCGAACCTTCTTTGAAAACGACATCAGGTTCCTACATCAATTTAGGCATCTGGGCTATTAGAATCTACTTCCGAAACTGAGCACCAATTGACTACGTCTGAAGTCGTTTACGGCTGTATAGCTTTCGCGGATATCTGATTCAAGGTTATAAGGTGTGTTAAAATTACGACCCTGAGAATAGGCAAACGCTGCATTAATGAAGTAACCGGCTTTACTGCGGTATCCTCCGCCTAGGGTAATGCTATTCGTATTGCTTTTCATGTCTGAATCAAGCGTCGATTTGAGTAAACTTTGCTGGAAAGCATAGCCGGCTCGCAGGCGCCAAGGTCCAAGTAGAAATTCTCCACCTGTGCGCACATTGGTAGCTCTCCCAAAACGTCTTTGTATTACACTGTTAACATCTGCATAATCGTATTCATCCGACCGAATTTCTGCAGTGGTATAGTCTAGAAATTCAACATCCACGTTGAACAGCGCGGTTTTAGGAAGAATAAAGGTGATACCACCCAGTAAAACAGAAGGGGTAACCACATTGTAATCATACCCCAATACGGGAGAAGAACTATTCAAGGTTTGGAATGCAGAATGGTTTTTAGATTCCATGGAGTGGGTGTATTGCTCGTAGAGTCCATAGTGCGATCGGCTATGGTATGCCAAACCGATGCGGAAATAATCATTGGGCTTCAAAATCGCACCTAGCTGATATTTGACCGCATTTCCAGTCGTTGTATAGTTGATTGTATACCGCATTTCACGTGGCGAAGCGAAAGTGGATAACGTTTGTTCTTCCCAACTCGATTCGTGTTCGAATTGTATGGTACTGAATGTCAAACCAAAACCTAAATAGAGCGCATGGCTAATATTGAATCCCAATCCCAGGTTGTAATCATTTCCTTTACCTGATTCAAGGGTATTACTTCTTTGGTATACGCTGATCGTGTCCGGCAGATTGGCCACGTAGTTGTTGGTGCCGGGATCGTTGTTTATCAAATAGGTATTCCAAGCAAGTCCTTCCACACTCTGATTGTCGCCCTGTAAACTAGAAGGATTCAACCCATTGGCAAAAAGGGCATATTGATCTAGTATACTGCTAGAACTGTTTATTCCCTGGTAATTTCGCCTTTGGTTAAAGTCCACTCTTCTTTGTAAGGATAATCCAATGCTAAAGGAGGTCAGTCCTTCGGTCACTTCTTTTCCTTGTTTAACCTGTTTTTGCGTGAAGACCATTCCGATCTGGGGCAGATTCAGATTGGCTTGATTTGCGACGGTGCTCCGGTCAATATAGTAACTGGAGTTATGGTAGTTTTGAAAACCCAGACTCAAGTTATATTCATTTCCTCTATAAAACCCTAAGCCCGCAGGGTTGAGAGAGAGACTCGAGAGGTCGGCACCCATAGCTGAGCCGCTACCACCCATTCCCATTATACGGGGAGTGCCAAGCAAATTCCGTTGGGAAAATCGAGCAACGTCGGTTTCATTTTGTGCCCAAGAGGGAAAGACCGATGCGCAAAGCAGGGAAAGGAATAGGGCTTTTTTCATGGCTATCTTCTTCTTCTTGGAGTAGAACCACTTCCTCCGCTAGGGCGGGATGGCGGATTATACGATGGCTGCCTGCCCGGCTGCGGGGATGGGGAAGGCTGAGGCTTATAGTTAGGTTGTCTGCTTGGTGGTGCAGGCTGTGGTGTAGGTTTAGATGGCGATGAAGGCCTTGTGCTTGGTGCACGAGGTTCTTGCTGCGGAACAGAAGGCCTGGATTGAGGAGGATTACTAGGCCTGTTTTGTGGTCTAACGGCAGGCTCTCTACCTTGGTTAGGGTCGTTATGCTGTCCGGAACCACCTGATCCACGCCTATCGCCGGAACCATTGGAAGGACGTAGGCCAGAGCCGTTTCCTTGAGGTGAAGTACTGGGCGAGCCAATATCGCGTCCGGGACTGGAATTCACGCCTGGAGCGCCCGGCGTGGCAGGGGCTGGCGATCTGCCGCCAGGTTTGTAGGTACCTGTATTGTTGGGAATGAGTGATCCGAAGCCTCTGCGAGGAACCCCGTTGGTAATAAGGTTATTTTGCCTGCGTGGACTGCCTATTGGGTTAATAAAATTCGGGTGGTAGTAAGGATATCCGTAATAGCCGAAGCCCGGATTCCATGCATTGTAGTAATAAGGATTGAAAAATGGATCATAAAAGGGGTCGTAGAAAGGCGTATAGAAGGAATTCCAAGGAGAATAGAACCAATTAGGTTGATAATAACCCATGCCCCAGCCCCAATTTTGACTGCCCCAATGAAAACCCCAACCACCATTGAAATACGGGTTTCGATTAAATGGTCTATACCCGGGCATTCCGAAAACCGAATAGGATGGGTAAAAACCAAGTCCGGTATTCATGAAGAAATTCTGAGAAAAGAAGGTGGTATTCTGTGTTGCGCCGTAATTCGGTGTGCTAGCAGAAGGGGTTGAAGTTTGTGGTGTAGTTACCGGATCAGGCTGGTACGAACGGTAGGCTGCATTTGGGTTTGCCGTGGTTCTGGACTGATCGTAGGTAAAGCCATTGTTTGAGCTGTCTTGCGGTTTGACGGGTTTACGTTGATACGACTCCTGAATATCAGCAGGAGAAAAATACACATCATCTGTTATGTTATCCGTTCTTGAGTATTTTTGCGAGGCACAGGAAGCAAGAAGAACGGAAACGCCGAGCAAGAAGTTCAACTTTTTCATACCGGGGTTTCTTTAGTTTTCTGAGTAATAATTTACAACTATTATTCCAAGACGGAATTTTACATGGAAAACAAAAAAGTAAAACGCAGCGAAGATTATTCGGAATGGTACAATAACCTGGTGAAGAATGCAGATTTGGCGGAGCATAGCGCCGTTCGCGGTTGCATGGTAATTAAACCCTACGGTTATGCTATTTGGGAGAAAATGCAACAGGAATTAGACCGCAGATTCAAGGCAACAGGCCACGCTAACGCCTATTTTCCGCTGTTTATACCCAAATCATTCTTGAGTAAAGAGGCTAGCCATGTAGAGGGTTTCGCTAAGGAATGCGCCGTTGTAACACACTATCGCTTAAAAATGGATGAGGACGGAAAAAGTGTAATTGTAGATCCCGAAGCGAAACTGGAAGAGGAATTAATTGTGCGTCCAACCTCAGAAACCATCATCTGGAACACCTATAAAAACTGGATACAATCCTACCGCGATTTACCAATTTTGTTAAACCAGTGGGCCAATGTGGTGCGCTGGGAGATGAGAACTCGCCTGTTTTTAAGAACTGCGGAGTTTTTGTGGCAAGAAGGCCATACAGCCCACGCTACCGCAGAAGAGGCAATTGCAGAAACAAAGCAAATGCTTGAAGTGTATGCCGACTTTGCGGAAAAAGTGATGGCTGTACCGGTAATAAAAGGAGTGAAGTCGGCCAACGAACGTTTTGCAGGGGCTATAGACACCTATTGCATTGAAGGTATGATGCAAGATGGAAAAGCCTTACAAATGGGTACGAGCCACTTTTTGGGACAGAATTTCGCTAAAGCATTTGATGTAAAATTCACCAGCAAAGAAGGCAAGCAAGATTATGTCTGGGCCACATCTTGGGGTGTTTCTACCCGATTGATGGGCGCCTTGATTATGGCCCATTCAGATGATGAAGGTTTGGTTTTGCCGCCATCTTTGGCCCCGATTCAAGTTGTTATTGTTCCCATTTACAAAACGGAAGACCAGCTGGAAGCCATTGATGTAAAGGCGCTTGAAATAAAAAACGCATTGGAGAAAAGAGGTATATCCGTAAAATACGATAACCGCGATACCTATAAACCGGGATGGAAGTTTGCTGAGTATGAGCTGAAGGGCGTTCCTGTCCGTTTAGCGATGGGGCCTAGAGACCTCGAAAACGGAACCGTTGAGGTGGCTAGAAGAGATACCAAAGAAAAAGAAGTACTACAGATTCAAGGTATAGATCAGAAAATTGAACATCTGTTAGACAATATTCAACAGAATATCTACCAAAAGGCACTCGACTTCCGCGATGAAAACATTACACGGGTGGATAGTTTCGAAGAATTTGAGCGGGTTTTAGATTCCAAAGGTGGATTTATAAGTGCGCATTGGGACGGAACACCGGAAACGGAAGAAAAGATCAAAGAACTAACTAAGGCTACGATACGCTGTATTCCGCTCGATGCTAAGGAAGAATCCGGGAAATGTATACTAACAGGAGCGCCTTCTACCAAGCGGGTATTGTTCGCTAGAGCGTATTAAGCGATATCGATATGGCAAAAACCAAAGTGCAAGAAATTGTCGATTTGCTGAGTAGCAAATCATGCGCGAAACAGCAGGCGTTTGAATCGACCTTGAGTGTGATGCAAGAGTTTAAAAAGGTCTTTTTGGGTTACGAAAATAACCTGAAAGGCCAGGTAGAAGGATTCAAGCAAAAGCTCGAAATCAGTTACAAAGACAATGGCGATTTTGAATGTCAAATGCAGTTTGCTGGAGACACCATTGTGGTGATGATGCACACCAATGTCTTTGATTTTGACTCGTCTCACTTCATGCATAAAATGCGGTATGTGAAGGAGGATAAAACCAGAGAATACTGTGGTTTGATTCAGGTCTACAATTTTCTTTCCGACTCGATCAAATACAACCGGCTCTACGATGCAGGATCACTGATAGCCCGTATTTTCGTCAACAAAGACAGGCACTTTTTTGTAGATGGTCGCAGGCCACTCGGTTTTATCTACAATGATTTTGAGCACCAAGTAATGAATGAGATGTACATCAACAACATCATTGAAGAGGCCATTTTGTTCTGTTTAAACTATGATTTGATGGTTCCTCCATTCGATTTGGTTGCGCAAATCAGCGTGGAACAGCAGGCGTTTGCAAGCTACTCTTCCGGCTTCAATACAAGCAAACGATTGGGCTTTCAGATTACCAATCAGCTTAGAAAGGAAGAGTGATTATTTTTTTCTGTCGATAACATATTGAACCAAGTTTTCTAAGCTGGTTCGGCTGTCTGATTCCGGAAAGGACCTCAAAATATCCAAGGCCTTATCCTTGTATTCGTGCATGATTTTGCGGGTATAATCCAGTCCGCCGGATTGGCGTACAAACTGGATAACCTCTTGTACCTTTTTCGCATTTTTATTTTCCTTTCGGATAATGCGGGTAAAATAAGCTCGGTCTTTTTTCTCCGCCTTGTTCAGCGCATAAATAAGGGGGAGGGTCAGTTTTTTCTCTTTGATATCAATACCCAGGGGCTTCCCTACATCGTCATCACCAAAGTCAAATAAGTCGTCTTTGATTTGAAAAGCGATACCCACCAGCTCCCCAAATTCCCGCATTTTTTCAACTTGCTCATCGCTAACAGAACCGGATGAAGCAGCCCCAATGGCGCAACAAGCCGCTATGAGTGAAGCTGTTTTCTTCTTGATGATTTCAAAGTAAACCGCTTCACTGAAATTCAGTCCGCGGGTTTTTTCAATCTGCAGCAATTCGCCTTCGCTAATTTCTCTGACGGCACCGGAGAGCAATTTCAGCTCTTGGAAATCATCGTTATCTAGGGAGAGCAGCAATCCTTTGGAAAGCAGGTAATCGCCAACCAATACAGCAATTTTGTTCTTCCAAAGCGCGTTGATGCTGAAGAAGCCTCTGCGTTTGTAAGCGTCGTCTACCACATCATCGTGCACCAGGGTGGCCGTGTGCAATAGTTCAACCAAAGCTGCCCCGCGGTGTGTCTTTTCATTGATTGCACCGCAGGTTTTAGCCGTTAATAGCACGAACATGGGTCTCATCTGCTTGCCTTTTCGCTTCACGATGTAGTTCATGATGGTGTCGAGCAAGGAGACAGAGCTTTTTACTGAATCGCGGAAACGAGATTCAAACACCTGCAATTCTGCAGCAATGGGCTTTTTAATGCTATCGAGCGTCTGGCTCATATCAGTGGGCTGCAAGTTAACAATTCACCTTGTATATTAGCCTATTGAAATACGCAGTTCAAGGACCGCAGCCTTGTTTTGTCTATTGATAAAGGGAAACGAAAAAACCATGAACTCAAAATATGCGTAGGTATGAGAAACGAAATCAACCCATTGTGTGTCTATACATTTGAATTATGAGAAAAACAGGAGTACTCGTATTGCTCGCAAGCTTTTGTGTGATAGCTGCCTGCACCAATAACAAGGAAGAAGATTTACCAAATAACTGCATCACAACAGATATGAAGTATGATGCGGATATAAAAAGTATCTTGGTAGAAAACGGTTGCGTAGGTTGCCATAATGCACAGTCGGCCAGTGGCGGAATTGTTTTGGATAATTACGTTGATGTAAAGGCTAACATCAACAAAGTTTTACCTTCGATTAAACATGATCCGAACTTGAGCACAAGCAAATACATGCCACCGGGTTCTAAAATTAGCCAATGCTCAATCGATAAAATTGAGGCTTGGGTTAGTGATGGAACACCACAATAAAAAACCATGAAGAAACTTTTAGGACTACTTCTTTTACTCAGCAGCCTTAGTGTTGGCGCGCAAGACGAGCTGTTAAACATGCTTGAGCAAGAAGAAAAAAAGACCAGCAGTGAGCCGGTTATTGCCACGTTTAAAGGCACACGACTGATTAACTTTTCAACCATTGAGGTCCAAGGAAAAAACACCCTTGAATTCCGAATTGCCCACCGATTTGGTGATGCGGCCGTAGCCAATGCTGCCGATAACCTATTTGGCTTAGATGGCCCGGTTGCTATACAGCTCGCTTTTGATTACAGCCTTTCAGATCGTTTATCTTTAGGTCTGGCACGTACCAATGTAGGAAAACTGATAGACGGTAACGTAAAATACAGGGTGCTTCGCCAGACTACAGATGGTAAAATGCCGATATCCCTAACGTATAAGGGACAAGTGAACCTCACCCACGGTCCTGAATTAGCTGAAGGGGCTTTCGATCAATTCACAAACCGAATGAGCTATGTGAACCAAGTGATGGTAGCCCGTAAGTTCAACTCAAATTTGAGTTTGCAAGCGAATTTCTTTCACCTTCATTACAATTTGGTGAGATTCCAAGCCGATAAAAACACCTTTTTTGGCGCCGCGGTGATGGGCCGATACAAATTAACAAAACGACTGGCATTAACCGCTGAATACGGCGCTCCGTTTGGATCCTATGTTAGAAATACGGCTCGATTCTACCACCCATCCAGCATCGGTTTGGATATTGAAACCGGTGGCCACGTGTTTCAAGTCTTCTTTACCAATGCATTTACGGTAAATGAGGCACAATTCCTGCCTTTTAACGATAGAAATTGGGGCGACGGACAATTTAGATGGGGTTTTAACGTATCCCGAGTTTTTAGCCTTTAAAACCAACCTGATATGAAAAAAGTAAGTGTATTAACTGCAAGCGTGCTGCTGGTCTTGCTAGCGGTGGCAGCTACAACGAAAGATAAATACTACCGCTTTGAATCCGGAAAGATTCACTTCTTTTCCGAAGCGCCTTTGGAGAATATTGAGGCAGAAGCGAAGGAGTTTGTTGCCATTTTAAACCCCGACAACAGAAAGTTTGCTTTTTCTGTTTTCATCAACAAATTCAAGTTCGATAAGGCTTTGATGCAAGAGCACTTCAATGAGAACTACATGGAAAGCGAAAAGTATCCGAAAGGAACCTTCAGCGGGGTAATAAATGAAAATGTTGATCTACTGAAAGACAGCACCTATAAGGTTACTGTTACGGGTAAATTGACTATTCATGGAGTGGAGAAAGACAGGACCATGGATGCAACTATTACGGTGAAGAAAGGAAAGATGGACATCAGCAGTAAATTTCAAGTTAAGCTGGCCGACCACAACATAGAGATTCCGACCATGGTGGTGAAAAATATAGCCGAAGTAATTGACGTGGACATCAACGCCACATTGAAGTACGACGAATAGAACAAGAAGCTCCTCCGGGGGCTTTTTTATTGATAGCCATTGATTTAGTAAGGACGCTTTTCTATTTTAGCCAGATGAAATGGATTCTAGGACTTTGCCTTGTGTGGGCTTTGGGCTGCACAAAAGAAGATAAGTCTTTTAGTAACGTAGAGTGCGTGAATATGTCTGCTGCTCAAGATACGGTTCTGATAGGCAAGCAAAAATATTGGCTTGAGGTAAGGCGAGGTCAAAATAACGACCTGCACGTATTTTTAGAAAGCGATACCACGGTGAATATTTCTTTGTTGGAGTCTGACTTTATTCAGATGAGCAATCAATATGGCTGCTACCAAACAGGGAATACCAAAAAGTACTACGGAATTCAAGAGGAATATTACATCTTCTCCGATATTCCTCCAACCTACCTTCAACCCAACACACAGATCAAAGTGCGCATGAGAAGGCAGAATGATCAGCGCATCGATTTTATCGCTAACTCAATTTAATGGTCGCCTAAAATACGTACGGTCAGACCGTCAAATTCGTTGCGCGGATAGATTTGGCAAGCTAACCGACTATGGTCAGTGAGGTTTGGCACCATGTCTAGCATCTCTAATTCAGCATCTTGAGCCTCATCCAAACCCGGATCTTGAATAACTTCAACGTGGCAGGTAGCGCAAAGCGCCATGCCACCGCACGTAGCTTCAATCGGATAGCCGCTGCCTTTGAGTACCTCCATCAAACTGAGGTTCATATCAGTAGGAACCTCAATAGGTGTTTGAGCTCCCTCTGCTTCTTCAACAAATACTGTTATGACGTTTTCCATTAGAATCCTTGCACCCCATTTACGGTGGTGTATTTCAAGTTTAGCACTTTACCCGGATTTATATAGCGATACGCGCCGTGTAGGGAAAGGGCGGCTTCATGGAACCCAGAAAGAATCAATTTGAGTTTGCCGGGATACGTATTGATATCGCCAATGGCGTAAACACCTTCTAAATTGGTTTGAAAGTCTTTGGTATTCACCACCAAAGCCCCATTTTCAATTTCCAAGCCCCAATTTTCTAAAGGGCCAAGCTTAGGACTTAATCCAAAAAGCGGTATGAGGTAATCGGTATCTACCAGCAGCTCTTCTTTGTCTTTGTTTAGAATGCTTACTTGCTGCAGAACGCCATTGCCATTTAAGCGATTTAGGTTAGCGTTTAAAATCAAATTTATCTTTCCTTCTTCGGCCAGGGCCATCACCTTTTCAGCAGAATCAGGGGCGCCACGGAAGGAGCTGTTTCGGTGCACCAAGGAGAGTTCTGAAGCAACGTTGGCCAAGTACAATGTCCAATCCAGAGCAGAATCGCCACCCCCGGCTAACACCACCTTTTTGTTGCGAAATACCTCCGGGTCTTTGATCATGTAAGAGACCCCTTTACCCTCAAACTGCTCCAAGTTTTCAATCACAGGCTTTCGAGGCTCAAAACAGCCCAATCCGCCGGCTATGCAAATCACCTTGCTGTGAATTCGTGTTCCGTCTGAAGTTGTTGTAATGAAGCTTCCGTCTTCCTGTCTTTCGATGGCATCTGCGCGCTCACCCAAACTGTAAGTTGGGTTGAATGGCGCTATTTGATCCATCAGGTTATCGATCAACTCTTGGGCGAGTATGCTTGGGTATCCCGGTATATCGTAGATGGGCTTCTTAGGGTAGATCTCGGAAAGCTGACCGCCTACTTGAGGTAAAACATCGACCAAATGGCAGCGAAGCTTGAGTAGCCCGGCCTCAAAAACAGCAAAAAGCCCAACCGGCCCGGCACCTATTATGCAAATATCAGTTTGAATCATCTTAAGGGCGCAAATTTACGACAGATTTAACGAATTGCCTTTCGTGCTGCCATGACTTACATCAGCAAAAGCGAAAAGGCCAATACACCTACAACAAACCCGGCAGTTCAAGCATTTGTTTTAGCGAATGAATGCCCTTTACACCTCCGGGTGTTTCTTTTTTATCCGGATTAAACCACAGGGCTTCCAACCCGGCATTTTGGGCTCCTTCGATGTCTGCATGAAGGTTATCCCCTATCATCAAAACGTGATCGGCTAGCATCCGGCTGCGGTCTAAAGCAGACTGGAAAATACCCGGATGTGGTTTGGCATAGCCGACTTCTTCAGAGATAATGATGTGCTCAAAATACCCGTCTAACCGGCTGGCTGCCATTTTACGCGATTGTGATTCTGGAAAGCCGTTGGTGATAATGCTCATTCCAAATTTTTTCTTCAGCTCTTGCAGCACCAAGTGAGCATCAGCAAAAACTGCCGGTTTCTCCGTGCAGCGGGTAATGTACTGGTCAGAGAACTGCGGTGGATGATAGGCCTCCGGCAAGCCAAGCTTCTCAAAGGTTTCCTTAAATCGCCTTTCGCGCAGCCGTTCTTTGCTTACCTCACCTCGGTTGTACTGATCCCATAAACCGTGATTAACCCCCTTATAAACGTCAATAAACCGGGCGTAGTCAAAGAGGCCATGCTGATCCAGTTGGTGTTCTTCAAAAAGCTCTAACAGGGTCTCGTTGGAGTTGGTCTCAAAGTCCCAAAGCGTATGATCTAAGTCAAAGAAGAGGTAACGAATATGCGAGTACACGGTGCAAAAGTCGGGAAAATTGGGAGGAATAAAATCACAGCTTTTGTCCAAAGGAGAGGTCGCCGGCGTCGCCCAGTCCCGGAATGATATAGGCGTGCTCGTTCAGCTCATCGTCTACATCACCTACAAAAATTTCGGCATGAGGTAAATGCCGCTGAACATAGTCTAAGCCTTCTTTGCTAGCGATAAGGCTTGCAATGATAAGGCGTTTAGGCGCACCATTTTTGAGCAGTGCCTCATGTGTCAATACCAATGACTGCCCCGTGGCCATCATTGGATCGGCAAGTATTAAAACGCGATCTTTTAGGTTGGGGGTGGCGAGGTATTGTACTTCAATCTGAAATTCCGTTTCGCTTAGGTGCTTCCGGAAAGCAGAGACAAAGGCCGCATCCGATCGATCAAAATAATTGAGCAGCCCTTGCTGAAAAGGAAGTCCGGCGCGCAGCACAGAACAAATTACCGGGTATTCCTTGAGCAGATGCGTCTGTTTCACACCTAAGCTGCTCTTAACCTCTGCCGGAACAAACGTGAGGTCTTTGCTAATTTCATAGGCAATCAATTCGCCCATGCGTTCTATGTTGCGCCTGAAACGGAGTCTATCTTGCTGGATAGCGGTATCCCTAAGGTCGCGCATGAACTCGTGTCCTAAACTGACTGATTCACACAGAATAAATGCCTTTCTCACAGGGTGAAATTAACCGAAAAAGCGTAAATTTCTTCGACCAAAAAATCCAACAATGATCCGAACCTTACTTGTACTAAGCCTATTTCTACAGGCTTTTACGCTAGAAAGCGACTTATTTGATCGCTTTAGTGATGCCTTTTTGGCAAAGAATCAAGAACAAATCAGCACTTTATTAGCTTCTAACGTGGAATTAGAATGGAAAGAAGGAAAGAGCGGGTGGATGAGCAAAGAAGAGGCGGCGAAAGAACTTGCCAAATTTGCTTCGGCCTGTGCACCCGGCACTTCAATGCTCATTAGCCACAGAAGCGATAAAAACAAACAGAAGCAATTTGCTGTGGCAACGCTTCGTAGCGGGGGGAAAACTTACCGCATCACACTAATCGCTAAATTAGAGTCGGGTAAATGGCTTTTGGAGTCGCTCTCCTTTGAAAATTCCTGATATTTGTGACCGTGAATTACACGGACCTCTTTACATCAGCCGACCTTCTAGCCTTTATTGACAATGCCCTCCGCGAGGATATCGGCAGTGGCGACCATTCATCCTTGGCCTCTATTCCGATGGGTACCCAGGGTAAGGCACGCATGCTTATAAAAGACGATGGTATTTTGGCTGGCGTGAGCTTGGCCCGCGCCGTTTTTCTTCGAGCAGACCCCAAGCTGGAGGTAGAGCTTTTGCTGGAAGATGGCCAAAGGGCGCAACATGGAGACATCGCTCTGCATGTAAAGGGCTCAGTACACAGCATACTTAAAACAGAACGCCTCGTGCTGAACCTTGCGCAAAGACTAAGCGGCATTGCTACCACTACAAAACAATGTGTTGATTTAGTGAAAGGCACCTCTTGTACGATTTTAGATACCCGCAAAACAACACCCGGTCTGCGTCTTTTGGAGAAATGGGCTGTTACCATGGGAGGCGGACAAAATCACCGCATTGGGTTGTATGATATGGTGATGCTCAAAGACAACCATGTAGACTACGCCGGCGGCATCACGGCTGCGGTTGAACGAACGGTAGCTTACCTGAAGGAGCAGGGTTTGGCGCTGAAAATTGAGGTTGAAACCCGGTCTATGGCCGAAGTTGAAGAAGCCTTGAATACCGGTAAAGTAGATCGAATTATGCTGGATAATTTCAGCCCGGCATTGCTACAAGAGGCGGTACGTTTTATCGATAAAAGAACAGAGACAGAAGCCTCAGGCGGCATTACCCTAAAAAACCTGCGGGAATACGCAGAAACAGGGGTTCAGTACATTTCAATTGGCGCCTTAACGCACTCTGTGAAGAGCCTCGATATAAGCCTAAAAGAGTTTTAGTACGGAATTTGCAACCCCAGTACTTAACATTTCGTTTAACTTTGTGAGACTTTATTATGAAGAACATATTTACCCTACTATTTACTGTAATCTTATCCGGAGCAGTCTTTGCTCAGGAGTTTAATTCGTACCCAAAAAACCAGACAGTTACAGGTCCGGCCTCAGAATTTGAGTTGGTTGGTCATGCTTTTATCAAAAACATCAGCGGAGACACAACCTTCACCTGGAAGCGAATTACCAACGATTTACCTGCCAATTGGAGTGCAGCAATTTGCGATAACCAAACTTGCTGGGACGTGATTGTTAACCGTAACACCATTTTTATCCCGGTTGGCGACTCTTCCATCCTTGATTTGCATTTTTATCCGCAGAATACAGCAGGCACGGGCTTCAACAGACTTTTAGTTTGGAGAGGAAACGATAGCCTAAATGCCGATACGGTGGAATATACCGCAGATACCTGGGGCAATTCTGCCAGACTCATTCGAGGCAGCAACAAAGACCTAACGGTTTACCCAAACCCGGCGAACAAAGAACTGAGCCTTCGTTTCGAAGCATCAACAACGGCGAGCGTTGAAATTTTTGATGTGTTAGGAAAGAAAATGAAGAGCTACACCCACAGTGGAAATACAAGTACTGCCGACATTAGCGATTTACGTCCGGGCTTGTACCTTGTGAAGGTTACAGAAGGGAACAAAACCTATAGTAGAACCTTCAAGAAAACGAACTAATTTCATGTTAATTAGATAACTAAGCGCCTCTAGGGGCGCTTTTTTTTGGCCAAAGATTAACGGGTCGGAAATCAAAACCTTTTTAAGAGGGGCACTTCAAAAACGGCATCGGGCCCGACGGCATAAGCCTTAACTGATTTTGGAACCTGGGGTATATGCAGACCGGTTAACCTGCCAAAGGCGGGAAGAAGAAGCGAATGATTGCTGAGGTAGAACGCAGGAAGCCGGAGGGCTTGTCGGCCTTTGCCTTTTAGAAGCACACCGGGATGCACATGACCATAGATGTAAAAAGCTTCTTTTTGGAGACTGTCAGGAGCTTCATGCAGCAAATTGAAGGGACCACAGGGATGTTTCGTTTGGCAGATGGTGAGTCGTGACGACCTGTAAACGGCATCGCTTAAAACATCGTGGTTTCCGGGAACAAGAAAAAAGCGTCTTGTAGGGTATTCCTCCAAAAAAGAGCTGAACAAAGCCCATTCAGCATTTAAATCGCTGTGAAAGAGGTCGCCTAGAACATAGATCTCTTCAGGATTGAGTTTAGCGATGAGTTGACGTAATGCATCGAGGTCTTGTTCTTCGGCACCGCTGGAGAGGGCTAAACCGTTTTTTCGAAAATGTTGGGTTTTACCCAAATGGACATCGCTCAAAAAAAGCCGGGAATGGGCAGGCCAAAAGACCGCTTTTTCCGGCAGTAAAAGCAATCGCTCACCTCTAATTTCTAGTTCCATTATTCGCCAAACTGAGCTAACATTTTGCGGATGCGATCCTCCATACTTTCCGTGCTGAACTTCTCGCGGTTAAGTCGGTCAACCATAATGGGGAAGCCAAACGGTGTAGGCTTAACCGGGTAGCGAAGTATGAGTTTTTGTGTCGCAATGCGCTCTAAGGCTCGCCGCAAACGTACTTGCTCCAGCTCAAAATCCAAAACCTCTTCGTAGGCTTGTTTCAGTAAAAAATGCCCGGGCTCGTATTGCTCAAACACATTAAAGAAAAGCTGAGAATTGGATTGCAGATGACGCTGTTTCACCGGTTTGCCCGGATAGCCTTGAAATACCAAACCGGATATGCGGGCAATATCCCTGAACTTGCGCCGCGCCATTTCTGTTTCATTCAGGCTCTTTTGCAGATCTTCCAAGAGGTGTTCAGTCGTGAAAATATCGCTATCTAAGCCCACCTCAATCGGAATATCCTGATCGCTCAACAGCTCAAAACCGTAGTCGTTCATGGCGATGGAAAATGTAAAAGGCTGTATCAAACTTAATCGCCAAGCCAATAGCGAAGCCAAGCCCTGGTTTACAAAGCGTCCTTCAAAAGGGTAGGCAAAGAGGTGGAAGCCTTCATCGGTTTGAATCTTTTCAATCAAAAACTCCGAGGCTGAAGGAGCATGGGATAGCTCTCGTTGTTTCGCCACCAAAGGGGCCAATAGCGTGATTTCTTCTTCTTCGCTGCTGTCCCATTCGGTCATTTTTTTCCGAAGCATATACGATAGGTTCGAGGAAAGCGGCATCCGTCCGCCCATCCAGGAAGGCACCAATCCTTTGTTTTTCGTTGAAGGTTTCACTAGTACATCCATGCCTTTGATTTGCACCAGCTCGAGGTTTTTGCCCGCCAGCCAGAAAGAGCTGCCAGCCTTGAGTTGAGAAACGAACCATTCCTCTATGGCACCGATCTTTTTACCGGTCATGTATTTCACCATCAGCATCTGGTCGCTTACAATGGCGCCAATGCTTAAGCGATGTTGTAAAGCAATTTTGCGGGAGGTGACTTTATGCAGGCCATCCGGAAGGACCTCTAAGCGATGAAATTCATCGTAAGCCTTCAGGGTATCGCCTCCTTTTACCAAAAAGCGCAGAACAGCCTCAAACTCCTCCCAGGTGATTTCTTGGAAGCAGAAGGTTTCGCTCACTTCCCTAAAAATCTGCTTGGGATAAAACCCATCTGAAACGGCCAAAGTCATCAGGTATTGGGCAAGAACGTCAAAAGACCGCAGGTAAGGAATCCGATCTTCTAAAAGCATTTCAGAGGCCGCCTCACGCAAGGCCGCACCTTCCAGAATCTCCAAGGAATGGGTGGGCACAAAATAGATGCGCGAGGCCTTCCCGGGTTGGTGCCCGCTGCGCCCGGCTCTTTGCAAGAACCGCGACACCCCTTTAGGTGAACCGATTTGAATCACGGTATCTACCGGTCTGAAGTCGACACCGAGGTCCAGGCTCGAAGTACAAACCACCACCTTCAATTGGCCTTGGTGCAGGGCATCTTCCACCCAATAACGCAATTCTTTACTCACGGAGCCGTGGTGCATGGCGATTTGTCCGGCTAAATGTGGCGCAGCCTCCAAAAGTTTCTGGTACCACACTTCAGCAAAGGAGCGTGTATTGGTAAAGATGAGTGTCGACTTACTTTGGTCCAAAAGCGGAACCACCTTATCCAGCATCCGAATGCCGAGGTGGCCGGCCCAGGGGAACTTTTCTATTTCATCCGGGAAGAGGGTGATGATTTCAACTTCCTTCTTAATCTGTGCCCTGATGGTGATGACCTTTTCCGGATTGTAGTCGTGCCCATGCAAGACTTGTTTCGCCTCAGGCAGGTTGCCGATGGTAGCGGATATACCCCAAACTTTCAGTGTAGGAAGCAGTCCTTTGAGTCGGGATAAGCCCAGCTCAACCATCACCCCTCGTTTGGTGCCGAGTAACTCATGCCACTCATCTACCACCACACAACGGAGAGTCTTCAAATGCCGCGCATAGTCTTTTCGAGCGAGCAGGAGGTGCAGGCTTTCGGGCGTGGTGATGAGCAAATCAGGAAGCTTTTGTGCTTGTTGTTTCTTTTCCTTTTCAGAGGTATCGCCTGTCCGCACACCCACCGTCCACGGGAGTTGCATGCCTTCAATGGCACGGTTGGCCGCGAGTTCCAGTTCTTTGGTCAAGGCGCGAATGGGGGAGAGCCAAAGCAATTTGATTCCCGGTGTGTCGCTAGCCTTAGCTTCCATCATAGCGGCTAACATCAGGGCATAGGTTTTCCCACTACCGGTAGGCGCATTGAGTAGTCCACTTTTTCCGGACGCATAAGCATCCCAGCATTGCTGCTGGAATTCTTGAGGCTCCCAACCCAACTGATTAAACCATGATTTGGCGCTTACAGGCATACACTGATTTATGCTCGACTAAGTTAAGTAAAGCGATGAGCTAGACATCGGCTCGGTACACTTTTCCTTGGGTTCCTGCAAAGGTGTAACTAGATTGCAGTTTGGACCGTATTGCTTTGAAACCCTAAACGGATGAACAGCACCCTTCTCTTTTTTGTTTTAGCGGCCGTTTCAGGGTTGCACACGAACAAGCTCAAAGAACACGTCGAAGTCAAAATCTACGCGTATAAAGCGCGAGGCGTAACGCAAGTGTCTGCTATGCCGGAAATCAAAGAAGGGAGTGAGTATGCCGCCTACAAAAAGCGATTTGACTATTTACTCATTAACCTACCCATCTTGCACAAACCAACCGCAGTGGAAAAACGCCGTCAGCTAAATGCCTATTACCCTGACTCAGCTAAAATTCAGAAGGCCTACCTGGAAGAGTATGAGCAAGACAGCACCTTAATGCACTACTTTAAAACCACAGCAGCGCCAATCGATAACCCGAAGTTTTTGAGGCAAATCCAATTCACGGAAGCGGAATTAATGGAGGTGTCATCTAAGTTCTTCTTTTGCGACAAGGTGCTGCCTGACAGCGGTATTCAGGCGCATGTTTGTGTAGGACTAAACGGCATTAAAGAGGCGCAATGGGAGAAGGACTATACCTTACTTGAGGCTTTTTGCTATGAGGCGATATTTACGGCCTTTGATAACGATAGTTCCCAACTCTGGGACGATTTCGTATTGAATAAAAGGGAATCCACAGCGCAATTCAGAAAAGGAATAATCTCGCTAGAACAGTATTTAGAACATGTGAAACTGGAACTTTTTAGGCGGATGGAATCGAGCGAAGTACTGAAGCAGGAACTGTTAGAGCATTACAAGAAGAACCAGGATAACTTGGCTTTTACCTTGACGGATTGAGCTTAGGGTTATTTGTAAATCTTCAACTTCTGACCGGCATTGATGCGGTCGCCTTTGATGTTGTTCCACTTGCGCAAGTCAGAGATGCTGCAGCGGTTTTTTTGAGCGATGCCGCCCAGTGTGTCGCCCGACTTCACTACATAAATGCGGTAGTCTGACTTGGGAGTTGGCTTTGGCTTTGGCTTTGCTTGTGTTTTGGGCTTGGCAGCTTCAACCTGTATTTCGAGCTCTTGTCCAACTTGGATATCATCGCTTTCCAATTCATTCCACTCCTTTATTTCGCTAACTTCAACCTCATACTGAGAAGCTATAGCGATGAGCGTTTCGCCTTCCTTTACCACATGCACCTTTTTCTCTGCTTTGGCTACGGGCGCTGTTGCCGGCTCCTCTTCAAAATAGGAGGCTGCATAAGGCACGTAAACCAAACGGCGGACATAGGCGATGGAATCTTTCAAATTAGCCGGTAAACACAGCGTGAGGCTGTCTTTGGTTTCCGGGATGATATTGCGTTTGTATGCTTGGTTTAGAAACTCAAGACTGGCTAGCGGCGTTTTGGTTTTGTAAGCGAGGTCATTGAGCGAAATCCATTGCCTGAGTTTGATGCAGGTCGCGGCTTTGGCAGGCGAAAAGACCTGTTTTTTCAGTCCGTGCTCCTTACCGTAGCGGTAGAGGTATTGCATGGCATACAAGCGATCCAAGCAGGTGCTGGCTCTTTCAGGTAAATCGGCTCTCAGTGCGTAGTAATTTCCTTCGTTGTTATGGTAACGCAAAGCCTTGTTTAATTTGGTGGCGGAGCTGGTGAACGCGGCGAGGCTGAGTGGCCAACTTTTATACAGTTTCTGGTAGGCTTTCATGGCCTTCACAAAAGCCAGGGTGGAACGCTCTACCATCAAACGTTCATCTACGTATGAGCTGATTTGCAGATCGTGCAGCTTGGCAGTTGCGTAGTTGAAATGCCAGATACCGCGAGCACCGTCAAGGGTGTCGAAATACCGAAACTCCAAGTGACTCATCGCCATGGCATAGTAGCGAAGTTCTAGCGGAAGGTGCTCTCTGGTTAAGATTGAATCAATCAGCGGAAAATAGTAATCGGCTTTGCCCAAGAGGCTTTCAGCTTGCGCTTTCGACTTCAATAAGGATTGAATCTGTTTACCCGTTTCAGGTGTATAGCTCAGGTTGAGGGTATTGGGAAGCTTCTGTAAGCGCTGTTTGAACAGGCTGTCTTGCTGGGCATGCAGGCTGCTTGTAAGGCCGAGGCCCAACAAGAGGAAACTAAGCGTTTTGATTGTGCTCCAATAGCTCATGCGCAAAAGATAGCAATTCCGAATCTTTTTTACGGTCTGCCATCAACTGAATACCCCAAGGCATCCCTTCAATGGTTCCGGCTCCCGGGATGGAAACGGCCGGCATACCGGTAATATTGGCTTGTACCGTAAAAATATCCGCCAAATACATGGCTACCGGGTTGCTCGCTTTTTCGCCAATCTTAAAGGCAATATCCGGCGTGGTTGGCAGCAAAATGAAATCGTAATTCGCTAAGATATCACGGGTTTTATTGGTAATAAACTGACGTACTTTTTGTCCTTTGGTATAGTAAGCGTCGTAGTAACCTTCTGACAGCACAAAGGTTCCCAGCATGATTCGGCGTTGCACTTCTGGTCCAAAACCTTGGCTGCGCGATTTCTTAAACGTGCTTTCCAAGTCAACGGCATCCGCGCTGCGGTATCCATACAACAAACCTTGGTAGCGTGATAAGTTCGAAGACGCTTCGGCGGTAGTCAACACGTAGTAGCAAGGCACCAGGTAGTCAAGGTAAGGAAACTCTACGGGGGTAACGGTATGTCCTTGGCTCTCCAAATCAGCAAAGAGCTTTTTCATGCCGGCACTGATTTCCGGGTGGATGCCTTCGCCGTCAACAGCCTCTTTCAGATAAGCGATTTTGTATTTTCCTCCTTGGCCAAGTTCCATTGTTGGCGCCGGCTCTTGGTACATGGTCGCATCGAATTCGTCCATACCTCCCATTACTTCTGTAAGCAAGGCAGCATCTTCTACGGAGCGGGTAATGGGCCCAATTTGGTCAAAGCTACTGGCGTAGGCTAGAAGTCCGTAACGGGAGATGGTACCGTAGGTCGGTTTGTAGCCAACGGTACCCGTAAAGGCGGCCGGCTGGCGAATAGAGCCTCCGGTATCAGAGCCTAAGGCAGCTAAACACATATCGGCTTGAACCGCCACGGCAGAACCCCCGGATGAACCCCCGGGAACGCGGTCTTTATCCAGCGCGTTGCGCACAATGCCGTAGGCTGAGTTTTCGTTGGATGCGCCCATCGCAAACTCATCGCAGTTAGTGCGGCCAATGAAGATGGCACCTTCAGCGAGGAGTCTTTCGGTAACGGTGGCGGAGTAAAGGGATTCAAATCCCTCAAGTATTTTGGAAGAGGCAGATACGTTATGGCCCGCGTAGCAGATATTGTCTTTCAACGCGATGACCATTCCGGCTACACGCCCGGCATTTCCGGATTGAATCAAAGCATCCTGCTCTGCAGCCTTGGCGCGCGCCTCATCGGCCCACACTTCCAAAAATGCGTTCAGGTGCTGCTGACTGTCAATCTGATTCAGGTAATGTTCAACGGCTTGAACGCATGTTACCTTCCCCGTCTCCAGGTCTCTGCGGAAATCGGAGTAAGCGGTGTATCTTTTCAATGCCCCGGATTATTTAGTCTCTTCTGACTTTTCTTCTTTGGGCTGTTCCTTCATGCCCTTTTCAATTTCTTTTTTCACGTTTCCTTTGGCGTCCTGAAACTCACGGATACCTTGACCGATACCACGCATTAGTTCAGGAATTTTTTTGCCTCCGAAAAGAAGGAGAAGGGCAAGAATAACAAGCAGCCATTCGGCGCCACTGGGCATTCCAATTAGAAAAATGGAGTAAGTTATCATGATGTACTTTACTTGTGGGGGCAAAGGTAACGTAAATTGATGGATTGTGTAAGGAGGGACTGTGGTATTGTAGGATTGTTTGACTGATTGTGTTTTCTGCATTAGCGTCCAGGCTAATGTCACAGATTAACAGGAATATAAAAGTTCTGTAATCCCAAGGTAAAGAGCCTAAAGAGAGCTAGAAATTTACTATTGGCTAGGTTACCCTTGTACCATGAAGTTTTTTACCTATTCATTTGAACGTTTGGAAGTATGGCAGCTAGGCCGAAAAATTAGGATAAGGGTTTATTCGCTTTGCAAGCAATTGCCTGCGGAGGAGCAATTTGGCATCATTAGTCAAATGAAACGCGCAAGCAACAGCATCACAAGCAACTTGGCGGAGGGCTCAGGAAGAAAAACCAGCCGAGATAAAGCCCATTTTGTGAGGATGGCGATAACAAGCACCCTTGAAGTCTTAGATCAGATTATTGCCTCCTATGATTTGGAATACATCAGTGAAGCGCAATACGTTGACATGCGAATTGCCCTTGACCACCTCATCAATAAACTCAATTCATTTCTAAACTACCAGCTTAAGAAGCCCTAGCAGAACCCCACTCGATTCAACAGTCCTACCTATAGACTTGCAGATGTAATTATGGTGATTAAATCATAAGAAACTTAAGTATCTGTTGAAGTAGGGTTTTTAGTAAAT